>Ga0256833_1000586_pt1 | contig 28133 bp, 29 predicted proteins | sample 356284metaG_FD_190535 | JGI IMG/M metagenome (GOLD analysis project Ga0256833, IMG submission 190535) | Hydrothermal vent microbial communities from Mid Atlantic Ridge, Atlantic Ocean - 356-284 | ecosystem: Environmental > Aquatic > Marine > Hydrothermal vents | place: Atlantic Ocean: Mid... | reverse complement strand
GTCCGTGCTTATCCCGCCGGGTATCAGGGTGGAGGGGTGGCTGTGGCGGCCGTAGATGAGCACGCCGGCCTCGCGGGCGTAGCGCTGGAACTTCGCCGCCAGCTGCCATATCTTGCCCGTTATCGGAGTGAGAGCGGCCATTATGTCCGCTATCGTGGTGAAGCCGTGTATGTCGCGGTGCTCCGCCCTAGTCTTCTTCGCCGCATCGTACACCTTGGGGGTCATCAGTGCCACGACGGGGGCGCTATAGTCCGGGCCCTCGAGCATGTTGAGTATAATGGTGTGGTCGTATATGTGGTCGGTCATCGCGTACGCCATGTTGCGCAGTGCGACCCCCATCCTGTGCGGCGACACGCCGTAGGCCATGTCGACGGCTATCACGGAGGCGTTGGCATGGCTGGCGCCGCAGACACCGCATATCCTGCTGTTTAGGTGGGGCAGGTCCTCGGGGGGCCTGCCAAGGTCGAAGACCTCGAAGCCGCGGAACATGGTGACGAAGCTGCGCACGCTGTCCTTCAGCGGGGCGCGCTTGTCGACGTCGACAATCACCCTGAGGGCCAGGTGGCCCTCTATGCGGGTGATTGGGTCTATCAGCATCTCCTTAGTTACCATTTTATTCCACCCGCATTTATTATCCTCGTGAAAACAGATATTATCCCGACTACTTAAACATGTAACATCTTAAACGCGCGTGTAGCAACGATACGCGTGTTCAATAATTGAGTATGGGGAGCCGCGCAGCAACAACGGGCCTCAGGCAGCCGCTCAGCAGCGGAAGGGCCCACTCATCCCCACCAGGGTCAAAGGTAATACCATTCATCACCGCGGCCACACGGGCTACTCCTCCTCGCAACGCCGCCTAGACACCGGGACACCGCGGCCCCGCAGCTCCCCGACAAGGCTAAGCGCGTCGCCATGCAGAGCCTCAGGCGGCACGACACCCGCCGGAACCCCGCCCCGGAGAGCCCTGTCCACAAACCAGGCATGCATGAAGCCCGTGAGGAACGCCAGCGCAGTCACCCCCCGGAGCCCAAGCTCCTCCTGGCTGACGTCAAGGTAGAACTCGAGGCCCGAGACGAGGCCGCCCGCACCCACCACGCGCGTGTAGAGCACCACCCTGTCCCCCTCAGCCGGCAGCCTCTCCTCCAGCAGCTTCGCGAGCAGCCGCCTCGGGCTCGCCGCGCAGCCCTCGGCGACGTAGCTCCGCTCCTCCAGGAGGCCCAGCACGCGTAGGCTCCTCAGTGTCTCCACGTGGCCCGGGTAGCGGAGAGTATACTCGACCATAGTACGGGGCTCCTGCAGTGTCTCGAGAAGCGTCCTCAGCCCGTCCGTAGGCAGGGCCTCGAACACGCCGGCACCGGGGACCTCCACGGTGGTGGCGTCCGCGACGGGGTCCAGCTCGGCCTGCACGCCTCCAACACGCGCCCTGGCCGGGCGCGTATACTCCTCCAACAGGTCCATGATGTTCCACGAGGCGACGAGCCCTAGGGGCGCCTTCTCGGGGTCAGCGGCGAGGCCCCCAACGTAGATGAGGGCCTCGACTGGGTTCTTCACGCTCCTGGCTGAGTGATAGAGGAGAATATTGCTTAGGCCCGGCGCGAGCCCAGCGTCCACCACGATGCTTGCCCCGTACTTCTCCGCGACACGTCTCAGCCTGAAGGGATCCGGCAGGTATGACACGTCGACCACGAGCCCGGCGCCGGCCTCCACGAGGCTCTCGATTACAGGCATAGCCGCGAGGCCTGGCAGGGCGGTGGCGACGGCGCTGCAGGAGGAGGCTATATCCCTGGCCGCGCGGCTGCTGGCGACGTCGGCAAGCGTAGCCTGGAACCCCTCCTCCCGGGCCCGTAGGACGTTCGCCCGGTTAGCGTCGTAGACTTGTACCTCGTAGCCTCGCCGGCGGAGCTCGCGGCCAGTGACGCGGCCCACCCGGCCGTAGCCTACCAGGCAGACACGTGTCAAGGGACAGCCTGGTCCTCCACGGTGTTGTGGCTTACAAGCGGCGCCTGCCTGTTAAAACGCTGGCCGGGCCGCCGGCGGCCTTAGGCTGCAGGGGCTGCCCCGGGCGCCTAGCAGATGCGCCAGCCCGGCTCCGCCTCGTCCCCCACGGTTACCAGCACGGGGCGCTGCCCCTTCTCGCAGCCGGCGGCGAGTATCATGCCCTCGCTGAGATATCCCCTTATCTTCTTGGGCTTGAGGTTGGCAACCACCACTACCTTCTTGCCGACGAGGTCCTCGGGCTTGTAGAAGTCGGCTATGCCGGAGACTATCTGCCTCTTCTCGCTGCCCAGGTTGACGATAAGCTTTAGGAGCCTGGTTCCAGGTATGTGCTCGGCCTCCTCTACGAGGCCCACTCTTAGCTCGACCTTGGCGAACTCGTCTATGGTTATGTACTTCTCCCCTTTCTCGGCCACCGCGTTCACCCGGTCACGGCTACTCCTCGGGCCTGGGGGGTATCTCTACTAAACGCTCGCCGGCAACCACCTGGTCTATGCTGTGGATGGCTGCGCCTACCTCGTCGAAGACCAGCTTGACGCGGTTGAAGTCGATGTTGTCGCCCTCTATGACGACGGTCAGGCTGAGCGTCTCGACGTCGACCTCGTTGACGGTTATATTGACGGCCTCCACGCCGGGCACCTTTGCAAGCTCGAGCGCGACGTCCACTATAGAGGGGTCCTTTAGAGGCTTCAATACGTCTAGCACAAGCCTGCGCAGGCCAGGCAAGGGCTCGTCATACCCTCCGTGTTGTGGGCTTCTCACAGCTAGCTAGGCTTCACGAGGAAGGGCGCGTGTCGTGGAGCACACAAACAGCCGGTATTAATGTATTATTAGCGGCCTCTATGTGGCTGGCCGCATTCTTGCGGAAGCTAAGATATTCTAGTGGCCTAACGGGCCGCCCTATAGACTGGGCACAGTGGCCTCATGCGCCTCATACGCGGCATGGCAGCGTGGAGAGGTGCAGACACCGGTTGGCGGCACAGTATCTTGTCGACGATATAGATAGGCGCCTGGTAGCGCTGCTGGCGCGCGACTCCAGGAAGAGCATCAGGGACCTCGCCCGGGAGCTGGGGCTCGCCCCCTCCACCGTGCACGCCAGGCTGCGCCGGCTAGTGGCCGAGGGGGTAATCAAGCGCTTCACGATCCTCCCAGACTACGAGATGCTGGGCTACGGGGTCACCGCCCTCATACTCCTCCAGGTCGAGGGCGGGAAGATAGTTGACGTCGGGGAGTACATATCCCGCGACCCGCACGTGATAATGGTCTACGACATAACCGGCGACTACGACCTGGCAGTGATAGCCAAGTTCCGCAACGTGAGCGACCTGGACCAGTTCCTGAAGAACATAAACCGGCTCCCCTACGTCAAGCGCAGCGTGACAAGCATGAGCCTCAGGGTCCTCAAAGAGGACTTCGTGTCGCCGCTAGTACACATAGAGGCAAGGGCTTAAGTCTCCGCCGGGGCGCTGGCCCCCTCTGCCCGGGTGGGGAAAGTGGCCGAGGCCCCTAGGCCGGTAGTGAAGAAGCCCAGGCTCCTCAAGTATGGAGGCGTAGAGCCTGGAAAGAGGGAGGGCAAGGGCTTCAGCATAGCAGAGCTCCGCGAAGTAGGCCTCACGCCGGCGGAGGCGAGGAACCTAGGCCTATACGTGGACAAGCGCAGGAAGAGCAAGTGGGAGTGGAACGTCGAGGCGCTGCGCCGCTACCTGGAGAGCATAGGGTACAAGGCCTAGCTGCCTCGCCGCCCCGTCTTTCCCAGCCACAAGGGCTTCATGTCATGTGCTCCTCCCCGCTGGGGCGCGCCGGCCCGGCGCTAGCCCCCGGAGGGGCCGGCGTGGCCGCTCCTCCCTGGATGGGTGGTTGAGGGCGATTGGCCGGGGAGCCCCTGGTTGAGGCCGAGTGCGTCACCAAGACCTACCCGGGCGGTGTCGTGGCCAACGACTGTGTGAGCCTCTCAATATTCCCGGGAGAGGTCCTGGGGCTTCTCGGCGAGAACGGTGCCGGGAAGACCACGTTTGTGAGCATTCTCGCCGGGATACTGCAGCCGGATAGCGGCGTGATCCGGGTGCATGGTAGGCCGGCGAGGTTCTCCTCTCCTAGGGACGCTGTCCGCGCCGGCATAGCCCTCGTGCCGCAGAACCCGATGCTTGTAGAGGCCTTCACGGTGGCGGAGAACCTGTTGCTGGCCGCCAGGCTGGCGGGTAGGAGGCTCACCCTCTCCGGGGCGCGTAGGCTTGTCGCCAGCCTCTCTGAGCGCTACGGCCTCCCTGTCGACCCGGATGCTCGCGTCTGGCGCCTCTCTATGGGTGAGCGGCAGAGGGCTGAGATAGTGAAGGCCCTGGCTCTCGGAGCAGAGCTCCTCCTCCTCGACGAGCCTACTACCCATCTCTCGCCCCCCGAGGCTAGGTCTCTACTCCGGCTTGTGCGCCGCCTGGCCTCCGAGGGCAGGTCGGTGGTGCTGATCACCCACCGCCTCGGAGAGGTTCTCGGGGTCGCCGACCGCATAGCCGTGATGAGGAGCGGCCGCCTGGTGGGCGTGGTCGGGGGCAGGGAGGCTACCCGCGAGAAGCTACTAGCGCTGATGTTCGGCGAGCGCCTGGCGCCTGGGGGCGCTGAGGCCGGGCCCGAGAGGAGGCCTGGCCCGGCCGTGCTCGAGGTGCGCGACCTCTGGGTCCGTGGAGAGCACGGCGAGTGGAGCGTCCGTGGAGTCAGCTTCGAGCTACGCGGCGGCGAGGTGGTCGGCGTAGCCGGCGTCGCGGGTAATGGCCAGAGGGAGCTGGTTGAGGCACTGGTTGGGCTCAGGAGGCCGCAGCGTGGCAGCATCCGCATCGCCGGGGTCGAGGTGGCGGGCTCCGGGCCGGCCGCCAGGGGCCGTCTCGGCGTCGCGGTTGTGCCGGAGCAGAGGCTGGGCTGGGCGCTGGTGCCCGGCAAGAGCATAGTGTTCAACACTGCCGTCGGCTTCTACGCTTCCCCGCGCGGCCCCTACCGCGGCGCCGTCGTCGACTGGGGTGAGGCTCGCCGCGTCTCACGGGAGATAGTCGAGAGGATGGCTGTGAAGACGCCTGGGCTCGACGCGCCAGTGGAGGCGATGAGCGGCGGCAACATGCAGCGCTACATAGTGGGCCGCGAGCTGGCTAAAGAGCCTCGCCTGCTGCTGGCCATGAACCCCACCAGTGGGCTCGACTACAACGCCTCCAAGATGGTTGACAGGATGCTTGTAGAGGCCGCGGCCGGCGGTGCCGCCGTGCTGGTGGTCTCAGAGGACCTCGAGGAGCTTCTCTCGATATCCGACCGGATAATGGTTATGAATAAGGGGCGGCTCGTCTACGAGGCCGGCCGCCCCTTCGACCCGGAGAAAATAGCCTCGGCGATGGTTGAGGAATAGGCGGCTTCAAGGGTGTCGCCGGTGGCCCGCATAGCCTCTCTCGAGGTACGGCTGGTGGAGCGCGGCCCCGCCGAGCGGGGCAACCCGCTCGTCTACGGCCTCGCCGGCTTGGTGGTGGGTTTTCTCGCCTCTATCGCGTTGGGCGCCCTGACCCCGGCCGGCGTCGGGGGCACGCTGGGAGCGCTGGCGAGCGTTATCGGCGACCCCGGTAAGTGGCCGGACGCGCTGCCGTACTTCTTCGCGATAGCCTCCTCGGCCGCCGGCCTCGCCTTGGCCTACCGCTCGGGCTTCATAACTATAGGGGCCGAGGGGCAGATGGTTGCAGGCATGGTGGCGGCTTACTGGGCTCTCGGCGTCGCAGGCGCCCCACTCGCGGCCGGCCTGGCCCTCGCGGCCCTAACGGGGGCGGCGCTCGGAGCACTAGTTGCGGCCCTGCGGGTCTACCTGCTTGTCAACGAGACACTGTCGAGCCTCATGCTGAACTATATCGTGGTTAGTGTGCTCAACTACCTGGTCGGCGGCCCGTGGAGCGCCGGCGGCTTCACGAAGACCGCGCTTCTCCCCCCCGAGAGGACCATGACGCCCGGCGTGGCCGCGCTCCTCGTCACAGCGCTCGTGGTGGCCTATGAGATGCTCTACCGCTACACGCGGCTAGGCGTGGCAGTGGACTCGATAGGCTTGGCCCGCCGCGCAGCCGAGACCTATGGCGTGAGCTTTGCCCGAACCATAATCGCCGTGGCGGTGCTCAGCGGCTTACTGGCCGGTCTGGGCGGCGGACTGTACCTGGCGGCGGTGCAGCAGCAGCTGACGAGCCTCAACACGTTCCAGAGCCTAGGCTACGGCTACATGGGTATACTCGCTGCCTGGCTGGCGGGCAACGTGGTCGTGGCTACGCTGGCCTCCTCGCTGCTCCTAGCGGTCCTGTACCTTGCGAGCACCGCGTTCCAGATAAGCAGGGTTCCCTGGAGCTTCGCGCTCGCCCTCCAGGCCGTGATAGTCCTCTCAGTCGTCTCTTTCGTCACGCTCTCCAGGTACCGTGTCGTAGTGCGGCGACTAGCCATGAGGAAAGCCGCCGAGGGGTGACGTGGCCGTGGCCGCGGTCAACATGTCCGCGCTCGCCCTCCAGGCCCTCGTCCCGGCCGCCGTGCTGGGGCTTGCGGCGCTCGGCGAGCTGCTGGTCGAGAGAAGCGGCCGCATCAACCTGGGGCTAGAAGGCATGCTCCACATCTCCTACGGCGCGGCGGCGGCCGCGGCGGTGGCGTCGGGCTCGGCGATACTAGGCTACCTGGCGGCGCTGGCGGCGGCCCTGCTCCTGGCCGCGGTCTACTACGTCACCGTCGAGGTTCTCCGCGTAAACCAGGTGGTCGTCGGCCTGGTGCTGGTGTTCCTCGGCTCGGGGCTCGGCGTCATACTCGGCGTCATGAGCGGCGGCGCCGCGGGCCCCTCGCTGCCTGTGGGGGAGGCTAGGCTGGCGGCGGCCCTGCTCCTGGCCGCGGCGACCCTGGCGACGTACCTGGTGCTGCAGCGCAGCTGGATAGGCTACCTCGTCAAGAGCCTCGGCGAGGACGAGAAGGCCGCACGCATGCTCGGCGTGAACCCGCGCGTCACCCGCGCGGCGGTGCTGGCTGCCCAGTCGGCACTGGTAGCGCTGGCGGCCACTCTCTTCCTCTACGCCTACACGGGCGGCAGGTGGACCGCGGGCAGGATCACGGGGCAGGGCTGGCTCGCGCTGGGCATGGTGATACTGGGGTTCTGGCACCCCCTGGGGGTCGCCGTCGCCTCCTACCTGCTGGGCCTGCTCTATAGCGTGCAGAGCCTGCTCCCGAGCCTGCTGCCCCCCGGCGCCCTGTACGCGGTTCTAGCCGACTCCGCGCCCTACGTGGCGGTAATAGTGGCGATGGCCGTTGCCTCGGTGGTCTACCGGAAGACGGGGCACCGGCCGCCTGCAAGCATATGGAGGGCCTAGGAGGCGCCGTGCGCGGCGAGGAAACCTAGATGAGGCCTGGGCCGCCTCTACGCAATGAGAGCCCCGGGCCGAAGGTGTGACGGTTTTGAGAACGGGGATACGCAGGGCAGAGGCAAGGCCACGCAGCGTGGTGGCGCAGCCGCCGGCGCCCAGGCTCCGACGCGTACCTGCTCCTCCTCTCCCGACGCCCCCGCCCTCTGTGGAGCCGCGCCGCCTCGACGGCAGCGTGCCAGGGGAGGGCCGGGCGGCGCGCATGGAGCCCCCCCGCCCGCGTGGGGCCACCGCTGCCCCCAGGGTGGTCCAGGCGGAGCCCCCGGCCCGGGACGCGGTGGACCTTCTCGCATCCCTGCTGGGCAGCCCGCGGCTACGCGAGGTGCAGCCCCAGCCGTTGCTGGTGCTGGCCAAGAGGCCGCGGAACCCCCGCTTCGAGTACCTGGAGCTGTTAAAGAGGGTCATCCGCGAGGTGTACCGCGTCTCCACCAGGCACCCTCCCATGATAATGCATGTGGGCAGGAGGCTCACCGAGTACCAGCTCGCCATGATGCGTGGAGGCGCGGGGATATACGTCGTCGACCTGGACGAGGTTGCCGAGTCCGAGGCGGGCGGCGCGGCCCTGTCCAGGCTAACCTCGGGGCTCGAGGACCGCCTGCGCGAGGTCTACGCCCAGCCGCCGGGCGTCGTGATCCTCTACGGCTCCGAGGACGCCCTTAGAAGCCTACGCAGGCTCTGGCGCCCCCGCTACGTGGCCACCTACCTCTACACGAGGATACCGGAGCCGGTGGAGGTGTCGCTGCCCGAGGAGGATGACGTGCTCCGGGCCGTGGAGGCCCTCTACGCGCTCCCGGAGGGCTCACTGGGCGACGCGGCCAGCGTCGACGAGGCGGTCGTAAAGGCCGAGAGCCTCCTCATGGAGTGCCTCCGCGGCCACGCCTCGGACCCCGTGCTCGGCAGGATGGTTAGACAGGCTATTGACGACGAGGAGTCTCGCCCGGACGACGCCCCGCTCCACTATGGCCTCAAGGCGGCCGCCGTCGCGCATCTACTCGAGAGCGGCGTCCGCGAGACCAGCATAGAGACCGAGGTGGCGGTGTCGAGCACACCCGTGGACGTCTACGCGAGGAGGGGCTGGAGCGGCGGCCTAGTAGTGGAGGCCGAGACCCTCACGGCTGCGATGAACCCATCCTCGCGCCTGGCGGCTGTCGCGTCGTCGAGGACAGCGCTGGGCATCGGGCCGGTCTGGGTGGTGCTCTCCCCGCTCACCGCGGGGATATACGTGGAGCACGTGGACGCCGCGCTGCGCGGCTACATTGACGGCGGCAGGGTGGAGGCCTACGTCGTGGACACCCAGTCCTGCCTCCTGGCGCCCTACCGGGTGCACCGTGAGAGGCTGCTGCGTGTGGCGAGAAGGCTCTGGGCTAGGCGTCGGCAGGCCTAGCCTCCTATTAGGAGCCTCACAGCCACAGCGGCGGCCAGCGACAGCGGCGTCACGACGCCTATGCTGCGGGCAACCAGGCTGTAGTCAAGCCCGTACATCATAGACACCACGAGGTTCATAGTGGCCGGCGGCATCACGGCCTCTATCAGCGCCCCGGCTCGCCAGAGGCCCCTGAGCCCCAGGGCCTCGACGGCAGCCACGGCGGCCGTCGGCTCGACTAGCAGCCTCCACGCCGCCACGACCACGACACCCCGGTCCAGCCGCACCCCGCTCCTGGCCAGCACCTCGCCGACCAGGAAGAAGCTGAGAAGCGTCGTGTACGAGGCGAGAACGAAGAGACGCCCCCAATGCGCTACGACGAGCGGGGGCAGGCTGGCGCAGCGCAGCACGGTGCCCGCAATAAGCCCGTAGAGGGGCGGGTAGGTGGCGAGGCTCCGCGCTATGGAGCCCGCTATCCCCCTGCCGGAGGCCCGGTACAGGGGGCTATAGTATCCGAGCACGAGCGGCGTAGCAACAGCTATGATGACGTTCATCACCGCCGAGTATAGGGCGGCGGGCCCCCCGTCGCCGTAGAGGAGCAGCATCAAGGGTATCGGCAGGAACGCCGCGTTATGTATCCCCGCTGCTAGCACTGCGGCTCCAACGGTCTCCGGGGGCTCGCCCCTCAGGAGCCTCGGGATAAGCAACGCGGCTGAGACGAACGCCGTGAGGACGCTGGCGGCGACAACAAGGGAGTAGTCGACAAGTGTGTAGGCCTCCACACTGTAGACCTTATAGGACACGATCAGGGGCACGGAGAAGTAGAAGAGGAGCGACGCCACAGCCTGGCTCACGCGCCTGGCGAGGACATTGAACCGCAGCGCCGCCACGGCACCCGCGGCGAACAAAGCCACGGCCGCCGCTACGGCCGCCGGGCCCTGCGCCACCGTTGGCAGCCCCGCTCAGCGCCCTATGGGGCCCCGGAGTTGTCCAGCCGTTCCAGCGACGCACGGGCCAGGGAGTAGAGGGGCGCAAGACCGAGCCTCATGACGGGCAGGCCGGAGACGTAGACCTGCACTGTGACCAGCACGGCGAAGAGGAGGCTATAGTAGGCGCCGAGGTCGCGCGGCTCCCCCCCGGAGTCTATCTCCCTCAGCCGGGCCACGCCCCTCATAATGGGGGACCTGGCGGCCTCCCGCTGGCTCTGGAGGGCCTCGGCCAGCGCGCCGTAGACCCTGGTGGCCAGCCGGGCCCTCTCCTCCCTCCCTAGAATGGAGGCGTTCTCGGCCGCGTTAGAGGCGTACATTATGAACAAGGGGAGGGCGTCCTCTATGACCTGGCGTGAGAGCTCCATAGCTGCCGGCACCACGTGGCGGTAATAGGTTATCCTGGCCGACTCCCGGACCTGGTAGAGGCGCTCCTCGTCAAGCCCCTCCTCCAGGATGGCCCGTGCCTCCTCCATCCTGCTCCAGAGCCTCGTCCCCTCGTACATGTAGGCCACCGGTGCCGCCGCCAGAGGGCTGCCTGGCGCCAAGCTCCTCTAGCCTCCTCCTTGCCCACTCCCTTACACGGGGCCCGGCGGGCTCGCCCAGTACGCGCCGGGTTAGCCTGCAGAAGCCGCACTCGTCGCCGGCGGATATTAGGCCGCAGTGGCGGCACCTACCTACCTCGGACCCGCCGGCCAGGGACTCGTAGAGCTTGATCCGCGATGCCAGCCTGCGCAGGGCTGATATCTTGAGGCCGGGGTGTTCCTCTTCGAGGCGGTTAAGCGCCTCCTTGAGGCCCTGCTCTATCGGGGCTCTCGGCCGGTAGGGGCACTCTTCGTGGAGGAACGGCAGCTTCGAGACAAGCACGTATATCAGCGTCTCCTTCTCGAAGACCTCGTAAAGGGGCCTCAGCCTCCCCACGGCGAGGCCCGGCAGGGTGGAAGTGGCGGGGCCAAGCTTAGCCACGTAGCCCAGGTCCTGGTTGAGGAACGACTTGAGCGCATAAGCCAGCACGTCGTCGCCGTTATGCCCAAGCGCGACATAGTCGGCACCGGCCTCTACCGCCACGGCGTTGAGAATGTAGCGCTTAACTATGCCGCACACGCTGCACACAGGCCGCCTGCTCCGCCTCGCAAGCTCGTACACGGGCGCGCCTATCACCTCCTCGGCGTCGACCACGAGGCAGTCAACGTTCAGCCTCCTACACGCCTCGACCGCGGCCTCGCGGCTCCTAGACGAGTATGCCCCGTACCCCAGGTCTATGTAGACGGCGAGGAGACGGGTCCCAGCCTCCTCCGCGTGCTTCGCGAGAGATGCCAGCATAGCCGTACTGTCCTTGCCGCCGCTGACAGCCGCCACTATCAGGCCTCCCCTGCGGAGCGCCCCCACGCGCCTCAGCACACGGCCTACCTTGCGGTCAATGTACTCCACGAAGTGGCGGGGGCATAGGGCAAGCCGGGCGTAGGGAAGATACGCCACAGCGGGCTCGCCGCACAGGCTACACCTCCTAGCCCCCGCTCGCGGCCCTGTAGACGACGACCCTGTCCCCATCCCTCAACACCTCTTCCTCCACAAGCGGCACACCGCCGCGCACCACCACCGCGCCCTCGCGGCCCATGCCCAGCTTCGAGAGAAGCTCCTCCACCGTGCCCCTCTCCAGCTCCACCTCGGCGACGCGCCTATCCGGCAGAACCTCGGCCACAACCCTCACCAACACCCGGCACCTCCAGGGGGCTAGCGGGGAGCCCTACGAGGCGAGGCGCCCCGGGACGCGGCACGGCGCCGGCGGGGCACTAGAACCCGTGGCGCCTACTCGAGCGCTGCCAGCGCTCTGGCGAGCTCGGTTATAGAGGCCGGCCTCCCGGAGCGGTATCCTCCCCTCGACTCGTCGAGCCTCCACAGTATCCTGGCGGCCTCGTTGGCGACCCTTATCGCGTCCTCGACGCCCGCTCCTGCCCGGAACTCGTTCGTCACACGGTTAGCTATCGCGGCGCACACGCAGCCAGCCCGCAGGCCGTAGAGGCCGGCAAGCGTGTATATAGTGGCGGACTCCATCTCGAAGCTGAGCACACCCATCCTGCGTAGGTCCTCTATCCGCCTCTCGGCAGCGCTCCAAGTGTAGCCCCGGTAGCCGGGCCTGCTCTGCCCGAGGTGGAACGTCGCGGTGGAGGCGACCACGCCCACGTGGTAGCGCAGCCCCAGCCTCTCGGCCGCCTCGACTAGGGCGAGCACGGCCTCCGGCGAGGCGGCCGCAGGGTACTCGGGGGGAGCGTACTCGCCGCTGGCGCAGTCGAACCTGACAGAGGCCGACGCTATGACAATATCGCCCGGCCTTATGTCGGCCTGTATGGCCCCAGTGGTGCCGACACGTATGAGCGTATGGGCCCCTATCTCTGCGAGCTCCTCGACGGCTATCGCCGCGCTCGGCCCCCCTATGCCGGTGCTCAGGGCGGCGATGGGCGCGCCCCTGTAGCGGCCCCTAGCGCTGCGGTACTCGCGGTGGTGCGCAACTATCTCATAGCTGTCCCACGTCCTGGCTATCGCGTCCACCCTGCCCGGGTCGCCCGGCAGAAGCACGTAGGGGGGTATATCGCCGGGGCCGAGGTCGATGTGGTACATCTTGCCGCCGACCACGGGCCTGTCGGCCCTAGACTCTCCGCCCCGCAAGACGGCGACCCCCGCCGGGGGTGCGCCCCGTTGAGGCTACATAAGTAGCGCCTCCAGGCCCTGCCGTAGGGAGGGAGGAGACAACCCCTTGCAGAGCACCCGGGTGGAGGAGTACCGGCGCCTAGTCGAGGAGATAAACCGCTGCACCAGGTGCCCCCTGCACCGCTCCCGAAGAAACCCCGTGCCCGGCGAGGGCCCCCTAGACGCCAGGGTCATGGTGGTCGGCGAGGCCCCGGGGAGGAGGGAGGACGAACAGGGCCGCCCCTTCGTAGGCCCGGCGGGGCAGCTCCTCACCCGCCTCCTAGAGCTCGCAGGCCTCCGCAGAGACCGCGTCTACATCACGAACGTTGTGAAATGCAGGCCGCCCGGCAACCGCGACCCCAGGGACGAGGAGATAGAGGCGTGCCTACCCTACCTGCTCCGCCAGCTCCGCCTCATAAAGCCGCGCCTCGTGATAGCCGTGGGGCGCCACGCCGGCCGCACGCTCTACCGCCTAGCAGGGCTACGGTGGACGAGCATAACCCGCCTCCACGGCCGCGTGGTCGAGGCGTCAATAGCGGGTCACCGGGTGCTCCTCGCGGTCACCTACCACCCGGCCGCAGCCCTCTACAAGCCCCCGGTGAGGGAGCTGCTCGAGCGGGACTTCTCCGGCCCGATAGCGGACGCCGTCAGGAGGATCAGCGGGGAGGACGAGGCCAGGCAGGAGGGAGGACAGCAGCCCACCCTTCTAGACTTCCTTCCCCGCCCTGGAGGCCCGGGCGGCGGCGACGCCAGCAACGGCGAGTAGGAACGCCTCGCCGGCCAGCAGCGCGTACGGCAGCATGGGGCTGTAAAGGGGCGCCGCCAGGCGGTAGGCCTCCGCCGCCTCGCCGCCGGGCCCCGCCGCTATGGAGTGGAGGAAGACTGCTGGAAGCATCCAGGCGAGGGCGGCTGACTCGAGGCGGAACCCGCTGATCACGTCGCCGCGGCCCCCAGTCGTGTTGGCTATGAAGTGCTCGGCGTAGCTGTGGTAGTAGAGTGCGGGCACGGCGAACGCGTCGCCTGCCACGGCGTAGAGCCTGGGGAAGTAGCCGGCGAGGCAGGAGACGGCGGTGTTCGGCGCGTCCATCCTGTACTCTATCTCGGACAACACGTAGACTGTGAGGCCGAGTGCGAGCGGGTAGTTGCCGCTACTATACGCGGCCCTGGCGTCGCGCAGCCACTCGCTCATAGTGCGGTTGTCCGCGAGGTGGGTGAGGACACGTATGAGGGGCATGTTGAGTATCGACGTGAAGTAGCGGAGGGAGGTCTCGGCGTAGGAGAGCGTAGTGTTGACCGTGGCGGCTAGGTAGCTGCACGGGGCTAGTGGCCCCCGTATCTCCTCCGCCGCCCTGGCCCATGTCCTGGCCGAGAGGGCGCGGAGCAGGGCGAGCGTCTTCCAGAACGGCCCGGCCTCGCTCGAGACGTGCTCCGCCAGGTAGAGGCGGTAGGCGGCCGCGGAGAGGGCGGCGAAGCGCCACGTATAGCAGAGCCCCTGGCCGGCCCGGTACCCCGCCTCCCGCAGCGCCTGCCTGGCCTCCCTGAGCGCCCCTCCTAGCGTCACACCCAGCTCCTTCTCCACCCGGCCGAAGCCGTACTTCGAGGCCGTGTAGTTGGCGGCGCGGAGGAGAGCCGTGAACGCGAGGCTCGCAGCGGTGTAGGCGTTATCCCTGAGTGCCTGCCTGGCCTCCCTAACCAGGCCTGCCACGGCATGCCGCGTCTTGTTGTCCAGCAGGGGCAGCAGCCGCTCGGTGTAGTTTATGAAGCGCTGCGCGTCGCGGCGGAACACGTCCGGAACAGGCACGCGGGGCAGGCTGGCTGCCTGCGGCATCGAGACGTTGGCCAGCGCCTCCGCCGCGTCCATTATGCTGCATGCTGCAACCGTCCTGGCCGGTAGCCCCTGCGGCAGGGCCGCGGCCTCGTTTCTGGGTAGCACGATGACACGGTAGCCCCTCTCCACCGCGGCCCTCGCCTTCTCCGGGACGCCGGCTACTGAGAGGACGAGGCCCGCCGGCGAAACCATTCCGGTCATGGTGGTTGTGTTCGTGTCGGGCGAGTAGCCCATGCTGAGGAGGAGAATAGTGGACGCGAGGAAGCCGCTGGCGCTGGGCCCTCCAACGGGGGTGTTTGTCTCGAACCTTACGTGGAGGTCGTAGTGGCGGTAGCTCTTGCCCGCAAGCGCGGTGGAGAGCATGAAGCCGAGCCTGGTCGAGTAGAGGGTGCTCTCGTCCACCATGCCGGCCGGCTGCACGACGACCCTCCCGGAGCCCGGTGCAAGCTCAACAACGGTATCTATGACGACTCCCTGTAGGCCGTTTTTCTCCTCCTTCACTGCGAGGAGGCCCAGCTTAAGCGAGACCGCCGCCGCGGCCGGCTGAGGCACCATGAGGACGAGCAGCAGTATGGCGGCAGCCCTGAGGCCGGTGACCCTGCCCAAGCCCTCCATCCTCCTACCCTAGCTACCTGCAGCCCCTCCCGGTGGGCCGAGAAGACTCTTTTCTCTAGGCGGCGCGTTCTCGTCATAAATGGCGGCTGCAGTGGGGCCCCCTACGTGTAGCCTTCACTACACGCGGCCTACCCAGGGCGGTGCGTCGTGTCGAGGAAAGAGCCGGGCCTCGACGAGATAAGGGAGTACCTCGAGAAGGAGATAGAGGAGCTGGAGCAGCGGCTCTCCCTACTGCGGAGCCTCCTAGCGTTCATCGAGGAGTGTAGTGCGGCCGCAGCGGTCGGCCAGCTGGGCGGCCAGAGCCAGGACTTCCACAGCCCTGACGGCCGTCTCGCGGCCCGGCTGGTCACCAGGCGCGACACTGTTGTTCTCACTCTCTTCGTCCCGGTGCCGGAGACGCACCCCTATATCCGGTTCGTGGTGCGGGCCTTGGCCAAGTTCCAGGAGTCGAGCGAGGGCCTCGAGTATACCCTGGACAAGGAGGGCAAGTATGTGAGAAAAATAACGGTCATGGGCGTGACGAAGGACAACATAGACGACGTGAAGGCGGTGTTGGAGTTCGCGGCGATGAAGATTGCTAGCCTCAGCCGCTCCACGCGTTAGCCGAGCACCTCGACGTCGACCACTACCTGGCTCTTCCTGGGCCCGACGGTGCGTACGACGCGGGAGAAGAGTATACGCGCCTTGACGCCGAGCCCGGCCAGGCGCCCCATCAGAACCTCCTCGGCCCTGCGCCTGGGGTCCACGCCGCGGGGGGTGTCGACGTGGAGGTAGACGTGGAGGAAGCCGGCGCCGCCCCGTAGCCCCGCCAGCGCGGCCGGCAGGTGGTCAAGCGCCCGCTCCGGGAGCGGCATGAGGACCCTGTCCGCGGCCCCCCGGAGCCTCTCGGGCACTATCCTTGAAGCATCCCCCAGCATAGCGACGACACGGTCCTCGACGCGGTTTAGCCTAATGTTCTCGACCATGTAGCGGTAGGCGTAGGGGTTTATGTCGATGCTGTAGACCCGCCGTGGCTCCGCGTGGCGGGCCATGATGATCGAGAAGAGGCCCGCGCCCGCGTACATGTTGATAACCGTCTCGCCCGGCTCGACGAGCCTCGCTATCCTCATGTGCTCGAAGTTTAGCCGTGGCGACAGGTAGACGCGGCGAATATCCACCCTGAAAACGCAGCCGTGTTCACGGTAGAGGGTCTCGCTGCGCTCCTCGCCGGCGAGGTGCCGGAACTCCCTCAGGCGGTAGTCGCCCTCAACCGGGCTCCATGTTGCCCATACGCTCTTCACGTATGGGAGGCGCCGGAGCAGCGCCAGGGCCAGCGGCCTCAGCTCCTCTAGCTCCACGTCGAAGGGCTTCCTTATCACAGCTATGTCTCCTATCACCTCTATCCGCTTCCAGAACTTCTCCGCGGCGTCGGCGCCGTAGACGGAGGCAGCGACCTCCCTGAGCAGCCTCCTCTTCGCCATAGCCCCTGTCACCGCTAACCGCAGCGGGGCTCGCCCAAGGCTAAACACATCACCAACGGGGCTTATTCAGCTCCGCCTGAGCCGCTCACCGCCCCGCCCCGCCGGGAGACAGCTGGGCGGCCAAAAGAGGCCTACCCGGGCATCCAGGCTGAATGCCGGCGCCCTAGAGAGGAGAGCAACCATAAATAGCCCCTTCACGTTGCTGTACATGAACTGGCCACGGGCCCCCGGGGGGTGGCTAGGCTCCCTGGGGGCGCGAGCCGGGGTGGCCGAGCGGTCAAAGGCGGCGGGCTGCAGTGGCGGCCCAGCGTGAACCGCCCATCGTGGAGACCCGTTGATCCCGGGTTCAAATCCCGGCCCCGGCTCCATTCGCCCTGGTGTCCCCTCCTCGCCAAACTCCTATCTAGGCCTCCCCTGGCGGGGCCTCCTTCTACTGGAAGCAGCGTGGCCTTGGAGGGGTAGGAGGTGTCCCCGGAGACGAGGAGGCTTGTCGAGGAGTTCGCGCGTAGCCGCGGCCTCCGCGTCGAGGAGGCCGGCGGGGCGCTGCGCATCTGGCATGGCGAGGCGCCCCTCTACATAGAGGTGCGCAGCGGCAGCCAGGGGGTCATGGTGCGGCTGGGATACGAGGGGCTGAGGGACTATGTTAGGGAAGTCGTCGATACAAGCGATAACCCCCGGGAAGAAATAGAAGACATCGTCGACGAGATGAGCACGCTGGCGTATAGCCTCTACGAGGAGCTTAGAAGGGGCGGCGTGAAGGTCGTCCTCGACACCCGCAGCGCGGCAATGGACATACTGGGCGAGCTAGAGGAAGCCGAGGAGGAGTAGAGGCGGAAGGCACCCAGGAGAGGAGAGGGGCTCGGCACCAGAAACCCTCCTCACCTGCGTCGGTCTATCTAGCCCTCCTCACAGCCCCCGCGGCGCCACGGTAGAGGCGGGCCCAGCTAATAGGGGGTGTGATGAGCCTCCTCTCACCCCCCTGCAGCGAGCCCCACCCTCAGCGAGGGCGCGGCGATGAGCTGCCTCACGGTAGCTGACCCCTGTGCAGCCAGGAGGGTAAAGGAGCAGCCAAAGTACGCCCTACTGGACCTGCTTGGCGGCGAGGGCGTGTTCAGGGTAGCCCACCTGGGCAGGGTCAGGGCGCCCAGAGGCACGGACCCCTTCCAGCGCGCCGCGGTGGAGATCCTCTACCGCGACGCCGTGCTCGAGGAAAGACGCGGCTGGCGCGGCCACACGGTGCACGAGGAGGAGTACTGCGGCCGCAGGTACGCCTTCATAGCTGGACGCGGGGACGTGGAGCCTGACGCGGTCCTCGCGCCGGGCAGGGGGCTGCGTAGACGCCTTCTCGAGAAGCTGCCTGAGCGGCCACGCCCCGTATTCGCGCTAGACTTCAGCCTGCTCCACCGCCACAGCGCCGAAGAGGCCAGGAGCCTCCGTGTCCAGGTGGGGGCCGCGCTGGGCGCGCTGCGCCGCTTCCTCTGGGACCGCCACATGCTCCTAGCAGGCCTCCCCCGCGGCGCCGCCGAGTGGCTGAAGGCGTTCGCCGCGAGCCCACTGGTACAGGTCAGCCAGCTGGCCAGCGACGAGGCGCTTGTGCTCCGCGGGTACCGGCGCGTGGTGCTCCTGGACCCCTCCGCGCCCGAGCCCCTTCGGGGCAGCGATGTAGTGGAGGCAGACGCGTTCATCATAGGGGCCATTGTTGACCGCACGCCCCGCCCCGGGGAGACCGGCCGTCTACGGCTCCGGGGCCACTATACGCCGAGAAGGCTCGCACTGCGGGGAAGCACGCACGGCGTCCCGAACCGGGTGAACCAGATAGTCGAGATAGTGCTCTACGCCCGCTACGCCACCTGCGGGGACATAGACCAGGCCATCATAGAGGCCATGAGCCCCCGCGACGTGAGGTGGCGCGCCTACGTCGAGATATCCCGGTGGCTGCGCGGCAGGGCGAGACGCGTCCCCTGGAGCCTATACTGCAGGCTCCGCCAGTGGCTGCCCCTGACCCCCCGCGACTTCGCAAAAGCTGCTAGGATGGCCGGCGCCGAGCCGGAGCCCGGCGAGCCGAGGTGTGGGTGACACGCTGCGCCAGGAGAGGCCGGGCAGCCGCCAGCCCGGCGTGGGGCGGTAAAACCCTGGGGAGCCGGCGCGCCGGCTAGCTGCCCGAGCGTAGACGGTAGACGTCGCCGCTTCTCTCGAGGAAGCCCTCCTCGACGAGCTGCTCGAGGGCGTCCTGGTAGTAGAACTCCTCAACCTCTATCCCGTACCACTCCCGGAACAGGTCCTTTATCTCCTCGTACCTCCACTCCCTCCTGCCCGTCTCCCTGCTGTGCTCGCCCAGCATCCTGCGTATGAACTGGGTCACGTCCTCGAGCCTCGTCCAGGGGTACTGGAACCAGGCCCACTCGCGGACCTCAAGATGGTAGTAGTCGGGCTTGAACTTGGCGACACTGCTTATCCACTGCAGGGCCGCCACCCGCAGCTCGTCGGGGCCCCAGTTCTCCAGTATGTAGTCCCTCGCCAGCAGGAGGGTCTCGCCGGTGTCCACTATGTCGTCGACCAGCAGCACGCGGTGGCCGCGGAGGTCGACACGGTAGGGGAACTTGAGTATAGCCCTCTCAGCGGCCTTGGCTGCCTCGGTCCAGTGCTGGCTCTGTATGCTGAGCATGTTGGAGACGTTCAGGAAGTCGGCGAGAAGCCTCGCCGGCACGTAGCCGCCGCGCGCCACAGCCACGATGACGCTCGGCCGGTAGCCGCTTGCCTTTATCCTCCGCGCGAGGCCCCTGCTCCACTCGACAACCTCTTCCCAGGTCACCAGTTTCACGTTCACGCGGGGCACTTGGAGCCCTCACCGTAGAGGTGGCACCTGGCCACCAGGGGGTGGTCTAATGCCTTACCCCCGCCTGCAGGGCGGCAACCAGTTCTCCCCAACACTCGGGCGCAGGGGGATTACGCAGAGGAACCTAGCGCCCTCTGGGCCGGCGAGGTAGCGGTGCCTCACCTTCGGCGGTATATAGATGAACATGTCTCTGCGCAGCTCGTAGGCCTCCTCCTCAACCCAGACGGTCATGGAGCCGTCCAGCACGTATATCTCGTGCTCCCAGGGGTGGGCGTGCTCCGGTATAGGCGCCCCCGGCTCCAGCTCGAAAAGCCTCATAGCATACGTGGGTGCCCCATCCTTGGCGGAGACAAGCCACCTTATACGGACCCCCGGCACGGGCCTGCCGTCAGCCAGCCTGGCCTCCTCGGGTGGAACGTCCGACGCCTTCCCCACCTTCTCGCCGCAGGGGCCACGCTTCGACACCTGGACGCACCTCCTAGCCCCTCAAGCGGTCCCCCATGGAGCCCTCGTGGCCGAGGCGGTCGCAACCGGCCCGGCACACCTCACCGCCCAGGGTGGCTCCCGGGCTCGGAGGGCTAGGAGAGCTAGGGGGCGCGCTCATCCCGTACGTGGCGGCCCGGGAGCGCGCCGTGGGCAAGCGGCTAGAGGCATGCTGTGCTGGAGGGGTAAGCGCAGCTGCGTGTAATAAAGCTAAACCTTATACAAGGGGGCGTCTCTTTGCTACAGCACTGTCCTCGGGCGAGCAGGGTTTTGGCCACGTGGGTGGCCCCGCCGGTCTCACACCCGCCGAGGCCGGGCGGCCGAGGCGATGAAGCGGGCCGGTCAGGCGGGGCACAACCGCGGCCGTGGCTGCGTCTCCTCCGCTCTGCCGTGTCGCCGTGTCGGCGCCCTCTGGAAGGGGTGGAGCAGTCTGCGCGTCCTCGGCGTTGACGTGGAGCCTGGCTGCGGCTCCTCGGGGAGATGCTTCGCAGCGGCCCTGGTGGAGAACGGCCGCCTCGCCGCCAAGTACGAGCAGGTGCCGCTGCACCGCCTCATAAGACTGGTCTGGGAGCTCAGGCCCAGCATAGTCGCCCTCGACAACGTCTACGAGCTGGCGCGTAACGGCAGAGAGCTTGCCCGCATCGCGACAATGCTGCCGCCGGAGGTGGAGATCGTCCAGCCCACGAGGCTGCCCGATGGAAGCCTGGTGGACGTTAGGCGCCTTGCACGCCTCGCGGGGCTCGACCCTGGGCGGGGCAAGCTTACGCCCAGCCGCACCGCCTACCTGGTGGCGCTGCTGGCGGCAATGGGCTACGGTACGAGGCTCCGCTTCGTTGAGGAGAAGACACGGATAGTCGTCGCTAAGAACCGCAGCCTAGGCCACGGCGGGATGAGTAGCCAGCGCTACCAGCGCCGCGTGCGTGCAGCCATACTGCGCGCAACCAAGGACATCAAGAGGCTGCTTGACCGCAACGGCTTCGACTATGACCTCGTCTTCAGGAAGAGCGGAGGGGGCCTCGAGAGCGCCGTGTTCGTCGTCTACGCGCCCAGGAGCAGGCTGCGCGGCGTAGTAAAGCCGCACAGCGACACGGATGTACGCATAGAGATCCAGCCGGTCTACAGCAGCAGGCTAAGCTTCGAGGCCTTCGGGGGCGCCCAGCTGCCCGGCTCGCGCAAGCCCTACATCATAGTGGGCGTGGACCCCGGCATCTCTACGGGCATAGCCGCGCTGGACCTGGAGGGGCGCCCGGTTCTCGCCCTGAGCCGCCGCGGCATCGACCGGGAGGAGGTGGTGGAGCTAATCCGTAGCCATGGCGTGCCCGTGCTGGTCGCCACGGACGTCAACCCTGCCCCGGACTTCGTGCGCAAGCTTGCAGGCATGCTGCGTGTCCCGCTTTACGTTCCCTCCGCGTCTCTCAGCGTCGAGGAGAAGCGCGAGATTTTCGACCGCTACTTGTCTCTCTACCCCGGCCTGCGCCGCGTCTCCGACAGCCATGTACGGGACGCCCTAGCGGCCGCGGCGAAGGCCTACCGAGCGTACCAGTCTAAGCTCCGGCAGGTGGAGTCCTACCTGAACCGCATCGGCCCCGAGATAGACCATGAGGAGGTGAAAGCCGCGGTAATAAGGGGGAAGAGCGTCGCAGAGGCCGTCGAGAAGGCCATAAGCGACCTCCTGGCCTCGGTGGAGGAGAGCGACGTCGAGGACTCGAAGGATTCGAGGAGAAACGGCCAGCGCGCCGAAGCGCAGAGCGAGGCGGCGCGCCGCGTCAGCAGCGAGAGGGAGCTGCTAAAGGCGGAGATAATGGTGCTCCGCAGGAGACTCGAGGAGCTAGAGGCCGAGGTGGAGAGGCTGCGCCTGGAGAACAGGCTCCTCCACATAGAGCACCGGGAGGAGCTGGAACGGGACAGGGAGCTGGCCGCTCTCCGCGAGAGGCTCGCCCTCCTCCGGGCCGAGATCGAGAAGCTGCGCAGCCACAGCCGGGAGCTACAGGAGGCGGTCGACGCGCTGCAGGAAGCCCTCTTCCAGGTTAGCCACGGGCTAGCCGTGCCCGCCCCCGTGCTCCAAGACCTGGCGTACTCGGTGATAGAGCCGGTGCTCGGCAACGGCTACGCGGCCGGCAAGCCGCTGGTGGCGGTTGAGAGGGTGAACCCCGTCACCTGGGCGGCCGCCGCGCAGCAGCTGCGGGGCCGCCTCCTGGCCGTGCTGGTGCCGGCCGAGCACCTGGAGACGGCGAGGAGCCTCGAGGACACCCTGGACGCTCCCATACTGCCGCTCGAGGACTACGTCCAGACCCGTATAGGCGGCGTGGTGCTGCTAGACCCCTCCGCGATAATGGACGCCTACATCCGGCGCCAGGAGATGGAGGAGCGGCGCCGCAGGGAGGAGGAGAAGCGCCGCAGGGCGCTCACGAAGGAGAAGCTGCGGAGCCTTCTCGAAGAGTACCGTAGCCGCAGGGCGCGGCTCTTCGAGGCCAAAAACGGGGAGAAAGTAATCGCCGGCGGGGGCGGAGAGCCGCAGGGCGGCGGCTAGTAGACAGTTATCTCGCCGCGTATCAGCTTCTCCGTTATCTTCCTGTAGCTGTCGAGCTCCTCCTCGACTATGGCCTCGATTTCTCTCAGGGAGCTGCTGGGCAGGGGCTCGCCGGGCTTCTCCGCCAGCACCTTCACGTTGGCCACCAGGGGGTCGTTTATGGGGCGCCCTATCTGGCTCAGCAGCTCCACGTACACCTCCCGGAGGCCCTCGACGCTCTCGTGGACACGGCGCGCTATGTTCATAGCCATGATGTTGTAGATTTTGCCGACGTGGTTGACCGGGTTCTTGCCGGCAGCAGCCTCGAGGCTCATGGGGCGCAGCGGGGTTATGAGGCCATAGCTCCTGTTGCCCCGGCCAGTCATGCCGTCGTCGCCGTGCTCGGCGCTGGTACCGGTAACCGTGAGATACACTATGCCCTTGTCAGGCCTGTCCGCCGTGTTGACATAGACCTCTACATCGTAGTCGGGTGCGAGCTTTGCGGCCAGGTCGAGCACCGCCTCCCTGACGGCATCCTTGACTGCGAGGTAGTGGTCCACGTCCCTAACAAGGCTGGATATCATTGCAGCCGCTATGGTTACCTCTATCTTCTTGCCCCTGCGGAGCCCCATAACTTTGATGTCCTCGCCCACCTCGGGGTTCTTCTCCTTGAACTCGCGGCTATTCAGCAGCCTCTCGGTCTCATAGACCAGCTTCTCGAGTGTCGAGAAGGGGGCGAAGCCGACGCCCACGCTGGTATCGTTGGCAAGCGGGGCCCTCTCCTCCTTGCTGAGCTCGAAGATGCCGACAAGGTCCGCGCTGCCGTGCCCTATACGGTAGTCGACTACTACGTGCCTGTCAGGGTCGAGGAACCTGAAGTTCTTCCTTATCCAGTTCTTGACCGCGTCGAGGACGATCGGGCCTATAGGTATCTTCTCCACGCTGCCGTCCTCGCGGCGAACCTCCGTCGTAGCCCTCCCGGCTACGGTGATGTATATGGGCTGCAGCACGTCGCCGCTCCCGAAGCGGGGCGCCGCCTGGCCGCCGACGAGCAGCACCTTGTCCAGGTTGTGGTGCAGCACCGCGCCATAGTGGTCAAGGTAGTACCTTGAGAGGAGCCTGCTGGCCTCCTCGGCCGCCGCGTCGCTTATCGTGTCGGGGTGGCCTAGGCCTTTCCTCTCCACGAGCTCTACACTATGTGCCTCTATTGGCTGCCAGCGTATGCTCTCCACCACTATATTCCTCCTGGAGGCCATGATGGCGTCCACCTCGCGTAGCATATAGCACTTCTAGGCGCATCCCGCGTGGCAGCAGCGGTTCTTAAGTTAATGCCCCGGAGGGTCTATGGCCCAGGCTATGCGCAGCCCCGGCCAGTCAGGGTCGGAGGCGTGTAACATGGCGCTAGGAGGAGTGGCCTCCCGGGGCTGCGCGGGAGAGCCCCCGTTGGGGGAGAAGCTGCGCCCCCGGCGCGTGCCGGGCTAGAGGGGTAGCTCGCCGCCCGCAACAATCTCGTAGTCGACGCTTACATACACTATGTGGCTGCCTCTTATCAGCGCCTTGCCGTACTTCACCTTCGGCTCCGTGGTGCCCGGTTTGAGTTCCACGCAGTTGTCGAGAACCAGGTTCATGGTTGAATCGGTGGCCTCCAGCTTACCTATGTACTCGCTGCCGTCCTTCAGCTTGACGAATATCACCCTACCGGTGGCCTCCTTGAGTATCTTGAGCGGGTTGACTGGTCTAACGCGCTGCCTCTGCGCCACGCTCAGCGACACCCCCACACCCAAAAACCTTCAATTACCATGAAGGCTCCGGTGCAACCTAGCCACAGGCGGGATATAAGAGCCTTCTCCCTACCTCCCGCCCCCAGCCTCCAGGCCCTCCATAGACCAGGCGGCGAACCGGTTCATGGCAAGCTCTACAATGTCAGTACTGTAGTCCACCACTCGTCTAAGGCTATGGGCAACGGTGTGGATCTCCTCGGCGCGGCCTCCGCAGGCGGCCCTAAGCCCTTCGACAAGCCTAGCCCTCGCGGCAAGACACGTCCTCATAGCCTCCTCGGCCTGCTGCCTGCTGGGCCTGGTGAACACCGCGGTAGCCTCCCGGTAGACGCGGTCAGCCTCCTCCACCACGCCGGCCAGCCCCTGGAGGCAGCTACCGCCCAGCCCCACGGCAGCAGAGGCTATGGAGGAGACATGGTCGCCTATACGCTCGATGTTCTTGGCGGCCGCCATGACGAGTATCGCGTCTGGCAGGCTGCGGGCGCCGAGCTCGCGGACAAGCCTGCGCCCCGAGAGTATTAGGAACACCTGCCTCCACACGAATATGAACAGCTTGTCGACAACATCATCCCTGGCCGGTATGGAGCCGAGGAGACCGCTATCGCCACCCTTTATGCCCCTAGCAAGGTCGTCGAGCATGTAGCCCACTGTCCGCGCGAGCCTCGAGAACGACCGGTCCAGGGGCATACTGGCGGGGTCCACTACTACCTGGAAGACTATCCGGTCCCACGACTCCTCAACGACCTCGACCCCCATGAGCCTGGAGGAAACCAGCGGCACAAGCTCATGCACCAGGCCGCTCCTCTTGCCGACACTGATCTCTATGACGTCCACGCCGGAGATGTAGTACGAGACTATCCACCGGAGCAGCTCCTCGGCGCCGTTATCCCCGGCGTCGAGGCCCACATGCAGCAGCCTCTGCCCACCCGTGGACGAGAGGGGGCGGACGCGGAGAGAACCATCCGGCGTATACTCGACCAGCACCTCGCCGCCCGACTCCAGGCCGAAGCGCTTCACCCAGTCCTTAGGCAGAGTTATCACGTACGAGCCGCCGCCGGTAGCCTGTATCCTCCTAACACTGCCCGCCAAGACGAGGCACACCATAAACCGTTGAGCCCGGGCGGCGCCGCCGCCCGGGGGACACGCCGCTCACCGCCCCAGAGGAGGGGGGCTCACCGCTCAGCCCTACATCAACACGGCGCCGTGCGGCGCCGGTCAGCGGGGTTCGCACACCCCCCAGGCGGCGGCAACGAGGCCCCGGCCACATATAGGTGGCCGCCCCCTACCGGCGGCGCCGCAGAGGAGGACACCCAGGGCTATGCCGGAGGCGGCCGCCAAGAAGCTGAAGGTGGTTCTCCTAGAGTCGCCGCTGGAGACCGTGCCGAAGAGCCTCTGGCGCCACCCCCAGGTGGTCAGGTCTGCAAACCGCTACGGCGTAGAGCCCGGCGAGATGCTGCTAGACAAGACACTCCACTACCACGCGATGGAGGCCCTGCCGGAGAGGTGGAAACGCGGCCGCCCCGACATAGTCCACGTGACGCTCCTGCTGCTGCAGGACAGCCTCCTCAACCAGGAGCGCCGCCTACAGGTCTACATCCACGTCTACGACGGCCGCGTCTACGCCGTGGCGCCGGAGACAAGGATACCCAGGCACTATGAGCGCTTCCGGGGCCTCATGGCCCAGCTTCTCCGGGAGAACCGCGTGCCGCCCCAGGGCCGCCCCCTCATATGGCTAGAAGCCGGGAGCCTCCACGGCTTCACAGGGAGACACGGCAGGCTCATCCTGCTGGACGAGAAGGGGCTGCCCTCCACGGCCGCCCAGGCCGCGAGGCTCTCGCTACAGACCGGCAGCCCCCTGGGCATAGGGATGTTCCCCCGGGGCGGGTTCCGGCGCGGCACGCGCCGCAGCGCCTGGATAGCACTAAGCCTAGCCCGCCGCAGGCCGCTGAAAGCCTGGACAATAGCAGCCAGGATAATCAGCCAGGCGGAGAACATCATAGGCCTGGTGTGGTAGCAAACACCCCGGCTAGGAGAGAGGCAGCAATAATACGAGCAGCCACAGGGCGCCAGGGGAAATGGGCCGCGGGCAGCCGCCCCCGCACCCCCGCGACCAGCACAGCCCTAAGCAAAGGGGCCGACCCACGGCCCGCTCCATGGGCGGCGGGGTTCCCCCGCGGCCGACACCAGCACCCCTCCGCGCCGCGCCCCCTCGCCACAGGCCGCTGGCCAGCCAGCCGGCCAGTAGCCATGTCTAAGCGAGATAGCGCCGACCAGCACCACACAGTAGACACGGCCAGACCCCCGCTGGCAGGGTGAGGCCACATGGCGGCACCGGCCAGGCTCAGCGCCGAGGAGATACGGGAGGTAATCCACGCAGTCACCGGGCTCCTCGAGGAAACCCGGCGCATCCACCTAGCACTACTAGACGAGACCATGAAGAGGCTCCGGGGAGAAGAGCTAGGCAGAGAAGCCGCCAGCCTATACCGGGCACTAGTCGAGGCAGGCCTCCCCGAGGCAGCCGCGGCAGAGATAACCAAGGAGTACCTACGCCGCCTCCTCGACCTCGCCGCCCAGCCCCTGGCACGCCTAGAAGCCTCCACAGCCCCAGCCCAGGGCCTCAACATAGGCCGCGCAGCCGCGATACTGGCGCTAATGAAGACCACCTGGCGCGAGGAGGGCGGAGAAGACGACGCCGACTAGCCCGGGATCCTCTCTACTCGGGGGCCGCAGCCGCCCAGCTTTTTAGAAACAATTCCATGCGTCGCCGTGTCTCCTCCCCCGCCCACGCCGCCCGGCGACAGCTAGGAGGGTGCAGCACCCGTGGCTGGAGGCGGCGCCGAGGAGCTGGCGAGGCGCCTAGAGCGCATAGAGCGGCTACTAGAACAGCTCAACGCAGCGGTCCAGGAGCTTCTCCACGGCGGCTTCGCGGCTGCAGCAGAGGAGGCCGCCCGGCTGGTGGCCGCCTTCTCCCTGCCCGCGGCGGAGGCGCTCGAAGCAGCCCGGAGAGTGATAGCGGCCGCCAGCGGCGTCAACGACCCCATAGCCCTCGCGGTAGTCGAGGCCCTCTCCGACTGCGAGCCGCTGACGGTGAGCGAGATAGCTAGACGCGTACGGCGGATAAGAGGGAAGGCGTCGCGTACAAGCATCAGGCAGAGGCTCAGAGCACTACAGGAGGCCGGGATAGTGGAACGCGTGGAGAAGGGGAGTAGGACGCGTTACATACTCACGCTCTGCGGCAGGTAGCGGCGGAGCCGCGTTGAGGACGCTAGGGCTCCTCGCCGCCTAGACCGGGGTTCGAAACACGTGGCGCCCTGGCTTGCCGCTGCACGCGCGCACCCCAGAAGACTCTGCCAGCAGAGGAATGGGGTGGGAAAGGGCCCGGGCGGAATGGTGGGCCCGCGGGGATTTGAACCCCGGACCTCCGCCGTGTAAGGGCGGCGTCCTAACCAGGCTAGACGACGGGCCCTCCAAGGGCTCAAGAGTCCCCTGCCCACCGCTAGGGTTTATTTTGGTTTTGCCTCCCAGGAGCCGCGCCGAGAAGAACACCGCCAGCAACAGTATTTTACCACACCATGCTCAACGCGACTACGCAACTCCACACATCTGGCACACATCTGGATCTATACGGCTCTCTAGAGTAGAGCCTTCTCCGCGAAACAGAGTGCACCAGCATGAGGGACATTCACGAACCACTCTACAGATACGTCACCACAATCGGCTCTTAGAGGCTGCCAAAGATAGGCTAAGCAGGCTCCCCGCCCCCACCCGTTCCTAGACATACCAGCCCCCAAGACGACGCCCAGAAACCCCACAGTGAAAGCAAAGGAGCCCAACACATCCACCGCTGGAGACCACCTGTAAGCACCCACGAGACTATACCGCCAGAACCTAGCCCAGGACAACCAACACCCGAAGGAAAAGGGAACACCGCCGAGGACAACAATACAGCCACTAGGCCCCGACTATAGAGGCGCCAGCTAAGGCTTAACAACACAGCTCCCCAGAGAAGGGAATAAAAGCTTTCTGCCCAGCAGGCCCCAATAGGACATAAATAGAACGAAGCCGGTTAACGGCTACACCGGGCAAGCGCCAAGCAAGCATAAATACCTACCATATATGTCTTGCCCTAGTTGAAAATAAGCAAGACTAAGAGTGTTCAAGCCCTGTATCTGGCCCGCCTTGTAGAGCTC
>Ga0256833_1000585_pt1 | contig 28143 bp, 25 predicted proteins | sample 356284metaG_FD_190535 | JGI IMG/M metagenome (GOLD analysis project Ga0256833, IMG submission 190535) | Hydrothermal vent microbial communities from Mid Atlantic Ridge, Atlantic Ocean - 356-284 | ecosystem: Environmental > Aquatic > Marine > Hydrothermal vents | place: Atlantic Ocean: Mid... | reverse complement strand
GAACTGTGCATATAAAAAGTTCTTCTGTTTTTGCCAGTAGTATAGATACCATTGCGATTAAAAGTTTTAGTTGGGAAACCTGGTTAAATTCACATTTAATAATGAAAGACTGGCATTCTTTCTTTTTAAACAATGGAAGAGTTCAAAATATAATAAAGCGGTTTATTTCTTGTGAAGATCCGGGAAAATTAAAAGAAAACTGGTATGGATCATTGTTAAATACCGGTGTAGCAAAATTGTAAAAATATTCCGGATTTTAGTATTAACAACTAAATTTGTAAAATTTTATATTAAAAAAATCTTTCGGAAAAAGTTATTTTAAAAGTTAATGTGATTTATTTTAATCACAATTAATATTAGTTTATATTTGTTTTTTATTAAATTTATTAAAAATAAAAATTTTAAACAGATGAAACGAACATAAATTAATTTAATCATAAATTAGAAAAAGAGATTAAAATAATTTATGAGAGTTCCTGAATGTATTATAAATATTTATTAAATTTTATTAAAAATAAAAATTTTAAACAGATGAAATACGGAATTTTATTATTAATTGTTCTTTTTGTTTATAATGTAAATTTTGCACAAAAAATTGCAATACCCGGAAGTTATTCAAATATTGAATATAACAATGGAAAATTAAGGTTTTTTGATAAATCAAATAATAAATGGATAGAGGAAATTACTAAAATACCAAAATATACTTATTCTAAAATTGTAAAAGATCCTATAGGTACTGAAACAGGAATAAGATTTGATTTTCAGGATACAACAATAAACGGGACTATTTATTATGGATTGATAAAAACGGATAATATTGCTTTTCCACAACCGGTATTTTTTAAAAGAAATGCAAAAATCAAAAAGGGAAAAGCTAAAATAAATATAATAAAAAGATTATCCGGTAAATATGATTTTGTTGACTGGGAAAATACAGGTAAATTAATATTGGGTTACCGTATTGTTGATGAAACAGGTCTAATGATTTATGATGGACGGATTAATCTTAGAGGAAAAGGTCCCTTTGAACCGGATGTTACTATACTTGAAGGTCCGTTCGTTACGTTACAAAAAGATTACAGGGTTTCTATATCTTTTAAAACAAATAAACCGGTAATTTGTAGTGTTGAAGTTGATAATAAAATTTATGAAGACGATACTCCTGTATATGATCATTTAATTCATATTATTGATCTTGAGCCATATTCGGAATACAAATATACGGTATCTTATGGAGATTGGAAAGAAACATATTCTTTTAAAACAGCAAGGCAAAAAGGATCAAGAAAACCCTTTGTCTGGGCTTATGCCAGTGATAGTAGAGCCGGAGCCGGAGGTGGTGAAAGAGAAATATATGGAACAAATTATTATATAGTGAAGAAGATGATGACTTTGGCTAAAGCAAAAGGAGCTGATTTTTTTCAATTCACCGGTGATTTGATAAATGGATATACCATTAATCCGGATCAAACCAATCTGGAATATATCAATTTCAAACACGCTATGGAATTTATGGCCAGATATGCTCCCGTAAATGTTGCTATGGGCAATCATGAAGTGATAATGAGAAGTTTTAAAGGAAGAATTTCCGTGGATAGATTTCCTTATGCAGAATGTTCCGCAGAAAAGATTTTTGCAGATAATTTTGTAAATCCTTTAAACGGCCCTGATGGTGAAGACGGAGCTTCTTATGATCCTTCCTCGGCCACAATGGATTTTCCTTCTTATAAGGAAAATGCTTATTACTATACATACGGCAATATGGCAATGATAGTAATGAATTCCAATTATTGGTATGCACCATCAAGGAAAATACCGGAGCATTCCGGCAATTTGCACGGTTATATTATGGATAATCAGTTGGCTTGGCTTAAAAAAACAGTAAAAAAATTAGAAAAAGATGATGACATTGATCATATTTTTGTTACTCTTCATACTCCGGCTTTTCCGAATGGCGGTCACTCAAAAGATGATATGTGGTATGGTGGAAATAATGATAAAAGAGCTTATGTAGCCGGTAAACCGCTTGAAAAAGGAATAATAGAAAGAAGAGATGAAATACTTGATATTTTGATTAATCAATCCCAAAAATGTGTAGCAATGCTCAATGGAGATGAACACAATTACAACCGAATGGTCATTGATAGTACGATGAATATGTATCCGGATAATTGGGATAAACCCAAATTAAAAATTTCCAGACCGTTTATTCAAATAACAAACGGTGCTGCAGGAGCGCCATATTATTCGCAGGAAGTATTGCCGTGGAGTGATCATGTAAAAACATTTTCCACATTAAATGCATTAATGCTTTTTACAGTTGATGGTAAGAAAATATATCTCGAAGTGATTAATCCGGATACTTTTGAAGTGATAGAAAAGCTTTGTTTGAAATAAAAAATAAACTTACTGTAATTTTTCAGTAAAAATGACTTTATCTGAATAGATACGTTTTAATAATTATATAAAAAAAATTATGATAATAACAATATTGGTTTTAGGATTTATTTTCGGTATTATATTACAATACGCAGGTTTAAATAAATACAATGTCATAAGTGGTTTGGCTACAAAAGAAAATTATGCCGTAGCTAAAGCGATAGCTATAGCAATAGGAGTAGGAGCAATTTTTTTAAATTTCGAAATAATGTTTGGTTTTGCTTCTTATCACATTAAACCGTTTTTAATAGGAGGTATTGTAATAGGAGGTTTGGTTTTCGGTATAGGAATGGCAATATTGGGATATTGTCCCGGAACATTAGCTATATCTTCAGGAGAGGGTTCTATAGATGCTGTTATTGGTATAATCGGAGGTTTTGCAGGAGGGTTTTTCTATACTTTAATTTTACCGTATATAAAACCGTTTCTTGGTCCCAATTTAGGAAATCTTTCATTAAATTCCATAATGGGAACGAATGTATTTTTTGTTATAATATTAATTGTTGCAGGTATTCTTTTTGTTATATCTGCATTTTGGTTACAAAAAATAGATAAAAACAAAGATAAAAAGTGGATTTATTCAGGTATTGCACTGGCAATATTAAATACTATCGTTTTTGCTTCGGGAGTAGCAAACAGACCCATAGGAGCTTCAACTACTTACCCTTATATTGGAGACTTGATTACAAATTTAACCGGCAACGATTATTTTCATAAAATTAAAACACCGGGTAATTGGGAGTTTATATTTTTATCCGGTGCTTTTTTATCCGGATTGGTTATCTCTTTGATAAGGAAAGATTTTAAAATAGTATTATTACATAAAAATTGGATTAAATATAAAGGCTCTTCTTCTATAAATAGAATAATATGGTCATTTATAGGTGGATTTATATTGATAATAGGTGCACGAATGGCAGGAGGATGTACCAGTGGGCATATATTATCCGGAGGAATGCAATTGGCTTTTAGTAGTTTGAGTTTTGCAATATTTGTGTTTATAGGACTATTGGCAACAGGTAAAATATTCTATTCAAATACAAACCACAATAAAATATAATTTGGAAATTAAGTGCCGTTTGTTGTAGTATCTTATATATTCTCGGTATTATGTAAGTAAAATATCGTTATATATTATTAGTCTTATTTTATTTCTATTGTGATAATTTCATCCCCTTGTTGAATGGAATTAACCACATTCATATCTTCTTCTCCTTTTATTTTGCCAAATACGGTATGTTTTCCATCAAGCCATGGAGTTTCAACATGAGTTATAAAAAACTGGCTGCCGTTAGTACCGGGACCTGCATTTGCCATAGACAAAATCCCGGCCGAATCATGTTTTAATTCAGAATGAAATTCGTCTTCAAAATTATATCCGGGACCCCCCATGCCATTTCCAAAAGGACATCCTCCTTGTATCATAAAATCCGTGATAACCCGGTGAAATTTTAATCCGTCATAATAGCCTGCTTTTGCCAAACCGGTAAAATTTGCTACTGTTTTAGGGGTTTTTGTTGCAAAAAGGGTTAGATTTATATCACCTTTATTAGTTTTGATAGTTGCGGATATATCACTATCAAATTTTGCAGAATTAATAGTATTCAGCATCTCTTGTTTATTTATTTTTTCTATTGCAGACATAACTTTATTTATTTTAAAAAAGCAAAAGTAATTAATATTTTCAAAGCAATAAGATTTAATTTAGATTTTTATTTTAGTATTTTTTTAATACCGTTCAAAATGATAAATTTATTAATCCTTGGAATTATTTCTTTTCTGAAATGGCATCTTATGTAATGGAAATATTTGAAGAAGAATATGAATATGCACCGGAAAACAAAGTTTTAAAAAAGTATTATGAAATAAACAAAACAGAAAGTAAATTGTATGAAGCAAGTAAATTGATTGACACTATTTTTTTTAAAACGTATCTGTTTTATACAGACACACACTTTGATTTAAACAATGAGCTGGATAAAATAATTGAACAAAATGGGAGTGATGAAAATTTGGTATATTTTTTAAATATTTTTAGAGATTTGCTATTGTATAAAAATTATACTCGATTATTAAGTTTAAAAGGAAAAAGCAATGAATAGCCACCTAACAACTAAACTTTCGATTTGTCGATAGGCAAATGTTGAAAGATATTTAGCGAATTCGTTAATTATGGTGAAATTGAAATACAATCTATTTTTATTGGTCTTGGTTTATTCTTGGATAATTTTATATCTTTGTTCCGGTATTATTATTCGGGTATAATCGTTTTTGTCTCAAAAACACTTTACAGGTATAATCACAGTAAATTTATTAAGATGAAGATATTAAAATTTGCATTGCTTTTATTGTTTTTTATATCATCACAGCGATGTGTTTTTGCGCAAACATTGCCTGATCAGCAATTTGTAATAAGAGGTATTGATGAATTGTCTTTATATGAAGAATCAAGTGAAAATATTTTATATAACACCGGGACGAATTCTATTGAACTTAAAACAGGTGAAAAAAAAGGTTTTTATATTTCCAAAACGATAACTTTTTCTGAAAAATTTAATAGAGGATTACCTTCGTGGAATGGACATGCCCCTGAAAATAGTAAATCTTCATTTAAAATTTCCATGCGCTTTAAAATGTCTTATGGTTGGTCCAAATGGATTACAGTCGGATATTGGGATAATTATATTTGGAGTACTTACGGAGATACCCGTTTCAACGGAGGAAAGGTGGCAATTGATTATGTAAAACTGGATGAATTTATATCCGAATACAAGTTTAAAATTGAATTTAAAAGGGAAAAGACAGACATTGAATCTTCTTCTTTAAAACAATTTGCTTTTTTTGTCAGCGATTCACGGACAACGCAATATGTTAATATTGATAAATTGGCAAAAGACAATCCACCGGCTATTTTTATACCTACCGGATTTGTTTATCAATATGGGGTAGATCCTATTATAGGAGGCAAAATTTGTTCTCCATCCACGTTATCAATGATTATTAAAAGTTTTGGATATGAAGTTGATCCTTATGATTTTGCTCTTAGAACAAAAGATCCGTATTGGGATTTATTTGGAGTTTGGCCACGCGGAGTTCAAAGTGCTTCCGAATATGGATTAAGTGGAAGTGTGACAAGATACAGAAGTTGGACGGATGCTTATAAGGTTTTGAAAGAAGGCGGTAGAATCGCTATTACCGTTGGTCCGCCACTATTTAATGCTCATTTGATGATGCTTGCCGGTTTTGATGAAAACGGTAATCCGTTATTTCATAATCCAGGAAATAGCAATGGCTATGGTATAAGTTATGATAAAAGAAAAATCACGGAATCCTGGTTTAATAAAGGTGGAATTTCATATACATTTTATGATGAAAATGCACCGCTTGCTTACGATGATATTATCGATGATAAAAATGATATTATTATTTATCCAAATCCTGTAAAGGATAAGTTAAATATAGAATATGATGCTATAGATAAAAAAGATGTTAAAGTGAAAATTTATAATACCTTGGGTTATGAGATTTATGAAAAATATTTTGATAAACCCGAAAGCAAAATACAAATTCAATTCAATCACCAAATTCCTCCCGGTGTCTATATTTTAAATTTATATACCAAAGATAATATACGGTCAAAATTGTTTATAAAGAAATAATTTATCAATCACAGTAACTTTTTATTTAGTTAATCGTATTATAGGTAATATGTATAAATCAAGGTAGAAATAAATTCTGCGCAAATGTGATATAGAAAAACCATGACAACAACGGAATACAATAAATGTGTTGATTTATTTGCGGATAATATTTTCCGGTTTGCTTTAAAGAGTGTTAGGGATGTAAACACGGCAAACGATATAGTCCAAGATACATATTTGCGTTTGTGGCAACATGTGAAGGAGGTTGATTTTGAAAAGGTAAAATCATACTTATTTAGAATAGCAAATAATCTTATAGTAGATTTATATAGAAAAAACAGATTTACTGCCGGTATGGACAGTATAAAACAGGAAAAATTTTCATATGATCATGAATATTCCGATTTGAAAGAAATATTGGAAGAAGCGGTTAATGAGCTGCCCGGTATTCAAAAAACAGTGATTTTACTTCGTGATTATGAAGGGTATTCTTATGATGAAATAGGGCAAATAACGGGATTGACACAATCACAAGTGAAGGTATATATTTATCGGGGCAGGAAAAAAATGAAAGAATTTTTAATCAAAGCAGGGGTTGAATTATGATAAGCAAAAATAATTATGAAATATGGTTTTTGGACTATTTCGAAGGTAATCTTAAGGAAGAGGATATTCCTGTTTTGTATGATTTTTTGGACAAATATCCCATACTTAAAAAAGAATTTGATGAATTTGAATTGCTGTATCTTGATAAGGTAAAAACGGTTTATAACGGAAAAGAAAAGTTGAAACAAAAATTAAATATAAATACTGTCGCAAATCTGGATGAATTTGATACTTTAGTTATAAAAAGTTTGGAAGGGGAATTAAGTGACGAAGAAAAAAAGGAATTAAATAGTATTTTAAATTTTTCGGAAATAAAACAAAAAGAATTCAGGGCTTACAATCTCACCCTACTAAAACCGGATAAACATCTAATATTTGGAAATAAAGAAAATCTTAAAAAAAATCCCGGTTTTGTTATTCCTTTGTGGATAAGATATGTGAGTTCTGTAGCGGCAATAGTGTTGATTTTAATTTTTGTAAAAAATACTTTTTTCAATAAATCAAAACAATTTAATGAAGGTAATCAATTTGTAAAAAGTGAAAAAAATAATAAAAAAGAGAAACAACAAAGGCAAAAAATAAAAGAATTAACAGTTGAAAACAATACCGGAACCACAAAGAAAAATAATACTACAATTATTGAAAAGAATCATGCTAAGAATTATGATTTTCATAAAAAAACAGGAGAAAAAACGGGAGAAGAAACTAAATTTCCGGGAAATAGTAATGTTTTTATAGCATATACGCCAATAAAAATCACAATACCTGAAAGTCACGATTCAAGAGAATTGATGAAAATAAAACCTCGATTAAAAGAAATTGTCTTTATAAAAAGAAATTCTACTAATATTATAAAAACACAGAAAAAAGCATTTTATGTAGAGGCATTGACCCCAAAGCAATTTTTGATTAAAAATATAAAAACCAAATTGGAAATAGACGATAATAATTACGATAAAATAAATCCGGTAGAGATAGCCTCGGCATCATTGGAAAAATTAAAAATTGCAAAAATTGACTATGGAAAAAATCCAAAGACAAAAAAGAAATATTTTTCTTTAAATTTTAGAGGTCTGGAAATAGAAAGAGTTTGGGCGAGTAATTGATTTTTAATTTAGATTTTTAGGTTATGCTTGTAACTTTATTTACCCTTATACGTATTGATATTAAACTGCAGTAAATTTTATATAATTACCATAAAAATTTTAAACAGATGAAAAAAGTAATTTTATTATTATTAGTGATTTTTAGCGTATCTAATATTTTTGCCCAAAAAGAAAAAACAGAACAAGATACTACAAAATTTAAATTAGGGAATAAAACTATTATTATAATTGAGAAAAACGAAAAAGAAGATGAGGTAAAAAAAGAGGAAGATATTAAAATCATGAAAGAAGGAGAAGAAGAGGAAGAAATTGTAAAGGAAGAAGTAAAACCAAAATACAAATCCCGGGATTATTCCAGATGGGCAGGTATCAATTTGGGTTTTAATCAATTTGTGAAATTTTCCGATTTATCCGAATTAAATGGTGATATGGAAAACTGGAGTATTAACCCTTGGAAAAGTACAACATGGAATATAAATATTATGGAATTTAATGTAAGTTTAATTAAAAGGCATTTGCTTTTAACAACCGGACTGGGATTTGAATTTAGAAAATACGGTTTTGATAAAAATATTGATCTTGTATATAATAACGACAAAGTAGAACCGGCGATTAATAATAATTTGGATTATGGAAAAAATAAATTGTCTGCAAGTTATGTGCAAATTCCACTGTTGTTGGAAATAAATACTTCGTCAAGAGCTAAAAAGGGCTTGTATCTTGCCGGAGGGGTGATTGGAGGATATAAAATGTCTTCTGAAATGAATCAGAGCTACAAAATAAACGGGAAAAAAATAAAAAAAGAAACACACGATAATTTCAATCTCAATTCATATCAAGTTGAAGGAACGGTAAGAATAGGTATAAACAGATTTACATTCTTTACAAATTTTGATATGGTGCCGGTTTTTAAAGAAGGAAAAATAGGAACAAACCACAATTTATCGAATGTTACTTTCGGTATTCAGTTGATTGGATTCTAAGGATTTAAACCATAATAGGTTTTTTCATATCACATAGTTAAGCACCTGTAAATTATTGCAGGTGTTTTTTTGTATAGTATCTATTTGGTGTCTGTCTATAAAGTGCTTGAATTTTTAAAAACAAAGATTTTTAATGATTAATAAAATTTAATTTTTATTGTGTCAATTGTAATATATTATCATTAAAATCATTATATTTGGTAAAAATAGTATTTATCCATAAAATTATTGAAATTCAAAAATCCGGACACTTGATATACAAACTATAAATATAGTTTTGTAATATTATGCTGATGGAATCATAATAGAGGTGAAAGTAATTTGTATTTTTAAGAAATATTGTAGTTATAAAATTTTAAATAGGATGATATTAAATAAACAAATATTTTTGTTTTTATTATTACTGATATTTACCGGATGTGCAAAAAGAGCTTCCTTATCAGGAGGTCCTAAAGATATAACACCACCTGTTTTAGATACATTAAAATCGACAAGAAATTATCAAACGGATTTTTATCCACGGACAGTAAAATTTTATTTTGATGAATGGATAACTTTAAAAAACAAAAATCAAATATTAATTTCTCCTCCTACTGATAAGAAACTTGATATTTCTTACAGGGGTAAACACGTAAAAGTGGAATTTGACAAATCTGATACTTTAAGAGCCAATACTACTTATACCATAAATTTCGGGAAATCTATCGTGGATTTTACAGAAGGTAATCCGGTAGAGAATTTTTCATTTGTGTTTTCTACAGGAGACAAAATAGATTCATTGGAAATAGAAGGAAAGGTTATTGGTGCTAATGATGGAAAACCGCAAAAGGATATAACCGTTATGCTATATGATACAAATGAAGATTCGATTGTAACATTTTCCAAACCGTATTATTTTGCCAATACCGGTAAAAACGGAAAATTCAAAATATCCCATATTAAACCCGGATATTTTAAGATATTTGCGTTGAAAGATAAGAATAACAATTATTTGTTTGATATGGACGAAGAAGAAATAGGGTTTGTCGATACTATGGTTTTAATAAATGATGATACTATCAAAAAAAAGATACTTATCAAACTTTTTAAACCAATACCTCCATTGAGAATTACGGATAAATCGGTATCAGCTTTTGGTAAAATAAAAATTGAATACAACAGAACTCCGGACAGTATAAGAATTTTATCATCATCAGTTTCCATTTATGAAAATGAGATAAAAGGAGACAGTTGCCTGATTTGGTATAATAATACAGCAACCCCTGATAGTATAAATATTGTTCTTAAAAATGAAGCAAAAATAGATACTTTAATTTTTAAGATACGAAAAGGATATAAAAAACCGGTTAAATTGATTTTGAAAAGTAATAAAACCGGTATAAAATTGTATCCGGAAAAGAACTTGATTTTAGAATTTAATCAACCGGTTTTTCTATCAGATGTAAAAAAAGGTAAAATGATAGTAAAAGATAGTATATATTTTAAAGCAGATACTTTAGACTCGGAAATAAGAGATACCATGCTAAATACTATTACTTTTGATGTTGCGAAAGATACTATTGATCCGGATAGGCTTATTTTATCAGCTAAATGGAAAGAAGGAACAAATTATATTTTACGTTTATTGCCCGGGTTTGCAAAGGGTTTGTATAAAACGACAAATGATACTGTACTAATAAATTTTTCTATTGGTAAAAAGGAAAATTATAGCAATTTGACAATACATCTTGATAGTCTTGATAAAGGAAAAACGTATGTGGTGGTATTAAAAAAACAAAAAAAAGAAATAGAAAAAAAGATTATTCAAAAAAGAGTGAAATATAATATAAATTTTTACGGTTTAATTCCGGGAAAATATACCTTGGATATTATTGAAGATACCAATAAAAATGGAAAATGGGATGGAGGAGATTATTTTAAGAAAACCGAAGCAGAAAAAAAATATACTTTTTCATTGTCGGAATTGAAAAAAAATTGGGATCAGGAAGAGAACATTACAATACAATCAAAGCAAAAAAATGATATTAAGAAGTGAAAATTTAGTTAAATATTACGGTAAAAGGATGGTGGTGAACAATGTTTCCATCAATGTAAAAAGAGGAGAAATCGTAGGATTGTTGGGTCCGAATGGTGCCGGAAAAACCACTACCTTTTATATGGTAGTAGGGTTTATCAAGCCTACAAGTGGAAAAGTTTTTATTGATAGAGACGAGATAACAAACTTGCCGATGTATAAACGGGCAAGAAAAGGAATTGGTTATTTACCACAGGAATCATCAATTTTTAGAAAATTATCCGTCGAAGACAATATTAAAGCTATTTTGGAATTTCAACCCTTGACAAAAAAAGAACAAAAAGACAAACTAAATAGCCTTTTAGATGAGTTTGGATTGCAAAAGGTTAGAAAAAATTTAGCGGATTCTCTTTCGGGTGGGGAAAGAAGACGAACGGAAATAGCAAGAGCATTGGCTTCAAATCCGGGATTTATTTTACTTGATGAGCCATTTGCCGGTATAGATCCGATTGCTGTGGAAGATATACAATCGATTGTAGCAAAACTAAAAGATAAAAATATAGGCATTTTGATAACAGACCATAATGTCAGGGAAACATTATCAATTACCAACCGGGCATACTTAATGTTTGAAGGTTCGATATTAAGAAGCGGTACTTCAGAAGAACTTGCAGAAGACGAATTGGTAAGAAAAGTATATCTGGGTAAAAACTTTGAATTAAAAAAATCATAATTTGTGTCAGTATAGAGAGTTTGTTTTTAAAATTTTATTGATTTTAACCGAATAATTAAAAATTAATGAATAAAAAAATATTGCTTTGGATAATTTATATTTGTTTTTTGGGTTTCTTCTGTTTTTCTTGCGGAGAAAGCAACAAGGCATTTACTACTGAAGAATACAAAATTATAGATTCATTATACAGAGTAAAATTAAAGGAATCAAAAGGGAAAATGGATTCGTTGTGTGATTCCGTTTACAATGCTGAATTTCCGGTTATGGTAGATTCTATAAAACAAGTTCGAAAAAAAGAGATTTTGGATTTGATTGGAGATTAATGCGGATATATTTAAAATTTCATTATTTTACCGGTAAATATCGCCTCTCCGGTTTTTATTTTATAAAAATATATGCCGGTATTCCACTTTTCATTGATGATAAAATTATTTATTCCTTTATTCAACAATTTGCTTTCACGGTATATTTTTTTTCCGTTTATATTGTAAAAAACAATAGTCGAATTTTGTATTTTAGAGTTGTTGATTTCAATATGAATAATATCTTTTGTAGGATTTGGAAAAACCAGGATTTCGGTATTGTTTTTATCGTGAATAATATCCGTATTTCCCGTGAGATAATGGTCGAATAATGACTGTGCATAATCGGCGCTTTCAAATAATCCCGTTTCATTTAATGCTCCGATAATGGCAAAGGAAAAAGAAATACTGTCACCCGTAGACAATGTATAGGGACCCGAAGAGATAAGAGATGCCCAATCTGCTTTTTTCCCCGTTGTTAAATCATTTTTTTGACCGGTAAGATAATTGTATTTAACATTTTCATTAAAATTGTCAATAGCATTTATAATTCCCGAATAAACGAGATTTTTTCCATTATCATTTAAAAATTTAATACCGGTAAAAATACCATTTGAAAATTGATAGACCAGTCTTCGATTTTCATTTTTATCTATATTGTTGTTTAGATAATCGTTTATATCAAAATCCATAAATTGACCCAGATAAAAATTTTCTAAATTTTCATTTCCATTATTTTTAATATCATATTTTATTATGATAAAATTTTGAAATGGAGCTAAAGACCACGAATAACTTGTTTGATTAATTTCAATATTTTTATTATTGGGATGATTTTCATCGGTATATACCGTATTTATATCCAGATTTGAAATATTTGTCTTGTTTATAGAAATATTTGTATTCTCTTTTTTTTGGAAGTCCATGATTTTATCTTTTTCGGAATTGTCAACGATATAAGAAGTATCGTTTCCAAACATCAGGCTTCCGTAGAATAATATGTTTTCTCCCTCACGAGGAAAAACCAAACCGTTTCCGTTACCATCAGGAATATCATAGCCAAAAGAACCGGTAGAGGAAACGGTAAGTAGTATTTCATTGTTATCGTGGTTTACAAGATTTATACCTTCACGTGCTTCTTTGAGAATCCAATCGTCTTCATCCAAAATAACGGAAATAGGCTTACTATTTAAGATGAACGAGTATTTTTGAAGTTTATCATCATTTTGAATTACAAATATTTCTTTACCGGTTTCTGTTTCGATGGAAATATCAATAGGCATGGAAAAAAGATTTTCCGGTTGAAATTGTTCGATTTCGACATTAACAATATATTTTCCTTCGTCTTTTTTGTAATTCCAGTCATAAAGATAAATAGGATGAAAATCACCGTAAATCCATTGATTAAAAAATCTATCCAATTGCATACCGGAGACAGATTTACAAATCTGAGCAAAATCCTCTGTTGTTGCAACATCGTATTTTTTATCACTTTGTGCATATTGGTGTAAAATTTTGAAAAAAACACTATCTCCAACAACATGCCTGAGCATGTGCAATACCCAGGAAGCTTTGTTATAGCTAAGAGCACCGCTAAAAATTCTTCCGGATTCACTAATATCATCTACATATACACTACCATGTCCCAGATATTTTTTTCTATCCATGTAATTATGTAAACCTGAAATGCCGGTTTTGTATTCTTCCCATAGAGCTTCCGTGTAGGTTGCAAAACCCTCATTGAGCCAGATATGATGAAAATTCCGGCATGTGATCATATCTCCCCACCACTGATGACCGAGTTCATGCACAAGAAGATATTCATAGGGACCCGAAACACTTGTTATGGTCTGGTGTTCCATTCCGCCTCCCCATAGAAATTCCGCATTACCATATTTTTCTTTTACAAACGGGTATTGTCCATAATACGAAGACAAAGTTTTGAGCATCACAGGTACCGGATTATATTTATTTTTATTGTCTTCATAATCCGGAGCAAAAATGTAACTTAATACAGGCATTGTATCATTATCATAGTAATAATAATCTTTTTTTATTTTATAAGGATGAATGGCAAGGGAAACCAAATAAGAAGAAATCGGATATCTTTCTTTCCAATAATATGTGATTTTGCTGCCGGTGGTATCTGTTGAGAATAGAAGGCCGTTTGAAGCTACAATTAAGTTTTTTGGTACGGTCACTATAATATCAATGGAATCCAATTTATCTTCGGGAAGATTTTTACAGGGCCACCAATCCATTGAACCATAAGGTTCGCTTAATGTCCAAATCATAGGCAAGCTATACTTGGTATCAAAATGGAAAGTTGAACCCGGATGTCCTGAATATTCAATAGATAAAGATATTTTTTCGCTGGTATTATAATTTCTGTCCAGAAAAATTTTTAATATATCCGATTTGTGTTCAAAAGAAAGTGTTTTATTATCAAGAACTATTTTTTTTATATTTAATGAAGATGTAATATCAAAATCCAATTCATCCAAATTGTTAATTTTGCTATAGCAGACGATATCTGCTGTACCCGATATTTGTTTGGATGTAAAAAACACTTCCAATTGCAATTTGTAAAATCCAATGTCAAAATCATTTTGGTTTCCGGTTTCTCGTAAAGAAATTGAATTATTAAAGTTTTTTATACGGCTTTTACTACACAATAATCCGGTATTCTCCTGAGCTATTATAAACCCGGTAAAAGATAAAAAAAACAATAAAACTAAAAATTTCATTATTTAATAATTTCTATTTTTTTTGAGATAAATCCAAAATCCGAATTTATTTTTAAAATATATATTCCTTTTTTGATATTATTTACTTTTAGATTAAAAATTTGAGTTCCATTCAACGGATTATCATATTTTTTATAAAATATTTTTTTACCGTTTAAATCAAAAAGGTCAAATGATAATTTTGAAGCTTCTTTTAGATTAACTTTGACAGAGAAGTTACCGTTTGTCGGATTGGGATAAATATCGGAGACGGATATTTTATCAGAGACAAGATTTATTTCATATATGCCGGTAGTATATTCGTTTCCGTCCAAAGGAATTAAAGCCATATATATGTTTACATCACCGGTATTTTTTCTTCCATCCGACCAAAACGGAATGGCAAAATTCCCGGTAGAAATGGTTTTATTATATTCTCCAATTCCAAATCCTTGCGTTTTATTGCCTATTTTTGAAAAATCCGAAGATTGAGAAGTAAGAGGATATTGAACGTTAAATTCCGGATTTTCTGTGTTCAAGCTATAAGCAATATAATAATCTGCATTATAATTATTGATAGTATCTTGTCTTTTATCGTAAAAACAAAGAATTGGAATACCGTTTGAATTTACAATTAGATTGGAATAAAATTGATCGGAATTTTTTAAAGAATCATTATTTACAATAATAGGATCTGTCCAGTTTAATCCTTTATCATCGGAATAACATAAATAGATATCGGATCCGGTTATTTCAACAGTATCAATACCGGGTGCCGTCCATGTTGCATAAATTCTACCGGAAGAAGAACCTTCACTATTATCCAATGCGATATACGGGCTGGGGAAATATCTGTCTTGGATACCGATTATATTACTTTTGGTCGAACCGAAAGTAAAACCGGGATAATAAAATTTACTTATTTTTCTTGGGTTGCTAAATGTTTCGCCGCCATCAGTTGAAACGATATTATAAAAATAATAATCTATTGAATCAAGGGAGCCGACAAATCCTATATATAGATTACCTTCCCTGTCCAGATCTACGGAAGTAAATTGAACGAATTTAAAACTATCCGGAGTCAGTTTTACAGGATTATAGACAAATGATGTATCTCCCGGATGTAATATATCTATTTTTATATTCATCGAAGGATCTAAAATAGTATCTCCGGCGAAAAAATCAACATAACCAAGATATACATTTCCGTGATAAGAGGAACCGGTAAGATCAGAAACCATCCATTGTTTATCCAAAAATCTGTCAATACCTTCAAGGGAAGAAGTAGAAAATTTACTACTTTTAAAATAAGGTTTTGAATTCCAGGTTTCGCCACCGTCTTTTGAAATCGCATGGTAAATAAACTCAGTAGCTTTAAAATTTATTAAATCGGTGAGAGCGAGAAGAATATATGTAAGGTGTAAATTACCGTCAGCATCGAAAACCAAAACGGGATCACCACCCCCTACTGTTAAAAATTCATCATGTACAATGCCATTAAAATTACTTTTTTGCCAGGAATTACCGAAATCTTTTGAATAATAAGTAGAAATAGACATAGGTTGATCGGTCAACTGGTTATAAGAAAAATGAATAGAGGAAACAACAATATTATTGCTGTCAAGAGGATTTATTGCTACAAATAATTCCGATTCGGAGCCTTTTTCGTTGTCGTAAACCAATTTTTCACCAAAAGGGCTTCTGTAACTATATTTTTTATTATAAAAAGTATTGTATTTTTCCTGTTGAAAATTTTGATTTAATTTCAGAAAAGATTTTTCTTTTAAAGCTCTTTTTATTAAATTTTTAACAGGGAATTGACTAAATAAAATGGAGTGAGATATAATAACTAATAAGAAAGAAAAAGATAAGATGAATAATTTTTTTAACATGACTCTGCTTTTTGTGTTGTAAAAATAATAAAAATCGAAAATATAACGAAATAATTTTAATTAAAAGCACTTTGTTTGAGTTGAAATAACAAAAAAGCCTTGATCAAATCAAGGCTTTTTTATTAAAAAAATACATGAAAACAAATAAATTATATGTTTTTGATAAAAATATCACAAACAAATAAGTTCAAATTTGTGATGTTTTCTTGCATCCGCTAATTTTAATGACATAATATTTTTATTCGCAATGCAACCATGCTTTTTTAGCAAGTAAAGCATCTTCATCTTCTTCATTATCTTCATCGGGAACACAAGCGTCAACCGGGCATACAGATGCACACTGAGGCTCATCAAAAAATCCTTTACACTCCGTACATTTATCGGTAACGATATAATATACATCTTCGGAAATAGGATCATTTTCTTCATCGGCATCCATTTCTACTCCTCCGGGAGTAGTAACGTTACCGGAAAGACATGTTCCCTCACTTAATTTCCAAGGTTCTCCCGGTTCATAAATAGCATTATTCGGGCATTCTGATATACAAGCATCACAACTTATACAATCTTCTGTTATTATTATAGCCATAATTAATAGAATTTTTAAGTTAATTAAATAATTTAAGTTTGCAATTATAGTGCTTTTAACTAATAAATCAAATTTTTAGTATTTTTTTTTAAAAATAAGTAGATAAATTCTAAATTGACGACTATAAAATGAAATAATTCATAAATAATTCACTGTTTTAAAAACATTATTAGCAACTTTGCGAATTATTTTAAAACTGATTAAAAAATTATGACAACAGAAAACACTCAATTAGAGAAACAATCATTAAAAAATGTAGTGATTCGTTTCGTTGGAGATTCAGGAGATGGTATGCAATTGACGGGTACTCAATTTTCAGCTACATCTGCTTTATTGGGAAATGATATTGCGACTTTTCCTAATTACCCTTCGGAGATTCGTGCTCCGCAGGGAACAGTTTACGGAGTTTCCGGATTTCAGGTTCATATCGGAGAAAGTTCGATTCACACACCGGGAGATGACGTAGATGTTTTAGTTGCAATGAATCCGGCAGCTTTAAAAACCAATATAGGTTCGGTTCCACCCGGAAAAACCATAATTGTGGATACTGATAATTTTACTAAAAAGAATTTATCCAAAGCCGGTTATGAAGGAAACCCTCTTTTGACCAAGCAAATGGATCCTTTTGTAGTAATTGAAGCACCTATTACTTCACTTACGCGAGAAGCTATTAAAGAAGTGGGTTTGGATAAAAGCAGTGCGGACAGAAGTAAGAATATGTTTGCTTTAGGAATGGTTTACTGGATGTTTTCAAGGCCATTAGAGCATACTATAGAATTCTTTAAAAAGAAATTTAAAAATAAACCATTAGTAATTGAAGCTAATATAAGAGCATTAAAAGCAGGATATAATTATGCTCAAACGCTGGAACTTATGCCAAGTCCCTTTGTTGTACTTCCTGCTAAAATGGAACCCGGTACATATAGAATTATCAATGGAAATACTGCAACAGCCTGGGGATTTATGGCAGCTGCCGAAAAATCAGGTTTAGAACTGTATTTGGGTTCTTATCCTATTACACCGGCTTCGGATATCTTGCATGAATTGGCAAAACATTTACATTTTGGTGTTAAAGCATTTCAGGCGGAAGATGAAATTGCCGGAGTGGTTTCGACTATCGGGGCTTCTTTTGCCGGAGAACTTGCGATAACCACGACTTCAGGTCCCGGATTAGCTTTAAAAGGAGAAGCAATTGGATTGGCGGTTATGATGGAAATGCCTATGGTAATTGTTAATGTACAAAGGGGAGGACCATCTACCGGATTGCCAACAAAAACAGAACAATCAGATCTTTTGCAGGCTATGTATGGTAGAAATGGTGAGAGTCCTGCAATTGTTATTTCAGCGAGTACTCCGGAAAATTGTTTTGATTATGCTTTTATAGCTTCAAAATTGGCTGTAGAACATATGACACCGGTTATTTTGCTTACCGACGGTTATATAGCAAATGGTTCTGCACCATGGAAAATAAAAACAGTAGAAGAAATGCCTGAGATAAAACCAAGACTTGTAAAGGAAGTGGAGGGTAAATATGAACCATATAAGAGAGATAAAGAAACACTGGCAAGAACATGGGCTATACCGGGAACTCCCGGATTGGAGCATCGTATAGGAGGGCTTGAAAAGCAAGATGTTACGGGTAATGTATCAATGGATCCCGAAAATCATCAGCATATGACAAAAATAAGACAGGAAAAAGTAGAACGTGTTGCAAATTATATTCCCGAATTGCAAGTTGAAGGAGCTCAGGAAGGAGATTTATTGGTAGTTGGTTGGGGTGGAACATTCGGTAGTTTATTTACTGCGGTAAACAGTATGTATGAAAATGGTGAAAAAATAGGTTTAGCTCATTTTAATTATATAAATCCATTACCTAAAAATACCAAAGAAGTATTTAGCAGATTCAAAAAGATAATCGTTTGTGAATTGAATATGGGGCAATTTTATATGATATTAAAATCGAAATTCGGAGAATTTGATTATTATAAACACAACAAGGTACAAGGTTTGCCTTTTTCCGTAGTTGAATTGATGAATAAGTTTCAACAAATATTAGATAACAAATAAAATAATAATAAAATGACAGATACAAATAAACCGGTATATACATTTAAAGATTTTGCCAGTGACCAAGAGGTTAGGTGGTGTCCGGGATGTGATGATTATGTGGTTTTAAGATCAATACAAAAGGCATTGCCTTTAATGAATAAAAAGAAAGAAGATTTTGTTTTTGTTTCGGGAATAGGATGTTCTTCCAGATTTCCTTATTATATGGATACGTATGGTATTCATGGTATTCATGGACGGGCAGCGGCATTGGCTACGGGTATAAAATTGGCAAATCATGATTTAAGTGTTTGGATTGCAACCGGAGATGGAGATGCTCTTGCTATTGGAGGAAATCATTTTATTCACTTAATTCGAAGAAATATTGATGTGAATTTGGTTTTATTCAATAATGAAATATATGGATTGACAAAAGGACAATTTTCTCCCACTTCTTTATTGGGACAAAAAACAAAATCATCTCCGTTTGGTAATATTCAACCACCTTTTCATCCCGGAGAATTAGCAATTGGTTCGGGTAGCAAATTCTTTGCCAGAGTTGCAGGTGGAGATACCAAATTGCAACAAAGTATTTTTGTAGAAGTGGAAAAATTTGAAGGAGCTGCAATTATTGAAGTTTTACAAAATTGTGTTATTTTCAATGATGGAGCTTATGATAAATATACGGATAAAGCCGTGAAAATGGATGCTCAATTGCGTGTTGAGCATGGTAAACCGATGATTTTCGGAAAGGAAAATAATAAAGGCTTGGTACTTGACGGATTAAAATTGAAAGTAGTAACGATTGGTGAGGATGGTATAACAGAAGACGATATTTTAATACACGATGCTTTGGATCCTGATCCTACATTGCATTTGATGTTGGCCAGATTGGAAATGCCGATTGTTGTAGGAGTTATACGAGCAGTACCGGGAAAAACCGTAGATGAAATGTGTAATTTGAGACTGGAAGAAACCAGAGCAAAATCACCATTTAAGTCGGTTAATGAATTGTTTGCAAGTGGAGAAACATATGAAGTTAAGTAGTTAGGTTAAATGGTGTTTGTCTATAAAATGCTTAAATTTTAATGATTTTATAGATAACATTAAATAATTATAAAATTAAAAAATAGTAATAATGGGTTCAGAAGCTTTAGTATTGTTTTTTTTAACAGGTGCTTTTTTTATAGGTATTGCTATTTCTATAGCGGCTTTGTTTGCACCAAGGTCTTCAAATCCTCAAAAATATGAACCGTGGGAATGTGGTATGGAAGTGTTTGGGGATGCAAGGATTCAGTTTAAAGTGGGGTATTATTTATTTGCAATTATTTATTTAATATTTGATGTGGAAATAGTTTTTCTTGTTCCATGGGCGGTAGTGATGAAAAAAGTTGGCACGGTCGCTTTTGTTGAGGCATTAATTTTCTTGATTATTTTGGGACTTGGACTTATTTATGCATGGAAAAAACGAGCATTAAAATGGGAGTAGAAAAAGACATTAAAAAAGAAGTATTGAAAGATGATTTTCCCGGACAAGTTATACCCGGAGGAAATGGTGGTAATATTGTTGTGGGAGTGCTGGATAAAATAATTAATTGGGGGAGATCCAATTCTTTATGGCCATTGTATTTCGGTACCAGTTGTTGTGCTATTGAGATGATGCAAACGGGAGCAGCAAGACATGACTGGTCGAGATTCGGTTTTGAAGTTGCCAGACCTACACCACGTCAGGCTGATGTGATAGTAATTGCCGGTACCATTACCAATAAAATGGCTCCTGCATTGAGAAAGTTGTATGATCAGATGGCGGAACCGAAATATGTTGTTGCTATGGGTGCATGTGCTATTTCTGGAGGTCCGTTTTATTATAATTCTTATTCGGTTGTCAGAGGTGCGGATCATGTTATTCCGGTTGATGTATATGTTCCGGGATGTCCTCCAAGGCCGGAATCTTTATTGGATGCTATGATCAAATTGCAAAAGAAAATAAGATCTACAAAAAACAGTGAAAGGAAAAATCCTATTGATGGATTTGATGAAGGAAAATAGTTTTATAGGAATAAATAAATAAATAAAATGACACGTACCGAATTGCAATCTTTTTTAACTTCCAAAGTGGAAGGACTTGAATTTGGAGAAGAGACGACTCAATATCTAACGGTTACAGTACCGAGAGAAAAACTCAGGGATTTTATGTTTTTATTGAAAGACACTGAAGAATTGGCTTTCGACTATATGTTTTCTCTCACGGCAGTGGATTGGTTTCCTAAATATCTTGGAGTTGTTTATCATCTTGAAAGCACAAAATACAGACATATTTTAGTTGTCCATGTTAATACCGGAAACAGGGAAGACGATATTAGTGTAGATACTGTTTCGGATATATACCCAACAGCGCATTTTCATGAAAGAGAAGCCTACGATTTAATGGGTATTGTTTTTGAGGGGCATTCCGATTTAAGGAGATTGTTTTTGACAGATGATTGGGTTGGTCATCCTCTGAGAAAAGATTATGTTGACGAAGCGAATATGATAGTAAAATAGAATTTTGAATTTTAAAGAAAATAAAACAGTATGACAACTACTGATGTAAATACAAATTTGAAAACTCAGGAATATCTGATTAATATGGGACCTCAGCACCCTGCAGCACACGGTGTATTGAGACTGATATTGACTGTTGACGGAGAGATAATTCACAAAGTTGATCCTGATTTGGGGTATATTCACAGATCAATAGAAAAGATGTGTGAAAGAGATACCTATAAACAAATAGTACATTTGACGGATAGATTGGATTATTTATCTTCGCATATAAATAATGAAGCGGTATGTCTTGCGGTAGAAAATGCTTTGGGCATAGAAGTTCCCGATAGGGTGAAATATATCAGAACTATAATGGCTGAGCTTACGAGATTGGCTTCTCATCAACTGTGGTGGGGTGTTATGGGGATGGATATCGGAGCGTTGACAGCATTTATGTATGCTTTCAGGGACCGGGAGATGATTAATGATATTATGGAAGAAACAGTTGGAGCAAGATTAACGATGAATTATAATATTCCCGGAGGATTGATGTTTGACATTCATCCCGGTTTTCAAAAAAAGGTAAAAGATTTTATTAAACATTTCAGAAAAGCTTTACCTGAGTATAACACATTATTATCAGACAATATAATTTTCAAAAAAAGACTTCAGGGAATAGGATATATTTCAAAAGAAGATGCAATTGCTTATGGAGTATCGGGGCCGTCTGCAAGAGGCTCGGGGATTTCTTGTGATGTTAGAAAAATTCATCCTTATAGTGCTTATGATAAAGTAGAATTTAATGAAATATTAATAGAGGGCGGTGATTCATATGATAGATATATGGTCAGAATGAAAGAAATGGAAGAGTCAATGAATATTATAGATCAATTGATTGATAATATACCCGAAGGAGATTTTCAGGTAAAAACACCGGCTCTTATAAAATTACCTAAAGGAGAATATTATCAAAAAGTAGAAACTGCGCGTGGAGAATTGGGTGTATTTATTATAAGTGATGGAAAGAAAAGTCCTTACAGATTCAAATTCAGATCACCGGGTTTTTCAAATTTATCTATTTTGGATAAAATATCACGAGGACATAAAATAGCTGATTTGGTTGCTATTATGTCATCATTGGATTTTGTAATTCCGGATATTGACAGATAAAAATAATATTTTCGATTAAAAAATAATAAATTGAATAATATGTATGATTTTTCAAAAATGACAGGAGCAATTCATGAGTGGTTGAGTTCATTGATGCCATCGATTTTGGTAACAACAATAGAATGGGTACTTATTGGAGTTGTGTTTCTGGCTCTTTTTGCTATTTTGGGATTGGTTTTGGTGATTTTGGAAAGGAAGATTGCCGGATTTTTTCAATTTAGATTAGGTCCTAACAGAGTTGGTCCTTACGGTATGTTTCAAACTGTTGCAGACACGGTTAAATTATTACTAAAGGAATTGGTAAGTACAAATAAAGTTGATAAGTTTCTATATAATGTAGCTCCTTTTTTTGTTATAATTGCACCTTTGATGATAATGGCGGTTATCCCGTATGGATTTGGTCTTACAGCATATGATATTAATGTTGGATTACTATTTGTAATGGCTGTATCTTCAATAGGAGTTGTCGGTATATTGTTAGCAGGGTGGTCAAGTAACAATAAATATTCTTTGATTGGTGCTATGCGAAGCGGAGCGGTAATTATCAGTTATGAGTTGTCAATGGGCTTATCAGCGCTTCTTGCGATAGTATTGCTTGCAGGTTCTTTGAATTTAAATGATATAGTAATGAGTCAACAAGCGGGGTGGTGGTTATTCAGAGGACATATTCCGGCGATAATAGCATTTGTTATATATATAATAACCGGTACGGCGGAAACCAACAGGGTGCCATTTGATCTTACAGAGGCTGAATCTGAATTAGGAGCGGGATATCATGCGGAGTATTCGGGAATAAAATTTGCTTTTTTCTTCCTTTCGGAATTCGTAAATATGTTTATTATATCAGCTTTGGCAGTGACTATTTTCTTAGGAGGTTGGTTGCCTTTTCATATTCCCGGCTGGGAAGGATTCAATAATAGTATGAATTATATACCGGGACCTGTTTGGTTTTTCTTGAAAACAGGAGTTATTATTTTCTTGCTAATGTGGTTTAGGTGGACTTTTCCAAGACTGAGAATAGATCAGATATTGACACTGGAATGGAAATATTTACTACCTATAAGTTTATTAAATCTTGTGTTGATGGCTTTTGTTGTTATGATGGGTTGGGTATTTTAAATAATAATTATTAGAAAAAGAATAAAAATGAACGCAATAATAAATTATTTTTCGGAGGTTTTAAATGGAGGGATATCTTTATTAAAAGGTATGGGTATTACGGGAAAACATTTTGTAAGATCTCCCAAAGAGATTATTACACAGCAATATCCTGAAAATAAGGATACATTGGTATTTGGAGAAAGGTTTAGAGCACAACTTTTTATGGAACATAATGATGAAAATCAAATCAGATGTGATGCTTGTCAAACCTGTGAAACTGTTTGTCCCAATGGTTCTATCGAAGTTGTTTGGCATAGGGAAGCCGATCCGGAAACAGGAAAGAAAAAGAAGGTTTTGGATAAATATGTTTATCACCTTAGTATGTGTACTTTTTGTAATTTATGTGTTTTAGCTTGTCCTACGGAGGCTATAAAGATGAATCAGGAATTTGAAACAGCTGTTTATGATCGTTCCGAATTGACAAAAGTGTTAAATAAACCGGGATCTAAATTTAGCCAGGATTTTGTAGATAAGAGTTTAGAAAAATAATCTTTCGATTTTAAAAAGAAATTTTGATATGGGAGCACAAATAATGTTTTATATTTTAGCAATAATTATACTAGTATTTTCTTTTCTTGCCGTTACAAGCAGTAAAGTAATGAGAGCAACTATGTATCTATTGTTTACGTTGATTGCAACAGGGGGATTGTATTTTTTGATTGATTACAATTTTATGGCTAGTGTTCAATTGATTGTTTATGCAGGAGGAATAGTAGCATTGATTATCTTTGCAGTTATGTTAACGGAGAAAATAGAAGCTAAAATAGCTTTACCGGATAAAACGAAAATGATTTTTGCCGGGTTATTATCAATAGTAGGTTCAATAGTCACTATATATATTCTTCTATCACATCCATTTAAAGAATCATCAAATGATATTGGTCAGACGGTAAGTGTAATTGGTGAAAATTTGCTTAATTATGGAGAGGGAGGTTTTGTTTTACCTTTTGAATTAGTGAGTATTTTATTATTGGCTTCACTGATTGCTGCGATTGTTATAGCTAAAAGAAAATTTGATAATTAATATAATACTTAATAATTATGATACAAGGAGTTGGAATTACACATGTTTTGATAGTATCCACACTTATGTTTTTCATAGGTATATACGGATTTCTTACAAGGAAAAACTTAATTACTATTTTAATAGCGATTGAATTGATATTGAATTCTGTAGCTATAAACTTTATAGTGATAAATAAATATTTGTTTCCGGAAAAAATCAATGGACAGATTTTTTCTTTATTTATTATTGCAGTAGCTGCTGCTGAAGTAGCGATAGCAATTGCTGTAGTAATTGATTTTTACAGAATTAATAAAAGTATTGATGTTGAGCATGGAGAAACCATGAAATATTGATTTAATAAAAAATAAAATTATATAACTATGGATTGGTCATATACAATTTGGATACCATTGTTACCTTTTGTCGGCTTTTTGCTCTTAGGGTTTTATGGCAGGAAATTACCTGCTCCGGTTCCCGGCTGGATAGGTACTATAGGAGTATTTGGAGCATTGGTATTATCATATATTACAGCGTATAATTATTTCTTTGTTGAAAATACTGATATGTTGTTTGAACCTATTAAAGGGTTTGAAATGTTGTGGATGAATTTTACCGATGTATTGCAGTTTAAAATGGGTGTGTTGTTGGATCCTATTTCCGTTATGATGATGGTAGTGGTTTCTACGGTTTCGTTTCTGGTACATTTATATAGCATTGGATATATGAAAGGAGATCCGGGATTTGGAAGATTTTTTGTGTCGTTGTCATTGTTTACATTTGCAATGCTTGGATTAGTTGTGGCAACGAATTTATTTCAGATATATTTCTTTTGGGAACTTGTAGGTGTTTCATCATATCTTTTAATCGGATTTTACTATGAAAAACCTTCTGCGATTTTAGCTTCCAAAAAAGCTTTTATCGTAACCCGTTTTGCCGATTTTTTCTTTCTTATCGGTATATTGATAATTTCTTATTATACTCAGACTTTTGATTTTCTTACTCTTAACGGGATGGACGAAACATCATTTACATCATTGAGTGCATCTAGTTTTATGGGAATGTCTGTTTTAGCCTGGGCATTAACGCTTGCTTTTATAGGAGGGGCGGGAAAGTCTGCAATGTTTCCTTTGCATATTTGGCTTCCTGATGCAATGGAAGGACCTACTCCGGTTTCCGCATTGATTCATGCTGCGACCATGGTTGTTGCAGGAGTGTTTTTAGTTGCCCGTTTATTTCCGATGTATTCACATGTTGATGGGGGTGCGGTATTACATATAGTAGCTTTTGTTGGTGCTTTTTCTTCATTATTTGCAGCAATAATTGCATTAACCCAATTGGACATCAAGAGGGTCTTGGCATTTTCCACAATGTCACAAATCGGTTACATGATGTTGGGTTTAGGAGTTTCAGGATTGGAAGGACATGAAGGATTGGGATATACGGCATCAATGTTTCATTTATTTACTCATGCATTTTTCAAATCGTTATTATTTTTGGGTGCAGGAGCGATTATACATGCTGTTCACAGTAATTATATGACTAAAATGGGAGGATTGAGAAAATATCTTCCTATCACACATATTACATTTTTAATTGCTGCACTTGCGATTTCGGGAATATGGCCATTTGCCGGATTCTTTAGTAAAGATGCTATTTTAGATGCTGCATATATGCATAATAAAATATATTTCTGGGTAGGTTGGTTTGTTGCAGGTTTGACTGCTTTTTATATGTTCAGATTATATTACAGGATATTTTGGTATGAAGACAGGGTGTATAAACATACGCCACATGAAGCACCGGCTACTATGACATATCCATTGATGATATTGGGAGCATTATCATTGTTAGCAGGATTTGTATTTTTTTATGTTTGGCCGTTTGCCGAATATATCGGACCTACAGGAAAACCGTTTCATATGCATATCAATTGGATATTAGCCGGAATTTCTTTAGGGGTTGCTTTAATCGGAATTGTTTTGGCAACAATTATGTATAAGAAAAAGAATGATATTCCGGATAAGGTTTCAAAAGCATTTGGTTTATTTTACAAATGGACTTACGATAAATTTTATTTTGATGAAATATATATGTTTGTAACAAAGAAAATAATGTTTGGAATTATTTCTGCCGGATGGACCTGGTTTGATACTAACATTGTTGACGGTACAATGAATTTAATTGGTAATACTACGGTAAAATCTTCTAATGCTATTAAAAAATTACAATCCGGCAGAATGCAGGATTATGCTTATGCGATAGTGTCAGGAGCGGTTGCTTTGGTTATAATTTTTGTTTATATTTGGACTCATTGACAATATAGAAATATTATGAATATACTAACTTTATTGGTTATTATCCCTGTTTTGACTATTTTGAGCTTGGTTTTTACCAAGAATCACAAACAGGCTAGAGTGCTTTCTGCGATAGGAATGGGCTTTGAATTTGTTGCTTCTTTAGTATTGCTTTGGATGTTTTTCAAAGAAAGAGGAGCAGGAAACACAAATGATTTCTTATTTGATTATAATATTATGTGGTTTAAATCCCTTAATATTCATTTTCATGTAGGAATTGACGGAATTGGTGTTTTAATGATTTTATTGACATCAATTATTACTTTTGCGGGAGTGTTTGCTTCTTGGGAAATGAAAGATCTTGCAAAGGAATTTTTTATATTTCTTATACTTTTAGCAACGGGAGTATTCGGATTTTTTATCGCACAGGATTTATTTACAATGTTTGTGTTTTATGAAATTGCCGTGATTCCGATGTATGTATTGATTGGAATCTGGGGGACAGGGCCAAAAGAGTATTCGGCGATGAAACTTACTTTGATGTTGATGGGAGGTTCTGCATTGTTGCAAGTGGGGTTACTTGGGGTTTATTATTATTCCGGTAATGCTGCAGGTTTACATACTTTTGATATATCCGAATTGTCGCAAATGCAATTTCCTTTTGCTATCCAAAAATTCTTTTTTCCTTTTATTTTTGTTGGATTTGGAGTTCTTGGTGCATTATTTCCATTTCATACCTGGTCTCCTGATGGTCATGCATCGGCCCCTACAGCTGTTTCAATGTTGCATGCAGGTGTGTTGATGAAACTCGGTTCTTATGGAGCATTTAGAGTTGCGATGTATTTGATGCCTGAGGCTGCTTTGTATTTTGCAGATTTATTCCTTGTTCTTACAGGTTTTAGCGTT
>Ga0256833_1000584_pt1 | contig 28218 bp, 29 predicted proteins | sample 356284metaG_FD_190535 | JGI IMG/M metagenome (GOLD analysis project Ga0256833, IMG submission 190535) | Hydrothermal vent microbial communities from Mid Atlantic Ridge, Atlantic Ocean - 356-284 | ecosystem: Environmental > Aquatic > Marine > Hydrothermal vents | place: Atlantic Ocean: Mid... | reverse complement strand
AGCATCATCTCTTTGTTCTCTCCTGGCAGGCCGAAGATCAGATGCCCGCAGACCTTAAGATCCATGGCCTTGGCCTTTTTTATCGCCCGTTCCACATTGAGGGCGTCATGACCCCGGTTGATCCGCCGTAGGGTCTCGTCGTAGATCGACTGGATCCCGTACTCGATCCAGATCTCATGCTCTTTGGAGAGCTCCGCCAGATACTCCAGGGTCTCATCGGTGACGCTGTCGCTGCGGGTGCCGATGCTCAACCCTACGACGCCGGGATACTCCAAGGCCCGCCCGTAAAGGGTGCGCAGAGTCTCGAAGGGGGCGTAAGTATTGGTAAAGGCCTGGAAATAGACCAGAAATTTCCGCACCCCGTAGTCACGTAGAAAATGCTCCTGCGTCGTCGTCACCTGTACGTGAAGCTCTGCGAGCTGCTTGGAGAGGATCGGGTTGCTCTTGCTTTGGAGGTTGAGGAAGGTCTTACCGGCGTTTTGAGCCAGATTGGGGCTGAAGGATTCGTTGAGGCAGAAGGTACAGCCTCCCTTGGCCACAGTGCCGTCGATGTTGGGGCAGGTGAAGCCGCTGAGGCCTACGGGGATCTTGCGCACCCGCTCCCCGAATCGCTCCTTGAGATAGCGTCCGTAGGTAGTGACGGGCCGCAGCCCCCTGGCGGCACTCACGGCTCAGTTTCCGCTGCAGTTGGTGGATTCGGCGCAGCCCCCGGCAAAGTAATCGCCGTCGAAGCTCACCAGGGAGTAGCGGCGCTCCCGACCCAGAGCATCGACAAGACCATCGATACTGAGGAAGCCGACACTATCGGCACCGATATATTCGGCGATCTCTTGGGGCGTGTAGCGGGTCGAGATCAGCTCCGCCTGGGTGGGGGTGTCGATGCCGTAGCGGCAGGGGAAGCGAATCTCCGGTGCGGCAATGCGCATGTGCACCTCCTTCGCCCCCGCCTGGCGCAGCATACGCACGATCTGGCGCGAAGTCGTCCCCCGCACCAGGGAGTCGTCCACGATGGCGACTCGCTTGCCCTCGATGAGATAACGGATCGGAGAGAGCTTGAGCTTGACTTTGAGGTCCCGGATCTGCTGGGTCGGCTCGATGAAAGTGCGGCCCACATAGTGGTTGCGCACGATCCCCATCTCGAAACGGATCCCCAACCCCTCGGCAAAGCCCATAGCCGCCGCCACGCCGCTGTCGGGGACCGGCAGAACCAGATCGACATCGGCAGGCTGCTCCTCGGCTAGGCGGCGCCCCATTCGTACCCGGGTCTCATAGACGTTTTTGCCGTCGATGATGGAGTCAGGACGGGCAAAATAGATGTATTCGAAAGCGCAAGGGCGGTAATCGGGCTCGAAGATCTGCTCACTGAGAGGTTCGCGCCCCTCTTCGAAAATCAGCATCTCCCCCGGGCGTACGTCCCGGACAAACTCGGCGTCCACCAGATCCAAGGCACAGGTCTCGCTGGCGACGATCCAACCTCCGTCGGGGAGGCGCCCGAGACTCAAGGGACGAATCCCGAAGCGGTCGCGGATGACAAACATCTTCGAGCGGCTCTGGATAATGAGACAATAAGCTCCCTCAATCTTGCCCAGCATATCTTTGATCCGATCGACCAGATGATCTTCCTGACTCTTGGCGATGAGGTGGACGATGTTTTCGGTGTCCATATCGGTCTGAAAGATTGCCCCCCGATCGATGAGCCGGCGGCGGACCTCCTCTTTGTTGACCAGGTTGCCGTTGTGGGCGACGGAGATTTCCCCTAGTTTGTAGCGGGCAAAGACCGGCTGGGCATCCAGCACCGAATCCTTCCCCGCGGTGGAGTAGCGGTTGTGGCCGATGGCGCAGCGTCCCTCCAAGAGAGAGAAACTCTTTTCGTCGAAAACCTCGGTGACCAGGCCCCGATCCTTGATCAGGCGGATCTTCTCCCCATCGGCGCTGCTAATCCCGCTGGACTCTTGCCCCCGATGCTGCATAGCAAAGAGAGCATAATAGGCGATTTTGGCTGCGGTATCGCTACCGTAGACTCCTACGACGGCACACATTATCTCTGCCTTTGCGAAAGAAGTGAAAGATATTCGGTTTGCATCATGATCCCATCAGATTCCGAGGCAGTCGTTGATGCTGTAGAGGCCCGCTTCCTGCCGGGAAAGCCATCGGGCGGCACGAACCGCGCCCTTGGAGAAGGTCTCCCGGCTGGTGGCGACGTGGGTCAGCTCGATATACTCCCCGTCATTGTAAAAGCCCACGGTGTGGCGGCCGACGATGTCGCCTCCCCGTAGGGCCATGACGGCGATCTCGTCTTTGCTTCGTGGGCCGATCTGCCCGTCCCGGCCGCTGACACGAACCTTGTCCAGGTCCAGATCTCGTCCCTTGGCGGCAAACTCCGCCAGGGTCAGAGCCGTCCCGCTTGGGGCATCGACTTTGTGGCGGTGGTGCATCTCGACGATTTCGATGTCAAAATCCCTCAGAGTCGCCGAAACCTTCTCGACCAGCTGTTTGAGCAGAGCGATGCCCGCCGACATATTGGAGGCGTAGAGGACCGGCATCTTGGCGGCGCACTCTTCGATCAGATTCTGCTGATGGACGCTCAGCCCCGTGGTGGCGATGACCAGAGCCCGGGGAGTTTCTATCGCCCGCTCGCAGAGCTCCTGAGTCGCCGACGGTGCGGAGAAGTCGATGACCACGTCGCTGGCTTCCAGAAGGGCCTGGATACTGTTGGTGACCAGAATTCCCTCGGGCACCGGTGTCTTCAGCTCATCGTAAACATGAACGGCCGCCAGCTCCAGCGCCTCGTCCTCTTGAACATTCTTGATCAGATGGGCCCCCATCCGCCCGGTGGCGCCGAGGATTCCTACTTTGATACTCACGCGTCAAGCTCCTGTACAAAATTGAGTGCCTGCATGCCCGCCACGGCCCCGTCGGCAGCGGCACAGACGACCTGCTTGGCCGCTTCGATACGGATATCTCCCGCCGCATATAGGCCGGGGACGGAGGTGTGCATCTTCAGGTCGACGATCACTTCCCCCTGCTCGTTGACTTTGCAGAGGAAGCTGCCGTCTTCCTGTTTGAGGACCTTATTGTTGACATCATTGCCGACGAAAACGAAAAGTCCCGGCACATTCAGAGTCAGCGGCTCCCGGCCGTCTTTGAATACGATGCGTATCCCCTGCAAACCTGTCGCATCCCCAAAGGCCTCCTCGATGGAGGCATTGAGGATAAACTCGATCTTTTCGTTTTTCATCGCCCGCTCCACCGTCGGCGGCGCGGCACGGAAAGTATCTCGGCGATGAATGACATAGACTTTGGAGCAGATATTGGCCAGATAGAGCGCCTCTTCCAGCGCCGTATCTCCGCCCCCGAGAACCGCGACCTCTTTGTCTTTGTAGAAGAAGCCGTCGCAGGTAGCGCAGGTGCTCACTCCCCGGCCAAAAAACTCATCTTCGCCTTTGAAGCCGGCACGGCGGGGCGTCGAGCCGGTACAGACGATGACCGTCTTGGCTTCCACCTGCTCCGAACCCAGATCCACCGTGAAGTGATCCCCCGTCTTGCGAACGCGCTGCACCTCTTTCATCTCGTGTTTGAGGCCAAAATGCATACACTGAGCCGGCCAGGGCTCCATCAGCTCCATCCCCGTCAATCCTTCCCGAAAGACGCCGGGGTAGTTCTCAATCTCGCTGCTCTGGGTGATCTGCCCGCCGGGCATTCCCATCTCATACATCACGACCTCTTTGAGGCCACCCCGGGTCGCATAGAGGCCGGCGGTCAGCCCTGCGGGCCCGCCTCCGATAATTGCACAATCCAGCATCGTCATCCCTTTTCAAAAAGATTGGCCACAGGCCAAAGGCGGCGGGCCGGTGACCAATCTCTTCCCCGAGAGGGGAGAAGCGGCCTTTAGGCCAGCAGAGCGTCGAGTTTCTGGGCGAAGACGTCTTTGCCCGCGGCGCCAACCATCTGATCGACAAGCTCACCGTTTTTGAAAAAGAGAATCGTAGGAATGGAACGGATCCCGTACTTGACGGCGATCTCCTGCTCTTCGTCGGTGTTGACTTTGGCGATCTTGGCTTTGCCGTCGTAGTCTTCAGCCAGCTCTTCGATCACGGGTGCGATCATACGGCAGGGGCCGCACCAGGGAGCCCAAAAATCAACCAGGGTCACGCCCTCTTTGATCGTCTCGTCGAAATTCTCTTTGGTCAGTTCAAGGTATTTACCCATTTTTTATCCTTTGGTAGTGAATTTTGGTATTGTGATTATAGCCACTTTCCGGATTAATCCGGGATTAATCGGATAAATTTTATCCGATTTTTTCTCCGCCGGTTACACTCCCGGGTTCCGGAGGAAGCGGTATCTCTCGATAGGCAGCCGAACGTGTACCCGGAAGGGCCTCGTTCTCTGCCGCTTTGACCGTGTAGACAAGCGAGAGCTTCGGTTGCTCGGTGCGGTTGGGACCCGCCCGGTGGAGCAGCCCGCAATGAAAGAGCACCACGTCCCCTTTTTGTAGCTCAAAACGCACCTTTTTCTCAATCCATGGCCGGTTCCGGGGAAAATCCTCTCGAAAATAACTGCGCTCGTCGAAGGAGTCTTCGGGAAACTCCTCCCGATGAGATCCCGGAATAAACTCCAGCACGCCGTTTTCCTCCCGTTCCTCTCCCAGAGCCAGCCAGACGCTGATGAGCCGATCGTCCCCGTAGTGCCAGTAGCGCCGATCCCTGTGCCAGCGGGTTTCACTGCTGGTATGGGGCATTTTGCTCATCAGGGAGTTGTGATGGGCCGTTACAAGCACGGGCATACTCTTCAGCAACTCGGCCAGGAGCGGCCGCAAGGAGGGCTCCTCCATCCAGCGCCGAAAGAGAATGTCCCGGTCGTAGACCTGACGCAATCGACGGATCGTCTCCCGATACTCTCGCCGATCGCTGCCGGTATACTCCGCCTCGGTCTCGATCGGAGCGATACCGTACTTCAGGTGGACTTCTCCCACTTCCCGGATGGCGTCACAGAGACGAGGATCGGCCGCCTCTCTCAGGATGAGATATCCCTCAGTCTCAAATTTCTCTTTGGCCCCCTTATGTCTCATTGGATCCATGCCCCTTCCCCTTGGTTCGGATAAACACCGTCGTCCGTATCTTATCGCCTTTCGCCTCAGGCATCCCTTTTCACAAACCGCGGTCCGGCCTAAAGGGTGATGTTCTCGATCAGTTCTACCTCTCCGCGCCGAATGATCAGTGCATCGATACAAAAAGGCAGATCGAGCCGCTTCTCTTTCAGATAATAGTGGGCAGAATTGATCACCCGACGAAGCTTCGTCGGCGTGAGATTGTAGACCGGATCGAAATCCCGAGCCGCACTCTTGACCTCGACGAAATGCAGCACGCCCTCTTTCATGGCCACGATATCGATCTCCCCCAGTTTGCGGGCATAATAGTTGCGTTCCACGATACGGTAGCCTGCCTCTTGGAGAAAACGGGTCGCGAGATCCTCCGCCTCGTTACCGAACTGCCGCAGGAGATTACGCCGCATCGCTTCCCCCTTGCGCGGAAAGCGTCATCCAAAATTCAAAATCCACCATCCAAAATTCCCTTTGGCATCAGCTTCCCGCCCAGGCTTCTCCGACCGGGATCACCTCTACCTGTACCGACTTGAAGCGGGCCGTAAGGATCAGCTCGTCGCTTTCGTCGCCAAAAAGCGCGTTGATACGGCTTCGGGCATGGTGAAAGGTCGCATAGAGGGTCCGGGGGCGGATCGCATCGCTGTATCGCACGGCCAACGCCTCACTCTCTCCATAAGACGAACGCAAGACCACCCGTTCCCCGAAACGCTCCTCTTCGTCGGGATGGGCCCAGAGCAGATCCTCCTCGTGGCGGGTACGGAGCTTGTCGCTTCGCAGCGTCTGAGCCGCGTTGTTGTAATGGGCCAGCGTCCGACCGGTGGTAAGGTAGTACCCCTCCAGACTCTGACGATAGAAGCGGCCTTCCAGAATATCCTCCACCATGCCGCGCTTTTGCCAGGGATGGTAGACAAAGCGCCCCAGCCCGTCTTCGGTCCGGAAGTCCAGCAGGTGGAGAATCGGCGTATCCTCGTGGTAGATCGGCCACTGCATTCCCCGCTTCCGGTGGCGCTGAAGGCGGTAATAGGCTGCCCCGCTGAAACGCTCCGGCGCGACGCGGCGCACCTCATCCCAGACCTCTTCGCTGGAGGAGAAGGCGAAATTCTCTCCGTCACCGAGCTTTCGGGCCAGAAGGGTCAGCACTTCCCAGTCGTCGGGCAGGTCGCTTTGTACCAGAGGCTGGGAGAGATGCAGGCGTCGCATGGCGTTGACATAGACGCCGGTCTTCTCGTAGGCCGACTTGACTCCGATGACGATATCGGCCCTTTGGGCGATCTCCGTCATGAAGAGCTCCTGCACCATGAGAAAGTCCAATTGCTCCAACGCCCGGTCGATCTTGTTGAGATTGGGGTGGATGTGGGCGATATCCTCTCCCATATTGAGCAGAGCTTTGATCTTGCCATCGTTCATCGCATCGATGAGTTGGGGCGTCATCAGCCCCACCTCCTTGGGAGGCTGATAATCGGGAGCATAATAGGGAAGGCAGCCCATATCACAGGCACCTTGCACATTGTTTTGTCCCCGTAGGGGCATGAGCCCGGCACCGGGTTTACCGATATTCCCCGTCAAAAGCGCCAGATGGGTAATCGCCATGACGGCGTAGGAGCCGTCTAGATGTTCGGTGATTCCCAGGCCCCAAAAGATCATCGAGCGTTTTACCGCATACTCTCTGGCAATATTGGGGATCATCTTGGCCAGATATTCGTAACCTTCGATCTGTTGGAAGAAGGCGGGATCGGCGTAGGGGTCTTTGAGAATGGAGTCCCGATACTCTTCGAAATTTTTCGTCCGGTTGGCGACGAACTCCTTGTCGTAGAGCTCCTCGTCGAGGATCACATAGGCCATCATGTTCAAAATCAGAAGGTTGGCTTCGAAGGGGATAATGCAGTCGTATTTGGCCTGCTTGGCCAGCTTGGTCCGGCGTACGTCGATCACCGCCAGATTGTTCTGGGTCCGGGCCATATCGACGATACGGTTGGCAATGATAGGGTGGGCCTCCAGGGTGTTGGAGCCGATGACGATCATAAACTCGGCCTCGTAGATGTCGTTGTAAGGATTGGTCGCCGCCCCTTCTCCGATGGTGGCGCGCATTCCCTTGAGGCTGGGGGAGTGGCAGACACGAGCACAGTTGTCGACATGGGGCGAACCCATGGTTTCACGACAGAACTTCTGAAAGGCATAGGCGCTCTCACAACTCGTTCGGGCTCCACCGATGGCGGCGAAAGCATGGGAGCCGTAGGTCGAACGGACCTCGGTAAGTTTGGCCGCGGCCAGATCCGTCGCCGTCTCCAGGTCCGTCTGCACCCATGCTTCATTCAAAGGCTTCAGTTTGGCGGCATATCTTTCCGCCAGCTCCGGATGGCGTTCCAGAAATCTCCTGCTGACTCTGGGAGTACGGATCCGATCCTTCGAGGCGACGAAATCGTAGCCGTATTTGCCCTTGATACAGAGCTTGCCCTGGCTGACGACCCCCTCCTTGTCGGCATAGATCTTAACGATCCGATTGTCCTCTACTACCCCGACGATATCGCATCCGACTCCGCAATAGGTACAGACACTGTCGATCTCCATTCGCTCTGTGGTTTCGGGCATGGACGGCACTCCTTGGGAAAACTTTTGCCCTATTTAACCCAATTTCCCCCGAGAGGTCAACCTTAAAAAACTATTAATCATGATAAATTTTATCCGATTATATTTTCTCCTCAACTTCTTCCGATAGGATGGGGCTCCAAAACCAAATATAGGAGTAAGTTATGTATACAATTACTATTGAAAAAGAGTGCGGATGTTTCCGTAAAAGCGGGATGAAAAACAACATCGTTTTCCAGGATAAAGACGCGGCGCTGATGGAGGCGATGCGTCTGAGTGACGAGATGAACGAAACCTTCTGCCAAAAGCATGAGTTCCGCGTGCAGGAAGAGGGAAATACCCTGCTCATCGGCGTGACGGAACGTCCCCGGGAGGGCGGGTGCTGCGGGGGAGGTCACTGCGGCTAAATCCCGCTTAGACCCAAAGATTGTCGATCAGCCGGGTCGAACCGACCCAGGCAGCGACAAGGATAATGCTCTCGCCCTCTACGATCCTCTCGATCGGGTGAAAATCCCGATCGACGATCGCCACATACTCCAATCCGTCCACTTCCGCTTCCAAGACACCTCGCATCACCGCCGTAATCCGCCGCGTATCTCTTTCTCCGCTCTGGATCATTTTGGCTGCGCGTTTCAGGGAACGAGAAAGGGCCAGGGCTCTTTGACGCTCCTCGGGACTTAGATAAATATTCCGGCTGCTCAGAGCCAGGCCGTCGGGATCCCGGACAATCTCGCAGGGGACGATCTCCGTCTGCATGAAGTAGTCCCGAACCATCCGGGAGATCAGGACCAACTGCTGAGCATCTTTTTTGCCGAAGTAGGCCCGGGTAGGCCGAGTGAGATTGAGGAGCTTCATGACGACCTGAAGCACTCCGTCGAAGTGGCCGGGACGCTTGGCTCCCTCCAGGATATAGCCTCCGATTTTTGGAGCCGAGATCAGCAGCTCGTCTTTATGGTAGAGCTGATCGGTCGTGGGCATATAGAGCAGATCGACACCTGCTAGCTCGCAGATCTTCCGATCGGCTTCCTCTTTTCTGGGATATTTTTCCAGATCCTCTCCCGGCAGAAACTGCGTGGGATTGACGAAGATCGAGACGATCACGTGATCGTTCTCCTCCCGGGCCCTGCGAATCAGGGAGAGATGTCCCTCGTGAAGCGCCCCCATGGTCGGGACGAAGCCGACGCTTCCCGTCAATTTGGCTCTCGAATTTTTCAATCTCTCGTTATTCCTGGCTACAATCATCACCCCGCCTTTGGTGGATTTTGCTAAAATCATACATCAATTTTTCCGAGTGATCGATAAAAAGACGCCGCAAGGCGGTTGCCTCAACTTTTCACTCTTCACTTTGAACTTTTAATTTTGAAAAGGAACTTTTCACCATGGATGCCTACGAATACGGCGAACTACTCAAATCCCTCTCCGACAAGATGGAGAACATCACCAACATCGTCAAACCCGATGAAATCCGCGCCCGGCTCGACGAGATCGAACAGATGCAGCAAGATCCCGAGTTTTGGAACGACAATGAGCGAGCAGCCAAAGTCGCGCAAGAAAAAACCCGTCTCGAGCGAACCCTCAATAAGTATGACGAAGCCAAAGAGGCCCTTGAGGACGCCCGGGAGTATTTCGAGTTGGCCAAGAGCGAAGGAGACGAAGAGACACTGGAGATGCTCTACGAAGATGCCGAGAGCCTCAAAGAGCATATCCAGCAACTCGAGATCGCCATCATGCTCAGTGGCGAGCACGACAGCGCCAACGCCATCGTCACCATCCACCCGGGAGCCGGCGGCACCGAGAGCCAGGATTGGGCCAGCATGCTCTATCGGATGTATCTGCGCTGGGCCGAGCGCCACGGCTTCAAGGTCGAGGTCCTCGACTACCAACCCGGCGAAGAGGCGGGGATCAAGGACGTGAGCTTCATCATCAAAGGCGAAAACGCCTACGGCTACCTCAAGGTCGAAAACGGCATCCACCGCCTGGTACGCATCAGCCCCTTCGACTCCAACGCCAAGCGCCACACCTCCTTCACCTCGGTCATGGTCTCCCCCGAGATCGACGACGACATCGAGATCGAGATCGAGGACAAAGACATCCGCATCGACACCTACCGGGCCAGCGGCGCAGGCGGCCAGCACGTCAACAAGACCGAATCGGCCATCCGCATCACCCACCTCCCCACCGGCATCGTCGTCCAGTGCCAAAACGACCGCTCCCAGCACAAAAACAAAGCCGCAGCCATGAAGATGCTCAAATCACGCCTCTACGAATACGAAATGGCTAAGAAGCAAGCGGAGATCGACGGCATCGAAAAGAGCGATATCGGCTGGGGGCATCAGATCCGCAGCTACGTGCTCCAGCCCTACCAGCAGGTCAAAGACAGCCGCAGCGGCCAAGCCTTCAGCAACGTCGACGCCATCCTCGACGGCGACATCGACAAACTCCTCGAAGGAGTCCTCATCGCCCAGGCCGCCCCGGAAGAGAAGTCCCAAGTGTCATAATCACTTATTGAAAGGTGATACTTAGCATCCCTTTTTCCAAGTGAAAATCTTTAATTTGTGTCGCCTGAAAAGTGGCGGGCATCCTCTTGATGGGTCGCGCCGCCAATTCGGTGGCAAGCACCTTGGCTACTCCTCTTTTTGCCCCTGGAGATACATATTCTTCCAAGGAACTGTTTCCGAAGACCAACCTCCTAGGCTTCAAACCGGCGAGATAGAGCCCCCGATCTTCGGACGAATAACGTAATCCACCTTCGTAAACGGCCATTCCTTCGATCCCTTCCGGAATTTCATAGCTTGTAAGGACAAACCGTACCGGTATCTCCAGGCGACTCGGCTTCGATCCCGCCTCCATGCCGATCCCCACGATTTTTACCGTTCCGAAGGATGCCTTTCTGACAATCGGCAATTGGCTTTTGACACTCTTTCCGACCTCCTGGAGAGGAATGTTCTGAACCTTATCCCCCAACCCGGGAATCTCGGGAATTGAGACACAACCCGTTGCAACTAGCAACAAGCTAACCGCAACTATTCCCTGTCGAACAAATCTTCTGTCAAGGCTCATCTTAATCTACCTTCCAAAATTTTTGCGGGTATTATACTTCCTTTTCGCAGCGACTAAGCTTCTGCCCTTCCAGACGATAACACCGAGAGCAAAGCGAAGCGATCTCTTCATCGTGCGTGACGATGAAGAGTGCCGCATCATGCTTACAAATATATTCCATCATCATAGCCATGACTAGTTCAGAGGTTTCCCGATCCAGGTTGCCCGTCGGCTCGTCGGCAAAAATAATCTCGGGTTTTTTGCTCAGAACCCGGGCCAGTGAAACACGCTGTTGCTGACCGCCGGAGAGCTCGCTGACCTTCTGGCCCATCACTTCGGCGATCTCCAGCCGCTCGAAAAGTTCCGGATCGATCGGCTCTTCCGCCAGCAGGGCAGCTATCTCCACATTCTCCAAAGCCGTCATACCCTTGAAAAGATAGTGCTGCTGAAAGACAATTCCCGTTCGATAACGGCGTAGTCTCTCCTTCTGCTCTTCCTTCATCTCATAAAGATTTTCGCCAAAGAGCTGGACCTCCCCCGAAAGGGGCTTAATCAGGCCTGCCAGCGTATGAAGCAGCGTCGATTTACCGCTGCCGCTTCGTCCCATGACGGCGATACTCTCCCCTGCAGAGATCTGGAGTGAAACGTCGTGATAGAGAGGATAGTCAAATGCATGGGAGAGGTTTATTGCCTGCAGCAGAGGCTGGGACATCGAAGCGTTCCTGTCGATAGATTTTGAGAATTATAGCAAGATTAGGAATTTGGAATTTGGAATTTGGAATTTGGAATTTGGAATTTGGAATTTTATTATAGGAGGAAATATTGTCAAGGCTTTTCTGATCTCCCGGTCGGGAGACCGATTACTTCGCCATCTGCTTGGCGACTTCTGCTGCGAAATCCTCTTCGACCTTCTCGACGCCTTCGCCGAGTTCAAAACGGATATAATCCACCAGCTTGGCGCTACCGCCGGCCTCCCTGGCGACCTTGGCGATGTACTCTCCGACGCTGATCTTGTCATCCATGACGAATTTTTGATTCTCCAGAGTATTATCCTGCAAGAAACGCTTGATTTTCCCCGGAAGAATCTTCTCAAGAATGTTCTCAGGCTTTCCTTCTTTGAGGAGTTGCTCTCTGGCGATCTCTTTTTCTTTCTCGATCACTTCGGCGGGAACCGCCGCTTCGTTGAGATAGCCGGGATTCATGGCCGCGGCGTGCATCGCCACATTTTTAAGGGCCTCTTTGACGGCAGGGCAGGTCTCGGGCTTGTCACACTCGGCGGCTACCAGGACGCCGACGCGGCCGCCGGCATGGACGTAGCCGTTGATGGCGACATTGTCGTCCCCTTCGATGGCTGCAACGCGGCGTACCACCAGGTTCTCCCCGATCGTGGCGATCTGTAGCGCCAGATACTCTTTGAAGCTCTGCCCGGCGATCTCACTCTCTAGAATCTCTTCGGCACTGGCCAGACCGTTGGCAAAGGCGTGTTCGACCACTTCGTTGGAAAAGGCCTGGAACTTTTCGTTCTTGGCCACGAAATCGGTCTGGGAGTTGATCTCGACCATAATGCCTTTGTGATCTTCGATCTTGATGGAGATGGAGCCTTCGGCGGCGACTTTGTCGGCTTTTTTGGCAGCGGCTCCCAGGCCTTTCTTTCGGAGCCACTCTACCGCAGCTTCCATATCCCCGTCGGTGGCGCTAAGGGCCTGCTTGCAGTCCATCATCCCCGCATCGGTCATCTCCCGAAGTTTCTTGATATCCTTGGGTCCGAAATTTGCCATCTTACGCCTCCTCTTTTTCCGCTTCGGCTTTCGCCTCTTCGACGATCTCTTTGACTTCCTCTTCGCTCACGTTGGCAGCGGCGGCAGCCTCCTCGTTGACGGGAGCTTCTTCGCCCTCATTCTCTACGCCGTGTTCCTCGTCGTAGATCGCCTTTCCTTCGAGAATTGCATCGGCAATCTCCCGGCAAAAGAGGTTGATAGAACGGATCGCGTCATCGTTACCGGGAATCGGATAGTCGATCAGATCGGGGTCGCAGTTGGTATCCAGGGGAGCGATGACGGGCATCCCCATCCGGCGCGCCTCTTTGACGGCGATGTGCTCTTTGACCGCATCGATAACGAACATCATATCGGGAAGCTTTTTCATATGGCGGTATCCCTCGAGATAGTTCAGAAGCTTCTCTTTCTTGCGGCGGAGCATGAGGGCCTCTTTTTTGGTCAGGAGGTTGATCTGGCCGCTCTCTTCCATCTGCTCGATGATTTCGAGCTTACGGATGGACTTTTTGATGGTGGGGTAGTTGGTGAGCATACCGCCCAGCCAGCGGGTGGCGACATAGGGCATACCGCAACGCTCAGCATGCTCTTTGACGGCGCTTCGCGCCTGCTTCTTGGTCCCGACAAAAAGGACAGTCTTGCCTTCGGCAGCCGCATCGCGTACGACGTTGTAGGTGTACTTGAAGTAACGCAGAGTCTTTTGCAAGTCGATGATGTAGATATTTTTCCGCTCGCCAAAGATGAATTTTTTCATTTTGGGGTTCCAGCGGCGGGTTTGGTGTCCGAAGTGTACGCCGCACTCCAGCAAGTCTTTCATAGTTACCATAATTTGTGCTCCTTGAATATAGCCTATAATGGATCGTCATTTCGATCACCTCAGGTTTGAACCTCTGCAGCCCTCAATGCCTCGCGGCACAACCTGTACAAGGAATAACTGCATGAGAATTTTTCCTACCCCACAGAGATAGGAGCCGCGATTATACCCAAGAAGCGCTGAAAAAATCCAAACGCATTCGACCTCTGCCTTTTTCCCATTCTTCAAAGAATACGGATCAAAAGCATATAAAATGCAGTCCCTCCAAAAATCGAGAGAAGGTAGTTCCCCCTCCAGGCATGAAGCAATCCCGTTACCAGAATCGCCAGGAGTTCCCTCGCCCCGTAGGGGGCTTTGGAAAAGTCCACTCCGCCAAGAGTATAAAAGATCAAAATCGTCAAAATCACCGGCGGAAAATTACGCTCCACGAATCCGATGACGGACGGCGGCTTGCGTCGCGAGAAAAAGAGAAAAGGAGCCGCTCGGGTCAATAGATTGCCCAGCGCCAGTACGGCTACGGCCTCGGCCAAATAGAGGGGATCGTATTCAATCACTCTCTATCCTTTTTTTAAAAAGAAACATCCCCGCCAAAGCCAGTGCGATGGCAGTCAACAACATCCGATCCATACTGACAAGCATCATCGCCGCAATCGATGCGCCCGCCCCAAGCAGGAACGGAGTCCAACTCCTGCGGATTTTGTACTGCTCCATTGCCAGGACGACGAAAAGTGCCGTCAAGGCAAAATCGATCCCACGGGTATCAAAGTCCGTCATCGTACCAAACAGAGCACCTGCCGCCGTTCCAAGTACCCAATAAGTCTGATTCAGAAGCGCCAGATAGAAATCGTATCGCCGTCGCTTGATCCGTGGGTCGGGCCTCGTCGAAGTCATCAGCGCATAGGTTTCGTCGGTCAGGGCAAAGATCAGATAGGGTTTTCGCCTCCCGCTTTTTTTGAACCGTTTCAGGAGCGAAAGCCCGTAAAATACCTGTCGGATATTGACAAAGACGGCAGCGGCGAAAAGCTCCAGCATTCCCGCTTTGGCCTGAAGCATTCCGACCGCAAGAAACTGGAGTGCTCCGGCATAGATCACCAAGGACATAAGAACGGCCCAATACCAGGCCAACCCCTGGCTCACCGCCAGAAGACCAAATGAGAACCCCAGAACTCCGTACCCCATCAATACCGGCACAGAATCACGAAAAGCGGCGGAGAACTCTCGGTATCCTGCCTGATTTTTCACGATATCCTCCGGCTTATCATCGACCTTTCCAGTAGGTATCCATCCGATTGAACCACCCTTTTTTGAAGCGCCAAAGCCTGCGCTGAGGCGGGGCAATGTGCGTCAGGCGTTCCAAGACTTTTTTGCCGGCTATCGCAAAGGCGTGGTAGGGGTTTGAGTCTTTGGCATCCATCCGTGTCAACACCTGATAGAGTCCCCAGCCTTTTCCCTGATAACGCTCGCCGTTGTTAATCCCGTCGCCTTTGAAGTTGATATAGTCAATCAGAATATAGGCCCCCCGAGGATCGACGGAGCCGTCCCTGCGGTAGAGCAGTCGCCGATAGTTTCCCTCAACGATCTTTCCCTGGCCGTGGGCTTTGGCGTATGCAAGTATTTTGGGCCAGGAGGTATTGAGCCGATGGAGCATGAAGCGCGCCTGCAAACCTTTGGTGCGATCGAGAAACGCGGTGAGTTGGCGCATCTTAGGAGTTTGGGCTCTTTTGGCCCGTTTCCACTCTTCATAGCTCTCCCAGACACAGGAAGTCTCAGGGGTCAGCCATCTGGGAGGCCTGGCTCCGTGAGCGATGAGAAAGCGCAGCATCGGAGGAAAAGCCTCCCAAAACCACATCCGATTCTGGGCTGTATACCAGATAAAATGACCGATCCCAAGCGAGGCAAACTCTTCGCCTTTGTTCCACCAGACCAGCTTGGAACGCTTCCCCGATCCTTCGTTGAGCCAGATACGCCGGGCAATCTCATCCGCCTGAGTAGGACTCAGACGCAGCTCCTGCGCTGTCCCCAAAGAAAAAAATGTCACCAAAAGAACCAGCAGAGCAAAGCATCCTTTGCCAGCGACCCTTTTCACCCTGCTTCCTGAATGCCCGTGAGCTCCCTAAGTTTTTCAAGGACCGCTTCCACATGCCCCTTGACCCGGACCTTCTCCCACTTGGCGCGAATGATTCCGTCGGGATCAATGAGGAAGGTAGAACGTACCACTCCCATATATTCCCTGCCGTAGTTTTTCTTCAGCTGCCAAACGCCGTAGGCCTGGCAAACCTTCTTCTCTTCATCGGCCAGGAGCGTGACTCTCAGCTCTTTTTTTGTGATGAAGTTCTGATGTTTTTTTACGCTATCGGGGCTAACGCCGAGTACCGTAGCCCCCAAGGCCTCAAACTCATCTAAATGCGCCGTGAAATCGAGCGCTTCGGTGGTACATCCAGGCGTATTGTCCTTGGGGTAGAAGTAGAGCACGACCCAACTGCCTGCCAGATCCCGCAGGCAGACCTCTTCATTGTCCTGATTAGGCAGGCAGAACTGGGGGGCTTTTTCTCCGATCTCTGGCATAATGACTCCTTGAATTTTTGTGAAAAGTATAGCAAAAGAGGAGTCGTCATGAGTAAGATAGAAAAAGAGCAACTGCTGGCTGAGATCGAAAGGATGATCTCCTACGGCAAAGAGCAACCGACAATCAATCCGAAACTTCTCGAATACCTTGATCTTGAGTCTCTAAAAAATATGCATGCTCAATTAAAGAAGAAGACCGCAACACTGAAGGAAGAAGACAAGCTATGGCTTCAGCAGTTCAAAAAAGACGAAGACTGACGAAAGCTAAAGAAAAAAAGAAGAGAAGGAGTTGATCCGGAGTTCGGATCAACTCCTATACCCTAAATGGCTAGGGCTAATTAAAATTTGGTTCCCATTGTAAATTCAAAGACGGCCGTATCGTCACCCTTCTTTTTATTGATGGGAGTTGCGAAGACCAGATTGATCGGACCGAAAGGTGAGCGCCATTCGATCTGCGCGCCTGCAGATGCCCGGTTGATCCACCCCTTATCGGAGACTTTGGAGTAGATCGTATTTCGAATCATACCATAGTCGACAAAGCCGGTCAGACGCATCCCTTTGGTGATATAGCTCATGGGGATACTCGCTTCGATGGAGTTGACGACAATCTGGTCGCCTCCGGCGATATAATCTCTACCGTTGCTGTCGTAATATCTTGGAGAGATTGATCCAGGTGCAAAGCCGCGAACGCCGTCTCTGGCCCCACCCAGGGTATACATCTCGGCTACGGGCGTAAAACCGTTATCCTTCATATATCCGCCGTGGAATTTATAGCGCAGAATAAGATCGTAGTCGATCATATCTTCCAGCCCGTAATAGGTAGCGAACTTCAAATCGCTCTTCCAGAACTTCGCATCGCCTCCGGCCCCGGCGTACTCCAAACTGAGTTTGGCATAGATTCCCTCTCTCGGCACATAGAAGTCATCGGTATTATCAAAGGTAAAGGAGCCCAAAATGGAGCCCTTCTTGTAGGATTCATACCAACGGGGATCTACATCGGCGGGCGGGGTATAGTCGTGATAATTGATATCACTGTAACTGTATCCCAACGACGCATGCATGTAACGACCGATTTTTCTACCGACAGAGAGCCATCCTCCTCTTCTGCTAACGGTGTAGTCTTCAGTATTAATATCGTCATATTTATGCTCTTGACGAGAGTCGTAAATACCGACAGAGAGACTAAAAAGTGAGTCAAAGACCCTCGGATCGGTAAAGGAGAGCCCATAGTTATGAGACTTTTGCCCGTATTCTAGATTGAGAGAACCGGCAATTCCCGATCCGAAAAGGTTTCGATCGGACAGAGCCGCGTTGACCATGAAGCCGTCGTAGCTTCCGTATCCGACGCCTCCTGAGATGCTTCCCGTCTTTCCTTCGGTTACTTCGACGACGATATTCATCTCATGGTCGTTGATCCGCTGGGGTTTGACGACGACTTTGTCGAAGAAACCGGTCCGTTGAAGCTCTTTCTTGGTCTCTATCAGATCGGTGTAGTTGAAGTAGTCTCCGGGGGCCAGATAGACATAGCGCCTGATAACGTGATCGAGGGTCTTGGTATTTCCGCTGATAATGACGTCGTGAATTTTTACCTTCTTCCCGGGATTGATCTGATATTTGACAGAGACCGTGTGCTTCTTGGCATTCTTTTTGAAAAGCGGCTTGATCTGGGCGAATGCGAAGCCCTTGTCTCCCACGATCTCCTGAAGTTTCGCCATGTCGTGGCGGAGTTTTCTTACGTCAAAGACTTTACCGGGTTTGAGTTTCAGCTCCTCCATAACCTGTGACACGTCAAGTCCGGGAACCTTCCCCACGATTTTGACGTCGGAGACTTTATACTGCTCACCCTCGGTCACCACATAGGTGACTTCCGCCTCATGCTTGGCAAAGTCCATCTTCATCAAAGGTTCGGCTACTTTGGCGTCGAGATAGCCGCGCTCCAGATAGGCTTCACGTATTCTCATCTGGTCATAAGGAAGCTGCTCGGGCATCGCTTTACCCCCACCTCCGCCGATGATAGGGATCCAGCTGAACCACGTTCCCTCTTTGTTGACCAGGTTGTCTTCCAGGTCGGAGGACGAAACCTTTTTATTACCGACGAAAGTGACCTTCTTGATCTTGATCTCTTCGCCTTTGTTGACGTCAAAAGTTATCGCCACACTGTCGTTGACCGGCTCGACCTTTGCCTGGACCGTCGTACCGTAGTATCCTTGATCCTGAAGGGCTTTGATAATAGCGGCCTTGGCCCTCTCCACTCTGGAGGGGGTATAGATATCACCTTTCTTGATGCCGATGATCTCCAAGAGCTTCTCGGCATTATTCACCCCGTCGATTTTAATATTGGTAATCGGCGCTTTTTTCACCGGAAGGGCCTGGAGACTGGAGGTACCGATCAGCAAGCTGACAATCAGCAACACTTTTTTCAACATCGATTTCCCTTTGAATCTCGAAATAGCGTTTGATACAACGCATTTCCAAGTGAATGTTTTATAGAGGTATACTATCCTTTTTTGCCTGAATTAAAATTGACGTCTTTGGTCAAAAAATTAACTTATTGTTTAATATTTTTAAATAGAATCTGAAACAGAAAGTATACTTGAGGGGGAAAAATGAAGGTTGGTATCATAGGATTAGGCCTAATGGGCGGTTCCTTCGCCCTGGCACTCAAAGATCAATACGCCAACCTGGAGATCATCGGCTACGACCACAACGACCAGCACTGTATCGAAGCGCTGCAGCTCCAATTAGTGGATAAGATCACCGACGACCTGGAGACCTTCTACGACCGGGACTTGATCATCCTGGCGATTCCCGTCGACGGGATCATTCAAGTTCTTCAGGAGTTTGATTCCCTGCCCGAGACGACGACCCTTATCGACTTCGGCAGCACTAAAAAGAAGATTGTCGACTCCGTTCCCCCCTCCATCCGAAAAAACTTTGTTGCCGCCCACCCCATGACCGGGACGGAAAAATTCGGTCCCTCCGCTGCTATCCCCGATCTCTACCGGGGACAAGTCGTCGTCCTGTGCAATATCGAAGAGAGCGGGGAGCATCAACAAAAGTTCGCCAAAAAGATTTTCACCGATCTCGGCATGAAGATCTTCTATATGGAAGCACAGGAGCATGACCGGCATGCCGCCTTTATCTCCCATATGCCTCACGCTCTGAGCTACGCATTGGCCAATACCGTCATGAAACAGGAAAATCCCAAGGCGATCATCGCCCTGGCAGGAGGAGGATTTCGGGATATGAGCCGCATCGCCAAATCTTCCCCCAATATGTGGACCGACATTTTTCGCCAAAACAAAGAGAACCTCATTCGGGCCGTTCAATGCTTCAAGGGTGAACTCGAACGCTGTGAAGCATTGGTGACGGATGAAAAATGGGACGAACTTTACACCTGGATGAAAGAAGCCAACAAACTCCATGAAATCCTGTGAGCCTACGGAACAAAACCTCCGATAGGACACCAGAGCAACTCTCTCTACTTCTGCATCATCCATCCGATAGATCCTTCGTGTTATACTCTCTGATCAAACGCAAATTTGAATCCAAAGGAAGTCAAGATGTTGCAACGATTTGCCCTGGAGCGCAAAGGAACCAATCTTCGCACCGAATTCATGGCCGGTCTGACGACCTTTCTAACGATGATGTACATCGTCCCCGTCAATGGCTTCATCATGGCCGATGCAGGCCTGCCGATGCCTGCGGTGATCACCGCCACGGCTCTAATTACCATCCTCGCCACCGCCTTCAACGGCTTTTGGAGCAATACGCCCGTCGCCATGAGCGTAGGCATGGGACTCAATGCCTATTTCACCTACGGGCTGGTCCTGGGGATGAAGATTCCCTGGCAGACGGCGCTGGGAATCGTCTTTATCTCCGGGGTGATTTTTGTTCTGCTCTCCTTCACGCGCTTTCGAGTCTGGATCATGCACTCGATCCCCATGGACCTTCGTAGAGCCATCAGTGCGGGAATCGGCGCATTTATTGCCTTTATCGGACTCAAACAGCTCGGCATCATCGTCCCCAGCAAGGCGACGCTCGTCACCCTCGGAGCTCTCGATAAGCCGGAGATTCTTTTGGGTCTTTTCGGCCTTTTTCTGACGCTGATTCTGACCCTTTACCGGGTCAAAGGCGCCTTCATTCTCGGCGTGCTTCTTACCTCCGCCGTTGCTTGGACCCTGGGCCTAGGCAAACTGCCCGAAGGGCTCTTGAGCATGCCGGCTTCCATCGAACCCATCGCCCTAAAACTCGATATTCCTTCGGCCCTCAGCCTCTCGCTACTTCCGGTAATTATTACCTTCCTTGTCACCGATATGTTCGATACCCTAGGAACTCTCACCGCCGTCGGAGCCCGGGCCAAGCTCTTCCAGGAAGGCGATGACGAAGACAAATCTTTGGAAAAGACCCTTGAAGCCGATGCCGTCGCCACCGTTGCCGGTTCCCTCCTCGGCGTCTCTACCACCACTAGCTTCATCGAGTCTGCCAGCGGAGTCGAAGCGGGAGGCCGTACTGGCTTGACCGCTATCTTCACTGCCGCGTTCTTCGTTCTGACACTCTTCATGCTGCCCCTCTTCCAGGCGATTCCCGGCGCCGCCATCTATCCCGTCCTCGTCATCGTCGGTATCCTGATGTTCACCGAATTGGGCAAGATGAATTTCGAAGGGATGGATCTGGCTACGGCTACCGCAGCCTTTTTTACCGTACTGCTTATGCCCCTGACCTATTCCATTACCAACGGCCTCGCCGCCGGTTTCGTGGCCTTTACCCTCCTCAAGCTCTTTCAGGGAAAGTTTTCGGAACTCAACGTCGGGATCTATCTCATCACTCTGATCAGCCTGATTGTCTTCATTCTCCACTGATCGGAGCGGCGAAGAGATGGAAAAATACTATTACGGTTACGATGAATTTATCGGTGATGTCGCCAAGCTCAATCGCGCAATCGAAGCGTTCGATCCGGACACACTTCTGGCAATAGCGCGGGGGGGTCTGACTCTGGGGCATTTTCTTGCCAATGCCCGGGATACCCGCCGCCTCTTTGCCCTGAATTCCATTCATTATGAAGGTTCCCGTAAGCTGGATACCCTACAGATCTTCAATATTCCCGACCTCTCCGACGCCCGCAAGGTTCTGATCCTCGACGATATCGCCGACAGCGGAGAGACTCTCGTAGAGGTCCTGAATCGTCTGCGGGAACTCTACCCGGACATCGAGTTCAAAGTCGCAACGCTTTTCTACAAGCCCGGTTCTCTGATCCAACCCGACTTTACCGTCAAAGAAGCACCGTCGTGGATCGATTTTTTCTGGGAAATCGATCCGCTCTAAGCCGAGTCATTACGCTTGGCAAGAGCTCTGATCCGCTACTAATCAAGAATCATTACTCATTCTAATCTTCTCTTAATCCTTTTCATTCTAAACTATGGGCGTTTCGATATCAATCAAAAGGAGAAACTATGATGAAGAAACTGCTCAAGCTTTCGGCGATTGCCGCACTGGCTACCGCCACCCTGGCCACGGCCGGAACCCTCGACGACGTCAAAAAGGCCGGCGTCCTCAAATGCGGGGTCAACACCGGGCTCCCCGGCTTCAGCGAAGCCGACTCCAAAGGCCAGTGGAGAGGCCTCGACGTCGACTACTGCCGGGCACTGGCCGCAGTCGTCCTGGGCGACGCTTCCAAGGTCAAGTATGTTCCCCTCAACGCCAAAGAACGCTTTACCGCACTCCAGAGTGGGGAGATCGACGTACTCTCTCGCAATACGACCGATACCGAAACTCGGGACACTTCTCTAGGGATCAACTTCACCGGCGTCATGTACTACGACGGCCAGGGCTTCATGGTTCCCAAAGCTCTGGGTGTCAAAAGCGCCAAAGAACTCGACGGAGCAACCGTCTGTATCCAGGCCGGTACTACGACGGAACTCAATCTCGCCGATTACTTTCGCGCCAACGGTATGAAATTCAAGGCAATCACTTTCGACACCAACGACCAGGTGACTAAAGCCTTCGTCTCCGGCCGCTGTGACGTTCTGACGACCGATGCATCCGGGCTCTACGCCACCAGAACCAAGTTGGCCAATCCCGACAAATATGTCGTCTTGCCCGAAATCATCTCCAAGGAGCCTCTGGCACCCGCCGTACGCCACGGAGATGACCAGTGGTTCGATATTGCTAAGTGGACCCGCAACGCTCTGTTGACTGCAGAAGAGAAGGGCATCACTATGGCCAACGTCGATGAAGCCAAGGCTAAGAGCACCGATCCCGAAACCCGTCGTCTTCTGGGTGTCGAAGGGGATATGTGCAAAAATGTCGGTCTCGACAAAGAGTGTTTCTACCGCGCAATTAAGCAGGTTGGAAATTACGGTGAGATCTTCGAGCGTAACGTCGGCGTCAATACCCCTCTAAAAATCGAGCGGGGCCTCAATGCACTCTGGACCAAAGGCGGTCTGCAGTACTCCCCCCCGTTCCGCTGATTTTTCGGAGCCGAGGCTCCGGAAGATGAAGATAGTGAATAATGAATAGTGAATAGTGAGATAGCGTAGGATGCTTTTGTTTACAAAAGTTCCTATCGAAATAGGCGTTGCTTTGCAACGCAAACCATAATTATTCATTATTAATTATTCACTTTTCACTAAAAAACGAAAGGATCACCTTTGCCTTCATTTCTTCGCGATGAAAAGGTCCGCGGTATTCTTTATCAGATCATTGCCATTGTCCTCTTTGTCGGCTTTCTCTTCTACATCGCCCAAAATACCGCTCACAATATCGAACAACGGGGAATCAAGACCGGTTTTGACTTTCTCAATGCCACGGCGGGTTTTGACATCACCGAGTCGCCGATTCCTTTCACTCCCAAAAGCACCCATTGGGATGTCTTCAAGGTCGGCCTACTCAACACACTGATTGTCTCCTTCTGGGGGATCGTGCTTAGCTCCCTGATCGGATTGCTGATCGGCGTCTGGCGCCTGAGTCCCAACTGGCTCATCTCCCGTATTGCGGCTGCCTACATCGAGACCTTCCGCAATATTCCGGTGCTGCTACAGATCCTCTTCTGGTACAACGTCGTCTTGGCTACGCTCCCTCCCACTCGACACAGTATCAACCTCTTTGATACCGTTTTTATCAATAACCGAGGCTTTTTCATGCCCGAGTTTGTTTTCGATTCGGGAGCATGGCTGGTCGGTGCCGCCCTCTTCTTCGCCGTGGTCGCCATCTATTTCATCAATCGATGGGCCAAAAAACGCCAGGAGGATACGGGAGAGCAGTTCCCGGTCTTTCTCACGGGAGTGATCCTTTTGATTCTCTTGCCGCTTCTGGCCTACTTCTTGGCCGGACGCCCCGTAACGGCAGTCTATCCCGAACTCCACGGTTTCAACTTCAAAGGCGGCAAGACCTATACCCCCGAGTTTCTCGCCCTGCTTTTCGCTTTGAGTATCTATACCGCTACCTTTATCGGCGAAGCGATCCGCTCGGGGATCGAAGCGGTTCCCAAGGGGCAGAAAGAAGCGGCTACGAGCCTCGGACTCTCGCCTTTGCAGCAGTTGCGGCTCGTCGTGCTGCCTCAAGCGGTACGTATCGCAATTCCCAGCATCATCAACCAATACCTCAACCTGATCAAAAACTCCTCCCTCGCCGCGGCGATCGGATATCCGGAGCTGGTGACGATTTTTGCCGGAACCAGTCTCAATCAGACCGGCCAGGCCCTGGAGATTCTCCTCATTACCATGCTGACCTATCTACTTATCAGTCTGATCGTCTCGCTGATCCTCAACTGGTTCAACGCCAAAATGAAAATCAAGGAGCGCTGAAATGGCCGTCTATCCTCCCAAACAGGCTAAAGAGCCCCCTCTGTTGGAGCGCGGGCCCATTGCATGGGTCCGGCACAACCTGCTCTCGAGCCCTTTCAATATTATCTTCACCCTCCTGGGGATTGCCATTTTGTATATGATCATTCCCCCGTTTGTCAAATGGGCAATCCTCGACGCCCACTTTGTCGGTCACTCCAAAGCCGACTGCGCCGGAGGCGGCGCCTGCTGGATCTTCATCCGTGCCAAGCTCAACATGTTTCTTTTCGGCTTTTACCCCCACGATCAGCTCTGGCGGCCCAAAGTAGTCATCGGTACCATTCTCGCTCTGGGCGCTTTCGCCAAATTCGTTCCGGGCCTTCATCGGCTCAAACTTGCTCTGATCGTTCTCTATCCCGTCTTTGCTTTCATTCTGCTCCACGGCGGTCTCTTCGGACTGCCCCTGGTAGAGACGGCCAAGTGGGGCGGTCTGCTCCTGACTCTGGTGATTGCCACCGTCGGCATCGTCCTCAGCTTCCCCATCGGAATCCTCCTCGCACTGGGACGGCAGTCGAAGCTTCCTATCATCAAAAGCCTCAGCGTCTTCTATATCGAGTTCGTCCGCGGCGTGCCCCTCATTACCGTCCTCTTTATGGCTTCGGTGGTCCTTCCCCTCTTCTTTCCCGAGGGGGTCAACTTCGACAAACTCGCCCGAGCCCTCATCGGCATCACCCTCTTTGAAGCCGCCTATGTCGCCGAGAACATTCGCTCCGGCTTCCAGGCGATCCCCAAGGGCCAATACGAAGCCGCCGACGCATTGGGCCTGGGCTACTGGCAGAAGATGGCCCTGGTGATCCTCCCTCAGGCCATTAAAGTCACGATCCCCAATCTGGTCGGGACCTTCATCAGCCTCTTCAAGGACACTTCGCTGGTGATGATCATCGGCCTCTTCGACCTGCTGGCGATGGTAAACGTCACCGCCAACGACCGGGACTGGCTGGGCATGGATACGGAGGGCTATGTCTTCGTCGCCTTCGTCTTTTGGATCTTCACCTTCAGCATGTCGATGTATTCCAAACGGCTGGAAAAGAAACTCAATACCGATAAAGGGAAATAACTATGAGCGAAACCAACAAGAAAGCACTGGGCGAACCGATCATTCAGATCGAAAAGGTCAACAAGTGGTACGACGACTTTCATGTCCTCAAAGAGATCGACCTGGAAGTCAAACGCGGTGAGATCGTCGTCATTGCCGGCCCTTCCGGATCGGGAAAATCGACATTGATCCGCTGCATCAACCGCCTGGAAGAGTATCAGGAGGGCAGTATCAAGGTCAAGGGAGTCGAAGTCAATAACGATGTCAAGAATCTCAGGAAGATCCGCGCCAACGTCGCCATGGTGTTCCAGCACTTCAATCTCTTTCCCCATCTGACGATTCTCGAAAATCTTACTCTCGCTCCCGTCTGGGTCTACAAAAAGCCCAAAAAGGAGGCGATCGAAACCGCCATGCACTATCTAGAGCGGGTCAATATCGCCGACCAGGCCCACAAATACCCCAACCAGCTCTCCGGCGGCCAGCAGCAGCGCGTCGCCATCGCCCGGGCTCTGTGCAAAAGCCCCGACATCATGCTCTTTGACGAGCCTACCAGCGCCCTGGACCCTGAAATGATCGGGGAAGTCCTCGATGTAATGATCTCCCTGGCCGAAGAGGGCAAGACCATGGTCACCGTAACCCACGAGATGGGCTTCGCCCGTAAAGTAGCCGACCGAGTCATCTTCATGGATGCCGGGCAGATCGTTGAGGAGAATGATCCCGAGACCTTCTTCCATCATCCCGAGAGCGAACGGCTCCAGCTCTTTCTCAAGCAGATCCTCAATCACTGACCTGCCCTTGGTGCAGGTCTTTGGTCATTCGCTAACGGTGAGCGGGGATATGCTAATGTCACAAGTCTCAGAAAAAGTCTCAAGTCGCAAGTCGCAAGTTGCAAGAGTTTTAGAAAATAGCGTTTCATTGAGACGCTTACCAAAACTCTTCGCTCTTCACTCTTCACTTTTCACTCGTGACTGAAAGGATCAGATTTTGCTTCTGACCTTTGCCGAATACCTCGGTATATTCGCCTTTGCCTACAGCGGTTTTAGCGTAGGATTGCGTCACCGACTTGACCTGCTAGGTCTGGGAGTCAGTGCCTTTCTTACCGCTCTGGGAGGCGGCTTGATCCGCGATCTCCTGGCTGACCGTCCCCCCTATGCCCTAACCCATGAAGGGCCGGCCCTGAGCGTGCTCCTGATCCTTGTGCTTCTGATCCTCTTTCACCGTCGCCTCCACCATGAGCTCGAGTCCCGGACACTGTTTATCTTCATCGATGCCCTGGGTCTTGCCTCCTTCGCCGTCTCGGGAGCCCTGGTGGGACGAGAGGCAGGGTTCAACGGCGCAGGCATCACCCTCCTGGCTTTCATTACCGCCGTAGGGGGAGGATTGCTTCGGGATATACTCATCAATCGCGTCCCCTATCTCCTTCGCGGCGGATTTTACGGTATCGTCGCCCTCATTCTGGGAATTGCCATCGCTATTTTCGACCGTTTCGGTATCCTCAACGATCTAAGTGTTCTTGCACTTTTTACGGCCGGTGTTTTGTTGAGAATGTGGGCCTGGAAACAAAAATGGAACCTGCCTACACTTGGGTGAGAATCTAAATAGTATTGATAAAAGTATCGGTAAATTATCGGAAGAAAATTGAAAGAAATGGTCGGAGTGACAGGACTCGAACCTGCGACCTCTACCACCCCAAGGTAGCGCGCTAGCCAGACTGCGCCACACCCCGACTTTTGGAGGGAGTGGAATAGTATCCAAGACTCCCTTAAATCACTCTGAAGTAGCTAAAGCCAAGAGATTTTTCTTCCTCTTGGCTCGCCGGGAAGGCAATTACTTCATACTGCACGCACTCACGCCCGGAGGAGTCGTGGGCTGAATGGCCGCATTGTCGGCGCCGCCCTCCTCCTCGACCTTCTCCATGAAGGCGATGGTCTTGCTCGCCGCTTCCATGAAACGCTTGGCCGTTTCGCTCTCGGGCTTGTGGAAGGTCACCGGCTTACCGGTGTCGCCTCCGATACGCACCTCCGGTTCGATAGGGATGCGAGCGAGGAGTTCCGTCCCGTACTCTTCGGCGACTGCCCGGGAGGTCCCCATACCGAAGATGTCGTACTCTTTCCCGTCACCGGGGCAGATAAAGCCGCTCATATTTTCGATGACGCCTGCGATGGGGATATGGAGTTTCTGGAACATATCCAGACTTCGGCGGCTATCGTCGAGGCTCACCTCCTGAGGCGTGGTGACGGTGACTCCCGCAGTAACGGGGACGCTCTGAGCCAGGGTCAGCTGGGCATCGCCCGTCCCGGGAGGCATGTCGATGACCAGCACGTCCAGATCGCTCCAGAGGATGTCGCGCAGGAACTGTTCGATCGCCTTCATAATCATCGCCCCTCGCCAGATCAGAGACTGGCCCGGCTCCATGAGGCTGCCCATACTCATCACTTCGATCCCATAGGCTTCAATGGGCTTGACCTTGTTGCCGACCACTTCGGGTTTGACATCTTCGATCCCCATCATCCGGGGAATGTTGGGACCGTAGATATCGGCATCAAGGAGTCCGACCTTCTTGCCCTGCATCGCCATGGCTATGGCCAAGTTGACGGCGGTGGTCGATTTGCCCACCCCGCCTTTGCCGGAGCTGATCATCAGGAACTGCTTGACCTGGGGGGCGATGTTCTTGCCGGTCATGGAGTTGGAGCGCTCCACGGGCTTTTTAGGGGCAATGATATCGACATAGACATCCTCGGCACCGGCCTTGGCAAGCTCCGTCTCGATATCCTTGATCAGTTGCATCTTCACCTCGTCAGCGCTGGAGGTGATCTCCACGGTCACTTTGACCCGGTCGTTGTCGTCGATCTCGATCCCCTTGACGAAATTGAAACTGACGATATCCTTGGTAAATCCGGGATAAGTTACATTACTCAGTGCTTCGAGCACCTTCTCTTCGGTCATAAAAACTCCTTCTAATTAGTGTTATGTGCTAAGTGTTACGTGTTACGAGGGCGGCGAAGCCGCCTTTTAATCTCCTGCACCCTCGGTCATCGCTTCGCCGTGCTCTTCGACGATGCTCTGGGTGATCTTGTAGGAGCAGAATTTCGGTCCGCACATGGAGCAAAACTCCGCCTCTTTGAAGACATCCTGCGGCAGGGTCTCGTCGTGATACTCCCGAGCCCGGTCGGGATCGAGGGCCAGCTCGAACTGCCGGTTCCAGTCAAAGCCGTAGCGTGCGTCGCTCATGGCGTCGTCCACGTCCCGGGCGCCGGGGCGGCCCCGGGCGATATCCGCGGCATGGGCCGCGATCTTGTAGGCGATGATCCCTTCACGCACGTCCGCGGCGTTGGGCAAGCCCAGATGCTCCTTGGGGGTGACGTAGCAGAGCATGCTCGCTCCATGCCAGCCGCCCACCGCCGCTCCGATGGCGGAGCTGATATGATCGTAGCCCGCGGCGATGTCGGTCACCAGCGGCCCCA
>Ga0256833_1000583_pt1 | contig 28259 bp, 29 predicted proteins | sample 356284metaG_FD_190535 | JGI IMG/M metagenome (GOLD analysis project Ga0256833, IMG submission 190535) | Hydrothermal vent microbial communities from Mid Atlantic Ridge, Atlantic Ocean - 356-284 | ecosystem: Environmental > Aquatic > Marine > Hydrothermal vents | place: Atlantic Ocean: Mid... | reverse complement strand
AACCTCGACAGCGTCCAGGCCGCTGTGGGCCACGTACCATTCAAGCCCGTCCGGGTTCCAGCCGTATCTCCACCCGCTGGTACCCACCAGGCACCTAGGCACCGGGAGCCAGCCTCCCCCCGGGGGAGGGGCCCGTCCCCGGGCGGGCGAGGCTGTAAGGTGTGCCGCTCTCCCCTGGGCGAAGACCCCGGGGGGCGGGAGCCGTGTCGCCGTCGCCGCTGGAGAGGCTGATGGAGGGGGTTAGGCCGAGCCTCGGAGAGGCCGTCGAGGAGGAGGCGGAGAGGCTGGCGGAGAGGCTGAGGGGTGAGGCGGCGCGGCTAGCCGAGGAGGCCTGGAGGGCGCTCGGCGAGGCGGAGAAGCGTGGCCTGCTCCACCGTGTCTCCCCGGCGACGCCGCGGGGGCGCCTCTACGGCGTCGACAGCGGGCTGGCCAGGCTGAGGAGGGGCAGCCGGCTTGTGGCGGTGATACACGCCGTCGCCGTGGGCGTCGAGGGGGAGAGGCACCTGGTGAGGACCCTGGTTCTGCCCGCCGCGGGCCCCGAGGCCGACGCGGCCATAGAGGCCGCGATGGGGCTGGCCGAGGCCGCGATGGTGGCCCTCGTGCAGGAGGGCGGGGTGGTGTTCCTCGACGGGCCCCTCGCCGACCCGCCATGGGTGCCGGAGCCGGGGCCCCTGCTGGGGGCTGCAGCGGAGCAGCTCCTCGGCCCCGGCGGGTCGGCGGAGGACCTGGCCGCCGTGCACGAGGCGAGGGCCGGCGCGATGAGGGGGAAGAGGGTTATCGGGGTCGTGAAGAGGCTGACCGGGGAGAGCAGGCTCTCGGGGCTTCTCTCCGCCGCCGAGGCCAGGGACGACGCGCTAGCAGCGGCCATGGCCGCCGCGCTGCGGGGCCGCCGCCTGGGCCCGGCCGTGGTCGGCCCGCTCCGGCTAGAGGGCGGAGCCTACCGGCCCTACCTGGAGAGGCTGGGCCCCCTGGGCAGCGTCTACGTGCTGGACCCGAGGGGGCCGCGGGGCTACCGCGTCGAGGCGGCAGGCCTCGGCCCCCTGGAGGCGGCGGAGGCGGCCCTCGGCGAAGCGGTGCCTCCGGCGTGGCTCCCGGAGGAGGTTCTAGCCGCCCACGTGCTCGCCAAGCCCCCCGTGGGGGTTGTTGCTGCCGCCGCCCGGCTCGCGGCCACGGGCATCGCGGGGGACGAGGTGGCTGAAGCAGTCTACGCCGCCATGGGGGAGGAGTAGCGTGGCGAGGCGCCGCGGGGTAAAACAGGCCAGCGGGGCGGCGGCCATGTATGGGCTGGGCGTCACTGCTGCGCCTTCAGCTGTTCTAGTGCCGCGCGGAGAGCCTCGCGCACCGTGACGCCGGTCATAGAGATTATCCTTATCCCTAGGTGCTGGAGCGCCGCGTAGGCGTTGGGCCCGGGCTGCGGCCCCACGTAGACCTCGACGCCGTTGTCGGCGAGCGCCTGGGCGGCCTTGACGCCGGCGCCGCTGCCGGAGCGGGCGCCGGGGTTCTCCACTATGCGGGTCTCTCTAACCTCGCCGCTCTCTGGGTCGACGTCTACTATTGTGAAGGTGGGTGCGCGGCCGAACCTGTCTGCCAGGGTGTCGTCCATGCCGCCCCGGTTTGTGGCGAAGGCTATCCTCAACCCTGGTGCACCCCTCCTCCGCGTTTCCAACATGGCTTGTCTCGCGCCCCTGGGGGCTATTTCGCGCTGCCGCCTGGCCGGATGATTATGGGGACGTAGGGCTCGGGCTTCTTGGGGCGGTAGCGGCTCCACCAGCTCCTCCAGTCGGTCAGCACTTTGTCCGCGACGAACTCTGCTATGCGCAGCATCGCCTCTGCGGCCGGCGAGTCGGGCATGTACTCCACTAGGGGCACCGCCTTGACCATGCTCTCCGGGACTGCTGGGTCGAACGGTATCCTCCCGATGACAGGGATGTTCTCGGCCCTGGCGTAGTCCTCTATCTCGCCCACGATGTCGGGGTTCAGGTCGTACTTGTTCACCACGAGCATGGGCGCTATGCCGAAGTGCTTTGTGAGCCTGTGTATGCGTTTGAGGTCGCTGAGGCTGGCCAGCGTCGGCTCCGCGACCAGCAGCGCGAGCTGGGCCCCGGTGAGGCTCGATATCACCTGGCACCCTATCCCGGCTGCCGCGTCGACGAGCAGCACGCCCTCGGCTCCTAGCAGCGACTTGCCGCGGTTCTTGGTCTCGGTCACCAGCTTGCCGCTGTTGGGGCGGCCTGGCGCGCTCTCGCCCCCCACCAGGGGGAACCCGTACCTCGTCGACCTGGCCAGCCTCACTACGCCGCTCTTCACGCGGAACCGGTACCTTATGGCCTTAGGGGGGCAGGCCGCGCTACAGGTTATGCAGCCCTCGCATATCCACGGGTTTATCCAGTACCTGCCGTCGTGGACCTCGACCGCGCCGTAGACGCAGGCCTCTGCGCAGGCGTTGCAGCGCGTGCAAAGCTCGTCAACTATGTATGCCACGCGGCCCTCGTAGACCGGTATCTCCTCGTCCCACCTGTCGACGCCCAGAACTATGTGTAGGTTGGGTGCCTCCGCGTCCGCGTCCACTGCGACCAGGCGGTAGCCCCTCCTAGCCAGCACTATTGCCAGCGTGGCGGCTAGCGTGGACTTCCCAACCCCGCCCTTGCCGCTCGCCACTACGAGCTCCACCGGGGCACCCGTGGAGGCCAACTCCTCTACACCCCTCCCGGTGTCTACAGCGTCTTCAGGGCCGCCAGGAGCTCCCCGGATAGGCCCCGGAGCGACCTGGCGGCGTCGCAGCCGGGGCAGGCCTTCACCGCGGGGACGCCGCGCGCGTAAGCCCTGGCCGCCCCGGTGTCGAAGGGCACACGGTAGAGGAGCTCTACGCCGTACTCCCTGGCCAGCGCCTCGTGGCCCCGGTCGTCTCCCAGGCCTGCGCGGTTGACGACGACCCACGTCCTCTTGCCCATCCCGTGCGCTATCTCTAGTATCGCGCGTAGGTCGTGGAGGCCCAGGGGCGTGGGCTCCGTCACGGCTATGACTAGCTGCGCCTCCTGTATCGCCGCCGAGACTCCGTTGCCCGTGCCGGCCCCGGTGTCGACGAGCACTAGGCCGCCATCGGGGGCCTCGCGGAGGGCCCTCCTCTTGGTCGCCACTATCGCGGGGGGCGTGTGCTCCTCCCCCTCCCTTATCATGCCCGTCACTAGCTGGAACCGGTCGCCCCACCGGCCAACGGGGGTGGAGTAGCTGTAGCCTATGACCCGGCGGCCTTCGGGGCTTATAGCGTCCTCGGGGCACACCATTAGGCAGGCGCGGCAGCCGCTGCAGAGCCTGGGCATGACTAGGGGAGGCCTGCCCCGCGCCGCGACTATGGCCCCCGTGTCGCAGGCCTTCATGCAGGCGCCGCAGGCGGTACACCTCGCGTAGTCTATTATCGGGAAGAACGTGGCTATCGGCTCCTCGTTCTCCAGCCTCGTGACTCCCAGCAGGAGGTGGTCGTTCGGCGCCTCCACGTCTAGGTCCGCCAGCAGGAGCCGCACGTGGCCGGCGAGCAGCACCGCCAGGTTGGTCGCGACGAAGCTCTTCCCGGTGCCCCCCTTCCCGCCGGTTACCGCCACCACCCACCTGGGCGGCAACAGCTCCACCCCGGCCGCTCTGGCTTGGAGAGGCCCTAGGCCGCCTCGACCAGCTTCGGGAAGAGCGGGTGGCCGACAACCTTCTCGTTCAGGGCGGCCTCGTCGAGGCCCCGTGCCTCGTCCACAGCCCTGTCGAGCAGCTCGGCGGCCTCCTGGGGCAGCCTCGGCGGCTCGCAGCGGTACTCTATGCAGCCCCTCCTCCCGGTTGAGGGGTCTCCCTCGTGCTTCGCGAAGCACGGGTCGCCCTCGACCAGCTCTTTGAGGCCCTCTATGTAGATGACGCCGGGGCCCTGCCGGTAGCGTAGCTGGGTGAGCCTCTCGCCCCTCTCCTCGAGCGAGGCCAGGTCGGCGAGCGCGGCCACACGGCTAGCCACGAAGGGGTGCACGCAGCCCATCCTCGAGAGAATGTAGGCGAAGACCTCGCGCGCCCCCAGTCGCATACAACATCCCAGGTTGTATACGGGGCCCCTGGGCTGGACGCGTTAAACCTAGCCACGCCCCATAGCAGCGCGGGTGACAGGCGGGGCCGCCGCGGATGAGGCAATAACCCCCGCACCGGGCGCACACCACGCAGCGGGAAGAGAGCACCAAGGGGAGGAGCGCCAGCGATGCTGACCCGTCTCCGGCCGGCAGCCTCCCGCATACTGGCCAGGGCCGCGGCGCCGCTCGCCAGGCTCCCCGCGGACGCCTACACGGTCCTAGGCCTGGCGGCCGTGGCGCCCTACCTCTACGCCGCCGCCCGGGGGAGGCCGGTGGAGGCGGCGGTCCTCCTGCTGGTGTCGGCGGCCCTCGACGCCCTCGACGGCGCGGTAGCCAGGCTCCGGGGGGAGGCTGGGCCGCGGGGGGCCTACCTCGACAGCCTCCTGGACCGGGTCGCGGACGCCGCGTACGCCGCCGGCCTCCTACTGCTAGGGCTCAACACGTTGCTGGTCTACCTCCTAGCCGTGGGCAGCCTGCTGGTTAGCTACGCCAGGGCGAAGTACGAGTCGCTCACCGGGCGGAGCATGGAGGGCACCGGCGTGATGGAGCGCGGGGACCGGGTCATAGCGCTGGCACTCGTGCTGCTCCTGGTGCCCCACGGCAGGGCCGCGGCGGAGACAGCCCTAGCGCTCATCGACCTCCTGGTCTGGTCGACGTTCGCCGAGAGGCTGGCAAGAGGGTACCGGGAGCTGCCCCGGCGCCCGGCAGGCCTTTAGCCCCAGGCCCCTGGGCTTAGAGGCACCGTTACAGCCTGGGCACCGGTTTGACCGCCTCAGCCGCCGGCCGCCGGATACGGGCAAGCCTTGTCCTCCTCTACTACCTGGCGTCCGCAGCCCTGCTCGCCGCCTCACCGGCCGGAGCCGCCGCCCAGCGCAGCGTGGCCATCCACTACCCGGTGGCGGTGGTGCTCTACGACCCCCAGGGGAGGCTAGAGGATCTTAACGGCGTGCACGTGGCCTACAGGGTGAGCACCAGCATAGAGGGGTGGCGCATAGTCTACGTTTTCAACGTGTCCTTCGTCGAGGCGCCCGCCTGGGCCGTGGAGAGGCTCGCCGGGTGGCTGCGTGGCAACGCGGCGAGGGCGCCGATGCCCGCCTGGGCGAGGGGCTGCCCCGGCGCCGCCGGCAACGGCTCCACGGTGGAGCGCGTGGAGCTGAAGAGCTACTACGGGTTCCTCTCCAGGCTGACATCGGAGGTGGCCAAGAGGGCGGGGCTGGAGCCTAGGTGGAGCGTCGCGGTCGTAGCGGTCCCCGGCGTGAGGCTGCTCTACGCGTCGGAGCCCTACCCCTGGGTGCCCGGCCTGGAGCTGGGCTTCGAGGGGGCGAGGCTCTACACGGGCTGGAGGAGGCTGACACTCTACGACCTCTACGCCCTCCAGGCGAGGCACCCCTCGTACCCTATGCCCTTCTCCAACAAGGCGCCGCCCGTGGACTGCTTCACGGAGCCCCTGCTGCCGGCCATGAAGAACCCCGGAGGCCACGTGGTAGCCGTGGTTAAGAGGCTTCTCTCCCACCAGGTGGCGAACCTGCTGAGCGACCGAGGCCCCTGGTACGCCGACAGGCTGGCCGTCGACATCTACGTCGTCGACTACGGGGGTAACCTGACCGGGCTGCTCTGGAGCCTCGACACCGGCGAGGTGGCGAGACTGCTCCGCCTCCTAGACCCCTGGGTTGAGCCGCTCGTCCGGCTCCACGTGGTGCCCGGGAGCCGGGCGCCCTGGGGGGCGCTGAACACCACCCGCGACGGGGAGGGCAACACGGTCGTAGACCTGGACGAGAACCCGGCCCTCGTCGGGTACCTGCGCTCCCTCTCCCGCCACCTGGGCTGCAGCGGCGTAGCCAGGGAGTGCAGGTTCGCCTTCTACTGGCTCCTGCTGCCCGGCAGGGCCTACATGACGCTGGGCTGGGGCCTCAACTTCACCGGGATAGACCTCGGGGCGGCGGCGGCCGCAGCCTACCCGGGCTACCATGGCCGCGTGTTGAGGGGCGGGGCCGCGAGGACGGTGGCCCACGAGGCGGGGCACGGCATGGGGCTCCCCCACCCCTTCCAGAGGGGCATGGATATCGACTGGAGGCTCGACTACGCCTACACCGTCATGAGCTACTGCGACGCGATAACGGCCGCGGCGCCGCCCAACGCGACGATGAGGCTTGACGCCGACAAGCTCGCGCTCCTCCACTCGCTGGCCCTCCTCGGGGGCAGCGGGGAGGCAGGCAGGAAAGCACTGGAGCTGATCGAGAAGGGGCGCGTGGAGGACGCGTTGCGCCTACTGCTGCGGCGCGGAGAAGGCGGCAGAGAGGCCGCCGCCCCCACCGTGGCCGCCCCTCCCCTGGGGGCCACGAGGGTGCTGCTGGCCCTGGCCCTGGTGCTGCTGCTGGCGCTGCTGGTCTCGATAGCAGCCTGCTGCCCCCACTGGCGGGGAGGCGTAGAAGCCGGGAACGGCGTGTGGCGCGTGAAGCCCTGCCGCTAAAAACCGAGAACCCGGGGAGGACGTGGCGGAGGCTCGTGGCCGACGCGGCGGCCCCGTGCCTACCTAGAGCTGGACCTCTAGTACCTGTTTTATCGTGTTGGCCAGGTGCTCGGGCTTCGTGTACCACTTGTCGTAGGTGTACTTCTTGCCCTTGAAGCTCAGCTCGACTATCTCGCCCTTGTCGGACACGTTCATCACGGTCTCGCCTTCCTTGATGAGCTTCATTGTCGAGCCCACAACCATGACCTTCAGGCCCTTCTCCTTGGCCTTCTCCTTTATGAGGTCCTTCAGCTGGGTTAGGTACTCGCTGGGCATCCCAGCTCCACCTCCGGCTGGGCCCCCGGGGCCCAATACAGTACTTAAGATTTGCCTTTCAGTCCCTCAAGTAGCCCACAGCCCTAGAGCCGGGGAGCCTCCACGGGAGCCGAGCCCCAGCCCGTAGCCCTCTCCACCACGCCGCGGAACCTCTTCACCGCCGTAAGCTTGTAGGGGTCAACACCCCTAGCGACAGCGGCCTTCACCGACGCCACACCCGCCACCCATGTCACCCAGACCAGCTTCTGCAGCAGCGTCTCGCCCCTAGCCTCCACCACCGCCACGCGGCGGAACCCCGCCTCCTCGGCCACCGCCCCGAGGAGGCCGCTCCAAGGCTCCACCCCTGGGTCCACTAGGACGGCGTCAAGGCCCCGGCTATACGCCCAGGCCTCGAGCTCGTTGTGGCCAGCCTCCGGCAGCATCGACACAGCCGCAGCCATCTTGGCGTTCTCGGCTAGCTCGTTCCTCAGCCTCACCGCCGCCGGGTAGAGGGGCTCCGGGGCCACCACCAGCAGCGGCCCCTCCACGCCCCTGAGCCACTCCGCCAGCCCGCCGGCCGCCTCCTCTACCTCGGAGCGCCGCTCTAGGAGATCGATGCTAGCCTCCAGGTCCCAGAGGGGGACCGATAGGAGGCCGTTCGCCTGCAGCATCGCGGCAGTCGTGTAGAAGAGCTGCGGCCACCCAGCCCTCGGGGCCGGGGCCTCCTCGACTATCACCGCCGTCGTGCCCCAGCGCCTGGCCAGGTCGGCTAGCCGGCCGCCGGTGGTGACGGCTGCGAGGTAGGCGCCGGAACGCAGCCCCCGTGTGGCGCACTCCAGGGTCTCCCTGGTGTTGCCGGAGAAGCTCACCGCTACGAGGAGGTCGCCGGCCCCGAGCCAGGCGGGGGGACGGGGCCCCTTGACCGAGACCACTGGGGCGCCGCCGTAGGCGCGGCTAAGGGCTTCGACATAGTCGCCGGCCACCCCGCTGCCCCCCATGCCGCATGCCACGACGCGGCCCGCCAGGGAGGGGGGCAGCCGGGCGGCGGCGCCCCCGGCCAGCGAGCGGCGGGCGGGGCCGGCCCAGGCTAGGTAGTAGTCTAGGAACTCCTCGGCGGTCGGCATCGCTGAGCCCACCCGGGCTAGTCTATGAAGCCGAGCTCTCTCAGCTTGTTGCGGACGAAGCCCTGGTCCTCCTCGGGGAGGAGGCCTATGTCCTGCTTTATTATCCTCTGGTCTAGCTTCAGCCTGCCCTCGTCGACGTACTCTTTGAGTATCCTCAAGTCCTCTATGTCGGCCTCCCTGGCTGCCTTGGCTTTGAGCACCACGTAGTCCTCGGGTCTTATCATGCGGGCCTCCGTCTTGCCTATCTTCTTCTTGGGGGCCTGTTCGAGTATCTCAGGGGGGACATAGTAGTCGAGGATGTTCTCGTAGAGCTCTACGATTACCTCCTCGCCGCCCGGGAGCTTGGCCACGAGCTTGGGTGTCCCGAGGGCGGTGTAGCTTACATCCCAGCCCTCCTGCTCCGCCAGGCCGCGGTAGAAGTCCTCCTCGACGAGGGGGCTCGGCTCGAGCACGAATATGTCCACGTCGTCTTCGAACTTCTTCCTGCGCAGCGCGAGCTCTACCACCGTGCTGCCGACTATGACCCCCTTGACTCCGTGGCCCTGTATGCGCTCCAGCAGCCAGGCTAGGTCGCTCAGCGTGTAGGCCAAGGCTCTGCAGCCTCCCGGCGCGCGGGCGCACGCGTGCCGGGCGGGGATACTTGCTAAGCCTATAATACCGCTGTAGTTGGTGGCTAGAGGCGGGCGTAGCTGAGGAAGGGGTAGAGCGGGGAGCTGCTTCATGCCAGAGGCGTTGATAATCCCCCTCGATGCTGAGAGCGTCAAAAAGCTGCTCGGCAACGCAGCCGCGTTGCTGAAGAACGCTCCGGGGGTAGAGGAGATAGGCGACGACTACATCGTGGTGGTCGTACCCAGGCTGTTCGGCTTCGGCAAGAGGAAGGTGAAGCTCACCCTCCGCACCTATGAGGCCCAGGAGGCAGTGCTCATAGTAATGAGGAGCGGGATAGAGAGCATTGTAATAGCCATGGATATCGTCGACACCGGCGAGGGCACCCATATAGTCGTGAGCGGCGGCGGCAGCGGCAACGTGGCGAAGCTCGTAGACCAGCTCGTCAACACCGTGAGGAAGAACGTGGAGAGCCGCATATCCGCTGCTCATCCCCGAATAGACCTAGTTGACAGCGACAACAGGCTCGCAGCGCTCGAGGAGCCGCTGCCGCCCAGGACGACACTCGTCTACTTCGACAGCTTCACCCCGGTTAGGGACGTGCCCGAGGAGGCGGGGCTACGCCTCCTAGCCATCATGGGCATCGACGACTACCTGACAGAGATCACGGACTACCGTGGCGTCTACCTGGCCAGGTTCGTCCTGCGGGGCAACAAGCTGACCGGCGCGTACGCCGAGATAGGCGGGAGGAAGGCCTACGGCGACGAGGCCCTGGCCCTGGCCAAGAGGCCGCCAGGGCACAGGGTTAAGGTGAAGGCGTGGAGCCTCACTGGGAGCAGCGAGATAATGCTCTACGAGCCTGAGCAGATAGTGTCGAAGGACAGCCATAGCCTGTACTGGATAGGCGGCAGCGCTAAGCTGGAGCACGGCGGCCTAGCGCCCAACACCTACGTCATAGTGGACAACTATGAGGCGATGATAGTCGACCCTGCCGGCGGCGAGCGGATGGTTAACACGGTTAGAGGCGTGATAGGCGACATGGAGCAGCTGCGCTACGTGCTCGCCACGAGCGCCGAGGCCGACGTAGAGGAGGGGCTTAGGAGCCTGGCCGACCTGGCACTGCGCGCCGCGTTCGTCATGCCCAGCTACTGGGGCGCCCAGCTGGCCTCGGTCAACTGGGACCTTGCGCCCCGTGTACAGATGCTGCCCGAGAGGGAGACCAAGATAAAGCTGGGCAAGACCGAGATCCTTGTCATACCTAGCCGGAGCCGTGGGGCACCGGTGGCCAGCGTCTACGTGCCCTCGTCGAAGACGCTGATAACCGGCCCCGTAATGGGTGTCGTGACTCCGCCAGGCATGTGGAGCGTGCGGATAGACAACCTGGACGACTACATAGACAGCGTCAAGAGCTACATAACCCACACCAACTGCAGCGTGGAGTTCCACCGCTGGCTGGACAGGGTGAGGAGGCTCGACATCGAGGTGCTCGCGCCGCGCTACGGCCCAGTGATAGAGGGCCGTGACAACGTGAAACGCCTCCTAGACTCCCTGGCCGAGGAGTTCTAGCCGCGGCCCGGGGGCCAGAGGAGGGGCGAACCCATTAGGGGCTACACCAGGTAGGCCTATCAGAGCCAGGGGAGGGTCCGCGCCGTGAGCCAGGCCAGCAGGCTCGACTACCGGGGCTATGGGCCGTTCCTGCCCTACGGGTCCGTTGAGAGGGTTCTCCGCGACGCCGGCACAGTGGAGGTCCTCGTGGATAACGACACCCTACCTCTCCTCAAGAGGTGGGCGACTAAGCGGGGCTACTACGCCTACATAGAGGACGGGAACGTGGTCGTGCTGTCGCTCATCCCGCTCGAGAAGGAGCCGGGCACCAGGCGGCGCGTGGAGAGGGCGGTGGAGAAGGCCGCGCCGGAGGACGTGCACCTGGTTGTGGACGAGAAGGCATGGAGAAACGACCTCTCGGAGAAGATAGCGAACGTCACCTACATAATCGGGGCGGTGCTGAAGGCGCCGATACTCTACCGTGGCAGCCCTAGGAGCCCAGCGTTCCGCACGCTAATAGCCACCAAGAAGCCGATGCTTGTAAGAGTGTCCCTCAACGCCACCGACTACTTCATGCTGCTCTACGGTAACCATGTGCTCGCCGCCGCCCAGCTGGGCGCGCCCCTCACACCCGAGCAGACAAAGACGGTGCTGGAGCAGGTCGAGAGGGAGGACGTCCTCGTGACCGTGTACGACGCCTCCGGGCTAGACATCGCCAAGGAGGTTAAAGCCTGACCGCTGTCCAGCTAGGTTCTCTACTCTTTTATCCGCCGCGGCTACTCGTAGTAGGTCACCACGACTATCGTGGCGTCGTCCTCGAAGCCGCCCATCTTGTCACGGGTCTTCTCCAGGATCTCCACCGCCGGGTTCTCGTAGCGCAGTATGACTGGGTTCTCCTGGAGCATCCCGGTGAGGACCTCGGCGAGCGCGGCCGCGTCGACCCCGTCGCTTGACACGACGTAGACCATGCCTGGCACGGGCGCCATCTCTATGAAGAGGGGCTTCCCCATCGCGCCGCGGCCCAGCTCCACGAACCGGGAGAGACGGCTCCCCTCGAAGAGCTGCGGCAGGGCGCCCCAGAGGAGCCAGGTCTCATCCTTCAGGGGTGAGGCTCCGAGTATGTAGCCGTCGCCCGCCAGCACCAGGCCCATAGTCTCCTCGCCCAGGACTGTGGCCATCACCGTGGTTGAGGGTGGGGCCTCGCGCTCGACGCTCCCGGCGCCCGGTACGGGCCGCTTCTCGACCAGGTAGTCCAGGGTGAGGGGCTGGGTGCAGGGCTTGCCGCCGCCGCTGCACTCGGTATAGTACCTCTTCTTCACTAGCTCCACCGTGTCGGCGTCCGCCACTATAGAGTCAGAGGCCATAGAGGCCACGTAGTCGAAGCAGCGCCTAGTTACCGGGAGGAGCGGCGTCACAGACCCCTTCATCAGCACGCGGCATGCCTGCACGAAGCCCTGGGCTGCGAGGAAGGAGGCGCCGCCGCCCGCAGTGGCGGAGACACCATCCGCCACTATAGCCGCGCCGTGTTTGCCGTCCCTGCTGAGCCACACGGCGAAGTCGTCCTCGGAGTGCACCGTGTTCAGCGTCGCACCCCACACGTGCCAGGGCAACCCCCCGTCCCCCTCTAGCGCTGCTCCAATGCCTCGGCCCGTGATCGGCGCGCCCCAGCGCTCCCCGAGGAGCCTCGGGGGGTGGCGCTGGCGCAGGCCGGCCTCGCCCTCCAGCACTAAGCTAATAGCTAATAACTCTCCCTTCCCGGTAGCTTATTGAACCGGTGCATAGTGGGTCATGGAGAGGCTGACGCGCAGCGCCGTGCTTGATGTCAGGGCTCCCTGCGAGAAGGTGCTAGAGCACCTGCTCTCGAGGAGCATAGAGGACATAGTGGGCGGTGTGGCTAGGCTCACGGGTGTAGCCGAGAAGAAGGGGAGGAAGGTCCTCCACTTCTCCTCCGCCACTAGGCGGGAGGACTACCGCGTGGAGGCCGAGGTGGAGAAGCAGGGCGATAAGCTGGTCTACAGGCTGCGCGGCGACCTCGAGGGGGAGCTACGGGTAGCGGGGCTTCCACGGGGAAGCGCGTGCCGGGTCTACGTTGAGGCGGAGGGAAGGGGGCCCCTCCTCGACGAGTACGGTGGAGAAGCTCTCAGCAGGCTCGTGAACCGCGTCATAGTTACTATTGTCTCCAAGTTCCCGGCCATAATCCAGCCCAGGCTGCCCGGGGGGAGGCTGGGAGACGCCTTCGTCGAGCTGTTCAGCCTCCTAAACCTCGCCGTAGGCGGCCAGGCAACCGTCGCCAAGGGCGGCCGCCTGAGGAGCGTCGCGGTGAACATAGACACCGGGAGCGTGGTCACGGCCGACGGCATCGAGGAGGCCCGGGCTCAGCGGCTGGCCGCTAAGCTTAGTAACGCGCTCAAGCCCCTGGTTGAGGCGCTTGAAGAGCTTGGCGCCGGCCAGCCGGACAGGATAGTCGTCTCGGCTGGTAATACTGTGCTGGTTGCGAGCCATGTGGCCGGCCTGTCTGTGGTGACGATACTCGAGAAGGAGGAGGAGGGCGGAGGCTGACGCGGCGTTGGCGCTTCCCTCGACGATAATGGGTGTGCTGAAGAAGAGACCCCTCAGCTTCACGGTCCTAACCGTGTTCGTGCTCGACCGCTCCCTCAGCATGAGCGAGCCCAAGACGTACGACCACCGCTGGAAGTGGGAGCACCTGGTGGAGCTAGTGGAGAGGCTGCTGCAGCGCTTCTCGAAGAGCAAGATGGCGCCGGCGTTCCGTGTGGGCTTCGTGTGGTTCAGCGACGACGTCTACGTGGTGGAGAAGGGCGGTAAGAAGTACTTCCCGGTGGTGCCGCGTAACCCGGCGCTGCAGGCGTTCAGGGAGAGCCTTGAGGCGAACAAGCCCTACGGCATGACCGCCATGGCGGACGCGTTGGAGGCCGCGGGCTCCATAATCGAGTCGTACATGGCCGACGACTCGCTCCCCAACGAGAAGTACGTCAGCATATTCCTCTTCACCGACGGCAAGGAGACGAAGCGCAGCCCGGACGACGTGGCCAGGGTCGCCGAGAGGCTCAACACGGACGTGCTGAAAAGACTGCAGGCTATCAACCCGAGGAACAGGCTCAGCATAGCAACTATAGCCATGGGCCTAGACGCTGACAGGGAGCTGCTGAGAGACATAGCAAGCTATCTACGGGAGTCGCAGAGGAAGGTGCTAGAGGAGAGAGGCCTCATAGACATAGTGGATCCACCATACCACGAGAAGATGTTCATAGACGCGCCGCGCGACGACAAGATAAGCAAGGAGTGGGAGGAGGCCGTCCGCAGGTTCGTGGAGAGGCTGAGCGAGACGGCGGCGCTCTAGCCCCCTCTCGGCCATGGCTCGCTTGTTTTAGGAGGCACCGTGGCGAGGCAGACACGGAGGTGCCCCAGGAGTGGCCAAGGTTGCAATAGTTTTCCACGACGGGCGCATTGTCGGCAGCGATACTGGTAACTGGGAGCTACTGGACAGCGGCGGCGAGGCGGACGTCTACCTCCTCCGCCACCGCGGCAGCGAATACGTGGCCAAGGTCTTCACGGAGAAGCAGACGGCGCTTGCGAAGCCCATAGAGAGGATGGCCGAGATACTGCGCCGCCTGACCAGGCTCCGCCACCGCTGCGGGGCCGCCCTGCCGCATAGCCTCCGCGTGAGGGGGCTCCCCGTAGGCTTCACTAGCTTCGAGAACCGGGCCGTGCTGGTGTTCAACTCGCTCAGCGATTTCAAGACCATAGCCGATATACTGGTTGACGAGGACGAGGCCCGCAGGTACCTGATAGAGCACAGCGACGCTGAGCGGGCCCAGTTCGCCCTCGACGTCCTAAAGGCCCTGGCATGCCTCGAGTACGCGGACGTGATACACGTAGACGTGACCACCGCCAACGCTGCCCTAGGCGTGTTCGAGGGACGGCCCTGGGTGCACCTCTTCGACATAGAGGCCGCCGCCGTGATGGAGAACCCCGACTACCCCCTCGTGGTTATACCCGCGCGGGACGCGAACTACATGCCGGTGGAGATACTCGAGGACCTGGGGTTCCCGATTAGGGCGCCGGATGCCTCCGAGCTGCCGCTCCCCCTCTCCCCGACCTCCATGGACGAGAAGCTGCTAGCATGGGTCACGTGGACCCCTACATGGTACAGCCTGCAGCTCGTCAGCTACGTGTACCTTGCCGTCAGCCTCTTCCAGGGCCTCCCGGCTATGAGCGCCAGGTACTGGGAGGAGATAGTGGAGAGGGAGAGGGAGGCAGGCTACCCCGGCGGCTGGCCCCCTAAGGCGATGGTCGAGGCGGGCTACCTGGAGATGGCCGAGTACCGTGAACTAAGCAAGCTCTGGAAGAGGCTGGGCGACCGCCTCCTCGCAATCATCTACCAGTTCTACGTAGTCGACGTGGGCGAGAAGAGGAGGCTGCCCAGCGTCACCGTGTCCTCGGTCCTCTACTAGCCCCCGGCGTGGCCCCGCCGGGCCTGGGCAAGCACTATTTTAGCCTCTAGAACGGGAACCTGGCTGTGAAGCTTGGCCCCGTCCCTTGGGAGGACGGGGCTCCTGGCCTCTAGCCTCACGCTACTAGCGGGGTGCACGCGTGTCACCAACAGGCCCGGGTGGTGGGAAGCTTGGCTGGGCAGCAGGTCGCCGTTTCTTCGCCCGAGGAGGTGCTGACCGAGATAATAGCGCTCAGCGGCAACGTGGACGGCGTGGACTTGGTAGTCGGCGCCTACGAGGGCTTCACCTATACCGTCCAGGCCCGCGACACCAGCCTCGAGATGTTCGCGGACGAGATAGCCGCCTCCTCCACTGCGATACTGGAGGCCGCTCGCGGCCGCCTCCCGGGAGATGAGGCCACGCCACGAGTAGTCATAGCCGAGTATGGCGACAAGGCCGTACTGGTAGGCGACATCGGCGACAAGTTCACCGTGGCCCTTGTGGGCGAGAAGCGGGTCCTCGAGGAGCTGGCCGGCCCCGTGGAGAGGCTCATCCGGAGGAGCCCCCTCCTCTGCCCCAGCTGCGGCACAAACCTCGACGTGCACACGTTCACATGCCCCAGCTGCGGCAAGACCATACCCTTCACTGCCAAGGCGTGCCCCTTCTGCGGCTACCGCGAGGAGACGAGGAGCTGCCCCAGCTGCGGCGCCCGCCTCCGCCTCTACGTGGGCCGCGTAGAGCCGGCGGAGGCCGCGCCAGCAGCCAAGCCGGTGGAGGCGGCGGCTCCAGCCACCGCTGCAGCCGGGGAGGCCGGCGGAGGCGACACCGCCACGCTGGCGGCTCTCCTCGGAGGCGCAACCGCCGTCTACTTCGTCGTCACGGTCATCGGCGCCAACATCAGCCTGCCTGTCGCCCTGCTGGCAGGCTCCCCGCTGCTGGCCGCCTCGTGGTTCACACTCTACGTTATGAGGAGGAACTCGAAGAGCAGAGGGTGAGGGGCGCCGGCTGAGGCGGCCGGCCTCCCCTGGAAGGCCCACAAGGGGCTGCCGAGGCGGGCGGCCCTCCCAGCTAGCCCGCTCTGCAGGGGTGCTACGGCGTGTCGTTCGTGTCCCGCGGCCACACGGTTAAGCTCAAGAACGTGTCGGAGCTCCCCCTGGGAGAGGCGCTACGGGAGCTAATCAGCCTCGGCGACGCGAGGCTGGTCTTCTACGCGCCAGACGGCTCCGTGTTCCAGGTAGAGGTCAGTAGCCGTGGCCGCGCCGGCTGCGTGGCCCAGCTCCGGGGAGGCCGCGTCCTCTACGGCACCCAGTGCCTACGCGAGCTCGCCAAGCACCTATCCTCGAAGGAGGGAGTGGTAGAGCTCATAGAACTCGACGCCGCGAGGGTGCGGACCGACCTCCTGAGCCTACCCCAGTCCATACTGCCCATGGGCGTCAGGGACGTGGAGAAGCTGGCATCCGGTGGGGCCGAGGCTGCGCCTGCGCCGCGGCAGCCCACCACCCCTGCGCCTCCACCCGCGGCGCGGGAGGCGGCCGCCCCCAGGGCCCCCCTGGTGTTGGAGGAGGCGCCGCTGGCAGCGAGGCCGGCTATACAGCAGCACCTGGCGCTGCTATCCAGGCGGGGCATGCGGCCGGGCAACGTGTTCAACGTGCTCGCAGCCGCGGTGGTGGCGGTCGAGGGGAAGGAGGTCGCGGCCCAGGGGGCGGCCAGGCCGTGCCTTGACATAGTTGCCGACATAGCGCTGCTGCGCGGCCGCGCCCTGATAGACTGCAGGGCGGGCGATGAGCGTGTCCTGGTGCTGCTCGACCCCTCTAGGGGCAGGGTCGAGGCCCTCTACAGCGGCGGCGGCGACAACGTCTACACCGGCATACCTGCCCTGGAGAGGGCGGCGCAGCTGCGGCCCGTGGAGGTCAAGGTGTTCCTCCGGGAGTAGCCCCGGGGAGCGCGGGGAGGCTGAACACTATCTTCTCGTAGCCGCCCGTCCTGCCTCCCCTCCTCCCGTAGATGGCGACCACGTTGTCGTTAACTACGTCCCAGTCCTCGCTCCCCGGGCCCATGTCTACCTCGTGTATCTTCGAGCCGGGCGGGAACACCCAGTAGGCCTCGTAGCCGTACTCTATCTCCTCGGGCTCGTAGCGGTTCTCGTAAACGTTCTTCCCGGGCACCGTGGGGGCGCGGAAGCGGAACGCGAAGACTATGAAGACCCGGTCGCGCCGGCCCCGGAACCCTATGTCCACCATCGCCACCTTGGGGCGGACGCGTTCCCCGTTGACCCGGACCTCCTCCCTGTCGACGAGTTCCTGCATGCCGTAGTAGAGGCGGAGAGTCTCCTCCTCGTAGAGTCTGCTGTCCCGCAGAACAGCGTCATAGTACCCCATGGGGTCGAGGTAGTCGAAGACAAGGTAGTAGGCTATGTAGCCGTAGCCTACGTAGAAGAAGCCCTGCCCATGCACCGGGGTGACTGCCTCACTAGCCTCCCGCAGCCAGTCGTCCCTCACAAGCCGCCGCGCGCCGCCACGGCGGCCGCCGCCCCTAGCCAAGACACCCCGCACCCGGCGGCGAGGCTGCCGCTGCACGGCAAAAGAAGGCACCACCCGCGGGTGGAGGCGCCAGCATAGGCTAAAGCCGCGGAAGGCCGGGGGAGCCGGTAACCCCGAGGCCCGGAGAGGGGGGAAGCCGCCAGGGGGCCCGGCCTGCTGAGCCGGCGCCTCCTGGCGGCCAGTGCTGCTGGCCCCGCTGCGCCCCCGCCAGGGGTAGTGGACACTACTACTGCTAGTTTTATCCCTAACACCATCTTGGCATGGAGGCTTTTGTGTGTGGCCGCCGCCCCGGGCGCCATGGTAGCGCTCTTTAACCCCTCCCGGTGTGTCCGTGTAGCCAAGGACTGGGCCCCGGCGGGGCGCGGCCTCCGGCAACGGAGGGCCCGTAGCTCAGCCCGGTTAGAGCGCCCGGCTGATAACCGGGAGGTCGGGGGTTCGAATCCCCCCGGGCCCACCACTCCCCCGGTTTCTGCACTGTTAATCCCCCTGTAAACGCGTTATACTCCCCGGAGCGTTATTCTAGAGCCCCATACTGGTGGGCCCTGGTGCTGCGCTGGGCCCGGGTAACCGTCCTTGTCGAGAACTCGACCCTCTTCATAGACGGGCTTCTCGGCGAGTACGGGTTCGCCGCGGCGGTCGAGGCGGAGACGGAGAAGGGTGACAGGTTCCTAGTCCTCTACGACACCGGGCAGACGGGTGTGCCGCTGCTCCACAACATGGACGTCCTGGGGTTCGCTCCCCGCGAGTTCGACTACCTTGTTCTCAGCCACCGCCACGTGGACCACACGGGCGGGGTGAAGAGGTTCCTGGAGGCGCGGGGCAAGCCTATACCGGTCATAGCGCATCCTGGGCTCTTCGAGCCAAGCGTGGCCGTCGTGAACGGGGTGCTCATGGAGATCGGGTTCCCCCTGACGCCGGAGCAGCTGGCCTCCCTCGGTGGGCGCCTGGTGGCGGCTGCTGCGCCGCTGCAGCTCTTCCCCGGCGCGGTGTTCAGCGGCGAGGTCCCCGACGAGTGGGGGCCTAGGCACACGGGCCTGGTCTACCGCCCCGGGCCCGGCGGCCTGGTCGAGGACGAGATGAGGGACGACGCGTTCCTCGCGCTACGCGTAGGCAGCCGGGTCTACGCCCTCACGGGCTGCGGCCACGCGGGCGTCGAGAACATAGTCAACTATGCGAAGAAGATAGCCGGCGCCGAGAAGCTGGGAGGAGTCATCGGCGGCCTCCACCTCCTAGGCGCCCCGCCTGAGAGGGCCAGGCAGGTGGCGGAGCTCCTCGCCCGCGAGGAGCCGGCCACCGTGGCCGCGATGCACTGCACCGGCGCTCTGGCGCAGGCGGTGCTGCGGGAGAAGCTGGGGGAGGCCCACATCCTGGCGGGGACTGGGACGCGGATAGAGCTGCGCTGAGAACCACATAGCCCAGGTGGAAACCGGGAGGAAGGGCCGTGCTCCGTGGACTTCCTGGCCCGCTGGGGCGCCTCCCCGGGGGGTGGCCCCTCCCTGCCGGCGGCCTGCCTGGGTGTCACTGTTTTTACCGGGCTGCTGGGCGGCGTCGCGCCATGTAGAGGCGGTGCCCTGGTTGACCAGCATAGGCAGGGTCCTGTCGAGGATCGACGGCAGGGGCTACAAGGCCTACCGCGACCTTCTCGGCGCCTCCGAGGTGGTGAGGGGGCTCCGTGTCCGCGTCGCCCGGGTCCAGGGCGACCCGTTTGCGCCGCCTAGCGTCGCCGTCGTCGAGTCGAGTGTCGAGCCGCCGGCCTGGGCGCGGTGCTGCCCCGTGGCTGTCGCCGACTACCTCTACCGCCGCCTGTACCGGGCGCTGGGCCGCCGCTCTGAGAGGCTCGGCGAGGGCCGCAGCGGCTTCCTCGGCGTCCCCCGCCCGGGGCCGGTGATGCTGCGCCGCAGCGGCGTCGAGCTGGCCCCGTCTGGCCGCCTTGTTGCCAGGGTCTGGGTGGGGCTGCCGTCGCGTAGGCGCCGCGTGTTGGCGGACGCGGCTGGGGAGCTTCTCCTCCGCCGTGTCCCGGCCGCTGTGGAGGAGGCGCTGCGGGGGCTCCGCGACCCGGGGCTGCGGGCCCATGTCTCGGCGTGGCGTCTCCAGGAGGAGCTGCGGGCGGCGCTGCCCAGGCTCGGCCTGGTGGCTTTCGTGGGGGATGGCAGCGTGTTGCCGAGGCGCTGCGGGGGCTGCGAGGAGCCCCTCCCGGGCGCTGTGCCTTTCGAGTCGCCTCCTGGCATGAGGGTGGTGGTTGAGACGAGTGAGGGCAGCGTGTCGGGCATGGGCGTGCCGAGGGGCGCGACGGTTGTCGCCGGGACGGCGTTCCACGGCAAGACTACTCTCCTGGAGGCGGTGCAGTACGGTATCTACAACCACGTGCCGGGCGACGGCAGGGAGAGGGTTGTCTCGCTCCGGTCGGCCGTGAAGATAAGGGCGGAGGATGGCAGGAGCGTCTCCTGCGTGGACATATCCACGTTCGTCCACGACGTCCCCGGCGGGCTTGACACCTCGTGCTTCTCGACGAGGGACGCCAGCGGCGCTACAAGCATGGCGGCGGCGATACAGGAGGCCGTGGAGGCCGGGGCGGAGCTGCTGCTCGTCGACGAGGACACATCTGCGACCAACCTGCTCTTCTACGACGAGAGGGCCCGCGTCCTCATACGCCGCAAGACTGTGACCACGGTCTCTGAGCAGGCCGCCAGCATGGCGGGGAAGGGCGTATCCCTGGTGGTCGTGTCGAGCGGCTCCGTGCCACTGATAGCATCCGCGGACAGGGTCGTAGTGATGGAGGACTACCGTGCGAGAGACGCCACCGGGGAGGCGAGGAGCCTGGCGGAGAGGTACAGGCCGCCGCAGGCCGAGTACCGGCCGCCGCCGCCTCGGAGGCTGAGCCCGCCGCGCCTATCCAAGCCGAGGCTGCAGGGAACCTGGCTCACCGACCGGGGCCTCGAGGGGCCCCTGGACCTGGGCTTCAACGAGCAGCTGGTGGAGGAGGGCCAGTACCGCCTGCTGGTCGCCCTCGCAGCGAGGGCTTGGAGCCTCGCCGGCGGCAGGACGGGACGGGAGGTGGCCGAGCGCGTGGACAGGCTCCTGGCCCGGGAGGGGTTCCGGGGCCTACTGGGCTCCGAGCCTGGGCCCGGGTACAGCGAGGTCCGCGGGCTGGACTATGTTGCGGTTCTCAACCGCCTGCCCGGGCTGCGGGCCGAGAAGGCTGCGGGTAGCGGGGCGGGCTAGCAGGGTTCTGGCGGGAAAGGGTTGGCCTGGTGGTGTCGGGAGCTGGGCCTCTCCCCCTCTGGGGCGCCCCAGGGGGGTTTGCGTCCCCTATAGGGCTGGGACCGGGGCTCCCACCCGTGTAACCCACCCCATTTTATCATTATAAATCTGTATTGTTCGTGGGTGGCCCGGGTGTGGGATACAGAGGTGTCAGCGGCGCCGCTGCTCCAGCAGCCTCTCGACCTCCTCCCGCACCCTCGCCAGGCCCTCGCGTATCTTCTCCACGGAGACCGCGTAGCTGAGCCTCACGAAGCCCTCGCCGGCCTGCTCCGGGAACACCGTGCCTGGCAGCATTACCACGCCGCGCTCCTCCAGCATGTGGTCCACTAGCTGCTCGGTGCTCATCCCCAGCTCCTCGAGGAGCCGCGCCACCCTGGGGAACACGTAGAACGCGCCCATAGGGCGGTAGGCCTCGAACCCGGGTATCCTGGACAGCTCCTCTACAACCACGTCCCTCCTGCGGCGGAACTCCTCCACCATCTCCCTGACCGGCTCCCAGGGCCCCCTGAGGGCCGCGACGCCGGCCCTCTGGCTTATGCTGGGCGCGCAGCTGTAGATGTTGACGGCCAGCCTCGTGAGCTTCTGGGCCACCTCGCGGCGCGCGACAAGGTAGCCGAGCCTCCACCCGGTCATGGAGAACGTCTTGCTGTGGCCGTTGACGTAGAGCACGTAGTCCCTCCAGTCGCTGTGCTCCAGGACGCTCCTAAACACACCCTCGTAGACGAAGTTGTCGTATATCTCGTCAGCTAGCACTATTAGCCCCTTCCTCCTAGCGATCTCCATGAGGCCGTCTACCTGGCTCGGCGAGAACAGGGCGCCCGTAGGGTTGTGGGGGTTAGTGAGCACCACCATCTTGGTCCGCGGCGTCACGGCCTCCTCGAGGGCCTCGAGGTCCAGCTCGAAGCCCGCGCCTGGGACCCAGCGGAGGGGCACGAAGCGGGGCCTGGCCCCGAGGGCCCGCGCCGCCTCCGCGTAGGCAGGGTAGCTCGGCTCGGGGACAAGTATCTCGTCGCCCGGGTCCAGGAAGGCCGCGACAGCGAGGAATATCGCCGTCTTGGCGCCGGTGGTGGCTATCACCTCGTCGGGGGAGACGCCGGCACCATACCTCGAGTTGAGGTAGTCCGCGACCGCCTCCCGCAGCTCCGGTATACCAGCCGTCTCCGTGTAGCCGGTGAAGCGCTCGTCGAGCGCCCTCTTCCCCTCCTCTATGATGTGGGGGAAGGTGGGTATATCCGGCTGCCCCACTCCGAAGCTTATAACCCTTATACCCTTCTCCCTCTCCACCCGCCTAGCCTTAGCTATGTAGGCGAAGCCCGCCTCCCCGCGGAGGCTCTCAACGACCCCGCGGAGACCGCTTAGAACCGGGGAGCCAGCCACGGCGGCCCAGCACCGGGGAGACGCGGAGCCCCCCCACTGGGGGAGTAATAAGGCTGGGCCGCGTCTACAGCTCCAACACGGTGCCGGCCACGGCCTCCACGAACCTGCCTGGATACCTCCTCCTAGCATACTCGACCGCGGAGCCGCTGCAATGCATCGGCGCGATAAGCTCCGCCAGCTCAGCCAGCCGGTCGACCACCTCGAACGGGGGCTCATGCAGGCCCCCCATGGCCAGCCTCGCCTTCTCTGCGCCCATCTCCCGCAGCGCCACCTCGACCAGGCGGTCACCGCCCGGGTGGCTGCAGCCCAGCAGCACCGCGGGGCCGCCGCCACCCGTGGAGAGGCCGAGGCTCCTCTCCATGAGCCCTATCCCCGCCTCCAGCGGCGACGCCGCCCACGCCCCGGGCGCCACAGCCACCCCCCGGGGCTGCACCACCGGCGCGAGCCCCAGCCGCCTCACGTAGCCAACCACGTGGCTCGGCGAGGGAGGCAGCACCACCCTCACACCGGGGTTATGGTGCGCTATGCAGGCGAGGCCCCCGTAGTGGTCGCGGTGAGGATGGCTCACCACCACCGCCTCGGCCTCTGCGAGGCGCCCCACGGCGCCGAGCCGCTCAGCGTTATAGCACAGGGTTTCAGCGTCCGGGCCAGTGTCGAAGACCACCACCGCGCCCTCAGGGGTCTCCGCCAGTATGCTTAGCCCCCAGGCGCTCCAGAGCCCCGGAGCGGCCCTGTTATCCACCAGGACCGTGAGGCGGAGCCGAGGCAACACCCCTGCACCCCCGGCGGCGGCCGCCCCTACGGCCCCACCAGGAGGCCCTCGGAGGCGGCGAGCCCCTCAAGCCTCCTAGAGATGAAGCGCAGCGACTCCGCGAGCACGCGGCGGTTATCGTAGCCGGCCACGACGGCCTCCAGCCGCCCCCGGGGCCACGTCCTCATCTCCCCAGCCATCTCGACCATCCGAGGCACAATCCTAACAATATTGTCGACTATGGTGACGTCGGCCGCCCTCGCGGTCCTGCTCAGGGGGTTGAGGTCGACCGCTATGACCTTCTTCCCCCAGCGGCGTAGAGCCTCCGTCCTATCCCCGTCCTCAAGCGCGACCATCACCACGTCCGCCGCCGCTATGCCGCGCGGGCTCACCCTGCCACGGGCATGCTCCAGCCCGGGGACCGGCACCACCGCGTCCTCCACGCCCACGACCTCACGCGCCCCGCTGGCCAGGAGGAGGTCGCGGATCCTCCTGGCCCGCTCCTCGCTCCGGTAGAACAGGTTCACCTCAAGCACCGCCCCCACAGTATCCGCCAGCCTCACGAGGTCCCTGGCGGCGAGCGCGGCCGCGTTACCGTTGACGCTGATAACCGGCCGCCGGGCGAGGAGGAGCAGCGCCACAGCCGCACGGGCAGCCTCGAGGGCGAACCCTCTCGTCTCCTCGCCCAGCAGGTAGTCGAAGCACTCGCCGCGGCCATGCGCTATAAGCCCCTCCGGCACCACCACGCCTCCACGCATGGCCTCGACGACGCGCTCCCTGAGGACAAGGCTCCAATACCTCGGGTGGCTACGCGGGATCTCCACCAACCCATCAGCACCCAGCCAGGAAGCCAGGAGCAAGACACCTCTCAAATACGAGACGCCCATCCAATGCAGCTCCTACACGAAGCCAGGCCACGGGGCGGGGAGAGGACGAACAGGGGGCACCACAGCTAGCCATAATACACACGTTTAAACCACTCAACCCTCGCCCCTCAAGGAAAACAACTTATATTACGCGAGCACAGTTCCGCGTAGACCTGGCCGGAAACACGTACGGCCAACAACCCCAAAAACCGTGGATAAAATGGGAGGTGTGTCCGTGATGCGCGGTATTAGCCCCGTGATAGCGACCGTGATCATACTTGCGGTAACAGTCGCGATAGCGGTGGCGGTGATAGGCTGGATAACCGGCCTCTTCGGCGCAGCAACCGGCGGCACAGAACAACTACAGATAATGCCGGATAGCAACATAACTGTCACCACGACTAACGGTACGACTGTCAGTAAGCTCTACCTGCACGTGGTCAACAAGGGCGGCGACGTGACTATCTACAAGATAGAGGTAAGTGGTGTAGGCGCAGCAGACATAGCTAATGCTAACGTCACTGGCAACATACAGAAGAACAGTGACGGTACTATAACCGTTAAGGCTGGCGCTGACGGCTGGATAGTGGCAACGCTAAACGGCGGCAACGCTGTGCCCGGCACCAGCTATACTGTGAAGGTGTACACTAAGAACGGCAACGTGTTCACAGCGACAGTAACCGCACAGCAGGGCTAAACAGTCGTAAAGAGTAACATAGAAGACATAGAAGCTACATAGGGTTAAACCTCTTTTTACATATACGAGCCGCTTAGCTCGCCTTCCTGGCTACTATGATTACTCTCGTCAGGCTCCCGTGTACCTTCTGGTAGTGCTTCTCCACCAGCCGTAGGCTGTTCTTCTCTGTAAGCTCCGTCGCCCGGTCCTCCGCCCAGTGGGGGGCCGCGTAGGCCAGGTAGGCGCCTGGCTTGAGGACTCGCGAGGCTTCCGCTAGGAAGCCCTCGAGGAGCAGGGGCAGGGGTTTCCCGCGTAGGCTTATGCTCCTGCCGTAGGGCGGGTCGGTGCCTATCGCCTGTACGCTGTCGTCTCGGAGGGGCAGTCTTGTCGCGTCCCACTGGGCGGCTGTGGCCAGCCCCGAGCCGGGGTATGCTTTGAGGTTCCGGTGCGCTCCCTCTGCTAGCTTCTTTGCTAGCTCGCCGCATAGGCTGGGTATGCCCATGGTCTGGGCTTCGAGGGGGAAGCCGCCGGTGCCGCAGAAGGGGTCCAGGTAGGGGCCGGGAGGGGCTGCTCGGGAGAGGTTCACGAAGAGCCTGGCTATGTGTGGGTCGAGGCTGCCTGGGTGGAAGAAGGGCCTGTTCTTGGGCCTTGTGGCTTGTAGCAGGTGCTTGGGCTGGGTGTCTTCCCTGAGGCCGAGTAGCGCCACGCCCTGGGTCACTATGAGTGTCAGGGTCTTGGTGGGGTTGTGGGGGGTTAGTTCTGCGCCGTAGCGCCTCGCCAGGGGGGCTAGTTTCTCGGCGAGCCTCTTGGCGGCGTTGTCGGGGACGGTTTGTTTCGCGTAGCCCCGTGCTCTGCGGAAGACTATCTTCACCCGGTCGCCCGGGTGGAGGAGCCGGGGCCAGTCGGGCTCCAGCAGCGCGGCGTCGAGTATAGCGTCTAGCTCTGCCTCGGTGGCTGCCAGGAGGCGGCCGGTTTCGTGTACTAGGCCGGCTCGGTGGGCGACTCCGCGTGTCGTGACGCAGCTGCAGTCGAAGACGGCTACTAGGTCTAGCTCCTCCACTATGCGGTAACGGTGCCCCTGGGCCTCTAGTATTGCCCGCAGCTCTGCCCCGGGCAGGGTCGGGTGGAGGCCGCTGAGGAGAGCATAAACTCTCATTGCCGACTTAACCACGTCGCCAGCCGTTAAGGATACATACTAGCCCATGTATTTTGAACACATGGCAAGCTTTACGAACAGACATACTTATATTTAAATGTCACCCTCCCTCCTATCACTGCAGAAGTCTTAAAAAATATTGGAATACTCCTTCGCTTGGCACAGGCCCCTAGAGAGGCAACAGAGGTGTGTGTTTGCGGTGCGCGGTATTAGCCCCGTGATAGCGACCGTGATCATACTTGCGGTGACAGTCGCGATAGCGGTGGCGGTGATAGGCTGGATAACCGGCCTCTTCGGCGCAGCAACCGGCGGCACAGAGCAGCTACAGATAATGCCGGATAGTTACATAAACTCAAGCAACGTGCTACACCTCCACATAGTTAACAAAGGCAGCGATGTATCACTATATAAGGTTGAAATAGCTGGTCTTTACACCGCAAGCAAAGGTGACACGAACTCGTACTACTACTTGAGCACGAGTGGCGACGTAAAGGATAAGACGTTCAGTAGCAGCAAGCAGCAGTGGAACAACTTTATTACGATAAAGGCCGGCGAAGATGCATGGCTCATAATTAACAAGACTGATGCGCAGCAAAAAGCCGTTCCGGGTACCAGCTATACTGTGAAGGTGTACACTAAGAACGGCAACGTGTTCACAGCGACAGTAGTAGCGGAGAGCAAAAAAGCCTAGCATAAATAATTTTAATAACTTAAGTATTAAATTTTAAATAGTAAAGTATTTTTCTCCTATTTGGCTGTATATTTGTTTTAGCAGCTTCTTTATCTCGTCTCTTGTTACGCCGTGTGTCTGTATTCTCTTGTCTATTGCGAGTTCTAGGTTGTAGAGTGTTAGCTCGTCTAGCCTCATGCCGCGGAGCGTGTTGAGGATCGTGTATATCTCGCTCGGCGGGGCGGCGTAGAGTACGCCGGTGAGCCAGTAGTCGGTCACGTATGTGCCGTTGGTGTCTATGCTTATCTTTAGCCAGTACTTCTCCTTGGAGACCGCTGCCTCGGCGCGGCCCCGGCGGTAGCGGTAGTGGCGCCAGCTTGTCGACTCGAAGAGGCTGGTTAGCTCCGCCAGGCTCGTCTTTGGGACGTGTATTCTGCCGCGTGGCTCGAGGCCCAGGGGCTCGGCTATACAGTGCAGGGCCTCTCGCTGGGGTAGGGGTGTTAGTGCCTCTATGTAGCCGGTGCCGCCTGCCACGGTGAACCCGGTGGGTGCTTTGAGGCAGGCCGACGCCCCCAGGGCGCGGGCTGCGAGGGACTGGAGGTCGTCGAGGCCGGGGACTGCGGCTGCCACGTAGCTCCAGCCGGGGCTGGCCTCGACCAGGGGGCCCCCGGTTATCCTCCGGTAGACCTGCTCCGGGGGGCCATGTTCCGGCCGGTAGGCCTCGTAGAGGCCGAGGACTGTTGCTGGCTGTGGCGCCTCGGCTGCGGCGGTGAAGGCCTGCTCTTCTCGGAGGCTGTACTCGAGGGCTAGCTCGCCGAGGGCTAGTAGCTGGCTCACCGTCCTTGGGCGGGCTGCGAGTACTGGCGCCCTCCTCTTCTTCCTCGCCTCGACCCGGGCCACGCCTTGCTCCCGGGCCTAGTGTGGAGGGCCTTCGGGCCCCTTAGTTCTGCCCTCCTGTACTGCCCCGGGCCGCCCTATGCCCCCTGGAGCCGGGAGGAGCTTCAATAAAAGGGGGGAGGGCTGCTGGGGCTGCTTACAGTGTGCTGGGCTGGGGTTCCTCCCGTGGCCTCCTGCTGTCGCTGCCTGGGGGGTTGCTGCCGTGGAGGGTAGGGAGGCTATTGTTGCCGAGCTGAGGAGGCTGCTGGGGCTGAGCAGCTACGAGGCGCGTGCGTATCTCGCGGTGCTGCGCGGGGCGAGGCGGCCGCGGGACGTGGCCAGGGAGGCGGGGGTGCCTCTGCAGCGCGTCTACGACGTGTTGGCCAGGCTCGAGGAGAGGGGCCTGGTGGCTAGGGAGGCGGGGGGCTTCGTGGCGGTCAGCCCTAGGGAGGCGCTGGGGGCTGCGGCTGAGAGGGTTGTTGCCGAGGCGCGGGCTAGGGCGGGCGAGATACGGAGGCTGGGGGAGGAGCTTGAGGCCCTGGCCGGCGGGGGCGGCGCTGGCTACGTGAGGCTTGCCTCCGGCGTGGTTGAGGCCGCGGCTGCGGCGCTTGAGGCTCTGGGCCGCTGTGGGAGGGGCGGCGAGACCTGGGTCATGACGCTTAAGGCTGTTGAGAGGGCGGACCAGTTGAGGCCTATTATCCTCTCGCTTCTGGAGCGGCTGCCGAGGGGGACGCGGGTGCTGGTGGGGGCCGAGGCCTCGGTGCCGGGGTGGCTTCTCGAGGAGGCGGCTAGGAGGGGGGTGGAGGCTAGGAGGAGCCCCGCGGTGCTCATGGATATCCTTGTGGCCTGCGACACGGCGGTGATAGGGCTCCCAAGCGGGGGGGACGACGCTGTCGCGGTGGTTGTGAGGAACCCGGTGTTCGCCGGGGGCCTGAGGAGGAGGCTGGAGTCTGTGTGGGGCGGCGCGGAGCCCCTGGGCTAGCCCTGGGGGCATTCCAGCTTCTCTATCACCACCTTGCACTCTGGGAGCTTGGTGTCGGGGTCGCAGTAGACGACGTAGTCTGGCCTCTCCCTGCCTAGGGCGAGGCAGAGCTGTTTCTTCCTCCTGGGGCTGCTTATCCACCTCGCCTTTATCCCCATGCCCTTCAGTATGCCCGTGGTAAGGCCCACCATGAGGGCGCAGATTAGTGGGTTCCTCTCGGCCTCCCTGTAGACGCAGCTCCTGGTGTAGAGGCTGTAGCGGCGGCCCGGCTCCTCCTCCCGGGCCTCCTCGAAGACCTGGAACTCGACGCCCATCTTCTCGACCGCGTAGCGGTGGCACTTGACCTCGTACTGGAGCAGCTCCATGAGGCCGGCCTCTGTCAGGTCTATGCCTTCCTTCCGGAGCTCCTCGTGGAGGACGTGGAACCCCCTCTCGGCCCCCCGCTCGATTATGTCGGCGACGACGCCGAACCCCACGTCTGGCCCGAAGGCTCGCAGGGCTAGATCCGTGAGCCCCT
>Ga0256833_1000582_pt1 | contig 28293 bp, 33 predicted proteins | sample 356284metaG_FD_190535 | JGI IMG/M metagenome (GOLD analysis project Ga0256833, IMG submission 190535) | Hydrothermal vent microbial communities from Mid Atlantic Ridge, Atlantic Ocean - 356-284 | ecosystem: Environmental > Aquatic > Marine > Hydrothermal vents | place: Atlantic Ocean: Mid... | reverse complement strand
GTTACACTTGTACGTTATATCGATTGGCACAAATACTGGCCCTTTTAGATTATCTATCCATGAGCAAGTTTTCTTTCGAAGTTCTGTGTACTCCTTGAACTTAGATATGATATTTGGTATTTGACCGACCCTCATTAAACGTTTATTTTGTTCTACAAAATATTCAAATTCATAAGTAAAAAAGTTTAAATGAAATCTTTCTATCATTTTTCACCCTCCGACTTTTTCGCTTAGTATATCAGAACTTGAGTTCAGACTTATTTAAACTTTTCTTTTTCTGTTTTTTTTTTCTTGACAGAAAATGATAAAGATTAAATATTGATTTGGGACAGCCATAGCCATGCAAATTGTGACGAATCCTGACAATTTCTTTGCTGAATTGGTACTAAGAGAGGTAAGAATTAGAAGGCCACTTGTGATTGTTTTGATTTTAGCCGTAATTGTTTCAGCTAATTATATTTATATTACTAACAACGAAGCTATCGCAGGCTTTCCCTTTCGAATTGGCAAGATTTTTTGCAATAGGTGCTTACATTGGTATAGTCAGCTCATTTATAGGCATGTTTGCTGCTTGGTTGATGCTTGCTGCAATGATGCATGTAGTTTCAGCTCTGTTTAACGGCAGCGGTAGCTTTAGAAGGACATTCGAGCTTACGGGTTACGGTTTTCTGCCGTCTCTTGCTGGATCAGCGATAACGGTTCCGATGTCCACGTACTATATCTCTCAGGCAGAAATTCCTAAAATCAGCATTCAACAGCTGCAGCAGAATCCTGATGTGATGAAATCAAAATGGGATTGAAAGTCAACTTTTTCGAGTACGCACGGAGGTTTTACTCCGAGTTAAAATCAGACCAAAATGGGATAAAAGGTTAAACTAAAGGTTAAACTAAAGCAAAATAAACTAAAAAACAGAAGCAGAATTAAAGTAAAAAACTTAGGAAAACTTTATTTGTTATTAATTATCAAATCGACATTCAATTTTTTAGTGTGTCCATCAAGTTTAAGTGTGCAAATTCCACTCCTGTTAAACACTACCTTAGTTTTACCAGAACTGTTGAATAACTTTGAATAAATCGGCTTCAAGTTAACGAGAACGTACACTTTAACGCTTCCATTACTAATTTTAACTGAAAGCACGGCTTTTTCACCTTTTTTAACCCAGTACGCACCAAAGTTATCAGAACCTCTTAGTTCGTGTAATCTGACGTGAATGCCACTTGAATCAACGTAAGAAGTACCGCTAATAACGTTTCCAAAAGCGAATATACAAACCATACCTGTTAAAAGTAGAAGTGCTAATATAATTCTAAAACGCATATTTGAGATTCAACGTCAAGTACTTATCTTTTTTGTTTTTCTATTAAAAATAATATCGTGCTGAATGTTTAAAAATTAAATTAAGTAAAAATTATATCTAAAATCTGATTTTCCTGACAAAAGCGTCTTTGCCGGCAAACTTAGAAGCTTTGCCTAACCACTCTTCTATTCTGAGTAGTTGGTTGTACTTCTCAACTCTCTCCCCTCTACACGGAGCTCCCGTCTTTATATGCCCAGCATTCATCGCAACCGCTAAGTCAGAAATGAAAGAGTCAACTGTTTCTCCAGAACGGTGAGAGATCATAGTCCCCCATCCCGCCTTGTGTGCGAGCTTAACTGCATCTATGGTTTCGCTTACGGTACCTATTTGATTTAGTTTTATCAAAACAGCGTTAGCTATTCCGTCTTCTATACCTTTCTTTATTCTTTTAACGTTTGTCACGAATATGTCGTCTCCAACTAACTCTATTTTGCTACCGAGTTTTTCATTCAGTATTTTCCAGTTATCCCAATCGTCTTCAGCGAGTCCGTCTTCTATAAGTATTATGGGATATTTTTCCACTAATTCACAGTAAACTTCAACCATTTCCTCAGAGCTAAGCTTTCTGTTTTCAGTTCTAAGAATGTAATAACCGTTTTCAAAGAATTCGCTTGAAGCAGGGTCTAAGGCTATTCCAATCTGCTTTCCCGGTTCGTATCCTGCTTTCTCTATTGCTTCAGTAATTAGCTCTATCGGCTCCTCGTTGGACTTAACTTTTGGTGCAAAACCACCCTCGTCTCCAACTCCAACGCTGTAACCTTTTTCTTTTAGAAGATTCTTTAGTGTATGATAAACTTCACTTCCCCACCTCAAAGCCTCAGAAAAGCTATTAGCTCCGTAAGGTGCAATCATGTACTCCTGAAAGTCAGCTCCTTGCCAGTTAGCGTGTACTCCACCGTTCAAAATGTTCATCATAGGCACTGGTAGTAAATTAGAGCACACCCCTCCAAGATAAACGAAAAGAGGGACTTTTAAAGCTAAAGCTGCCGCTCTTGCTACCGCCATAGAAGTTCCGAGGATTGCGTTAGCGCCAAGCCTACTCTTGTTTTCAGTTCCATCCAATTCTATCATTGCGGTGTCTATTTCTCTCTGGTTTATAGCATCCATTCCTTTGAGTTCCGAAGCTATCAAAACGTTGACGTTTTCAACCGCTTTTAAAACGCCCTTACCGCCATACCTACTGCCACCATCTCTCAATTCAAGTGCCTCGTGCTTACCCTTAGACGCTCCAGCTGGAACTGCAGCTCTACCCGTTACCCCACATTTCAGAGTTACCTCAACTTCAACAGTTGGATTACCCCTAGAATCGAGTATTTCTCTACCTCTAACTCTGATAATTTCTGTATCCATAAAACAAGGTGTACCTCATGTTATAAGTTTTTTAGTGCGGGGGGAGGGATTTGAACCCTCGGACCCCTGCGGGACTGGCCCCTCAAGCCAGCGCCTTTTCCTGACTCGGCAACCCCCGCTCAAAATACGCTAAGTACCAAGATTTAAATCTTTTTTGCTGTTGGCCCGTCAAGCCGCAGAGCCTCATTTTTTCAGCCCTGCCGGTTTACGGGCCTTTTGCCAGTAAAACGAATAGAAACTTAAAGCTTGCGTTAAGCTTGCATTAAAGATTTTGCACTATCAGTGATGTAAAAGGTAACACTTCTATTCCGTTTTGAACGATTTCAAGAGAGAATTGGCAAAGAGGGCAGAGAGTGGCGACACAATCAGCTCCAGACTTCTTAGCTTCATCGAGTATGCTTTTACTCCTACTTTTAAACCCCTCAGGATTGGACAGCAGTAGAGTACCACCACAACAATCGCTTTTAGCTTTAAATTTTACGAGTTTAAAACCAACTTTTTTCAAAAAATCTTCGAAAATGGATGGATTCTCTGCATTGTCTATTCCAATTTCTGGAGGTCTTAAAATTTGGCATCCATAATATGCTGCCACTCTCAAGTTGGAATTAACTGAAATCTCACCAGCGAATTCTTTAACTATCTCGAGAACGTGATAAACGCTAACACCTCCTTCATATTTCCTACCCACTGACGCCAGTACGCCGTTTACGTTTCTTCTCACACTCTCGTCTTCAAGCAGTATTGCCGCTTTTTTAAGGTTCTGATAACAAGCAGGGCATATAGTAACAATATCTGCCCCCTCCTCTTCCGCTATGGATAGATTTCTTGCATTTAAAGCCAGCCATATATCTCTATTGTATTCCTCTACGATGTGCGTTCCGCAGCAGTTGAAGTCCGAACAAAAAACGTCTATACCAAGTTTTTTCATTAACTGTAAAGCTGAAATAGCGTATTCTGCAGAACTTTTTGCCGAACATCCGGGGAAAAAAGCCAGCTTCATGCGGGGACACCTGAAACCAAAGGTCTTTTAACTCCCTCCTCATCTCTACTCTCATCTCTAAGGCTATCTTTGAAGCTCCTCTCGATAACAGCAAAGATCTTAGAAACTTCTTTGGCACATCCACTCTTCTTTGGCAAGGCAAAAGCTTTGACACCTCTTTTTCTTACAGTTGAAAGAATGACTGAAACGTCCATTATCATTCCAGCTTTTGCCAGCTTAATAAAAAACGCAGTTTCATCGAGTTCTCCGTAATCTTTAACTGTTTCTACAAAAGCTTTCACGTAAGCTGGAACTTTTCCCATTTTTATGTATTCAGCCCTCATCTCCGCCATAACCTCATACGGTTTTACGTTCTTAGGGCATCTATAGCACTTAAAACAACTCGCACAGAGCCAGCAGAGTTCCGAAAGTTTTCCTTCCTCCAAGTACTCAAGCATCATCCTTCTTGGATTAAACCCATCGTTAACATTTGCCGATGTACAGTCTGCTGTGCATGTACCACACTGGTAACACTTCATAGCTATACTTTCACCAGTCGGAATTTAACATTATCTGTCGTTAAAATTATTAATTAAACATAATGGTCGATAGTTACTTAAATTTTTAAAAGTATGCCAATTTTCATTAAATCGTCATACGACGTAGCCAAACTTTTAAATATTGCGGTTTATTTCACACGTTCAATGATGAATATTTCGGAAAATAGAGGAAGAATATTCATTATAAAACGGGAGATAGATGGAAAAGAGGGTAGGAAACTAATTTACGATTCTTCTCTCTGCTTTGGCTGTGAAATGTGCAGTACTGTATGTCCTCAAAACGCAATAACTCTATATCCTCTCGCATACATGTTTACAAGAGGTACGAGAATTCGAATTGATTCAAGTAAATGTATTTTGTGCGGGATATGTTCAGAAGTTTGCCCTTCTAACGCTTTAAAAGTCGATGGAGTTAAAGTAAAACTCAGGAAGTTTTTCCTCGCTAACTTTGAATGTGAAGATTGCAAAGTTTGTGAAGAAGTTTGCCCATGGGACGCAATAATAAGTGTTGATGGTAAAAAAGAGTGGATAGAGGAGCTTTGCATATTTTGTGGAAGGTGCGCAAAGCTCTGCCCAGACAACAAAATATTCGTTGAAAAACCAATTTCTGGAGAAGTTTTGATTGGAGAAGAATGTAAGTTCTGCGGTGTTTGCATGGACATTTGCCCTTCCAAAGCCATATCTTTTGACGGGAAAAAGATGGTTGTTGACGAGGAAGTATGCATATTCTGCGGAGCTTGCAAAAACGCTTGTCCTATTAAAGTTATAGAAGTAAAGAGAAGTGAGGTGAGAATTGAGAGTTCGGAATATCCTTGGTCTAAGCGTCACGAGGAAGCGATCAACTTGCTCAGGAGGTGATTTTTCTGGCCACTCAGCTTGAAGTTCAAATTGAGATAAGAGTTGATGAAAGCAAGTGTATAGGATGTGGAAACTGCACTGTCGTTTGCCCAGTAAACAACACATTAACGATGAGAATTGAAAGTGGGAAGTTGAAAAGTGGTTTCCTCTGCGAGGGTTGTGGATTGTGTATTAAGGCATGTCCATTTAACGCCCTTCAGCTAATAGTTAAAGAGAGAAAAGAGAAAGAAGATGCGAAAATTAAAGAAATTGAAGAAAGAATTGAGGAAAGAGAAAAATTAGAAGTCAAAAAAGAAAAAGAAGAGGTTAAAGAAGAAAGAAAAGTAAGTGAATTAAAAACAGAAATAAAGAGGTTTCCAGACTACATATCGGAGTGGTTCTCCACAGGGCTTATAAGAAGAATGTTCGAGGCAGAAGGAGAAATAAACATACTTGAAGTCGTAAAGAAATTTGAAAGAGCTGGAGATTGTTTTACTTTACTCTACTCTGAAGTCATAGGAAGAAAACTCTGTTCTCTTTGCGGTGCTTGTGTTTCTGCTTGCTCAGAAGGTGTTTTAAGAATGGAAGTTAACGGCTCTCTCAGCTACCCCCATTTAGTTGAGGAGTGTAAAAACTGTGCGTCTTGTTTGCTTAAATGCCCAAAAACAGATTACTACAAGTTAGAGGAAAGTGAAGACGAGCTTGGCGGTTATATAGAAATCCTTTCGCTAAAAAGAGCGTCTGGAGATGACAAAAAAGCTGGAGCGGCAACTGCTTTGCTGAAATATGCGATGGAGAAAGGCATAATCGATTGCGCTATAGTCGTTGGAGAGGAGCCGTCGATAGTTACAAAACCTGAAAAACTTGAAAATTACTCAGGAATAAAGTTCGTAGTCGCTCCAACTCTATCGCTGTTAAAAGAGGCCGTCAAAAGGGGTTACAGGAAAATAGCTGTTGTGGGTGTTCCCTGCCAAGCGAGAGCTGCGAAAAAGATGAAGGAGTTAGGCCATAGCGAAATAAAGTTGATAATGGGTGTTTTTTGTCCAAGGGGAAAACATCCTGAGAAAGAAGCAATTGCTTGTAAAGTTTGCAGAGATATGACTGCTGAGTTTGCGGACATATCTTTTGGAAATGCGGGATCTCAGAGGGGTTGGAGAACTGTAATAGTTAGAAGTGAAGTTGGCAAAAAAATAGTTGACGGAGCTATTAGAGAAGGATTTGTGAGGATTGGAAGAGTGGATGTTGAAAAGCTCAGACATCTAGCTAAGAGAAAGAAAAACTCCCAGGTGAAAGCATGAACAGAGTTGCTGTTTTCGTGTGTCATTGTGGCAAAAACATAGCTGGAGAAGTCGATGTGAGTGAAGTCGTGGATTACGCGTCAACTTTGCCGGGGGTTGTCGTTGCTAAGGAAAATAAGTACCTCTGTTCTTCCAGTGGACAGAAGATGATAAAAGAGACTTTGGCTGAATGCGATGCTAATGCTGTCGTAATAGCAGCTTGCAGTCCAAGAATGCACGAAAACTTATTCAGAAATTGCATAGAGGAGGCTGGACTGAACCCATACATGCTGGAAATGGCAAACATAAGAGAGCATTGTTCATGGGTTCACAAAGGTAGAGAAGCTACTGAAAAAGCCAAAGCACTCGTGAGAATGGCAGTTGCTAAAGCGAGGTATCTCGAACCCCTCGAAAAGAAAAGAATTTCCCTCAAAAAAAGCGTTCTCGTAATAGGTGGAGGAGTTACTGGAATACAGTGTTCACTTGACTTAGCGAGCATGGGCTTTAAAGTTTACCTCGTTGAAAAAAGCCCAAGCATAGGAGGTAACATGGCAAAGCTCGACAAAACTTTTCCAACTCTCGACTGTTCTATATGCATACTTGGACCAAAAATGGTGGAGGCTTACAGGCATGAAAACATAGAAGTTATAACTTATGCTGAAGTAGAGAGCGTTGAAGGCTACGTCGGTAACTTCAAAGTTAAAATAAGAAAAAAAGCGAGGTTCGTTACTGAAGCTTGTACGGGCTGTGGTGTTTGTTCTGAATACTGTCCAGTAGAAGTAAAAGACGAATTCAATTGCGGACTCTCTAACAGAAAGGCAATATACATTCCATTTCCACAGTCAGTTCCTCTGAGATATACAATAGACCCAAATGCTTGTATTGGGTGTGGAATATGCGAAGAGGTTTGTTTGCCATCAGCAATAGATTACGAGCAAAGAGATGAAATTGTAGAAATAGAAGTGGGTGCAATAGTAGTTGCGACGGGCTACGATTTGTTTGACGTATCCAAACTGCCGGAATACGGCTATCACTACGATAACGTAATAACGAGCATGGAATTCGAAAGACTGATCAACGCTTCAGGACCCACTGGTGGAAGAGTTTTAACAAAAGAGGGTAAGAAACCAAAAAAAGTTGCGTTTATTCAATGCGTAGGTAGTAGGGGCGAAAGAGGTGAGATGAGAAAGTATTGCTCAGGCGTTTGCTGTATGTATTCCATTAAACACGCAATCCAGCTTAAAGAAAAAGATCCAGAAATAGATGTGTGCATATTCTACATGGACATAAGAACTGTTGGAAAAGGCTACGAGGAGTTTTACTGGAGAGCAAGAGAAATGGGTGTTAGATTCGTTAGAGGAAGACCGGCAAAAGTAGAGAAAAACGAAAAACTAATTGTAATAGCTGAGGACACTTTGACTGGAAAGATAAAGAGAGAAGAGTTTGACATGGTTGTTTTAGCTCCTGCAATGATTCCTGCAAAGGGGTCCGAAGAACTTAGGAAGAAGTTGGGAATTGCCTCAGATTCAAACGGATTTTTCATGGAGGCTCACGCAAAGCTCAGACCCGTAGATACGCCTATTGCAGGAATATTCATAGCTGGATGCGCCCATTCACCGAAAGATATACCCTCAAGCGTTGCACAGGGAAGTGCAGCAGCCAGTAGAGTTGCCACTCTGCTGTCTAAGGGAGTTATAGAAGTCGATCCAATAACGGCTTACGTCATACCGGAACTTTGCTTTGGGTGTGGAATTTGCAGAGAGATATGCGATTTTAACGCAATAGATATGAGCTGGGGAAAAGCGTATGTTAGGCCAAACTGCACGGGATGTGGTGGATGCGTTTCAGCCTGTCCAACCGGAGCATTACAAATGGGATGCTTTACTGACAAACAGATCATAGCACAGATAGAAAATGCGTTTGATGGAAGTGAAAGTAGGCCAAGAATACTCGCTTTCCTATGCAATTGGTGCAGTTACGGAGGAGCAGATTCTGCCGGACTTGCGAGGCTGAAGTATCCGGCAAACGTTAGGGCTATAAGAGTTATGTGTTCTGCAAGAGTTGACCCAGTTTTTGTAATCAAGGCTTTTCTAAACGGTGCAGACGGTGTAATCGTCGCCGGCTGTCACCTCGGAGATTGTCACTACTTAACTGGTAATTACAAAGCTAAGAGGAGAGTTGAAAAACTATGGAAAATGCTTGACCAGTTCGGCATAAACAGAGAAAGATTGCTTTTAACATGGATATCTGCAAGTGAAGGTGAAAAGTTTGCAGTAACTATGAGAGAATTCACAGAAAAGATATCAAAGTTGCCTCCAGCTGAAGAGGAGGTAAGCAAATTCGTAAAACTTGTAGAAGAGGTAGAAAGAGAAGTTAGAGCGGAAAAGAGATTCGGAGCAGTTTAACGAAAAACTTTTTTATCCTCATTAGATTTTACCCTCCTTAGCTTACGTAGTGCCGGGGTTGCAGAGAGGTACTGCGCCGGCCTTGAGAGCCGGTGCCCGAAAGGGCTCCTGGGTTCAAATCCCAGCCCCGGCGTGTTTATTTTTAAGTCACTTTGACTGAGAACTCATCCTTTACAATATCGAAATCTATTGAAACCAGTGTCAATGGCTTCAGAATTTCGTTTATCACCATCAACTACTTCACGTTTCCATACTTTTTAAACACATAATTTGCTCCCACAAGTAACTCGTAAACTGTGAGAGAGCTGACGAGTGTGTCCTCACACCTCTCCTTTCGCTCTTTTAAAGCATTTATAGCTTTTTTTGTTGCCCTTTTTAAGCTCAATCAGGAATGAAGTGTCAAGTAAGACCTTCAAAATCTCACCTTAAAACTCTCTCGGATCTCCTTGGATATTCTCTCCAGCTCATCTTCGTATCCAGTTTTTTTTCAGCAGATTCAATCAGCATTTCAATCCTTACTAATTTCTCATAAACTTCATCCGATATCGTTATTGTTTTCATGTTTCGTGTGTTGTAAACGAAAATACAAAAGTTAATCGATCGTAAATGATTTTTGAACATCTTCCTATTCCTTTGGGATGTAAAATCCTTTTTCATACAACTACAACCTCTTTCAGTATCTGCTCTTTCAGTTCTGACCTCAATTTCCTTCCACTCTTTAACCGGCACAAATATAGCGATTGCTGCATTCTCAACTACATATAACCAGTACCGCTCCTTGAGTACAATCGAGTTATAAGCACTAAAACGTTCAATTTGACTTAAGAAATTGTAAAAAATTGTTTGACAAACTCAAAATTTGTTTCAGATTTTAGTATTTCCTCAAGTTCCTTTTTACTACAACCCTTAGCCCTATTCAAAACTATTTTTTCAGCAGTACTTTTACCAATTCCCGGAATTGCCATAAGTTCTTTTAAATCTGCTTTTTCTAAATCCAATGGCTTTACAGCTGTTATCGACCTCATGCCATAGCCTACAACTCTAACGTCGAGGTAAGTGTTCTTTTTGTACCTACCTATTATCCCGATTATCAAAGGATAGCTACCAAACTGCCTTCCAAAAGTTACGCTTCCTTCAACTTCACACCTCACGTCTTTTAACAGAGTTCCGACAGGAAGAATTTTTTCCAACATTTTTCTATCTATATTTTCTCTTACTTTTTTCTTAAAAGATAGAAAATACTTTCTGTGCTTTTTTAGCCTTTTTTCAACTTCTTTCTTTTCAGAGCTGAGTGGAGTGCAGTTTAACACTTTTACTTGCCTTATGTTAATCCTCCTAAGCAATAAGTTTTTCTCAAGCAAGTTTTCGAGAAATTCATAGTTTTCTTCAAAAGTTCTCTTGGTTTCACCTCTCAAACCTATGACGAAGTTTAATCCCGGCAGAAAAGTTGGCATTCCGTTGTAACCTCTAAAAGAGCCATATTTGTTCAAAAGTTTCACAGCAAACTCTACATCATCTGGCGTTGAACATAACTCGTTTTTCTTTACCACTCTCTCGTCAGCACTTTCAAGTCCCATTGCCGCAACATTTCCGGGAGTTTGAAGCTCAACAATTGTCTTCACGATTTTTTCGCATTTTTCCGGATAAGTGACTATCGTTTTCGGGTTAACGTTGTCTATGTGCAATGTTTTTATTTTTGGACAAGTTTTCCAGATAGCTTCGTGAAAAGCCCTAAGTTTTTCAGGCACAGGCTCTGGAATTTCCTTAGAAAAATCTGCCATGTAAGTAAAAAAGTCCGTCTGCCTGCCAAGCCTAAAATGTCTCACTCCGTGAGCGTATAGAGTTTCTATTTCTTTTAACACGTCCTTAGCCTCTCTCTGTCTGATTTTATGCAATCTCTCCATGCAAAAAGAGCACTTCCTCCAGTAACAACCTCTATAAGTTTCTATCTCGCATATCACGTGAGGATAATCTGGATGCTCTCTAACAACTTCACTGCCAAGAAGTGCAAACTTCTCGTAGTTTTCCCAGAAACCTCCAGAAATTTTAACTCTGAATTTTTCAGCAAGAACTTCCAACAACCTTTCTTCGAAAGGATAGTCTAAAACGTTGAGCAACTCCCTTTCTCTTTTTTCTAACTCTAAGGCTATTCCACCAACTACAATTTTTTCTCCGGGAAGTAAAGTTATTTCTTCCAAGCTCAAAGGTTTGGAGCTGAGGTATTTTCCAGGAACTATTGCCCCAGCTATAACTATTGAAAAATCAAAGTTTTCCAAAATTGAAGGTTTTTCCCTAACTTGCTCAGCTGTAAAGTAAGCTGAAGGTATCTTAAGGTAATTTAGCATACCTCTAACGTACCTTGGATATGGTGAAATGTAAGGTGGAACTCCTAAGCATGAAGGTTCGTCAACGTACCCATCTACTATCGCGACTTTCATGCTCTCTGTATCTTTGCGTGAGAACCTATTATAGAACTGCTAAGGTTGAGCTTCCTTATCTCGCACTCCTCGTCTATTAAACTCCTCCACACAGTTGTATTCCTAAGCACCACGTTTTTGAACAAAACACTTTCACAAACGTCCGAACTATCTATAACGCACCCCTCCCCAATACACGCATAAGGCCCTATCATTGACCTTCCTGAGATTTTAACTCCATCTTCTATGCATACAGGTTCTATTATTTTAGAGAATCTGTCTATCTCCACATCTCCTACGTAGTTTTCCATGAACATTTTAAGAGCTTCGATGTACGAGTCTGGACTTCCGACATCATACCAAACACCATCTGAGATCGGGTAGCCAAAAACTTCTTCTTTCCTACAAAGCCAAGAAACAAAGCTACCTATGTTGTCAGCGTTTTCAGCTCCTCTTAAGTAATCTTCGAGTAATTCAGGAACGTTTTCTGGAAAAGCGTATATCCCTATTCCAACAAGCGTGGATTCTGGCCTTTCGGGCTTTTCTATAAATTCGGTTATTCGCTCCCCATCAAGTCTTGCAACGCCATACCTCTTAGCTAATTCTGTATCTCCAACGTCGTAAAGACACGTGCACGGTTTGTGTTTTTCCTTGTAAAAGTTCACGAAATCAAATAGTTCAAAAGAAAATAAGTTGTCTCCAGCAACGACGAGGGTTTCACCTTCAATTTCCTTCAGCACAAGAGACAAGGCTCTAACTGCTCCGAGTTTCTCTTCTTCCCTTGTACTATCCTCAACGACTAATTCTACATCTTTTCCTTCAGCCCACTTTCTGAAGTCCTCTTCAAACCTCTTATTAGTCGAAATTATGACTTCCCCAAAACTTCTAACTTTATCGTAAACCACGTCTATTATCTTCTTCTTTCCTACGGGTAATAGAGGTTTAGCTTTTGTCTTTGTTATCGGCCACAGCCTCGTTGCATAACCACCAGCCAGTATTACTACTTTCATTGCCAGAAAAGTATAGTCGTAAGTATTAAACTTTTTTAGATCTTAGTAAAAGTTAAGCCACGACAAGTTAATTTGTAACTATGGAGTGTTTTGACACGCACATACATTCAGAAGGTAAAGGGATTACAGAACTTTCAAAAATGGCAAATTCTGGTATAAAAATCGCTGTTAGCTGTGCATACTATCCAATAAAGCCCACGCACTACTACACTTTGATAGACATGTTTAGAAAAATTTCTAGTTTTGAAGTGAATAGGGGGAAAAAAGCAGGAATTGAATTAATACCAGCTGTGGGAATTCATCCCCGGTGTATATGCAATGAGTGGGACAAAGCTTTAAACTGGATAGAAGAGAATGGAAGAGTTGTCGGAGAAATAGGGCTTGAAATCGGTAGTAAAGATGAAGTTGAAGTTTTGACAAAACAGCTGAGTTTGGCGAAAAAATTGGACTTACCTTGCATAGTTCACACGCCAAGAAAGAACAAAAAAACAGTTACAGAGAAAATTATAGATATCTTAAAAAAGTCGGGAATAAGTGAAGATTTAGTAGTAGTTGACCACATTAACAGAGAGAACTTAGAAATAGTGCTAAAAAGTGGGTACTGGATGGGATTAACAGTTCAGCCCGGAAAGTTGAGTGAAGGAGAAGCAGTTTCAATAATTGAAGAATTTGGTTTCGACAGGTTTTTGCTAAACAGCGATACTGGTTTTAACGATTTGGAGTGTCTAACTGTCGCTAAAACAGTCAAAATTCTTTTAGAAAGATTTGACAAAAAAGACGTTAAAAAAGTGGCTATTGAAAATGGAATGAAAATTTTCAGGTGAAAAGTATGGACAGGCCAGACTTGGATACTTACTTCATGGAAATAGCAAAAGTCGTTGCAAGTAGATCCACCTGTTTAAGACAAAAAGTCGGAGCTGTTATAGTAAAGGACAAAAGGATTTTAGCTACTGGCTATAACGGAGCTCCATCTGGTTTACCTCACTGCGAAGAAGTTGGGTGTTTGAGAGAAAAACTTAACGTTCCGAGTGGTGAAAGGCACGAATTGTGTAGAGCAGTTCACGCAGAACAGAACGCAATAATCCAAGCTGCAGTTCACGGCGTAAGCATTTACGGTGCAACTCTCTACACAACTCACCAACCTTGCATAATGTGTGCTAAAATGATAATAAATGCAGGAATAGTCAGAGTTGTTTACGGAAAAAAGTATGCTGATGAGAGAGGTTTAGAATTTTTAAAAGAAGCAGGAATAGAAGTAGTTTACCATCCTTACGAGTGAAGGAATTCTAAAGCCTCCTTTGCACTGGCGTTTTCGTGAACTATCATGGATATAGCTTTCGTCATCTTAGTCGGATTTTCAGCTTGAAAAACGTTTCTACCTATAGCAACACCTCTCGCTCCACCTTCCATAGCCATTTCAACCATTTTTAACAAGTCCTCCTCACTTTTCATCTTAGGTCCTCCAGCAACTACTACTGGTACTGGACACCCCTTCGTTACCCTCTTAAACGATTCCACTTTGCCAGTAAAATTCGTCTTGACTATGTCGGCTCCAAGCTCAGCTCCAACTCTCGCAGCAAGAGAAACTGCTTTTTCGTCGAATTGGTTAATTCCCTCACCTCTCGGATACATCATTGCTAAGAGGGGCATACCCCACTCCTTACAAGCTCTGCTAACTTCTCCTAAGACTTTTAATTGCTGAGCCTCAGTTCTACTGCCGATGTTTATGTGAACGCTCACGGCATCAGCTCCGAGCTTTATAGCCTCCTCAACCGTACAAACGAGGACTTTTTCGTTAGGATCTGGGCTAAGGGATGTAGAACCGCTCATGTGAACTATTAGACCGACGTCTTTTCCGTAACCTCTATGGCCGAACGGTACCATTCCCTTGTGTATAACTACGGCGTTTGCTCCACCTTCAGCGACAGCGTTTATAGTTTCAGGCAGGTTTTCAATACCCTTTATCGGCCCCATCGACAAACCGTGGTCCATAGGTACTATCACAGTATTCCCACTGTTTCTGTTTATTATCCTCTCAATCCTTATCTTCTTCCCTACTTCACTCATATTCAACCACCTTTTACTTTACTTTGACAGTTTGACTCACAGTAACACTGTTTATATAGTTTTTCCAACAACTGCTCGAAAAATTATTATTTTGAGTCCATATTTAATTAGGTTATGAAAGTAGCTTGGGACTCGTCTCACGGAGAATTTCTAATAAACGACTACTACTACTTTTCAAAGTTAAAGAAGTATGCTGAAATAGAAGGAATAAAAGTAGATCAAGTAGAATCCTTCGATGAGCTATGGAATTACGACGTAGTAGTATTCAATTATCCAGAAACGGAGTTCAGTAGAGGAGAGATAGAAAAAATACTCAATTCAAAGAAAAAAGTCGTGTTTCTCGCGTATTATTCCAACATTGACGGGGTTGCAGAGAACATCAATAGAGTAGTGAAAAAACTCGGCATAGAAGTAAAAAACGGAGTAGTGATCGACGAGGAAAACAACGATGGTGATAAGATGTTTCCCATAGCTCGCTGGAAAGGAAAAGAAGTCGTAATGCCTTGTTCGGCCCCAGTTAAAGGAGGAACTCCTACGATAATTGGGAAAGATGTTTTTGCCTCTAAGAAAGGTAATTTATCAGTTTTTGGAACCTGCGTGTTTTGGGATAACTACTCCATAGACAGAAAAAGCAATAGAGAACTGGCACTATCTATATTGAAGGGAGATTTCTAATTAATAATTTTATTCAAATATAGGATTAAAATTTAAATATAAAATTTAAATTAAATCTAAAATTAGGTATATAAAAACAGTTACAAACAGTTACAGAAGTTCGACTGATTCCACTTCTGCGCTCTCTACTCCTTCAATTCCTTTTATCTTTTCAACGAACTCTTCACTAATGTTTCCTTCATCTGGCGCTACAGCAGCTATTACTATAGCTTTGAGACCGAAAGCTATTGGTTGCAATCCAATGTCCCTTATTTCTACGTTTTCTGGTACTACTTCTCTAATCTTCTCCTGAATTGCCTCCAAGTCAACATCCACTCCAGTTGGCATTACTCTTATCTTCATAACAACATTTGCCATATTCTCACCTCACGGTCCAGTAAATCCGCAGTTTTCGCATTTGTAAGGATTAGCGAGTTTTCTGCACTTCTTACACCTGTATATTATTTCTCCACATGAAGGGCATGGAAAAGCAACGTAATTCGTTCCAACGAGGTTTGATCCACACGTAATGCACCTCTTTATTTCCACTTCGCACACCTCCTCAGTACACTAACGTGCCCAGCGTTTGGCCTTCCACTATATAACTTTTTACTCTACCTTCTACAACTCCATTGCAAACGAATACACTGATTCCGTACTTTCTAATGAGTTTTAAGGAATACGAGTCGAGACAGCCTTTAACTTTCTCTGCCCTTATCTTTTCCACGAGTTTTCCGTTAACGTATATTCCATCCACATCGGTTATCTTTATCACTCTAACCCTATATCTCGACCTTAGCTCGTTCGCTATCCAAACCGTAACGCTATCTGAAGTAACTTCCCAACTTTCTGGGAGAAGCTCATAAAGTTTGGAAGAATAAGGCATTAAAACGTATTTACCTCCACTCTCAAACCTGAGTTCATTAGTTTTTGCTCTTTCAAATTCTTGTGAAGTTCCAAGTAGCACCTCTGCATACATTTCCATGCTCATAATTCCAAGCCTATGTGCTGTTTTGTTTCCAAGCTTTAATCTAAGGTCTATTAACCTCGAAAAGTCGGCGAAAACCCACCCACCGGGAATTACTACAACTCTACTTGCTAAGCTTAGCTCATCCATAACTCCTTTTATTCTTTCAACATTTCTCCTCGCTACGCTACCTCCAACTTTTGCAACTACTATTTCTTTCATAACCATCCATTAACGCTTTCGCAAGCATAGCACAGGAATAAGCTGGAAAAACGTCAGATAAATCCCCAATTTCATCTCTTACAAGCAAGCAATCGATACCCACTCTTTTTGCAGCACTCCTAACTATGAAGTCCCCAACACCACAGGCAACAACAGTGTTGATGTTCCACTTTACAGCCTGCCACTCTATTGCACTTCCCACAACTTTTATTAGCTCTTCCTTAGCTTCTTCGGCCACAGCTTTACAGTCTATTTCCTCTCTATCGCAGCAAAATTCTCTTGCAATCCTCTGACAGCACTCCTCATAACTCTTGCCCCTACCATCAGGAGTTTCACACACGTACTTTTCCACGCTTAAATCATTGGTTATTAGGAGTGCATCTCCTATTAACGCGTAGTACTCTGGAACGAGTTTCGCTTTAACAGTTTTTGAGTAGTTGAGTACATAAAACAAAGGAGTTCTAACAACACCAACGTAAAGCAATTCACCTCTTCTAAGCCTTTCTAAATCGGAACTTACGGCTTTTATTTCACCCTTAACGGGTATTAAATCTGTCGTAGTCGAACCCATGTCGACTAACAGAAAGTCATCCATGCACTTCATGAGATATTTTGCCGAAGCAACCCAATTCGCTGCAGCAAAATCCCTTGCAGGTTCTGCCGAACTTCTTAATTCTCCTTTACAGTTAAAAAACAAGTGTAGAGAAGTTGGAAAAGCTGATTTTACAGTTTTCTCTACAAATTTTACCCCGTATTCTATGGATGAAAAAGTATCGCAAATCTCAGCCGTCATAACTGTGCAGACTACATCTGCCCTTCCAAGACTCTTCAACAAATCTTTCAATTTTGAACAGTTCTCTTTTTTCCACAGCGGAAAGTAAACAGATTTATAGCAAATGGAATCGTTTTCAAGTAAAACGTACTTAGTGTTAGCACCGCCAATGTCTAATCCGATTATTTTCATGGTATCACTCTATAAAGTTACTCAAGTTACATTTCTCCTTACCGAATTCAAAAGTTTGAAAGTCGTGTCCTACTGGATAACTTTTTAGAGCTACGTTGTGGGGTGGGAAAAAATGGCTCATGTGAGTCAAAACTGCTTTCTTAGCATTTACTTTCTTTGAAAGGAGCATAGCTTCCTCTGCATTCATGTGTTTTCTGAAATGAAATTTTGGAGCTAAAGCCTCAACTACGAAAAGGTCTGGATTTTTCATTTCTTCCAGACTTCTTTCAGGTATGTTTATGTTTGTGTCGCCACTTATACTGATTTTGTAGCCATTCCACTCTAAAACGATGCCGTGAGCTCTCCTCAAAGGTGGGTGGTTGACATCTATGAGAGTTACTTTTAAGCCTATTATTTCGAAAGGTTCGTAACTTTCAACTTCTATTGCTTTGTACTTCATGAAGTCCATGTACCTACCTATATCTTCGTGAACTTCTGGAGACGTGTAAACTTTTACGTCATCTTGAACTCTGTAAAAGTCACCAAATCCAGCAAAGTGGTCGTAGTGACAATGAGTCCATATAACCGCTTCAACTCTCTCTACATTCATCCTAAGCAATTGATATCTCAAGTCTGGAGAGGTGTCTATTACAAGCACTTTTCCATTGTTTTCAACTAGTACAGAGAACCTCCTCCTTTCCCACCCGTACTTTCTCGCATTTTCGCAAGTCCTGCAATGACAGCCTATAACTGGAGTTCCGGGTGAATCCCCAGTTCCGAGTAATACCACCCTCATATCAATATGAAGTTTTTAAACAAAGTCTATTTCTAACGTCCTCTACCGCTTGTAGTAAGTCGTCCATTTTTATCCTCTTCTCTCCCCTCAGCAGAGCTTTTAAAACCGCCTCTCTAACCACAAGTTTTAAGTCTGAACCCGTAAATCCCTCCGTTAGCTTCACTATCTCGTCTATGTTGTAATCTCCTTCGATTTTCTCCAGTGCGAGTTCGAGTATTCTTTTCCTAATCTTTTCCTGAGGTTCGGGAAACTCCACTATTTTGTCAAACCTTCTCCACACAGCTGGATCGAGTAAGCTTGGGTGATTCGTAGCAGCTATTAAAATCACTCCATCCTCTACCAAGTTTATTTCGTCTATGGATTTCAATAGCGTGTTTACAGCTCTTTTTACAGCTGCATGTTCATCGCTCGTTCTCGTTTTTGCTACGTAATCGAATTCGTCTATGAACAGTATGCACGGATTAAGTCTCTTTGCAATTTCAAATACTTTTTCTATATTTTTGGAAGTCTCTCCTAAGTACTGAGAAGTTATCATAGAAAGCTTTACTTCCACAAGTGGAACTTTTAACTTCTTGCTCAAAGCTCTCGCAGTCGTCGTTTTACCCGTACCCGGAGGTCCTATAAATAGGAGTTTTCCGATTTCTATAACTCCAACTCTTCTCAAGTATTCTCTCTCCTCCATCGCAACTTCAATTTTCCTTATCTCTTCGAGCTGTTCGTCATCCAAAGCCACTTCGCTGAAGTCAACTCTTATGTCTTCGGGGGAATAAATTCTAACTAAGCTGAGCATTTCAGCCGTTTCCTCGTTTTTCTCAAGTTCAGACAGTATAGTTTTCAGCCACTCCCTATCGCTGTGTTTTGGCAAGTTTTTCTTCTTAGCCTCTTCATAAGATACGTCGAGCCCATCGTTTTGGTAGTAGTAAGCCAAGGTAGGATTTCTTCTAATTCTCTCTATACCCCTCAATGCAAACCACTTTGCTGCCGCTTCAAAAGAGGTAATCTTTATCTGTTTAGTTAAATTATTTATATCTATAAAAGGTAACTTTAGCAATTCTTCAACTTTTTCCCTTTTTCCAACTTTTCTTAAAGTATCTATCTTTACAACTAAAGGTCTATTTATTCCATTTTTCCCGTAAAACAGCTTTCTTATCTCCTTTGGTATGTCGTCCTCCGTTAGCTCCTCGAACTTGTTGTACACTTCCGCTGTAAGAATAACTTCTAATAGTTCCACGCTCATACTTTACACCCGAATTCTCTGACCCCAGACAATCGGGCTAACGTTTTTTAAATCTTTTGTAATTAGCAAAATAGACACTCGACGGCAAAATTAAACATCAAAAAAACCATAAAAATAAATTTAATATTGCAATCTAACTCGTTGCCTCACTCTTGCTCCTAAATGCCTTAAAGAAGCAGAGTGCGGAACCGATTCCAAGGACGGCTGCTCCAACCAAGTAACTAACTATAGGTGCCATAGTAGATGCAGCTTTTACTGTAACGTACACGGGAGTGCACATTCTTATCACCTCCATATACTGTCACGGGGAATATTTAATAAAGTTTACGCAAACTATGAAAAAAGAGGCAAAATTATAAATACTCACAACGGTTACGGTATAATTGGAGGGATCGGGAATGTGTGCACCTGCATCTGTAACAGCTCTACACCAGTTAGTAGCAGTAAACGCGTTTCAGGCGTACATGGTTAGCCACATAATGGGAATAAGCGGCTTAGTAGGTGCTGCTTTACTCTGCTTTAAGGGCAGCATCTTTGGCAAGCTATCTCAGTTTGTTGGAAAGTTTGGTAAGTAATTTTTTATTTAACTTTTGATTTTTTGGCTTAGAGGGATAACTTTGCTTTCGAAGTTAATAAGACCTGAAATTTTACAAGTGGAATCGACAAACGATTGCTTTTTGAATTGCAAGCCTTGCATGAGAAAGCACCTTGAAAGACCAGTCGGCTATATAGATGTAGAAGAGTTCAAAAAGCTACCTCTAAGCAGTTTTGAAGAGGTATGCCTTCACGGCTGGGGAGAGCCGTTGCTACACCCCGAATTATTTGAAATGGTTAGACACGTCAAATCTCTTGGGATAAAAGCGAGTATGGGTACAAACGGTTTCCTCGTTAACGAAAAGATAGATGAAATCTTTAGTAGTGGTTTAGACGAAATATCTTTTGGTATATATTCGTTTGAAGGTCGAAAGAAAGCTTTTGACAACTTAGAACTTTTAATTAAAGAAAAAAAGGAAAGAAATAGTGACAAGCCAACTGTATTCGTTGACGTAACCATTTTTAGAGATAACTTAGAAGAAATACCAGAACTCGTAAAAACTTTCGTTGACATGGGTGTTGACGGTATAGTTCTGCACAGGTTGTTTAACGTTTACAAAGTAGATCCCGATGTTGAATACATAAGCAGTAAAGAAGAGAAAAGTTTATTTAAAGAAGTGAAAAAAATTGGTGGAAAGAAAGTTTACCTTCCAACGAAGCACCTAAAACCATGCAGAATAGCATTTCACACGATGTTCGTAACGTGGGAATGTATGCAGTGTTCCTGCGTTTACTTAAGCGAGGAGTACCTTGGAGATGCGAGAACTGATTACGAAACGATGTTGAGGAGGCATCTAAAATTTGTTTCGGGGATGAGGAAACATGAGATATGTAGAAGATGTTTCTGGTAGTTTTGTAAGTGGAAGCGTTGAAAAACTGCTCGTTTCGGTGATTTGTGCTTACGTCGTATTCACTTTAATGACTTACATCGATTTAAAACCAATCTTAGAAGCTCTAATTCCATTAAAAGCTCCGTTTAAAAACATATCTGTTTTGGGTGGATTCCTAATCGTATTCTGGGTTTCCTTAGCCTATAGATCTTGCGGTAAGGGTTACGGAATAGCAACCGCTCTTCTCGCAGTCTCTTTTTGCCTCTTCGTAAGCCCTTGGTACGATGTGATAAAACCCTACTGGTTCAGCGTAGCGGGATTCCTATCTTTCCTACTTTTAGGTGTTTTAACTGAATACGTAAACGGTGGCGTTGGAAACCTTGCATGCATACTCGTAAATTGGTCTGCCGCAGTTATAGCAGGATTCATAAAAGTCAACTTGTTAGCGTTTGCAGTCTTAGGTTTCGTAGCTTTTATTTCAGGATACGCAGGAGATTTAGCGGCTAAAAAAGTTATAGAGTTAATTTTTAAGTCTTGAGGTGCTTTTTATGAAAAGTGAGCTTAGAGATTACCTCAAGAACAAAGAGTACTGGAAAATACGTAAACCTTCCCTTGCAATGCAATTTTTATACGATTCAGACGAATTCTACAGATTTAGGAGTGCAGAAGCTTTGGGATATCTTTGTAGGGGAAAAACTGCAAGAAATTTTATTCTAAGGCTTTTCTGGCACTTGAGCGATGAAAGTGGAGCTTATTGCATTGGAGCTCCTCTTGGTATAGCGGAGATAGGTAGAACGAATCCTGACGTTTTTGAAGGTTTTAAAAACAAATTCGTATCGTTAATAGACGACTGGGAAGTCGAGAGAAAGTACGTAGTTTACGGTATGGGTAGAGTAGCACACTTAATTCAGGATACGTATCCAGATTCAAGAGAAAAAATAGCTGAAGTTCTCAAAAACGACAAATCTCCGGAAACCATAGCTTACGCAATTTTAACGGCAAAAAAGCTTAATTGCTGTATAAACGAAAGTTTTAAAGCAGCAGAAAAATTTTCAGGAAGTATTGTTAGAATTTACAATGGAGAAAAAATCTTAACAATAAGATTTCCAGAGGTAATTGACATGGAATACGCTTTTTAATGCTACCAACTACCAGCTAATACTACCAACGTCCCCTCCTTCTTCTCCTCCTCGGAAATTCAAAGAACAAAACGTTGCCACATTTTGGACATTCAACTCTATCGAATTCCGCAGAAAAAGGGGCTTTCCAAGAGTAACCGCATTCACTGCAAACAAAAACGCGAAAAACGTCTCCATAAACGTTTACAGTCGCACCGCCAACTATTGCCATACTCGCTTTTCTCCTTGCTTCTTTGAGAATTCTGTGAAAAGTTGGCTGAGATATACCCATCTTCTCCGCTGCTTCTACCTGAGTTAGTCCTTCTATATCTGCTAACCTCAAAGCTTCAAGCTCTTCAGGCGTAAATTCAACTACTCCCGGAAACGCTGGAAATTCCGAGAAGAATCTCCTACACCTCCTTCTTGGCATTAAGTCTCACCGTACGGTTTTATTTCTAATTCTACCACGTCTCCAACTTTTAATTCCAGCTCACAGTAAGTAGAGTAGTCGAGAGTTACGTATGCATCATCCACAATTGAGCTGAGGTAAGCATTACCTATCTGTTTGCTCAATTCCATAAGCTTAAAGGGGTCTTTAAAAACTTCTTCTACTTTCGGAGCTGCAAAGCCCCTTTCAGATATTTTCATGTAGATTACAACCTTATCTTCGTCTTTCATTTCAATCCTCGTTATTCTGTACTTCATTAAACCACCCCTTTAGAATTTCATACCGCTGACTTTTTCAAGTTCTTCTTTTAACTTTAAAGCTCTTTCCAGACTCCTATCTACTATCCACTTTTCTTTTACTTTATCTCTCAGCTTTTTCAGTTTTTCGTAAAACTCTTCGAAAGTAACTCTTTTTTTATCGAATACAAGGTTGTCAGCAAAAGCAACTATTTTTTCCTCAAGTGTTTCTGGCATAAAATCTTTCTCCGGTAAACCTAAGGCCTTAGCCTCCTCAGCAGTTATGCCACAAGAAAAATGTCTTTCCGCAACTCTCACGATTTTCTCGTCAATTCCCTCTTTTCTCAGTATTTCTCCCGAAACGACGAAGTGTTCTATTCCGTGTGTTTTAGCCCTCCCTATGTCGTGCAACAAAGCTCCAATCTTTACAGCCTCTACATCAACATCGTATCCGTTCTCTCTCGCCTTTTCAGCTATCTCAACTGCGAGTTTCGCTACTTCAATGCAGTGATTTCTAACGTTATCGGGCAAGTTGTATTTATCCCAGAGTTTTTTTACAAGCTCTGGTATTATCAAGAAATCACCTCCTAAAATCTGTGGAGAAAACAGCTCCAGTAAAGAGAGTGTATCCTCTTCACTTTCTCCACAGTTGACCTGACTTTGTCTATGGCATGAGAGTCTTTAACCCTATCAAGCAAAGGCTTGTAGCTCTCAGGCTCTCTTATGTTACTCGTATCAATTCCAGCCATAGCAGCAATTATCGCCAAATTAGTGTATGGTAAAGCCCCTTCTATACTGTAACCCCCTTCAAGCACAGCAAACATCTTACCATCGCAAAGTTCTTCAGCCAATTTTCTCGTTTTTTCCATCAACTTTGCGTAACCTCTGGCAGTTAAAGCTAAGGATGTAAGCGGGTCTGTAAAGTGGTTGTCTTGTCCAGCAGACACGGCTATAAATTCAGGTTTGAAATCATGGGCTATGGGTTCAATTATTTCTTCGAAAACGAGCATGTAACACTCATCACCTGCACCCGGCGGTAGAGGTACATTTACAGTATAACCTTCTCCTTCACCTTCTCCAACTTCTTCTGGATATCCAGTTCCCGGATACAAAGGCATTTGGTGGAGAGATATGAAGAGAACTGTAGGATCTCTGTAAAAGATTTCCTGAGTCCCATCTCCGTGATGAGCGTCCCAGTCCAAAATTAAAACTTTACTTACACCTCTTTTTCTTTGCAACCACCTAACAGCTATGGCGATGTTGTTCAAATAGCAAAATCCAGCACCTATTTCAGGCTTAGCGTGATGACCGGGGGGTCTAACCATGGCAAATGCGTTGTTTGATACTCCATCACAGACAAGCTTGGCAGCTGTAATAGCTCCTCCAGCAGCGAGTAAAGCCCCCTCGTATAAGCCCCTCGGAATTACAGTGTCCCAATCGATGATACCTCCAGTTTTACTCTCTCTTTTCAGAAAATCGACATAGTTACGAGTGTGAACAGCTAAAACGTCTTCTTCCTTAGCTTTTTCTGGAGTTACTATTTCCACTCCAGCTTCGAATATTCCCTCCTCTTTAAGTTGATCTAGCGTATATGCTAACCTCTCCCTTCTCTCAGGATGAGTAGGAGTTTGTTCATGCTCAAGATATGATTCGTGAAACACTAATGCAGTTTTCATAATCCTACTTCTTCCTACGCGGTAATAAAACTTTGTAACTCAAAAATATGAAAGAGAGAATAAAACCAAAAATAACTGTTAAAATAAAAAATTGAATTCTTTTAATTTTAAAATTTTCCATTCCATAATTGTAATCGTGCATAAAATTTCCAGCCAACCAGTCGCTAACGTTTCCGTAAACAACAACTCCAGCTTCTCTATTCATTTCTAAACCACATTTATCTAAGTTTGCACTCGTTATTATAGCTTTTTTATCTGAAATTATCAGTTTTCCGTGTATTTGAGGAAAAATTCTTATTGAAACGTTTGGTATTTTTTCCAACACTCTTGCATAACCAATTTTACTCAAAACTATCAAAACTTTTGTTTTCTTAGACGCCTTCTTTATTGCGTTCACCAGAGATGGATAAGGAACTATATACGGTGCTTCTATGTAAAGCCTGTTTTTAGCCGAGCTTATCGCATTCAAAATCGGGTTGAAATCTGGCAATACGAAAATTGTAATTTTACCTCTAAATTTTTTTATTTCATTACATGGTTTTAAGTGAGTATTAAAGTGCACTTGATACGTTTTGCGATTATATTTAACGCCCTGCTTTTCATAAATTTTATCATGATTTACAACTTTTAGCAGAAACTCAGAAACTCTTGGGTCTTTTAGTATTACGTAATACCCCCTGTTACACCACTTCCAGTTTTCCGTAGTGATTATACTCGCAGAATCATTAAAATTACTGTTATTCCACAAAACTGCAAATTTGTAGTGGAAAAACCTGTAAGTTCCTCTTAAAAAGTGTACATTTTTCAATTTTAGCTCTTTTGACGGTATTCCTCCAATTGGTCTTTCTTCGAGAAAGTAAGTGACGTTTTCAGCTTTAATGCACGGATACGTGTAAGTGTATGAAACGACTATCGCGTTTTTAGCTCGAAAATCTAAGTTCGAAGGAGATTGCACAATTGTATAAGTTGTATTAACCGTAACTGGCTTAAAATTAGTCCAGTCTTCGTACCATATATGCCAACCGTTTTTCCAATAAAATATCTCGCCTTTCTTAGCGTTTTTGTAGTAAAGAGTTGTGCAAAACTTATTCCGAAAAACTATTTTAGCACCTTTATTTGGTAGAGTTATACCTTCAACTATTTTATAGTTAGACAAGTTACCTACGAATTGAAGGGAGTTAAACTCTTTTAAAAAACTCGTTTTGTTCTTCGTTATAATCGTATTATTACTGACATTCCAAATTTTTCCGTTTACAATAAGAGTTCCGTTGCTTACAGCTATCCACTCAGCTCTATAATCTTTTTTCGGATTGGGACATACAGCAATAGTAGTCAACAGCAGTAACAACAGCAAGTACTTCATTAAAAATGATTTTTCCCACTAACTTAAATTCGTTTTTATTTTACTTAAAATAACGATTTAAACACTATTTTAATGGCAAGTACATTTCGTAATCGTAGCACGAATCTATGACTTTAAAACCCATCTTCTTGAAAACGTGTATAGCCCTAACGTTACATCTTGAAGTCGTAAGGAATATTCCCCTAAAACCCTTTTCTTTCGCCATCTTTATTATTTCTTTCATCATTCTCTGCCCCAGCCCTATGTTCTGATAACCTCTAAGAACGAATATGCACAGCTCTCCCGTCCCATTTCCAGCTGGAATTATCGCTACATGTCCGACTATTTTCCCATCGCATTCAGCGACGAGTGAAAATCCGCTGTCGAGAATGAAATCTACCCACGTTTCTATAGCTGGCTTTGACACGGGGGGCAAACCGAGACATCTATCTTCCGGGTGAAAGTTGAGGTACATCTCAACAAGTCTATCTTTATCGTTAATTGTTGCCGGACGGATTGTAACTTCCTTTCCATCTTTGGTAACAAACTTTATAACGTGGTCAAGCTTCATCATAAATTTATGTTGTAACTTCTCATATATAATTTCTTTTGAGGATGATTAATAATTATATCTATTAATCATATTCGAACTTTCAAAAACTTCGAAACTACGCTTAGTTAAAAAACTCAAAATTTTAAATTCAAAAATTTTAAAATTTAGAAATGAAATAAATAAATTATTTAGATTTTTTCGAATCTATCTTCAAGTTTTTCTAGAACTTTTGGTAGAGTTGTATATTCCATGTCTTCGTGAGGTAATCTGTGAGGTTCGAATGGGCCATGTCTTCTCATATATTCAGCTATCTCCTGAGCCTTCTGCCTCGTGTAGTCGAAAGCTGGATCATCAAACATATCAACTGGGCCAATTAAGCGGTCGCCAACCTGAAATCCGGCAGCTATAACTCTTGGCGGCCCATCAAACCTCGTGCACTTCGCATACCTGAATGGTACTGGCATTAAAGGACCGTTGTGGCTACCCCTCATCCAACCACTAACCAAGTGTGGAAAAGCAAAAGCCTCTAAGACTTCTCCTACTGCCGGCAATCCACTCTGAGCTCTAACCAATGCTACTGGATCGTCTTTTCCAACGTACTCTCCAGCTATCTGGTAGAGTTTTTCAGTGCTAACTACTGCTACTGGCTCGTCAGCAGGAAGTTTTCCTCCTTCTTTTGGATAAACTCTTTTTATTACGAATCTCGACTTTCCACCTATGAGGGCTAATATATCGTACATCTCCTCCGGTGTTTTCATAAAAACCCTTTTGTGTTCCATTATATCCCATATTTCGAATACAAAGCCGTTGTGCAAAGCGGGATCGATTACTAAACCGGCAGTGTTGAACGGATCAGCAAACATTCTAAATATTGGCAGGTTAAATGCACCCGGTTCAGTTTTATCCATCATAAAAGCTATTAGGGGTTCGGACTTTCTCGGCGTAAATTCCATTTCCGCTACTCCCGGTCCCATACCTCTTACGTTTCCTGAAAAAGCGTCTTTTAGTAAATCCTGCCCAGCTCCATAGAGTTTTAACTCCTTTGCTTTTGCAGTACATTTTTCAAAAACTTCCCATGCAATTCCGTGAATTTTTTCGCTATCCACGCCCTCTTTGTGAAGCATTATTAGTTCGGTGTCGTCACCACAGTTCAAAACCCTGTAATCTATAATATCCCCATTCTGCTTTTTCTCTTCAAGAACGGATTTTGCAACTTCAAGAGTTTCTTCATACACAACAGCATGCCCAGGGCAACTACCTATATCTGCCTTTATCAGGCTTACAGTAATTTTTTCGACCATATTATGATAACTACCACAAACAATTTAAGCTTTTGGTCTGCTGAAAAATTACGGATAATGATAATGATATAGAGCAGAGATGAAAAACATTATAAAATTGGGTTTAGTAAACACCGAAATAAGATTTAAAATTAGTTGAACTGGAGGTAGTAGTATGGAAAGCAAAACGGGCAAGCTCGAAAGAGTTCCAACTGGAATTCCGGGGTTTGATGAACTTTGCGAGGGAGGGTTAATAAGGGATCGCTCTTACTTGGTAACTGGTACTTCCGGTTCTGGAAAAACGATATTTGCAATGCAGTTCCTCCTTAATGGAATAAGAGAGTACAACGAACCGGGAATATTCGTAGCTACTGAAGAAAGACCTCAGCACTTGCGAGAGCATTTCTCAACTTTCGGCTGGGATATAGAGAAGTACGAAGAAGAAAACATGTTAGCAATAATTGACGCAACATCGACTAAGATAGGTTTGCCAACGGATGAGAAGTACGTTGACATAAGACCTTTTGATACGAGGTCTTTAATCGACAACGTTATAACAATTCAGGACGAAATCGGTGCTTTGAGGTGTGCTCTCGACTCAACGACTTCGATAGGGTTCGCAATACAAGACCCAGCGAAGTTCAGAGTTGAATTGCTTAGAATATCTACGACTTTTGAAGTTCTTGGTCTAACGTCTATACTAACGTGTGAAGTGATAGAGAACGGGGCGATAAGCAGGTTTGGTGTTGAAAACTTCGTTACTGAAGGAACTATAGTTTTGTACTATCAGAAGTATGAAAACATAAGGACGAGGAGTTTAGAGATATTCAAGATGAGAGGTAGCAACCACAGCAAGAAAATTCACCACTTCGTAATAGACAGCAACGGAATAACAGTACATCCGGGGGAGGAGGTTTACAGCTAAAATGTACAATCCCGGATTAGTAGTTCTTTACTGGTTCAGCTTAGTAACAACAGTAGCAGGATTGCTTGGCTTCTCTTTCAGTCCAAAGTACGAGGAAAGTTATGACAGTTACTTAAAGTACATAGTAACTTTTTACCTAATAGCAGACTTTGGATTTTTTATCCATGGAATAGCCCACTACCTGTGGGGTACTGTAATCTGGGTAGAGTTTT
>Ga0256833_1000581_pt1 | contig 28309 bp, 25 predicted proteins | sample 356284metaG_FD_190535 | JGI IMG/M metagenome (GOLD analysis project Ga0256833, IMG submission 190535) | Hydrothermal vent microbial communities from Mid Atlantic Ridge, Atlantic Ocean - 356-284 | ecosystem: Environmental > Aquatic > Marine > Hydrothermal vents | place: Atlantic Ocean: Mid... | reverse complement strand
GACAACAGAGCCGCGGGGAAGAAAAAGGCGCGCTCGCGCGCTTGAGCGTTGGAACCCGCAGGCCGTTGGTCGTTATCCCTTGTCGGCGCTGGCGCCGCCGTTGGAACCCGCCTTGGCCGCCGCGGTCGAGGTTTCCTTGGCCGCGGTTTTGGTTTCGGTGGCGGTTTTTTCTTTGGCCGGTTTGCTGCCGCTGTTGGTGCCCCGATTGTCGGTCACATAAAAGCCACTGCCCTTGAACACCACCGCCGGCGGCCGAAACACCCGATGCACCGTGCGGTGGCCGTTGGGGCAGGTCACCTGGCTTTGGTCATCCCGAAACGACAAGAATTTATCGAACACCACGCCGCAGGTCTCACAGCGGAAAGTGTAGGTGGGCATAAGCACCTCCCCAGGCCCGGCCGCGCCGCGCGCGGCGCGGGGGTTAACGTGCCAGAAGATTTCGGCAAGCTGTCAGGGCTTGTGATGTTGCACGTAATATCGCCTCGGCATCCTGAGGCGTATATAAATCTGCAGCCGGGATGCCACTCTGTTCATCTCCGTAAAAGCTCAATTCGCGCTCGGTTCGCAATGTGCGCGACAAAGCTGCTAATTCAGGAATTTGGCCCTGAAAAAACTCTGGAAAACGATCGGCCTCTTGCAACAATACTGGTCCCACATCATGAATACGCGGGACCTCCACACCGACCACAGCAACACGGCCTTCAAGGCTAACTCTACGCTCTCCTGACACCGCCGAATAACCAAATGCCAATGGCGGTGGGTATTTAGATAATGCGCCTCCGCCAAAATCACCTCAGCTTGTTGCAACATCGCCCGGGCCATTTGGCGATTGTTCATATTTCAAAAACCTCGCCCGCTCGCACATCGGGTTTGAGAATCCAATATTCAATCTCTTCGGCTCGCTTTTTGTGAGTACCCAAAGATTGCAATCGGCGGGCCAAGTCTTGCAATAAATGGCGGAAAAAGCCACCTTTGTCATACAAAATAATAGCATCCTCCATCATACCCAAATACACAGGATGAAAATGTTGCGCCTCTTCCCGACTGCGGATGATTTCCACGAAATCTACAAAAATCCCTTGCTGCCATAAGGCTTCCAACCGGGGTGTCACCGTCCGGCGTGCGGCGGCAATGAGGGCCCGTCGCGCAAGCATCCCCTTCGGAGCCTCTTCAACCACAATCAGCAAATCGATATCCGAGGTAGGGCCAGCCTCGCCACGCGCTACCGATCCAAACAACACGACTGAAACCAGTTGCTCCCCTAAGCAACGCTGTAGGATTTCCGCATATTCCACAGCCAGGTGGCGCAAATGAACATTCAGATTTTGCTGCTTCATGGCCATCCTCATTTGCCAATTGTCCGCACCGCCGCATGAACAACCCACCAGCCTGGAATTCGCATTATACCACCGCCCTGCACTGGCCCCATTCACAAAATGCCACCCAGGGGAAGGCCCCTGGGTGGCGACGGTCAGCAGCAGCCGACCGCAACGGATGCGTGAGGCCGGTTTATTTCTTGCCTTTCTTGCCCTTGACCTCGATGATCTTCGGCCGCGCCTCTTCGGCCTTGGGCAGCACCAGGGTCAGCACGCCGTTCTCGAAGGTCGCCTCGGCTTCGTCGGCCACCACGGGCGCCGGCAGGCGGATGCTGCGGCTGAAGGTACCATAGCGCCGTTCGCGCAGGTAGTAGGTGGCGCCTTCTTCCTCCGCATCCTCCCGCACTTCACCCCGCAGGGTCAGCACATCGCCGGTGATGCTCACCTGCAGGTCCTCGGGCTTCACCCCCGGCACCGTGGCCTTGAGCACGATGGCGTCGTCGGTCTCATACAGGTCCACATGCGGGGTCAGCACCCAGGTGGCCTCCACCTGCGCCAGCGGCCGACCCAGGAACTCGTCCAGGAAGCGGTCCATGGTGCGCTGCAGGGTCAGCATCTCCCGCAGAGGTTCCCACCGCATCAGCATGGCTCACCTCCTCGTCTCCTGGGATGGCCAGGGTGCCGACCTTTTCTTTCGGCCCCGGCATTTCCTTCTTTAAGACGGCGGTGTAAGAAAAGTGTTAACGAAATCTCAGAAGGTCGTTAAAATCCGCCGTCCTCACGGGGGAACCGACGGCTACGCGTCGGCCGTTTCGGTCACCTGAAGCCAGTCTTCGCCGGCGCGCAAGAAGCCGCGCAGATGCATCTCCAGCTCGGGCCCCCAGTGGGTCCGCAGCTGGGGGAAGGTCACCTCCCACACCCGGCCGCGCCAATGCAAGTGCAGCGCGCACGCGTCATCGCCGGGGAAGGATAGCAAGGCGTCGTACACCCGACGCAGGCGGCGGATTTCGGCCTGCTCGTCGTCGCCTAAGTGCAGGCGCAGCACAAAGCGCCGGGCCGGCGCGCGGCGGCGCTTGCCGTTGCCATTGGCCGGCGTCCACGCTTCGGGGAAGGCATCGTCGGCCCAGGGGTCGTAGTCGGCCGCGGGCTCCTGCAGCCCTCCGGGCGCCGCGCCAAATGCGTCTTCCAGGGGCAGGGCTTGCTGCCGCGTCGCCACCGCGGCCAGGTCCGTCTCCACCTGGTCCACCAGCACCGAAAGCTCGTCGCGACCGGCGCGCTGGTCCGTTTTGCCCTGCACCCACACCACTTCGCCTTCGCGCATGAGCTGGCGCACCTGCCGCCACACCTTGGGGAAGACCACCAGGTCAATCTGGCCCTCCAGGTCCTCCAGGGTGACGAAGGCCATCTCCTGGCCCTTTTTGGTGGTGTAGGGCCGCACCGCGCGCACCACGCCCAGCAGGTTGACCTTGCGCCCCGGCGCTTCTTGGGCCACCTGGCGGGTGGTGGCGGCCTGCAGCTGGGGCCAACGCTTGAGGGCCACGGCCAGGGGGTGTTCGGAGAAGAACACGCCCATGAGCTCTTGCTCCCAGGCCAGCTTCTCCTTGGGCGTGGCTTCCATCTCCGGCAGGGGGATGTCGATGGCCGCGGCCGGGGCCGCGGTCGGGTTCCCCCCGGCGCCGGCGCCAAAGAGGGAAAGCTGCCCGGCCTCGCGGTCGCGCATGGCCCGGGCGTTGACGGTCATGATGCGGTCCAGGGCCTCCAGCAGCGCGGCCCGGTCGCCAAAGCGGTCCAGCGCGCCGGCCTTGATGAGGCTCTCCAGGGAGCGCCGGCCCACCACCCGCAGGTCCACCCGTTGGACGAAATCGGCCAGGTCGGTGAAGGGCCCGTCCTGGTCCCGGGCGCGCAAAATTTCCTGCACGCCTTTGTGGCTCACATGCTTGATGGCCCCCAGGCCAAAGCGGATGCCCTCGCCGCCTTCGGGCAGGGCTTCGATGGTGAATTCCCAGCGGCTGTGATTGATGTCGGGGGGCAGCACGGTGAGGCCGTGTTGCCGCGCGTCTTCCACATAGCGGGCCACCTTGTCGGTGTTGTTGAGCACCACGGTGAGCAGCGCGGTCATGTATTCCAGCCGATAGTGGGCCTTGAGGAACGCGGTTTGCACCGCGATGACCGCGTAATCCGCGGCATGGGATTTATTGAAGCCGTACTGGGCAAAGCGTTTCCAGTCGTTGAAAATGGCTTGCGCGGTCTCGCGAGGGATGCCGTTTTGCACCGCGCCTTCGACGAACTTCTTCTCGTGCGCCTCGATGTCCTTCTGCTTTTTCTTGGCGATGGCCCGCCGCAGGTTGTCCGACTCCGCGCCGCTGTAGCCGGCCAGGTCCATGGCCGCGCGCATGATTTGCTCTTGATACACGGTGATGCCGTAGGTTTCGGCCAGAATGGGCTCCAGCTTGGGATGGCGATAGGTGATTTCCTCCTCGCCGTGCATGCGGCGGACGAAGGAATCGATGAAGGCCATGGGCCCGGGGCGATACAGGGCCACCATGGCCACGATGTGCTTGAGTTCGGTGGGCTGCATGTTGACCAGGTGGCGGGTGAAGCCCGCGCCTTCCACCTGGAACAGGCCCACGGTGTCGCCCTGGCGCATGAGCTCGTAGGCCGCGGGGTCGTCGAGGGGGATGTTGTACAGGTCGTAGCGCTTGCCATGGCGCTGGGCGATGAGGTCGCAGGCCTTGGCCATGACGGTGAGGGTGGCCAGGCCCAGAAAATCGACCTTGAGCAAGCCCATGTCTTCCAAAATGCCCATCTCGAACTGGGTCACGCTGCGGATGGGCGCTTCGGTCGCCGGGCCCCGCTCGTCGTCGGCGCTACCGCCCCCCGATGTAGGACGGTGCAAGGGCACATGCTCCACCACCGGGTCCGGGGTGACCACCACGCCGGCCGCGTGGGTTCCCACATGGCGCACCACCCCTTCCAGGGCCATGGCCGTGTCGAACAGGCGGCGGGTCTCGGGGTCCTGCTGGTAAGCCTGCACCAGCTCCTGCACGGGCACTTTGTACTCGCGGTTTTTCTCCTCGTCGGGCACTTCCCGCTCCGGGCCGTCGTCCCCTTCCTTGACCGTCTTGAAGAAGCCGAACAGCACCTGGCGCAGGTTCACCGGCCGACTGGGAATGTTGGGGACCTGTTTGGCCAGGCGGTCTATCTTGTCGGGGTCGATTTCCAACACCCGCCCCACATCCCGCAGCGCGGCCCGGGCCTTCATGGAGCCGTAAGTAATGATTTGGGCCACATTCTCCGCGCCGTATTTTTCGGCGATATAGCGCAGCATCTCATCCCGCCGGTCGTCCTGGAAGTCCAGGTCGATGTCGGGCATGGTCTGGCGGTGGGGGTTGAGGAAACGCTCAAAGATGAGGTCGTGCTCCAGCGGGTCGACCATGGTGATGCCCAGGCAATAGGCCACCAGGGAACCGGCCGCGGACCCGCGGGCGTTGTACCAGATGCCCTGTCGACGGGCGTAGTTGACCAGGTCCCACACGATGAGGAAATAGGCGTCGAAACCCATCTCGTGAATGATGCCCAGCTCATGCTCGAAGCGCGCCCGAACCTGGGGGTCGTCGGCCCGGTCGCCGTAACGCCGGCGCAGGCCTTCTTCGGCCAGGTGGCGCAAATATGACTGGGCATCGTGCCCCTCGGGCACGGGAAAAGTGGGCAGGAAATAGTCGTGTTTGGTGCCTTTGGGCTTCAGGCTGTTGACCGGGATGTGCACATCGCACATCTCCGCGATGAGCAGGGTGTTTTCGATGGCCCCCGGCACCTCGCCGAACAGCCGGCGCATCTCCTCGGCCGAGCGGAAGTAGTAGGTCGGGTCCTCCATGCGCAGGCGTTTGGGGTCCTTGAGCTTCTTGCCGGTCTGAATGGCGATGAGCACATCCTGCAGCTTGGCATCCTCGGGCCGAATGTAATGCACATCGTTGGTGGCCACGAAGCGGGCGTTGTAACGCTTGCCCAGCTCCAGCAGGGCCTTGTTGACCTCCCGCAGCTCGGGGATGTTGTGATCCTGCAGCTCGAAGAAGAAGCGCTCCGGGCCGAACACCTCGTAATACCAGTCCAGACGCTCCCGGGCCTTGTCGAAATCGCCCCGTTTGAGGGCCACGGGCACCTCGGCCGACAGGCAGCCAGTGGTGGCAATCAGCCCGTCGGCATAGCGGGCCAGGGTTTCGTAGTCGATGCGGGGCTTGTAATAAAAGCCCTCCAGCTGGGCGAAAGAAGCCAGTTTCATCAAGTTCTTCCAGCCCGTTTCGTTTTGGGCCAGCAGCAGCAGGTGATACGGCGAGCGGTCCAGCTTGGGGTTCTTCTTCTTCACATCGGGCACCAGGTAGGCCTCCATGCCCAAAATGGGCTTGATTTTCGCATTCTTGGCCGCGATGTAAAACTCCACCGCACCGAAGAGCGCGCCGTGGTCCGTGAGGGCCAGCGCGGGCATGTCGGCCGCCTTGGCCGCTTGCACCAGGGCCGCGACCTTGCTCAGGCCGTCCAGCAGGGAGTATTCCGAGTGCACATGCAGGTGGACGAAGGACATGGGCTGCCATCCTCCGTGGGGGCTGGGGGAAGGGCTCCGCTACGGCCAAGTATACCGCGCGTCGGCCGGGTTGCGCCCAGGCCCCAGCGCGCTTTTGGCCGTGGCCCCTGGTTCAGGCTCAGCGAGAAGTGCTTATCCTCACCCAGGGGGAGCGGATTGAAGATGTTATAATCGGGCCGCAATTCAACCCCGGTATCAAAAGGAGCAGGTCCCATGGGCTATACCATCATCCAGGTCCCCGAAGGGGGCGCGAAAATCCGCAAACCCGGCGACACCCTCATCGTGCCCGACAACCCCATCATCCCCTTCATCGAGGGCGACGGCACGGGGCCCGACATCTGGCGGGCCGCGGTGCGGGTGTTCGACGCCGCGGTGGAAAAGGCCTACGGCGGCAAGCGCAAGATTTTCTGGATGGAAGTGTACGCCGGCGAAAAGGCTTACAACAAATTCGGCTCCTGGCTGCCCGACGAAACCATCCAGGCCTTCAAGGAATTCCTGGTGGGCATCAAGGGGCCCTTGACCACGCCGGTGGGCGGCGGCATCCGCTCGCTGAATGTGGCCATTCGCAAGGCGCTGGACCTGTATGTGTGCCAGCGCCCGGTGCGCTGGTTCCCCGGGGTGCCCTCGCCCCTCAAGCACCCCGAGTGGGTCGACATGGTCATTTTCCGCGAGAACACCGAAGACATTTACGCCGGTATCGAATTTGAAATGGGCTCGCCCGAGTGGAAGCGCTTCATGGAGCTCTTCAAGGAGAACTTCCCCGAAGAGTATGCCAAGATGCGCTTCCCCGAGACTTCGGGCATTGGCATCAAGCCCGTGTCGGAGCAGGGCACCAAGCGCCTGGTGCGGGCGGCCATCAAATGGGGGCTGGAAAACGGCCGCAAGAGCGTGACCTTGGTGCACAAGGGCAACATCATGAAGTACACCGAAGGCGCGTTCCGCAAGTGGGGCTACGAAGTGGCCGAAGAGGAATTCGGCGACAAAGTCTACACCTGGATGATGTGGGAACGCACCAAGGCCGAAAAGGGCGTGGAAGCGGCCAACGAAGAGCAACGCCGGGCCATCGAAGAGGAAGGCCGCCTGCTGGTCAAGGACGCCATCGCGGACATCACCTTCCAGCAAACCCTCACCCGCCCCAAGGAGTTCGACATCATCGCCACCATGAACCTGAACGGCGATTATCTCTCGGACGCGCTGGCCGCGCATGTGGGCGGCATTGGCATCGCGCCGGGCGGCAACATCAACTACGACACGGGCCACGCGGTGTTCGAGGCCACCCACGGCACCGCGCCCAAATACGCCGGTCTCGACAAGGTCAACCCCTCCTCGGTCATCCTGTCGGGCGTGATGATGTTCCAGTACATGGGCTGGAAGGAAGCCGCGGACCTGATTATCAAGGGCATCGAGGGCGCCATCGCGGCCAAGACCGTGACCTATGACTTCCACCGCCTGATGGAAGGCGCGACCCTGCTGAAGACCTCGGAATTCGGCGACGCCATCATTCGCCACATGGACGATTGAGCCACCCCGGGCAGACAGCACCTCCAGAGCAACCTCCCCTCGCGGCGCGCCGCGAGGGGAGGTTTTTGTTATAATAACAATGAAAGCACCGGCATGTAGGGGCCCCCTGGATGGGAGGCGTGGCCATGGCACAAGTGGAAATGCGCCTTGAGGGCGAGGGGGTATCTTTGCGCCTTTTGCCGCTGACAAATTGGCTGCAAGTGCTCGCGTTGTGGGACCAGGCCCTCAGAGCTCAGGCCGCCCATCTGGCTACGGGAAAATTGCCACCCGAAGCTCTGCCGCGTTTGACCCGTTTAGAAGAAGGTTCGCTCCGGGCGGTGTTGCTCCTACCGGCTCCGGTCACTGCCCAGGCCTGGCTGCAAATCGTCGACGCGGTCCAACGCCACCAACGGGGCGTCCTGGTACGCCGCACTTTAGAGGCGTTATATCAGTTGCGGGCCTGGATGGCCCGACACAACTGGCGACTACACTGCCGGGAGGCGCGAACCCAGCGCAACCTGGTGCTGGAAGCTACAACCACCCTTCCCGAAACCCAAACCTTCGTGCAACATACCACCCTGTACGGGCAATTGTTGCGCATTGGCGGCGACGATCCGCCCACAGCAATGCTGCGCCTGGCAGATGGGCAGCGCGTGACGGCCCGTCTCAGCAGGGCACGACAAAAAGGCACCACACTGGCCAAAAGGCTGGCCGCGTATCTCTACGAATGGGTCGGAGTTCGGGGGCGCATCGAAATCAGCTTACCCGAGCGGCAAATCGAACGGCTGCTCATCGAGGACATCCTGGACTATCGTCCAGCCCACCATGCAGAACAGGTCCGTCAGGCCCTACGGGAAGTTTCGCCGGGCTTGCAGCAATACGCCTCGGTGGAAGAGTGGCTCCAGGCCGCCTCTTGGCTACCTCACCCATCCCAACAGGAGGGCAATTTGGGGGGCTAATGTCCTGGACGACATCCTCCTCTGTCGCTATCGATACGAATTTGCTTATTTATTTTTTGGAACCGCGGTTCGACGAGGAACTCCACCAACGGGCTCGCGCGCTCATGGAACAGTGGTTCAGAACCGGGGTGCTCATCGCTTTACCCATCCCCGTTGCCGCGGAATATCTATCGGGAGCATTCCAAACCCAACATGACGCCCCCTTGCTGGAGGAACTCTACCGTCGCCTGGCCCAGAATTTTGTGCTCCTGGCCTTCGATGAACAGGCCGCGCGGATTTACGCGCGCATCATGCTCCAACGCTCCCAAGATGGCGTTTGGCAACGCTTGCGGGCGCAAGGGGAACCACGGCGTTGTCTGGTGGCCGATGTGGCCATTTTGGCCACGGCAGCCGCGCATCGCGTACCGGCCCTGTATACCGCAGAAAAGCGTCGTACGCTGGCCAATTTAGCCCAGGCCGCGGGGCTGGACATCCAGGTACACTATCTCCAAGACCTACCCTGGCAACCCCCACTGATTTAAACCCCAGGCTGCTCCAGGCATCAACAAAATCACACTCAAACCTGGGGAACACGGAGAAAAACAAAAATTGTTCCCGCGCAAAGCCCTGGGTTTAAATCCAAACCGGCCGGGGGCCCAGGGGGACCGCCCGGCCGGTGCTCATGACGCGCCGCGTCGCGGCTTACGGCTGCGGGGTGGCCGGCGCAGCGCCGCCCTGCTGGGCCTGAATCTGGTCCGCCTCTTCCGCGGTCTTGGGCGCGCCGGCGGCAATCCAGCGCACGAAGATGTCGACCACATCGTCGGGCAACGCCTTGGTGGGCGGCATGGGTCGGCTGAAGTCCAGCTCCTGCCGACGGATGAGTTGCACGAAGATGCTGTTGTCGGGGTCGCCGGGGATGATGACCGGCGCGTGGTCGCCGCTGTGCAACACCTCGTCATACGAGGTCATCAGGTAGTTGTTGTTCTTCTTGCCCGGTCGGTGGCACGAGATGCAATACCGCTTGACCAGCGGCTCCACATGCTCGTCATACGAGGGCACCTCGTCGGGCCCCAGCTGCGGCATGCCGCCCACCTGGGCCTCCTGGGGCAATTCCACCCGGTCATCCCAGGTGTAGCGCATGAAAGTGACGATGGCCTTGATTTCCGCGGGGCCCAGTTCGCCGCCATAGGCCCGGCCAAAGGGCGGCATACCCAGGTCTTGCTGGCCATATTCGATAATGTTGTAGAGGGTCTGGTCCGAGCGGGTGTACATTTCGTCTTGGGAATTGATGGGCTTGAGCACCACGCCTTCCAGGCCCTCCACGCCCTGAATTTCGCCGCCCTCGCCGTCGGGGCCGTGACACTCCGCGCAGTGGATGCTGTAGAGCTCCTGCCCCAGCGCGATTTGCTCGGTCAGCGTCAACGCCACGGGCCCTTCTTCCTGCTTGGGCGTGGTGGCCACCGCGCGAATGGTGAGCCCGACCATGGCGATGACGATGGCCGTCATAATGCCGGTTCCCATTTTGCGTTTGGACCAGTGCCGGTAAGGGTTTTTGTCCAAGAAAGGCAGAAAGAAGAGAATGAGAATGGCCAGCCCGGGGATGACCACCGCGCCTACCCATTCCAGCTCACCGGGAATGAACTTCAAGAACTCGAAGAGGAAGAGGAAGTACCACTCGGGCCGGGGGATGTACGAAGTATCGTTGGGGTCCACGGGCGGCTCGGGTTTGACGCCCACGAAGGTGGCCAGCCCGACCAGCAGCAGGAAGAGGGCGAAAGAGACCACCAGGTCCTTGTAGACCACATCGGGGTAGAACTTGACCCCGTGATGCTTGAGGCGCAAGTAGCGCTCCCAATACTTTTTCTTGAATTCCTCGTTCACGGCCATCTCTCCTTGCGCGGCTATTCGTCCTTGCTGGGCGGGTTGGAAATGCCAATGCGGATGACCAGATACAGGTGCACCGCAATCAGCAAGGCCATCAGGCCGGGGATCATCCAAATGTGCAGGGCGAAGAAGCGGCTCAGCGTCAGGGCGCTGATTTCTTCACCGCCGCGCAAAATGCGGGTAATCCACGGGCCAATGATGGGCGGCGTGCCCGCGATTTGCGTGCCCACCGTGGTGGCCCAATAGGCCCGCTGGTTCCACGGCAGCAGGTAGCCGGTGAAGCCCATGCCCAAAGTGAGCACGAAGAGCAGCACGCCAATCATCCAGGTGAGCTCCCGGGGATATTTATAGGCCCCCATGTAGAACACCCGCAGCATGTGCAGGAATACGAACAACACCATGAAGCTGGCGCCCCAGTGGTGAATGCCCCGCACCAGCCAGCCAAAGCGCACCCCTTGCATGATGTAATTCACGCTGTCGTACGCGTGGTCCGGGGTCGGCACATAATACACGGTGAGGAAGATGCCGGTCACTACCTGCAGGATGAAGAGGAAGAGGGTGGCGCTGCCCAAGGTATACCACCAGTTGACCTTGGGCACTTTGCGGTCGAGCACCAACTTGTTGATGGTCGTCAGGCCCAACCGTTCGTCGAGCCAGGCATAGAGGGCTTGGGTGCGAGAGGGCTTTTGAGTCATGGCGCTTACCCCTCAACCAGGTGGAGATACAGGGTGCCGTCTTCGATTTTATATTCATACTTGTCCAGCGGCCGCGGCGCGGGGCCCGAAATCACGGTGCCATCTTCCGCGAAATGCGCGTCGTGGCACGGGCAGATGAATTCGGAGACATCATCGTGCCAGCGCACCCGGCAGGCCAGGTGGGTGCACACATTGGAAAACACCGTCACTTCGGTGTCGGAGTGGCGGATGATGTACACACCGTAGCTTTGGGCCGTTTTCTCCCAGCCGTGCTGCTTGGTGAGGGTGAAAGTGAACAGGGTGGGCTCGCCCACCGGATAGTTGTCCAGCGGCCCGGCGGGAATCCACTTTTCCCCGCCCTGCTCATCCAAGGCCGGCGAGACGAAATAGGAGATGAGGGGGAGGCCCAGAATGAGGCCCATCAGGCTGCCGACGAAGGAGCTCACGATTTTGAAAAAATCGCGACGGCTCAGGTCGTGCGGGTTGTGGCTGCTCATCGTTCAGCCCCTCCAGGGTTTGGGCTTGGGGAAAGAATCGGGCGGACAAAGTTCCATGCGTGGCGGCACAGGCCTTCCCAAGGCCGAGTGCGGCTCATTATACCCCCATTCGGGGGGCCTCTCAAGGCGCAAAAGTTACATAATCTTCTGTCGTCGCGCCGTCCCGGGGTATCCTGCCGATTCCAACCCGAGTTTGGCGCGTGCGTTGCCTTCCGGCCTGGGCCGTATTATAATCAAACCCCACGCCGCGGCCTCATGGAACGCTAAGATTTTGGCCATTTGTCACCTTGGAGAGTGAGCGGCTTTCGCGCATGATAGTAGCATCGTGAACCCGAGGCCAGTGGGTCGCCGCGTCGCGGGCCCTGCCGGTCGTTTCGGCGGGAGGCAAGCACCCAGCACATCCGAAGGAGGTTCCCATGACCCTGCCACGCCGAGTCCCCTTGGGGGCTGCCCTGCGCTACCGAGGGGGAGGGCCCATGTGGGCCTGGATTTTGCACCGCATCTCGGGCCTGGGGATGATTCTCTTCATCGCCGGGCATGTGTTGGCCGGCTTCGGCATTCAACAACTGGGCGGCGATTGGGCCATCTGGTACAACACCATCTACGAATCCCTGTACTTCCAACTCTTCATTTATTTCTGCGTCATCTTCCACGCGGTCAACGGCGCCCGCATCATCATCTTAGACACCTGGCCGGCGCTCATCAAATTCCAACGCGAATTCATCTGGTTGGAATGGGCCATCGTCTTGCCGGTGTATGCCCTCACCGCGTGGATTATGATCCAACGCAGCCTCGGCGGGTAGCCCCCACAAGGAGCGAATTCCCATGAAACCGCGCAAGGTTCCCACCCCCGGCTGGAATTTCGAATACCTCATGTGGCTGTTCACCCGCATTTCGGGCGCGGCCATGTTGTTGTTGGCCCTCATCGGCTTCGTGGGCGCGCTCATCATGGGCGCCCGCTATCACATGGACCTGGGCACCCTCATGCGGTGGACCTTCTTCCCCAACCCCAACCATGTGCTCAACAGCGACATTCCCGACATCGCTCCCTGGGCCAACGCCTACTGGCAAATCATGCAGCTGCTGCTGGTCTTCTTCGGCGCCACCCACGGCTTCAACGGCCTGCGATTGGTGCTGGAAGAATACATCCACTCGTGGGGCTGGCAGTTGGCCCTGCGCCTGGTGCTCATGATTTTGTGGCTGATAACCCTCGGCGCGGGGTTCTTCCTCGTGCTGACCTCCTAACCCCGCAGGTGCAAGGAGAGGCTTATGAAAACCCACCAATATGATGTCGTCGTTGTGGGCGCGGGCGGTGCTGGCCTCATGGCCGCGCTGTACGCTTCGCGCCGGGCCCGCACCGCGGTCATCAGCAAACTGTACCCCACCCGTTCCCACACCGGCGCAGCGCAAGGCGGCATCGGCGCGGCGTTGGGCAACATGGAAGAAGACCACCCCGAATGGCACACTTACGACACGGTCAAAGGCTCCGACTACCTGGGCGACCAGGACGCCATCGAGTTCATGTGCTACCAGGCCCCCGAAATCGTCTACGAACTGGAGCACATGGGCCTGCCCTTCAGCCGCACCCCCGAAGGTCTCATCGCCCAACGCCCCTTTGGCGGCCACACCAACAATGTGACCGGCAAACCCGTGCGCCGGGCGTGCTACGCCGCCGACCGCACCGGCCACATGATTTTGCAAACCCTCTACCAGCAGGGCATCAAACACGGCCTGACCTTCTTCGACGAATTCCAGATGCTGGACCTCATCATGGTCAACGGTCGGGCCGCGGGCGTGGTGGCCCTGGAAATCGCCACCGGCGAAATTCACATCTTCCACGCCAAGGCCGTCATCCTGGCAACCGGCGGCTGGGGCCGGGTGTGGGAAATCACCTCCAACGCCTTCACCCTCTCGGGCGATGGCGCGGCCATCGTGCTGCGCAAAGGCCTGCCCCTGCAAGACATGGAATTCTACCAGTTCCACCCCACCGGCATCTACAAACTGGGCATCCTCATCACCGAAGGGGTGCGGGGCGAAGGCGGCGTGCTCATCAACGACAAAGGCGAGCGCTTCATGGACCGCTACGCGCCCACGGTCAAAGACCTGGCCTCGCGCGATGTGGTCAGCCGGGCCATCTACATCGAAATCCGCGAGGGCCGGGGCATCAACGGCCAGCGTTATGTCTACCTGGATGTGCGGCCCGAAACGGTGAACAAATACGCGGCCTTAGACGGCCGCACCCGGCCCGACGGTTCCCCCTATGTGGTCACCGCGGAAGAACTGCTGGCCAAACTGCCCGACATCATCGACTTCTGCCGCACCTACTTGGGCATCGACCCCGTCACCGAGCCCATCCCCGTGCAGCCCACGGCCCACTACGCCATGGGCGGCATTCCCACCAACATCAAAGCCGAAGTGCTGGCCGACGAAAAAGGCACCGTGGTGCCCGGCCTCTACGCCGCGGGCGAAACCGCCTGCGTTTCGGTGCACGGCGCCAACCGTCTGGGCACCAACTCCCTGCTCGACATCGTCGTCTTCGGCAAGCAGGCCGGCATCCACGCCGCAGAATACGCCCAGGGCGCGGACTTCGAGCCCCTGCCCGCGGACGCAGCCGACTTCGCCCGCAGCCAGCTGGAAGCCATCCGCAACAGCAAAGGCAACGAGCGCATCGCCGACATCGCCGCCGAAATGAAGCGGGTGATGATGGACCATGTGGGCGTCTTCCGCACCGAAGAGGGCATGCAACAGGCTTTAGAGAAAATTCGCGAGCTCAAGGCCCGCTTCAAGCACCTCCACATCGACGACCGGGGCAAAATCTTCAACACCGAGCTGCTCACCGCCTGGGAATTGAGCAACCTGCTCGATTTGGCCGAAGTGACCACCGTCTCCGCGTTGGCCCGCAAAGAGAGCCGGGGCGCGCACTCCCGGGAAGACTACCCCAAGCGCGACGACCAAAACTGGCTCAAACACACCTTAGCCTGGATGCGGGAAAACGGCCAAATCGAATTGCGCTACAAGCCCGTGGTCATCACCAAGTACCAGCCCAAGGAACGCGTCTACTAAAGGGAGGGCTGCCATGCAAGTCACGCTCAAAATCTTCCGCTATAACCCCGAAACCGACAAAAAGCCCCACTACGAGACCTACAAGGTGGAAGCCGAACCCACGGACCGGGTGTTGGACCTCCTCGAAAAGGTCAAGGGCGAGCAGGATGGCACCCTCACCTTCCGGCGTTCCTGCGCCCACGGCGTGTGCGGGTCCGACGCCATGCGCATCAACGGCATGAACCGCCTGGCCTGCAAAGTGCTGGTCAAAGATTTGGGCACCGACCACATCACCATCGAGCCCCTCCTGGGCCTGCCCACCGTCAAAGACTTGGTGGTCGACATGGAGCCCTTCTTCGAGCACTACCGCTCGGTCAAGCCCTTCTTCATCAACAACGACCCCCCGCCGCAAAAAGAACGCCTGCAATCGCCCGAAGAGCGGGCCCGCTTCGACGACACCACCAAGTGCATCCTGTGCGCCGCGTGCACCACTTCGTGCCCTTCCTTCTGGCTCGACGGCCAATATGTGGGCCCCGCGGCCATCGTCAACGCCCACCGCTTCATCTTCGACAGCCGCGACCAGGGCGCGGAGGAACGCCTCAAAATCCTGGCCGACCAGTTCGGCGTCTTCCGCTGCCACACCATCTTCAACTGCACCCTCGCCTGCCCGCGCGAAATTCAAATCACCAAGGCCATCGGCGAGGTGCGCAAAGCCATTGCCACCGGCCGCCTCGACTGAGCCGGCCCGCTTTCATCGCCTCCAGGCCCAGGGCGCGCCCCTGGGCCTGCGCCTTTTTCTGGGGGAACCGCTCCGCGACCGACCGGCCGCCCGCCGCGCGCGACCGCGCCGTTCACGGCCAGCCATACACCCGCCACAAGGCCACCCCCACGACCAGAGCCGCCAGCGCGGCCAGCAGCACCCCCGCGGCCGCCGCGTCCTTGGCCGCGGCCACCAGGGGATGCGGCTCAGGCGCGCAGCGGTCCGCCAAAGCCTCCAGCGCGGTGTTGAGCGCCTCCGCAGCCCACACCAGCCCCACGGCCAGGGCCAGCAGCGCGGCATCCCGCGGCTGCACCCTCACGGCCCAGGCCCACAGCGCCACCCCCACCGTGGCCAGCCCGTGCCAGCGCGCGTTGGGCTGCGTGCGCCACATGTAGCGCAGGCCCCGGCCTGCATAACCAAACGCGCGTCCTAAACGCCGAAGTTCATGCCACATAAGCAGGGAGCAGGGAGCAAAAAGCAGACAGCAGAGAGCGAAGTGGATGGTCAGCCGGGCGGGGACGGTGGCCGTTGTGCGGTGAAGGCCACCCAGTCGCCTTCGCGGGCCTGCCGCACCACCCGCAGCCCGGCCCGCCGCGCGGCATCGGCCACCTCCGCGGCCTGGTCGGCCAGAATGCCCGACAGCACCACATGCCCGCCGGGTTCCACCGCAGCCGCCAGGCCCGAGCGGAGCAGTTCCACCAGCACCGGCGCCAGAATGTTGGCCAGTACCAGCCCCGCGGTGGTAAAGGGCACCTGCCCGGGCTGCAAAGCCGCCAACGAGCCCACCCGCGCGCTGAAGCGGTCCGCCAGGCCGTTGCGGGCCGCGTTGGCCCGGGCCACTTCCACCGCCACCGGGTCCACATCCAAGCCCAAGGCCCGCGCCGCGCCCAGCTTGAGCGCGGCCAGGCTCAAAATGCCCGAGCCGCAACCCACATCCAGCACCCGGGCCTGCCCCGGGGCCAGGCGTTCCACCTCGTGCAGCACCAGCCGGGTGGTGGGGTGCATCCCCGTGCCAAAGGCCATCCCCGGTTCGATGAAAAGCGGCACCCGCGCCGGGTCCGGGTTTTCGAGCCACGCGGGCACGATGATGAGCCGCCGGCCCACGGGCAGGGGTTTGTACGCCTTCTTCCACGCCTGGGCCCAATCTTCCTCCCGCAGCAGCCGAAAGCGGGCCGGCGGCAGGGGGCGAATCTGGCTCAAATGCCACAGGGCCTCCTCCACCCGCCGGCGCACCGTTTCCCACTGCCCGCCCGGCACCGGAATGTAGGCCCGCAGGGTGACGGGGCCCAGGTCCACGATGTGATTGCGGGCATCGACCCGGGGGCTGGCATATTCGAAGGCCACCGGCTGGGGCGTGAAACGGGCCAGCACCTCGGTCAGCGGGTCCACCAGTTCGGGGTCGTCCACCGTCAGGCTCACTTCGACCCAACGCGGGGCCTGCGGCTGGGGGTTCATGGGGAAGGCCTCCGGTCGCGGCTATGTGTAGCGTTGGAACCAACGCTGCAGGCGCTTCCAGGGGGAAGCCGACAGCGCGGCCCGGGCCTGGTGCAGGCGCCGGTAGTGTTCCAGCAACAGCCCCGCTGTGCGCCGCACATCGTATTGTTGGGCGTCTTGCCGGGCCTGTTGGCCCAGGCGGGCCCGGGTTTCGGGTTCGCTCACCAGCCGGCCCAATGCGCTGGCCAGCGCGGCCACATCCCGTTCCACCAACAGGCCGTTGCGCTCGTGCTGCACCACATCGCCCACCCCGGGGGAGCGCACGCCCACCACCGGCAGCCCCGCGGCCATGGCTTCGATGACCGACAGGGGATGCACTTCGGTCACCGACGCGGTGGCGAACAGGTCGGCCAGGCGCAAATAGCGGGGCACTTCGTCGTAGGGCACCAGGCCGGTGAAGACCACCTTGTCGGCCAGCCCCATCAGCCGGGCCCGTTCTTGCAAATTGTCCCGCTCCGGGCCGTCGCCCACGATGAGCAAGCGGGTTTGGGGGTACACCTCGTGCACCCCGCGAAAGGCCCGCAGCAAAAAGGGCAAACTCTTCTCCGGCGCTAAGCGCCCCACATAAGCGATGACCACCTGCTCGTCGGTCCACCCCAGTTGTTCGCGGGGCCAGGGTTCGGGCAAGCGCTCGAAGCGCTGCAGGTCCACGCCGTTGGGCACCACTTCGATGGCCGCGTCCACCCCCAAGCGGCGCAGCATCTCGGCCACACTGGGCGAGGGTGCGATGGTCAAATCGATTTCCCGGCAAAAGCGGGGCAGGTAGACTTTGAGGGCCATGTCGCCCACCGCGTCGGGCAGCAGGGGCAAATAGGCCCGCATGTACAGGTCGTAGCGGGTGTGGTTGGTGAACACGATGGGCACGCCCCAGGGCCGGGCGTAGCGCAAGGCCAGCTGGCCGCTCAACAAGGGGTGATGCACATGCACCACATCCATGGTCTGCAGCAGCTGCCGGGCCCGTCGGCTATAGCGCAGGTTGAGGTACAGCCCGGTGCTGGCCACCCGCAGGGGCAGGCCCGGGCTGCGCACGATGCGTTCGTCGTCGTCGGGTTGGGGCTCGCCAAAGGTGAAAACGAAGACTTCCTGGCCGTAGACGGTTTCCAAAGCCCGGCGGGTGAGGTCGATGTGGTTGGTCACGCCGCTGACATGGGGCTTGTAGAGGTCGGCCATCATGCCGATGCGCATAACACCTCCCAAAAGCAGGGCGGAACCGGCCCCCCGGCGGGGCCCGCGCGGCCCGGCAAGGCAATCATACCCCAAAGCCCCGGGGCGCGCAAACCCGCGGGCGCGCGGCTTTGGTATACTCTATCTGACCTCGCGTTTGCCGTTGGCCACGCCGAGGAGGTATGTTCGTGTCGGAGGCCGGCTATACCCAAGCGCTGGAACGCATCCGCCAGGCCCGGGAGCGCCGGACCCGGACGCTGGTTTTGTCGGGGCTGGGCCTGACCACCCTGCCCGACGCCTTGTGGGGCCTGACCTGGCTGGAGATGTTGGACATCTCCGGCAACCGCCTGACGGCCCTGCCCGAAAGCCTCGGCCGCCTGCAGAACTTGCAACGCCTGGCCCTCTTCAACAACCGCCTGACGGCCCTGCCCGAAAGCCTCGGCCGCCTGCAGAACTTGCAATGGCTGGACCTCTCCCGCAACCGCCTGACGGCCCTGCCCGAAAGCCTCGGCCGCCTGCAGAACTTGCAAGGCCTGTACCTCCCCGTCAACCGCCTGACGGCCCTGCCCGAAAGCCTCGGCCGCCTGCAGAACTTGCAATGGCTGGACCTCTCCCGCAACCGCCTGACGGCCCTGCCCGAAAGCCTTGGCCGCCTGCAGAACTTGCAATGGCTGGACCTCTCCCGCAACCGCCTGACGGCCCTGCCCGAAAGCCTCGGCCGCCTGCAGCATTTGCAATGGCTGAACCTGTCGGACAATCCCCTGGAGGAACTTCCGACTTTCCTCTGGGACATGGCTCAATTGGAAATGCTGGGCCTCGCCAACCTGGGCCTGGAAACCCTGCCCGAAAGCCTCGGCCGCCTGCAGAACCTGCAACACCTGGACCTCTCCGACAACCGCCTGACGGCCCTGCCTGAAAGCCTCGGCCGCCTGCAGCATTTGCAATGGCTGTACCTCTCCCGCAACCGCCTGACGGCCCTGCCCGAAAGCCTCGGCCGCCTGCAACATCTGCAGCGCCTCGCTCTCCAAGGCAATCCTCTTACCCTCACTCTCCCCCATCGCCTGATAGGCGACGAATATTTCGGCGACGCCCAGGCCATCCTCGATTTCTACCGCGCGGTGTGGCAGGAAGGGCAGACATGGGGCGCGGTGCGGGTGCTCTTCGTGGGGCAGCCCGGTGTAGGCAAGACCTCCCTGGTCCGGCGCCTCAAAGACGGCTCTTTCGACCCCCGGCAACCCAGCACCTTGGTGGTGGAGACCCACACCCTGCCCTTGGGCCCCTACACCGCGCACCTGTGGGATTTCGGCGGCCAGGAGTTCATGCACGCCACCCACCCCTTCTTCTTCTCCGCCCGGGTGGTGTATGTGCTGGTCCTCAATGTGCGCCACACCGCGGAGCAAAACCGGGTGCGCTACTGGCTGGACCTCATTCGCAGCATGGGCGGCGACGCGCCCGTGCTCATTGTGGGCAACCACGCGGACGCGGACCAACATCGCCTGGACCTGCCCTTCAACGCGCTGCGAGAGCAATACCCCAACATTCAGGCCTACCTGCAAACTTCGGCCAAGGAGGGCGCGGGCCTCGAAGCGCTGCGCCAGGCGTTGCACACGGCTGTGGAAAACCTGCCCCATGTGCGGGTGCGCTTCGCCCGCAGCCACCTGGCGGTCAAAGACGCGCTGGAAACCCGCAAAGCCCAGGGCGAGGACCTCATCCCGCGAGAGGCGTATCGAGCCATTTGCCGCGCCCAGGGCATCGACGACGAACAGGACCAGGAGACCCTGCTGGCGCTGCTCCACGACCTGGGCGTGGTGCTGGATTTTCGAGACGAGGCCGGCGAGCCCCTGACTCCTGAGGGCGTGCTCAACCCCAACTGGGTCACCTCGGCGGTGTACCGGGTCCTCACCGCCCCCGAAGTGCGCGAGCGCAGCCGGGGCCGGGTGACCCCGACCATGATACGCCGCATCCTGTCCCGACCCCGCTACCAGCAATGGCATCGCGAGCTGGTGCTGCGCCTCATGCAGCGCTTCGAACTGGCCTATCCCGGCCCCGATGGCGCGTGGTGGTTGCCCGATGTCATGCCCCAGGACCAGCCCGAAGCAGCCGCGGCCGCGGCTTGGGACGATGCGCTGGTTTTCGAATATGCCTACGACCCGCGCCTGCCGCCCGGCGTCATCACCCGCTTCATCGTGCGCGCCCACGAAGCCATCGCGGACCAGGCCCTGGTGTGGCGTTGGGGCGTCATTTTGCGATTGCAGCAAGACGCCAATCGGGCCCTGGTGCGGGCCCGCCCCGAGCGCAATACGGTGGAAATCCGGGTGACGGGCCGGCCCAACACCCGCCGGGAAGCCCTGGCCTACATCCGGGGGCACTTCGAGGCCATCCATCGCACCTTCGTCCAGCAAGAAGGCGGCTTCACCATCACCGCCTACCTTTCCCCGCCGCGCTACCCCGGCCTGCGCCTGCCCTACGACGACTTGCTGGTGTTGGAAAAGGATGGCATCGCCGAATACCCCGTGGTCTGGCAAGGGCGCACGGTGTACCTGCCCGTTCGCGAAGTGCTGGACGGCTTTGTGTCGCCCCAAGCCCGCCAGGAGGAAATCCGGGCCCGCTTCCCCCACGAGGCCCGGCGGGAGATGGTCGTCTCTATTCAGGGCAATGTCACGAATTCCATCCTCACCCTGGGCGACGCGAATCGCATCGCGCAGCGCATCCAAACATCCCCGCTCGCGCCTGAGCTGGCCCAGGCCCTGACCGAGCTGGCCCAGGCGGTACAGGCCTTGCTGCCTCACCTGCCGCCCGAGCAGCAAGAAGAAGTGCAGGACGACTTGCAACGGCTACAGGAGGAATTGCAACGCCCCGAACCCCGGCGTAAGTGGTACACCGTCAGCCTGGAGGGCTTGAAGGCTGCGGCCAAAACCGTGGGGGAAATCGGCCTGCCGGTGCTCAAGCTGGTCGAGCAAATCGTGCGATTATTGTCGTAGGTTCAGCCCCGCGCGTTCAGGGCCACCTCGCTCGCGCGCCCAACGAAGCCGAATTCGCGGCCCGCGGCCACCGCGGCCCCGGGCCGCGCGCGGGCAACGCCGCTCACGCCGCGGCCTGGTCCGTCGCCGGTTCCCCTGCACCCCGGGCCTGGGCATAGGCCCGCGCGGCCCGCAAAAAGGCCACGAACAGCGGATGCGGCCGAATGGGCCGCGAGAGAAATTCGGGGTGAAACTGGGTGCCCAGCATGAAGGGGTGGTCCCGCAATTCCGCAATTTCCACCAGCCGGCCATCGGGCGACAACCCCGAGAACACCATACCCGCGGCTTGCATTTCGGCCCGGTAGGCGTTGTTGAACTCAAAGCGGTGCCGGTGGCGTTCTTCCACCACATCCACATCGCCATACGCGGCCCGGGCTTTGGTGCCCGGCTGCAGCACGCACGGGTAAAGCCCCAGGCGCATGGTGCCGCCCATGTCGGTGATGGAGCGCTGGTCGGGCATGAGGTCGATGACCGGGTGCTCGGTGCCGGGGTCGAATTCGGTGGAGTGCGCGTCGTCGTAGCCTAACACATGGCGGGCGAATTCCACCACCATGAGCTGCATACCCAGGCACAGGCCGAAATAGGGCACCCGGTTTTCGCGGGCATAGCGGGCGGCCAAAATTTTGCCTTCCACCCCGCGGGAATCAAAGCCGCCGGGAACCAAAATGCCCGCCGCGCTGCGCACGGCTTCCCAGGCGTCGGGCCGGTTCTTCTCCAGGTCCGAGGCTTGCACCCAGGCGATGTCCACTTCCACCCCCAAATGCAGCCCCGCGTGCACCAGGGCCTCTTTGACGCTCATGTACGCGTCGCGCAGTTCCACATATTTGCCCACCAGCGCGATAGGCAATTTGGGCTTGGGCGCGCGGGCCTTTTCCACCAGCGCCTGCCAGCGGGACCAGTCGGGTTGGCGGCGGGGTTCCAAATGCAAACGCTCGAGCAAATAGCGGGCCACGCCGGCGCGCTCCAAAATCAGCGGCACTTCGTAAAGCACATCCACGGTCACCAAAGGCACCACGGCCCGGGGTTCTACATCGCAAAAGAGCGCGATTTTGTCGATGAGCTCGGGCGCCACGGGGTGGTCCGAGCGGGGGATAATCATGTCGGGCGCGATGCCCACCGAGCGCAGCTCCCGCACCGAGTGCTGGGTGGGTTTGGTTTTGAGCTCGCCCGTGGCGCGAATGAACGGCAGCCAGGTGACATGAATGTAGGCCGTGTTCTCCCGGCCCACATCGTTGCGCATCTGGCGAATGGCCTCCAAAAAGGCCACGGATTCGTAATCGCCCACGGTGCCCCCCACTTCGACGATGACGATGTCCGCGTCCAAAGTCTCGCCCACCAGCGCGATGCGGCGCTTGATTTCGTTGGTGATGTGGGGAATGACCTGGATGGTGCCGCCCAAGAAATCACCGCGGCGCTCTTTGGCGATGATTTCGGCATACACCTGGCCGGTGGTCACATTGCACATGCGGTTGAGGCGCACATCCATGAAGCGCTCGTAATGCCCCAGGTCCAGGTCCGTTTCCGCGCCGTCGTCGAGCACGAAAACCTCGCCGTGCTGGTATGGGCTCATGGTGCCGGGGTCCACATTGAGGTACGGGTCCAGCTTTTGGGCCGCGACCCGAAAGCCATATTCCTTGAGGGCCAGGCCTAAGGCCGCGGTGGTCACGCCCTTGCCCACGGAGCTCAACACGCCGCCGGTGACGAAAATGTATTTGCGCATAAGGCCACCTACCTCCTGAGGGGTTTAGGGGGAAGGGTGAGCCGCGCGGCGTCGACGCCGCGCGGCGCGCGGGTTGGCCGGGCCGAAAAACGACAACGCCGGGAGCGACGGCACAAGGCCGTGACCCGGCGTTCAGGTCCCGTTCCGCATCGCGGCCCCAGGCCGCGCCACACCCAGCACGCAAACGGCCACCCTTGCATCACGGGGCTTAAGTGTACCATGATTTGGCCCCCGCCGCGGGCGGGAGTATAATGAAAGCCCCGCGGCGGCCGCCGGCCGTGCGCGGAGCACTTCCCCCATGCACAACAGGAGGCCAAGGGTATGACCCGACGCATTCGTATTGGCAACCGCTGGGTGGGCGAAGGCCAGCCCACTTACATCGTGGCCGAAATCGGCATCAACCACAACGGCGATTTGGAACTGGCCAAGCGCATGATTGACGCCGCGGTGTGGGCCGGGGTCGACGCGGTCAAGTTCCAAAAACGCACCCCCGAAATCGCCACGCCCAAGGAAATGTGGAACAAGATGCGCGAAACCCCCTGGGGCTACATCCCCTACATCGAATATCGCCGCAAGGTGGAATTCGGCGCAGAGGAATACCGGGAAATCGACCGCTACTGCCGCGAGCGGGGCATCACCTGGTTCGCTTCGGTGTGGGATGAGCCCTCGGTGGATTTTCTGGAAGCCTTCGACCCGCCGGTGTACAAAATCCCTTCGGCCGCGCTCACGGACCACGGCTTGCTGCGCAAAGTGCGGGCCACAGGGCGGCCGGTGGTGCTTTCCACCGGCATGTCCACCATGGACGAAATTCGCGCCGCGGTGGAAGTGCTGGGCACCGAAGACCTGCTGCTCATGCACACCACCAGCACTTATCCCGCGGAACCGTCGGAGCTCAACCTGCGCATGATTCAAACCCTGGCCCGGGAATTCCCCACCGTGCCCATCGGCTACTCGGGCCACGAAGTGGGCCTGGTGACCACCGCGGTGGCCGTGGCCTTGGGTGCGGTGATGGTCGAACGCCACTTCACCTTGGACCGGGCCATGTGGGGCAGCGACCAGGCGGCTTCGGTGGAACCCGGCGGCATGGCCAAGCTGGTCAAATACATCCGGGTCACCGAGCAGGCCTTAGGGGATGGCGTCAAACGGGTGTATGAGTCGGAACTCCCGGCCATGCGCAAACTGCGGCGCTACATCACCAACCCCCATGTGCGCTTCAAGCAAGGCGGGGCCTAAACCCTGGCGCGGCTGGGCCCTGCTGGGTTGGGCCGCGTTGGTTGCGGTGGGGGTCGCCTACGCGCAGGTGGCGCTGCTGCCTCGCCGCGCCATCGTGCCCGCGGCCCAGGTGGAAGGCCCCTGGCCCGTGGCCATCGTTTTCGGCGCCGCGGTGTACCCCGGCGGGCGGGCCAGCCCCATTCTGGCCGACCGGGTGCGCACCGCAGTCGAGCTCTATCACGCGGGCAAGGTGCCAGGCCTGCTGCTCAGCGGCGACAACCGCTTTCCCAATTACAACGAGCCGGCGGTCATGGCCCGGCTGGCCCGCCAATGGGGCGTGCCCGAGGGAGCCCTGGCCCTGGATTATGCCGGTCGGCGCACTTATGCCACCTGCTGGCGGGCGCGCCACATCTTTGGCGTGCGCCGCGCGTTGCTGGTCACCCAGCGCTTTCACCTGCCCCGGGCCCTGTATTTGTGCCGTGCGCTGGGCATCGAGGCCATCGGCGTGCCCGCGGACCGGCCCGGGGGTTACCGGGGCCAGTGGTGGTTCGCCGGCCCGCGCGAAATCCTGGCCCGCCTGCGCGCCTGGTGGGATGTGCACCTGTGGCCGCCCCCGGTGGTAGGCGGCCCGCCCGAACCCTTGCCCTGGCTCACCCCCACCCCGCGTTGAGGTGTCGCGTGGCTGCATGGCGCTCCAAATGGCTCACCTGGCAAGACCGACGGCGCCTGGCCCGGCTGCAGCGCGCGCTGGCCGCGGCCGCGCCCCGGGCCCAGGGCGCGGCGGTGTTGTTCTTCAACGCCTCAGCCCGCCTGTGGGGCCTGAGCCAAAACGCGGCCTTCCAGTGGCTGGCCGCGTGGAGCCTGCGCCTGGCCGGCGTGCCCGTGGTGCAGCTGGTGTGCCAGGCCGGGCTGCCCCGCTGCGTGCTGGCCGCGGCGCAAGACCAGGGCCGCCAGCCCCCGCCGTGCGCCATGTGCCGGGCCCAAAGCCAGCGCCTTTACGCGGCCTGGCCCGTGGCCCCGCTGCCGCCGACGGAAGACGACCCGGGCCCCGGCCTGGCGCACGCCCCCCTGGCCGACCTGCTGGCCTGGGAGCACGACGGCCTGCCCCTGGGCGCGCTCATCACCCCGGGCCTGCGTTGGGCCCTGCGCCGCCACGACCTCAACGACGACCCACCCACCCGGGCCCTGGCGCGCGCCTTTCTGCGAGGCGCGTGGGCCACCGCGCAGGCCTTTCGGGCCGCGCTGCAAACGCACCGGCCCCGGGCCGTGGTGGTGTTCAACGGCCAGTTCTACCCCGAGGCCACCGTGGCCCACCTGGCCCGGGCCGCGGGGCTGCCCACCATCACCCACGAAGTGGGCCTGCGCCCCCTCACCGGCTTCTTCACCCACGGCGAGGCCACGGCTTACCCCATCCGCATCCCCCCCGACTTCCGCCTCACCCCTGCCATGCAGGCCCGCCTCAACGCCTACCTCAGCCGCCGCTTCCAGGGCGATTTCAGCATGGCCGGCGTGCGCTTTTGGCCCCACATGCAGGGGCTGGGGGAAGATTTTTGGGCCCAGGCCCGACGCTTTCGGGCCATCGTGCCCATCTTCACCAATGTGGTGTTCGACACCAGCCAAAAGCACGCCAATGTGCTCTTCCCCCACATGTTCGCCTGGCTCGACGGCCTGCGGGCCGTCATCCGCCGCCACGCCGACATCTTCTTCGTGCTGCGGGCCCACCCCGACGAACACCGCCCCGGCAAAGCCGCGGCCCAAAGCGTGCGCCAATGGGTGCACCACCACGGCCTGCACACCTGGCCCAATGTGCGCTTCGTCGACGCCGACCAATACCTGAGCTCCTACGAGCTCATCACCCACAGCAAGCTGGTGCTGATTTACAATTCCACCATCGGCCTGGAAGCCGTGCTCTTGGGCAAGCCGGTGCTGGCCGCGGGCGCGGCGCGCTTCACCCCCTACCCCATCGTCTACCTGCCGCCCAGCGTCCAGGCCTACTGGCAGCAACTGGAAGCTTTTCTGACCGCGGAGCAGGTTCCCCTGCCGCCGCAAGCCCAGGAACACGCGCGGCGCTTCTTGTATTACCAGCTGTACAAGGTCTCGCTGCCCTTTTCCCGCTGGGTGGAACCGCACCCCCTGGTGCGCGGTTATGTGCGGCTGAAGCCTTTTGCGCCCCAAAGCCTGCGGGCCGACGCGTCGCCCACCATGCGGGCCATCCATCGGGGCGTGCTGCACGGGCAGCCCTTTGTGCTCGACGAGGAGGAATGACATGCGCCTCACTCCCCGCCGTTTGCACGCCTGGGCCGAGCAAGTGGTCGCCGAAAAACGCCGCGACCTCAACCTGCTGGCCATCTACCTCACCGGCTCGCTGCTGACCGATGCGCCCTTGTTCGGCGGGGTGACCGACATCGACCTGGTGTGCATCTACAACCTGCCGCCCACCACCGAAGAGGAAGTGCGCCCCCTGCCCGGCGGCGTGCATGTGCACCTGCGCCATTGGGAGCGGGACCGGCTGGAACCGCCCCGCAAGCTGCGCCACGAGGTTTGGCTGGGGCACGAGCTGTATTACGCCCGGCCCATGCACGACCCCCAGCACTTTCTGGATTTCGTGCAATCCGCGGCCCGCAGTCGGTTCCACCACCCCGAAGTGGCCGCCCAACGGGCGTGGAACTTGCTGGAAACCGCACGCGCGACCTGGGCCCGCCTGAGCATGACGCCGGACCCGCTGGCGCCCGAAGTCGTGAGCGCCTACACCGAAGCCATCTACCAGGCCATGCACATCCCGGCCACACTGCACGGCCGGGTGCTCTCGTGGCGGCGGGCCGGGCCCCAATGGCAGGCCGAAGCTGCAGCCGCCGGGCACCCCGAGTGGATGGCCCAATGGCTGCGGGCCCTGGGCGCGCCCGGCATTACCGCCCAGGCTCTGGCCGAGGCCGAAGCCCCCTGGGCCGCCGCGTGGGAGGCCGCGCATCAGGCCGCGCCCCACGAGCCGACCTTTCACCCCGCCCGGCGGCGCTACTACCAGGCCGCACTCAGCGCGTTGCGCAGCAGCGAACCGCCGGCCCAGGCCCTGCTCTTGCTGCTGCACACCTGGAGCCGGGCCCTGCAGGCCGCGCCCGCCCAGGACGCGCGCCAGGAGGCCTGGCGCGAAACCCTCACCCGCTGGAACTGGCACGAGCCAGAAGCCCACTTCGCCGCCCTGGACCAGTGGCTCGACAGCTTAGAAACTTTTCTGGAAGCCTGGATGCAGGCCCACGGCGTGGATTTGGGCCTGGTTTAGCGCCAGGTGCGCAGCAGGAAGCCTACCCCCGCGCCCAAAAGCAGGCCGGCGAAGGGCGCGTTGTCGTTCCACCACCCCAAATTGCGCGCGCTCCAAAACAGGCCCACGCCGATGGCCGCGGCGCCCCACACCAGGCCCCAGCCCTGGGGCCGCCGCCAGCCTTCCTGGGCCCAGCGCAGGCCCAAAACGACGAAAATCAGCGGCCACAACTGGCTCACCCACTGCATCACCAGGTCCAGCGGCCCTAAGGGAACCACCCCCAGCAAATTCAAACCCCACGCGATGAGCAAAAGCCCCAAGAACAAGGAAACCAAGCGCCGAAGCATCGCGACTCTCCTTTAGGAACGGGCGCGGCGTTCATCACCACGCGTCGCGGCGCGCCAGCAACGCACCACCCAGACCCAACCGCCCAGGGCCACCAGCCAGCCCAGGGCGAGTTCCCACGGATACAACCGCCATTCTACCGTGTGCTGCCCCGGCGGTAAAGTCACCGCGCGCCAGGGAGCCCGGCTCTGGTCCCTGGCCACAGGACGGCCATCCACAAACACCCGCCAGGTGAAATAATCACCCTCGCTGAGCACCAACCGGCCCGGCCCCTGGGCCTGCACCACCACCCGGTCGGGCCGCCACAGCAGCACCCGGGCCGTTTCCCGAAGCGGCGGGGTGACACGGGCCGGGGGGGCAAAATCCCCCTCCCCGCTTCCTTCGCAAGCGCTTACTTTTGCGCACATTCTCCCCATCGTGGTTGGCCGCGGGCCGTTTGCGCGGCCAAGGGCTTCCAATCCCCCTCCCCCATCCCTCCCCCTTCGTAAGGGGGAGGGGCCGAAGGTGGCCCTGGCCCCTCGCGGCAGCCAGGTTCCCCCGCCCTTACGAAGGGAGGGGGTTAGCGGATGGGGTTCGTCACCCACCAACGGCTTCACATCCCCCTCCCCTGTGAGGGACAGGAGGCCAAGGGGGTGGGGTTGCCCACCGCCGCCCGCGGCGCGCGCGGCCGCGGCCCCCGACGGCCTTCCATCCCCCTCCCCCACCCCTCCCCCTTCATAAGGGGGAAGGGCCATCACCGCCTCACGCCCCTGCGCGCGGTGCTCTCCCCCCTCCCCTACGAGGGGAGGGGGGCCGGGGGGGTGGGGTTCGCCACCGCCGCCCGCGGCGCGCGCGGCCACGGCCCCCGACGGCCTTCCATCCCCCTCCCCCACCCCCCCCCCTTCCCA
>Ga0256833_1000580_pt1 | contig 28317 bp, 29 predicted proteins | sample 356284metaG_FD_190535 | JGI IMG/M metagenome (GOLD analysis project Ga0256833, IMG submission 190535) | Hydrothermal vent microbial communities from Mid Atlantic Ridge, Atlantic Ocean - 356-284 | ecosystem: Environmental > Aquatic > Marine > Hydrothermal vents | place: Atlantic Ocean: Mid... | reverse complement strand
TAATCTGTTTAGGGTTTAAACCTGTTTCAAGGGCCAAATCTCTCCTTGGAGAGAGAAAGAGGAGTTTAAACTCCCTGAAACTCTTAAGGCACCACTGCCCCAGCGTTCTATAAAGCTCCCTTAACCTCTTCTCTTTAAGCCTTATCCCGTAGGGAGGGTTAGTTATAACAGTTGCCTTTTCGTAGGAAAGGGCAGGGAAAGAGAGGTTTTTAAACTTAACCAGGTTCTCAACTTCCGCAGCTTTTGCATTTTCTTTAGCTCTCTCTACAGCTAAAGGGTCTATGTCAAATCCTAAAACTGGAGCTCTCAACTTCCTTCTCTTCTCTTGGGCCTCCCTTAAAAGTTTGTTAAAGAGCTCTTCATTAAAGTTTTTCCACTTCATAAAGGCAAATTTCCTCTTCCTGCCGGGAGGAATGTTCGCTCCTATGAGGGCTCCTTCAATGGGAATAGTCCCTGAACCGCAAAAAAGGTCTATTAAGGGCTCCTCTCCTTTCCAATTAGAAGCTAAAACCATTGCAGCCGCTAAGTTCTCCCTTAAAGGGGCTTCTACCTCCTTTACCCTGTAGCCCCTTTTGTAAAGGGGAGCTCCAGAGCTGTTTATACTTATAGTGCACAGGTCCTTTTCAAATCTCACTATAAGGCTCGTTCCTTCGTCCTCATACTTAGCCCTAAGGGGCTCAAATCCTAACTTTTCCCTTATCGCCTTAACTACCCTTTCCTCAATTGCCTTTGTATGGTAAAGCTTTGAGTTTTTAGAGGTAGCTCTTATTTTTAGTGGAATCTCTTTCGTTATAAACTCCTCCCAAGGGCACTTTTGAGCTTTCCTAACGAGCTCCCCAAAGTGCTTAGCTTTAAAAGAGCAGAGCCTTACCAAGATTCTACTTGAGCTCCTTAGCCAAAGGTTGGTTAGGTAGAGCTCCCTTAAGTCCCCTTGAAATTCAACTCCTCCCGGTTTTAACTTTCCCTCTATCCCTAAAGACTCAAGCTCCTTTAAGGTTATCCCTTCCAATCCCGGAGGGCTTACGGCAAACAGTTTCAAGTTAGCTCCTCCAAAATAGCTTCCCTTAACCTATCAAAACACCCTCCCTTTAGCCTATCCCTTACCTCCTCCTTTAAAGCTCTCCTTACATCCTCCTCCCTTTCTAAAAGGGAGATAAGCTCCCTCTCTATTTTACGGGGGTTTACATCTTTTTGAATTAGTTCCGGAACTATTTTCCTGCCTGCTATTATGTTTGGCAGTGAGATAAAGGGAACCTTTACAAGGCCTTTGGCTACAAGGTAAGTTAAAGGGTTTACCTTGTAAACTACAACGTGGGGAAGTCCAAGGAGTGAGGCCTCTAAAGAGGCAGTTCCAGAGGCAATTACACCTGCTCTTGAGTAGGCCATAAGGTCGTAGCGGAGCTCCTCCCTTAAGAGTTTTACTCCTTCGTTTAACCTGTCCCTTTCCCTCTCTACCAAGGCGTAATTAACCGTTGAAGCAACGGGAAGTGCCCAGCTTCCGGGAAACCTCCTTGAAACTTCTAAAAGGGGCCTTAAGAGCCTCTTTACCTCTCCACTCCTACTACCTGGAAGAAGGGAAAAGAGTGGCTCTTTAAGACTGGTAGCCTTTAGGAAACTTTCTCTCCCCAGTTTAGGGAAAACCAGGTCAACCAGAGGGTTTCCAACGTAAACTGCACTTATTCCAAACCTTTCGTAAAAGTCAACCTCAAAGGGAAATATTACAAAGAGCTTATCAACAAGTGCCTTTAACTTCTTTACCCTCCACTCTCCCCAGGCCCAGAGCTTAGGAGGTATAAAGTAAAAGACCTTTAAACCTTCTCTCTTAGCTATTTCTGCAACTTTAAGGTTAAAGCCGGGAAAGTCTATGAGTATAAGAGCTTTAGGCCTTTCCTTCCTTATGAAATCTTCTATCTCCTTAAGAGCTCTCCTTATCTCCCCTAACTTACCTATAACCTCAAAGAGGCCAAAGGCGGTTATCCTATTGGAATCGTAAATCCTCTTGGCCCCCTCTACTTCCTTGTGAAAAACCCCGAATACCTCAAAGTCTTCCCTGAGCCTCTTTACGAGCTCTTGGGCGTAGAGGGAGCCTGAGAGCTCCCCGGAAACTATAAGGAGCTTTTCCATCAAATCAGCCTTAGGAAGTTCTCTATTATCCTTATCCCGTCTTCAGTAAGTATTGACTCAGGGTGAAACTGAACTCCGTAAATGGGATATTTTGCGTGTCTTATCCCCATAATCTCCCTGTCGTCTTCACTTTCAGCGGTTATTAAAAGCTCATCGGGAAGGCTTTCCCTATCAATAACCAAAGAGTGATACCTTATGGCAGAAAAGGGGTTTTTCATTCCCTTAAAAAGGTACTCTCCGTCGTGAACTATTTGAGAGGCCTTACCGTGCATCAACTTCTTGGCCCTTACTATCTTCCCTCCAAAGGCAAAGCCTATTGACTGATGGCCTAAACAGATTCCCAGTATTGGGAGCTTTCCCGCAAAGTGCCTTACGGCTTCAACGGATATCCCCGCTTCCTTGGGAGTACAAGGACCGGGAGATATAACAAGGGCTTCAGGCTTTTTCCTCTCTATCTCATCAAGGGTAATTTTGTCGTTTCTAAAAACCTCAACTTGAGCTCCCAACTTACCGAAATACTGAACCACATTGTAGGTAAAAGAGTCGTAGTTATCTATCATTAAAATCATCTACTCCCCCTTAAGTGCGCTACATATCTTCTCTCCCCAACCGGCCAAGGCTTTAACGTAGTTCTCTTTCGGAAGAGGGTTAAGTATTAAAGCCTTTCCTCCAATCTCCTTTGCAACGGTCTCTACCACTTTCCTATCTGAGAAGACCTCTCCTATAACCACCTTAGCTCCCTCTTTTCTCGCTTCCTCTATTACCTCTTTTAACCTTTCAGGAGAAACTCTCTCTTCAGGAGTCCTTGCTATTTCAATTACTTTCACGCCGAAAGTCTCTAAAAAGGGTTTCCACACAGGGTGATATACAACTACAACCTTGTTATTTACCCCCTTAAGGCAGTTGTCAATTTTCTTTATAAGCTGGTCAATCATAGCCGCATAATCGTCTGCTCTCTTGGTGTAGTAAGTCTCCCTTTTAGGGTAGAAAGAGGTTAGCCTGTGAGCAACTTCAAAGTAAACATCTTCCATGAGAACCGGGTTCATCCACAGGTGGTAGCCTGGCCTGTTTATTTGAGGGTACTTTTTGGAAAAGAGAGCTCCCAAGTCCAAAACCTTCTTTTTGTCAACTCCCTTTAAAGCCCAATCGTCAAGCCCTAAACCGTGAACTATTATTAAACTTGCCTCTTTTTCCTTCTCTAAATCGGAAGGCTTCGGCTCATAGCCGTGAGGAGAAACGCCGGACTTTAATATAGAGTAGTAGCGAAAATCCCTACCTCCAATGTAGTAGGCAACGCTTTTCCAGACGGGCAAGGTAGTAACTACAAGGGGTTTAGAGTTATCCTCCTTTAAACAGCTTACGAGAAAGAGAATTAAAAGGGGAATCAAGAGCAAAAACCTTTTCATCTTAACCTCCTTTTCACTGGTATAATTTATCCCAATTCCTTCCGGAGTTGAAAAATGTTAAAAAGGAAGAAAGCAATTTTAGCCCTTGAAGACGGCTCATACTACGAAGGCCTCAGCTTTGGAGCAGAGGGAGAAACATCAGGAGAGGTAGTTTTTACTACATCAATGACAGGCTATCAAGAGATAATAACAGACCCTTCCTTTAAGGGCCAGATAGTCACTATGACTTGTCCTTTAATTGGGAACGTTGGAGCAAACAGGGAGGACGTAGAATCTAACGGGCCCAAGGCAGAAGGGTTTATAGTTAAGGAGATATCGGAGGTCTATTCCAACTGGAGGGCAGAAAAGTCCTTTGAAGACTACCTGAAAGAGTACCAAGTCGTAGGCATATGTGAAATAGATACTAGAGAGCTTACAAAGAAGTTAAGAAGTGCCGGAACTATGAGGGGGGTTATCTCAACAGTTGACCTTGACGTTGACAGTTTAATATCAAAGGCACGCTCAATCCCGCCGATGGAAGGCCTTAACTTAGTTGACGAGGTAAGCTGTAAAGAGCCTTACGAGTGGAACCAAGGAACTTGGAAGCTGGGGGAAGGTTATACCTACAGGGAAGACTTTAAGTACTCTGTCGTAGTTTTGGACTTTGGAATCAGGTATAACATCTTAAGGAACCTAGTTGACGTTGGACTAAAGCCGATAGTCGTTCCTTCCCAAACTCCTCCGGAAGAGATAATAAAGATGAAGCCAGACGGTATATTCCTCTCTTGCGGTCCCGGAGACCCTGCGGCAGTTGACTACGCAATAGAGACTATAAAGTACCTTATAGCAACCTACAACAAGCCTATTTTCGGCATATGCTTGGGGCATCAGCTAACGGCACTGGCCTTAGGAGCTTCTACATACAAGCTTAAGTTTGGCCACAGGGGAGCAAACCAGCCAGTTAAGAACTTAAAGACCGGTAAAGTTGAAATAACAGCACAGAACCACGGGTTTGCAGTTGACCCTTCAACGCTTCCTGAGGAGCTAGAGATAACCCACTACTCCTTAAACGACGAAACTGTTGAAGGGTTAAAACACAAGTCAAAACCCCTCTTTACCGTTCAGTACCACCCTGAGAGCTCCCCAGGCCCCCACGACTCCCGATACCTCTTTAGGGAATTTGAGAGGTTAATTTCAGACTACAAAGGGAAGTAATGGTTTATGACGTAATAGTCTCTGGGCTGGGTCCTGCAGGATGTGCTCTCTTAAAGGGCCTTGAGGGCTCAGGGCTAAAGGTCTTAGCTCTTGAAAAGGAGGAGTTTCCAAGGAGAAAGCCTTGCGCCGGAGGCCTTACTTTAAAGGCCTATAAAGAGATAAAACTTCTCTTTCCGGAAGTTGATAGGGTAATCAGGGTAGCATCTAAAGAACTTGAACTTTACTACTTTAACAAAGAGGTCTCTATAAGCTTTCCCTCTCACTTTGTTTACCTTACAGACAGGGCAGAACTTGACAACTTCCTCTTTAACTCTGTCTTAAGTTTAGACTTTAAAGTCCACACGGGAGAAGCTCTACTTGGAGCTGAGTATGAAGGAGACCTCATTAAAGTTTCCTCAACAAAGGACAGCTACAAGTGTAGGGTCTTAATCTCAGCAGAAGGGGTAAACAGTAAACTCTCTTCACTCTTTAAGGTTAAAAGGGAGCTTGGATTCACTTACGAGGCAGATTTAGAGTGTAGCTGGAACGAAAAGGTCCTAATAGACTTTAGTAAGTTTAAGTGGGGTTATTATTGGCTCTTCCCAAAAGGGGACTTTATAACTGTAGGAGTGGGAGAGTTTAAGGATAGGGAGCTCTTTAAGAGGTTAAAAGGGCTTCTTAACGAGCTAAACCGAAAACACGGTCTAAAGGGAAAGGTTATCTCTGAGAGGGGATATCCAATACCTGCCGGGAGGAGGGAAAACGACGTTTACAGGGAAAGAGTCCTATTTTTAGGAGACGCCGGAGGACTAGTTGACCCCTTAACAGGGGAAGGAATCTACTACGCGGTTAAAAGCGGACTAATTGCCGGCAACTTTATTAAAGAAGCCTTTAATAAAGGGGACTTTTCACTTCTTTCAGGATATAAAAAAGAGGTAAACGAGGAGTTTGGAAAGGAGTTTTACTGGGCCAGAATGGTAGGAAGGCTCTTTTTCCCCTTAAGAGGGATAAATTTTAGGCTGCTAGAAAAGTCTAAAGAACTCTCTTTACTGGCGGGAAAGCTACTTTCCGGCGAAATTTCTTACAAAAGGGGATTTTTTGAGTATGCTAAGAGAGCTCCCAGAGCTTTAATAGGAATTTAGAGGTAGGGAGATGCTACAGATATCCTTAAAGAGAGGAAGGGAAAAGAGGGTAAAGGGATTTCACCCTTGGGTCTATAAGAACGACATCCTCTCTTTTTCAAGGAGGCCAAAACCGGGAGAGCTCTGCGTAGTTAGGGACTACAAAGGAGCCTTCTTAGCAAAGGGCTACATAAACCCTGAAAGCTACATCGCAGTAAGGATACTAACCTTTAAAAAGGAAGAAGAGATAGACTACAACTTCTTCGTTAAGAGGATAGAAGAGGCCCTCTCTTACAGGAAAGAGGTAGTGCCAAAAAACACTACTGCTTTTAGGCTGGTCCACTCAGAGGCCGACTACCTTCCGGGACTAATTGCAGACTACTACGACGGCTACGTAGTTGTTCAGATTACGACTTTGGGAATGGAGCTATTAAAGGAAAAAGTAGTTAAAGCTTTAGTTGAAGTGGTTAAGCCAAAGGGAATTTACGAGAAGTCAACAGTTCAAACCAGAGAGCTTGAAGGGCTTCCCTTGGTTGAGAGGGAGCTCTACGGAGAAGTTCCAGAGAAAGTGGTAATCCTTGAAAACGGGATAAAGTTTAACGTTCAGATAGTAGGAGGACAGAAAACCGGCTACTTCCTTGACCAGAGGGAAAATAAACTCCTATTTGCAAAAGAATTTGTAAAGGAAGGGGATAGAGTCCTTGACGCATTCTGCCACTTGGGAGGATTTGGAATACACGCAGCGGTGATAGGAAAGGCCAAAGAGGTAGTAGCCCTTGACAGCTCACAACTTGCGCTAGACCTTGCAAAGGAAAACGCAGAGCTAAACGGAGTTTCAGGTAAGTTTAAGTTTGTCAAGGGAGATGCCTTTAAAGTATTAAAGAGAATGGCTACCGAAGGGGAGCTCTTTGACTCAATGGTTATTGACCCTCCGGCCTTTGCAAAGAGCAAAACTGTAGTGGAACAGGCCAAAAGGGGGTATAAGGAGCTCTTTTTAAGGGGACTAAAGATGTTAAAGCCGGGAGGAAGGATAGTAGTCTGCTCCTGCTCCCACCACATAACCCCTCCCGTGCTTGAAGAGATACTACTTTCGGCAGCTTACGACGTTAGAGTTCCCTTAAAGGTCCTTTATACTACCTACCAGTCTAAAGACCATCCCTTTGTCCTCCAGATTCCAGAAAGCAGATACTTAAAGTGTATATTCGCAAGGAGGTTTGAGTGGAGTATTTAAATAAGTTAAAGGTAAAGAAGGCCGTAATACCCGTTGCAGGGCTCGGAACGAGGTTTCTACCTGCAACAAAAGCTCAGCCAAAGGAGATGCTTCCTTTAGTTGACAAGCCAGTTATCCAGTACATAGTTGAAGAGGCGGTAAAGGCAGGGATAGAGCAGATAATCTTTATAACGGGAAGGCACAAAAGGGCAATTGAGGACCACTTTGACAGGAATCTAGAGCTTGAAAGGGCCTTGGAAGAGAAAGGAAAAAGAGAGCTTTTAAAAACCGTTAAGGAAATTTCAGACCTAGCGGACTTTATCTTTATAAGGCAGAAAGAGCCTAAAGGGCTAGGACACGCAGTTTTAACTGCTGAGCCTGCCGTAGGGAACGAGCCTTTCGCAGTTTTACTGGGAGACGACGTAATGGTTGGAGAAAAGCCGGCAATAGGGGAGCTCATAGAGGTATTTAAAAAGTTTAGTTGCCCAGTTTTAGGCCTTCAAGAAGTTCCAAAGGAGGAAGTGTCAAATTACGGAATAGCCGGGGGAAAGCTCGTTGAAGAAAACCTAATAAAAGTTGAATCGTTGGTTGAAAAGCCTTCTCCCTCTGAAGCTCCCAGCAACTACGCAATTGCCGGTAGGTACGTTTTAACTCCCGACATATTTACAGTCTTAAAGAGGACAAAACCTGGAAAAGGAGGGGAAATCCAACTTACAGACGCCATTGCCCAGCTATCTAAAGAAAGGGCAGTATATGGTAGGATAATTGAAGGCAAACGCTACGATACGGGAAACAAGCTCGGCTTTTTAGAGGCTACAATTGACTTTGCACTTATGAGAAACGACTTAAGAGAACCCTTCTTAAAGTTCTTAAAAGAAAAACTAAAAGAGGAGTTAAGAGATGGGTGAAATGTTTCAGGGCTTTCCTCCTGAACCCAAGTTCCCGGAAGAGCTCCCCGTTCTCCCTTTAAGGGGCGTTGTTGTCTTTCCCATGATGATATCTCCACTTTTTGTCGGAAGGCCCTTTTCCTTAAACGCAGTTGAAGAAGCTTTAAAGAGCCACAAGCTCATATTCCTTGCCACTCAGAAAGATAAGGAAGTGGAAGAACCTAAAAGGGAAGACCTCTACGATTACGGAACGGTTGCCGTCATCCTAAAAGCAATGAGAATGGGAGACGGCAGAGTAAAGATATTGGTTCAAGGCTTAGCAAGGGCAAAAATAAAGGAACTAAAAAGGGAAGAGGATAAGTTCGTAGCCACTTTAGAACACATCCAAGAACCAGAATACAGGCCCAAAGACATAGAAGAAGAGGCGCTAGTAAAGCTGGTAAAAGACCAGCTAGAGAGAGTAGTTGCCCTTGGAAAGCAAATTCCCCCTGACATCGTTGCAATACTAAGGACGATTGAAGACCCGGGACGGCTGGCAGATTTAATCGCTGCTCAAATAGAACTTTCAACCCAAGAGGCAATAGACCTTTTATCTACCGTTGACCCTGTGGAAAGGCTCAAAAAGGTAAGCCAGAAGCTAGAGCACGAGATAAAGGTCCTTGAGGTTCAGGAGCTCATAAGGACCAAAGCTAGAGAGTCTATGGAAAAAGAGCAGAGGGAGTACTTTTTAAGGCAACAGCTAAAGGCAATCAGAAGGGAGCTTGGCGAAGAAGAGGAAAAGAGCAAAGAGATTGAAGAGTATAGGGAAAAGATAAAAAAGGCTAGGATGCCTAAAGAGATTGAAGAGGCGGTTTTAAAGGAGCTCTCAAGGCTTGAGAAGATGCACCCTGAATCTGCAGAAGCCGGAGTATTAAGGACGTGGATTGAGTGGATGATAGAGCTCCCCTGGTCTAAAAGGACAAGGGATAAGCTTGACGTTAAGAGGGCAAAGGAGGTTCTTGACCAAGACCACTACGACCTTGAGAAGGTAAAAAACAGGATACTTGAATACTTAGCAGTTAAGGCCTTAATGAAAAAGAGAAAGAAAAAGGTAAAGGAGATAAAACAGCCTACAATCTGCTTTGTAGGCCCTCCGGGAGTAGGGAAAACCTCTCTTGCCCGCTCAATAGCAAGGGCTTTAGGCAGGAAGTTTGTAAGGATATCCCTTGGAGGAGTAAGGGACGAAGCAGAAATAAGGGGACACAGGAGAACATACGTAGGAGCTATGCCGGGAAAGATAATTCAGGCACTAAGGAAAGCAGGAACCAAGAACCCGGTCATCCTGCTAGACGAGATAGACAAGATGGCCTCAGACTTTAGGGGAGACCCTGCAGCGGCACTCCTTGAAGTTCTAGACCCGGAGCAGAACAAAGAGTTTGTTGACAACTACATAAACCACCCCTTTGACCTTTCGGAAGTCCTCTTCATAGCTACGGCAAACACGCCGCACACAATACCTGAGCCCCTTTACGACAGGCTTGAAGTTTTAAACATTCCAGGCTACACAGAATACGAAAAACTCCAGATAGCAAAGAGATACATAGTTCCGAAACAGATGAAAAACCACGCCTTAACAGAAAACGACATTGAATTTACAGACTCTGCACTCCTTCACATAATAAGGCACTACACAAGGGAAGCAGGGGTAAGGAACCTTGACAGGAAGATTGCGGCAGTCTGCAGGAAGGTAGCCCTCTGGATAAGTGAAGGAAAAGAGAAGAAGTACAAAATTACGAAGAAGACGGTAGAGAAGATATTGGGAGCTCCCAAGTTCATCCCTGAGCTTGAGCTTGGGGAAGACGAAGTAGGAGTTGCTACGGGCCTTGCTTGGACGCCTGTAGGAGGAGACGTCCTCTTTATAGAGGCCGTAGTAACGAAGGGAAGCGGAAGGCTGATACTTACGGGAAGGCTCGGAGAGGTTATGAAAGAGTCGGCACAGGCCGCATTAGGATTTATAAAGGCCAACAAAGATAAGTACGGCATAAAACACGACTTTGGGAAGATTGACATTCACGTCCACGTTCCCGCCGGAGCAATTCCAAAGGACGGCCCTTCTGCAGGAATAACTATTGCCACTGCAATGCTTTCAGCCTTAACAGGAAGGAAGGTCCATAAAGAGGTAGCAATGACAGGAGAGATAACTCTGGGAGGTAAAGTCCTTCCCGTTGGAGGACTGAAAGAGAAAATCTTAGCGGCCTTAAGGTACGGAGCAAAAACCGTAATACTACCTGAGAAGAACAAACAGGAGGTTATGGAAGAGCTCCCCAAAGAGGTCAAGGACAAAATAGAGCTCCTATTCGTAAACAGGGTAGAGCCCGTATTTGAAAAGGCCCTATATCCTCCCGAAAAGAGGAAAAAGAAGAGAGCTTAGGGGGAGGCCTCCCCCTTTAAACCTTCAACTTTAAAGAGAGCACCATTTAACGGAACGTTTTTCTTAAAAGAAGTAATCTCATAAAAGCTCTCTGTTCCGTCTGACTGAACGGTAAAAAGGCCTACCAGTTTATTTCCCCGTAGGTAAAAGGCTATCTCCTTAAAAAAGCGATTTCCCCTTAAAGACTTAAACTCCAGCCTTAAAACGCCCCCCTCCTTATCAGCCTTTACCAACTTAAACTCCTTAAAGAAAGAGTCTGGAAACTCAACAAGCTCAATTAAGGGAAAGAGCTCCCCCTCTCTAACCGGGTAAACCTGCCTATTTCCCTCAATAAAGCTCTCTATAAGCCTGCCGTTAGAAACTATAAAAGAGGAATCGCCCCAAGTGTACTGCCACCTAAACTTTAAAGGCCTTTTATAGTAGATAACTCCCTTGTAAAGGGTTATCTCGTCTCCCGCCACAGGGAGCTTGGTTCTTTGAGAAAACTTAACTTCAAGGGTTTTAACATTACTGAAAATTTCCCTTAACTTTAGCTCATAATCGGTAAAGTTAAAAGAGAAGGCACTTGAAGAAAAGAGAACAGAAAAGAACAAGGCGAGAAGAGTTCTCATTTAAACCCTCCAAAACTAAATTAAACTGTAAATTACAGGAGAGAGAACTTATGAGAGTCGTTGGTGGAAAGTATAAGGGAAGGAAACTAAAGTCAATGCCCAAAAGGAACGACACTAAACTACTGAGACCTACAACAGACAGAGTAAAAGAGTCGGTCTTCTCAATACTTAACAACTACCTTGAAGGGACGACCTTCCTTGACCTATTTGCAGGAACAGGTGCAGTTGGAATAGAAGCTTTAAGTAGAGGTGCCAAAAAGGTGGTCTTCGTAGAAAAAGACAGACGCTTTTGCAACCTCATAAGGGAAAACCTAAAAGTCCTCAAAGTTCCCCGAGAAAGATACCAAGTCTTGTGTGAAGACTTTGTAAGCGCGCTTAAAAAGCTCGGCAAAAGGAAAGAAAAATTTGACTTTATCTACGCAGACCCTCCTTACGAAAAGGGATATTACACTAAAGTAATCAACTTAGTAAAAAACCTTAACCTCCTTGACGAAGACGGCCTTTTAATACTTGAAGAGCCAAAGAAAAACCCATTTATACCTGAGCAGGAAAAGTGGCTCGTTGAAAAGCGCCACTACGGGACTACAACGGTAAGTTTTTTAAACTTTAACCCAAATGAAGGAGAAGAGTAATGTTCCTAATATCAAAGACGTTTAACTTCTCTACGGCCCACTCGGTCCACTCCCAAAAACTTAACCCTAAGTGGTCTAAAAACCCTTACCCAAAGTGTAGAAGACTTCCCGGCCACGGCCACAACTACGAGTTAACCGTTTTCTTAAAAGGGGAGCTTAACGAAACTCAGATGATAACAGACTTTGGCCACCTAAAGTGGCTAAAGGACTTTATTGACGACTTCTTTGACCACAAGCTCGTAATAGGAACTGACGACCCGGCCTTTAAACTCCTCTTTGAAAAGCTAGGGATTTTAAAGGAGGAGGCATTTGTCTTTCCCTTTAAGGTAAAGGTAGCTATAGTGGACAGTAATTACAGGATAAAGAGCTACGAAGCAGAGAAAGTGGACTTAAAGGAAATTGAAAGCTACCACCTCACAACTTTTACAAGTCCCTCCCTGTATGAAGACCCGACTTTAGACTTTTACCAAAGGCTAATAGACGGAATAGCCCTGTTTAAAGGCTCCCCTACTTCAGAAAACCTCTCAAAGTTCTTCTACCACTTTGTAAGTGAGAACATAAAGCCCTTAAAAGTAAAGTGCTACAAAGTAGAGATAAAAGAAACACCATCTTCAAGTGCAGTTTACTATGAAGAAGAAACTTAAAGAAGTTCCCACAGAACCGGGAGTTTACCTCTTTAAAGACAGTAGCGGCAAGGTAATATACGTAGGGAAGGCAAAGAGCTTAAGGGAGAGACTTAGCACTCACCTTAACTGTACAGACCCAAAGGACAAAAGCTACAGGATAGTAAAGGCTTCTTGCGACTTTGACTACATAGTGGTAAAAAACGAAAGGGAGGCCTTAGCCTTAGAGGCAGAGCTAATAAAAAAGCACCTTCCAAAGTTTAATGTCCTCCTTAAAGACGGTAAAAGCTACCCTTACTTGGTCATTACCAAGGAGGAGTTTCCAACGGTAAAGGTGGTAAGAAAGGGCAAGGAAGAGGTTAAGGGAGAGTATTTTGGTCCTTTTATTCCTCCAAAAAACGCCCACTACTTGAAAGAGCTCCTTCACAAAGTCTTTAAGTTGAGAAAGTGCAAAGAGCTCAAAAAGAGGGAAAAACCTTGCCTTGAATACTACATAGAAAGGTGCACGGCTCCTTGTGCAGGAAAGGTAAGCAAGGAGGACTACCAAAGGCAAGTTAAGGGAGCTCTCTCCTTCCTTAAGGGAAAAGTTAAGGAGCTTATAAGCTCCCTCTACGACGAGATAGAGAAGGCTTCTAGCGAGCTAAACTTTGAAAGGGCAGCCCTTTTAAGGGACCAGTTAATCGCCTTAAAGACAGTTTACGAGAGGAGCCCCCTACTTTCGGGAGAGCTAAAAGAGGCAGACCTCTTTTATTTAGAAGAAAAGGGAGGGCTATTTAAAGGCGTAAAGCTTACGGTAAGAAACGGTTTTATCTACGGTAAAGAAGAGTTTACTTTTGACCCAGTAGAGCCCTGGGAAGAAAAATTATTGAGGGAACTATTTTCTTTAAGGGAGAAGAAACTAAACTTAGACGTTGTTGGAACGATATGGATAAGGAACACTTACGAACTCTTAAAACCTCCCGAGAAAGTCCTTGCAAACTTTAACTTCTTAGGAAGAGAGCTAAAAGTTGAGCCTATAAAAGAAGAGCTCCTCCCCTTACTTAAAAAGAACAGAGGAAACTACTCCTACGCCCTAAACCTGGAAAAGCTAGAAAGGGAATACGAAGAAGTCTTTTACGAGCCCCTTCCCCAAAGGATAGAGTGTTTTGACATATCAACCCTCCAAGGGCAAGCCACCGTTGCCTCCTGCGTGGTCTGGGAAAAGGGAGAGCTCTTAAAGGGAGATTACAGGCGATACAAAGTTAAAACGGTTAAAGGAGTAAACGACTACGCCTCAATGGAAGAAGTTTTAAAAAGGAGGTTTAAGAGGATAAAGGAAGGGAAAGTAAAAAGGCCAGACCTGGTGGTTGTTGACGGAGGAGTAGGTCAGCTTAACGTAGCCTTAAAAGTAAAAGAAGAGCTTGGACTAGACCTTAGAGTATTTGCACTTGCTAAAAAGGAGGAAACCCTCTTTACAGACGACGGGGAGGTAATAAGGCTAAAGGAGTTCCCTTACCTTTTCAGGCTCTTTACCACCTTAAGAGACGAAGCCCACAGGTTTGCCCTTTCCTATAATAGGAAGTTGAGGCTAAAAGAGATGGTAAAGAGCCCGTTAGACGGGATAAAGGGACTCGGGAAGAAAAGGAGAGAGATTCTAGAAAGGCTCTACCCGGACTTAAAAGAAATTGCCAACCTTCAGGTAGAAGAGCTAAAGAAAGTAGGAATACCGGAAAAGGTTGCAGAAGAAGTTATAAGTAAAGTGAGGGAGCTCTTTAGCTAAGGGGGAGAAAAATGGGAATTTGGGACTGGAAAGACGAGGGAGTAAAGAAGGCAATTCTCAATGTGCTTAAAGGAAACCTCTGCTTAAACAGGGAAGACAAACTCCTAATAATAAGCGACGAAGATAAAGAGAAAATAGGGGAGCTCTTTTTCTCTTACGCAACCTCAATAACCCCTAAAGTAGTTCACGCAACCTACCCAAAAACGGGAAGGCACGGAGTTGAGCCTCCAGAGAAGGTCTGGAAAGCAGCCTTTGGAGAGGACTTTATAAGAGAGATTAAAGAGAAAGGCCTTATGGATAAGATGTTAAGGAAGGAAGTAAACCAACAGGACGAGCTTGAGATAAAGGAGCTCCTACTTGAAGAGACATCACCTCAAGAACTTCCTACAGTAATAGTTGCAGTAAACACCTACTCTGTAAGCCACACCCTATTTAGAAAGCTCTCAAACTTCTTATCAATAAGGTTTGCCAGTATGCCCCTTTTTGAACCCTTTATGTTCTACACCTCCCTTCAAGCAAATTACGGCAAAGTGGCAACACTTTCCAAAAAACTTGCGGCGCTTTTAACTGAAGCAGTAGAGGCAAAACTAAGTTGCCCCTTAGGAACTAAAATAACCTTCAACCTTGAAGGAAGAGAAGGCTTAGCAGACACCGGGAAAATCTGCTCTCCCGGAGACTTTGGGAACCTACCGGCAGGGGAAGCCTTTATAGCGCCGGTAGAGGGTAAAGCCGAAGGCGTCTTTATAACAAAGTACTCACCAGAAAGGGAACTAAAAGAGCCCGTTAAACTTTGCGTAGAAAAGGGAAAAGTGGTTAAAGTTGAAGGAGAAGAGCCCTTTAAAGAATACTTAACAGAGATAATAAAAAGAGAAGAAAACGCCGGGAACATAGCAGAGCTCGGAATTGGAACAAACGACAAAGCAAAAGTTAGAACAAACATCCTTGAAGCAGAGAAGATTTTAGGAACTTGCCACGTTGCCCTTGGGGACAACAGCTCGTTTGGAGGAAAAGTTAAGGCAAACTTTCACTTAGACCTACTAATTGAAGAGCCTACCCTCACCTTAACCCTTCCTAACGGAGAAGAAATCAGCGTTTTAAGGAATGGAAAAATATTGATATAAGCTATAATTTAACATAGATTTAAATTTGAGGAGGGAGAGATGGAGCAGGTAGTTTTAATAGGCGGAGAAGCAGGAGAAGGAATAAAAGAATCGGCCAACCTTTTCTCAAAAGTCTTAGTTAACTTAGGGTTTAGCGTATTTACCTACCACGACTACCCTTCACTAATCAGGGGAGGGCACAACTTCTCACTTGTAAGGTTCTCCAGCGAAACAGTATTGGCTCCAAGAAAGAAGTTTGACACTGGAGTTGTCCTAGACGAAAGGAGCTTAAAGAGACACGAAAGTGAAGCAAAGGAGAATGCCAAGTGGATAGTTGACAGCTCCCTAAAAAAAGAAGGGATAAAAGTTCCCTTTAAGAAAATGGCAAAGGGAGTTAAAAGGAGCTCTGCAATACTTGGCGCCCTCTTAAAGGCCTACGGAATACCAGAAGAGGAAGGCTTAGAAGTACTGAAAAGCCTTAAAGACTACGAAGAGAACAAAGAGATATTTTTAAAAGCCTACGAAGCTTCAGAGAAAGTTTACGAGCTAATTGAAGTAGAAGGCAGAAAAGGGGACTACATAAGCGGAAACGAGGGAATAGCCCTTGGGGCCGTTGACGGAGGCCTTAAAGCGTACATAGCCTACCCTATGACCCCTGCCTCCCCAGTCCTTCACTTCTTAGCTGCCAACAAAGAGAGCTTGGGAATAAAAGTAGTTCAGCCGGAAAACGAAATAGGCGTCGTAAACATGGTGCTCGGAGCTGCCTTCGCAGGGGGAAGGGTAATGACGGGGACTTCAGGAGGAGGATTCGCCCTTATGGCAGAAACGATAAGCCTTTCAGGGATGAGTGAAACTCCCCTTGTGGTTTACCTTGCTCAAAGGGGAGCTCCCTCCACAGGAGTGCCCACCTACACTGAGCAGTCAGACCTCCTATTTGCCTTAAACGCAGGACACGGAGACTTCCCGAGAATAGTCATAGCTCCCTCAACGGCAAAGGAAAGCTACCTCTTTACAAGAGAGGCCTTAAACCTTGCCTGGAAGTACCAGACTCCCGTTATAGTTATCTCAAGTAAGAGCGTAGCAGAAAGCTTCTTTACAGAAAACATAGAAAGGGAGAGAGTAGTTGAAGAACCTATACTATGGAATGGAAAGGGAGAGTACAGAAGGTATGAAATAACAGAAAACGGTATATCTCCCTTAGCCTTCCCGGGAACAAAAGGAGCAGTTGTAAAGGCAAACAGCTACGAGCACGACCCCTTCGGGATAACAACAGAAGAGCCAGATACGATAAAACTAATGAAGGAAAAGAGGGAAAGGAAAAGGAGAGAGATAAGGAAAGAAGTTGAGTCTAGAAAAGACGCAGTTTCCCTCGGAGGAGACACTAACTCAGATAAGGTCATTATAACCTGGGGCGAAAACTGGGGAGTATGCTGCGAGGTAGGAGAAGAGCTGGGATTTAAAGTAGTTAAACCAAACTTCCTAGAACCCTTCCCAGCAAAGAGGGTAAAAGAGGAGCTGGAGGGTGCAAAAGAGGTAATAGTAGTTGAGCTTTCAATATCCGGTCAATTTGAAAAGCTCTTAAAGTTAAACGGAATAAAAGCTAACAGGTCTTACAGGAAGTACGACGCTAGACCAATCTTTGTAGAAGAGCTTACAGAGTTTTTAAGTTAAGGGAGGGAGAGATGGAGCTTAAAACTTACGCAGAAAATACTTGGTGCCCGGGATGTGGAAACTTTGGAATATTAAGAGCTTTTGAGGAAGCAGTAAAGGAACTTTCACAGGAAATACCGCTGGAAAACTTCGTTATATCCTCAGGTATAGGATGCCACGGCAAAATAGCAGACTACCTTAACCTAAATAGCTTTTACTCAATTCACGGAAGGGCATTAAGCAACCTTCAAGGAATGAGGCTGATAAACGACAAGCTGGTGTGCGTAGGATTTGTAGGAGATGGAGACATATACGCAGAGGGAATCTCCCACCTAATATTTGCGGCAAAGAGGAACTCTAACATTACAGCAATAGTTCACGACAACAGAGCCTACAGCTTAACAACGGGACAGTTTACCCCTACATCCCCTTCCCACTTTAAAGGGAAGTCAACTCCAAAGGGAGCTCCAGAGCCTCCCCTTAACCCAATAGCCCTTATGTTATCAAGTGGAGCTACATTCGTTGCAAGGGGATTTGCCGGAGACATTCCCCACCTAAAGTGGATAATAAAAGAGGCCATAAAACACAAAGGTTTCTCCTTCATAGATGTCCTTCAACCTTGCATAACTTTCTACAATACTTTTCCATTTTACAGGAAACACTGCTACAAGCTTGAAGAGGCAGGCCACAAGACAGACGACTTTAAACTGGCAATGGAAAAGGCCTTAGAGTGGGACTACAATGAAGAGGGAGAAGAGGTAAAAATACCCATAGGGATATTCTACAAGGTAGAAAGACCGACCTTTGAAGAGCTGGTCTAAAGACTGTTTAGGAAGTCTTTAACGGTAATTATCTCAAAGTGGAGTTTTTTAAGCTTGCTACACTGGGAGACGAAGGATAAAGAGAGCTCCTTACACCTTTCAAGGTTAACGCTAGGAGCAAAACTTGCTAAGAAGACCCTACTTTCCTTAAAAACGCTCCTTAGAAACCTCCCTAGCCTGTCAAGGTAAATTACCTTCTCCCTGACCTTCCTTCCCCTCTCCCCTCCCCTAAGGCCAAGCTCCAAGAAAAACTCAACATTTCCTTTACACTCATAACCTTCAAAGTACTCCCTCCCCCAGAAAACAACGTCAAGGTTCTTCCCCTCTAAAGTAAGGCCGCCACACCTTAACTTTACCCTCTTCCTGTTTACAAGGGGCTGACAGTGCATAGAGGTAAGCTCAACCTTTGACTTTTCCATAGGGCCCAAGTGGTAAACGAGCTCCTCAAAGAGCCTCCCCTTCCTAAGGGCAATTAGGTCATCTTGAGGTATAGGTTTACCGGAGGAATTTTCCGAGTGCCTTAAAAAGAACTTTTCAATTAAAGACCAGAGTATAGACTTTTCAACCTCGGAAACGGGAAGAGAAGAGAGAAACTCCTCCCTCCTTTTACTTTTAAAGGAGTAAAACTGGGAAAGGTGGTCAACCTCTTGAAAGAAGGAAGCTATAGACAAGATTACTGGGAGCCTCTCTTTCTTTCTCAAACAGACCAAGAAGTGGACAAGCTCCTTTACAGGTTCCCCTAAAAACCTTTCAACTTCAACATAACAGCTAAAAAGCGCCATAGTGAAGCTATTTTAACAAGTTAAGGAGAACGCTCACAGTAGAGGGACACTATCCTCTCCACAATTTTTGTCGTTGAGATGTTAAACTTAAAAGGTATTCTCTCAACCTTTAAGGCAAACTCTTTGCCTACAATCTTTTCAAGTGGCCAGTCTGCACCTTTTACAAGAACGTCAGGCCTAACTACCTTAATAACATCTAAGGGGGTCTCTTGGTCAAAGATAAAGACTAAGTCAACTACCCTTAAAGAGGAAAGGAGCTTTGCCCTCATCTCCTCGCTAACTATGGGCCTCTTCTCTCCTTTTATCTTTTTAATAGAAGAGTCGCTGTTCATACCTACAATGAGGAAGTCTCCAAAAGACTTTGCCCTTTCAAGGTAGTCTGCGTGGCCGGCGTGGAGAATGTCAAAACAGCCGTTCGTAAACACTATCTTAAGTCCCTTTTCCCTTAGAGTTTTAACTTTAGCTTCAAGTTCCTTTAAGTCCTTAAGTACTTTCAAGACTCCTCCTGATACACATTATTAAGAAAACTAAAACAGCCTAACTTCCAAACTAAGAAACCTTTCACCTTAATAAAGAGGAATTTACCAACTTTTCTATTAACATCCACTCAATTACAGATTGAGGTTTTCCGTAATACTTCAAAAAGTTCCTCGCCTTACTTATAACTTCTCCCCAATTTGTTATCTGGCCGTTTTGAACCAGCAGGTTTTCAAAAGCGTCAATAAAGAGAAGGGCGTCTTCCCTTGTTATCCCCGAAAAGAGGGAAGAAATCTGGGTTATCCTGTAAATTCTCCTTTTGTCTTTAAGGAGGTTAACAAACTCTGAAAGGAGCTCCACTATCCCCCTTTCAATTAGCTTAAGCGCAAGTCCGGGACTTCCCCTTGCTACTTTTATTACCTTCTTGTCGTAGTTCACCTTTAGCTTTTCCAAAACAAATTCAACATTTGCGTCGCTTAGCCTTCCAAACCTAAAGGTTCTACACCTTGACCTTATAGTGGGGAGCAAGGAAGCCTCATTTGAGGAGATTAAAACTATGTAAGCGTAGTTAGGGGGCTCTTCTAAAGTTTTAAGTAAGGCGTTTACAGCTTCCCTTCTCATCTCTTCTGCATTGTCTATTAAAACACCTTTTCCCTCTCCCTCTTTAGGTTGAGTGTAGAGCCACTCTTTTAATTCCCTAACTTCTTCTATGGTTAAGGGATTACTCTCCCCCACCTTTTTTAAGTTAAGGGGGTTTTTGATTAAGTAGTTAAGGAGCTCGGTAGCAACTAACCTCTTCCCTACTCCAAACGGACCTGTAAACAGGGAAGTTTGAGGAAATAGGCCTTTGTCAACTAAGCTCTTTATAGAGCTTAACTGTTTAGAGTGGCCAACCACAGAGTTAAATAGCACCTCTTTCCTCCAGTTTCCTAATTACTTCCTTGAAGATTTCTCCTATCCCTCTCCTTCCGTCTAAAACTACTACCCTTTCAGGCTCGCTCTTTGCAATCTCAATAAAACCCCTCCTTACCCTTTCGTGGAACTCTAGCTCTTCGCTCTCAATCCTGTCCCTTTCTCTGCTCCTTATCCTCTTTAGTGCCTCTTTTACGGGAAGGTCTATTAAAAAGGTAATGTCAGGCCTTAGCCCCCCAGTTGCTCTAATGTCTATCTCTCTTATAAACTTTGGGTCAATTCCCCTTCCGTAGCCTTGATAGGCAACAGTTGAATCTGAGAACCTGTCGCAAATTACGACTATCCCCTCTTTAAGAGCCGACATTATAAGGTTTTCAACGTGAAATCCCCTTGCTGCTATGTAAAGGAGAAGTTCAGAAAAGGGAGGGAAGAACTCTTCCCTTTCTCTCAGTATAAACTCTCTTAGCTCTTCTGCAGAGGGAGTGCCCCCTGGCTCTCTGGTCAAAATTACCCTTTTTCCCCTGTTTAAGAGCTCCTCGTAAAGGAGCTTTGCCTGAGTGCTCTTTCCACAGCCCTCTATCCCTTCAAAGGTTATAAACATAACCTACTCCAGAAGTTGAGATTTAGTTAACTTACTCTTCCTCTTCTTACTTCTTTTAAAGAAAAGAGAGAGGATTTTTTCAGACTCCTTAACTGCAAGTGAGCCCATTACTGAAGAAGTTAAAACGTATAGCGCCGTAAAGGGAACCAACTTCGGCTGGGTTGCAGAGACTAAAATTGAGAACTCTCCCCTCGGAGTCAGCATAAGCCCTGCAGAAAGTCCCCTCTTTAGAGAAAGGCCGTAGAGTTTGGCAGAGAGAACCCCGGTTATCAGCTTCGTGATAAGAGAGAGTGTAAGCAAGACTACAAGGGGAAAGAGGATTTCCTTACCCGTTTTAGAAAGCTCTATGCTTAAGCCAAAGGAAAGGAAAAACAGAGCTCCAAAGAGGTCTCTAAAAGGAACCACTATACTCTCAACTCTCTCTTTGTGGGAGGTTTCAGCAAACAGAGTTCCTGCCACAAAAGCACCTATTGCCTCTGAAAGGCCAAAGCCAAAAGCCGCTTCAACTACTAAAAAGAGAACTGAACCTACAAAGAGAACGAGGAATTCTACCGCTGTCCCGTATTTACTTAAAAGGAAGTCTATTACCCTGTTAAAGTTCTTCACGAAAACTACGGCAAAAAAGAGGAAAAGTGCGATTTTAACAAGGACTTTTAGCAACTCAACAGAGCTTAAGGAGCTCCCCGATATGTTCTCTAAAACCGCAAGGAGGGTAGCCGCTGCAATGTCTTCAAAGACGAGTATTGATAAAACCGCTTCAACTTCCGGGTTTGCAAGCCTCTTTAAGTCTATTAAAAGTTTTGAGACTATAGCCGAGGAGCTCGGATAGAGAATCACCGCAACGGTAAACGAGAGCAGGTTGTTAAAGCCTAAGAGTTTTGCAAATAGAAAGGAAGGAAAAAGGTTTAAAGCTAAGTCAACAAGGCCCACTCCTAATATGTTTTTAAGGTTTTTCTCCATTTCTGCCAGTGAAAACTCAAGGCCTATAAAAAATAACAGGAAGATTACTCCAAGGCTTTCAAAAACGCGAGCCTCTCCAGAGTGAACAAAAAGGGACAAAACTATCCCTGAAACTATGTAAATAGGTATTACCGGAACTTTAAGTCTCTTTGAGAGTAGGTAAGAGATAAGGAGAACCGTTAAGAAAAGGGTTAGGGTTTTGGTAAAGTCCATTATCCCTCTTCAACGGCCTTTAAAAACTTCTTAACGCTCTCAAGGTTTCCAACAACAACTAAAGTGTCTCCTTCCTCAATTTTAAACAGGGGAGAAGGAGAGACTATTACATTCTCGTCCCTTATTACTGCAACCACTATTACTCCCCACTTTTTCCTTATCTCAAGGTCTTTTATTGTTTTATTTACCAAGAATGAGTTTTTAGGAACCTTCACCCACTCAAATACTAAGTGTTTCATTAAAAAGCCTATTTTCTCCTCGTCAGAGGTAGGCTGGAAGAGAGCTCCCACCAAAATAGTCCCCAGAGTTCTTGCCTCTTCGTCTGTAAGCTCTATAACCGCCGTAGGCTCTTCTTCCTCCTCTTCAAAGTAGTATATCTCCCGCTTTCCCGTGTAGTGAATTACAACTACCAGAAGGTCTCCCTTTTCAGTCTTTATCGTATATTTCTTCCCGATGCCCGGGAGCTCCCCCTCTTTAACGAACATAATTAGCCTCCTTTAACTACTTTTTCCGGAATTACAACTTTAAATACTCCCCTCAGCTGGCCTGCCTTGTAGCCAAGGGCTTTGTCTTTCGGGTACTTTTCTCTTAAGACCCTTAAAACCTCCGGGTTCATTCTGGTAGGCTCTCCGTGGCAGTTAAGACAGAAAGGAGCAACGATTATGGGCTTATAGTAAACAAAGTAATTCCCCTCTTTCCTTATAACGTATTTTGGAAGCTTGCCTTCTTTTAACTTCTCCTTTAGCTCCTCTATTACCTTTAAGTCCTCCCCCGTTGCCCTGTCTTTAGGATTCCTATACTTGTCTGAAAGCCTGCTAACCTTAACTACTACCAGCTCCTTGTTGACTTTAGCCGTTAACTCTTGAGCTTTCCCTGCGCAAAAGTCAACTGCCTTAGCAAATCCCCCCTCTTTTAAAGCCATTCCTAAGTTCGTCTTAAGTTGGCTCATTAGCCTCTTAACTGCCATTTCCCCTAAGGAAACTACCTTTTCCTTTTCTCTTGCATTAAAACCGTTTTTGTTGTGAACGCACCCTCCCAAAAGTAAAAGGGCAACTGCAAAAGCTCCCAACCTTTTCACCTTAAACCTCCCTTGCAATTGTTAAGGTTCCGCATCCTCCCAGCTTATCTCTCCTAAACCTATTTGAAAAGGTCGTTCTTACTCCCTTACTCCTTAAAAATAGAAAGGCCTCTTCATACTCTTTTTCGCTTACCCCTTTAAAAGGTAGGCCTTTTACCTCGTTGTAGGCCATGAGCATAACCGTAAACCTAAACTCCCTTGCCAAGTCTGCAAGTTTAGAGAGCTCCTCTCTTGAATCGTTTACACCCTTAATTAAGAGGTATCCAAACTGAAACTTCTTTCTCCTTGAAGAAGAAACCCCTTTTAAGTATTCCTTTAGTTCACTCAAAACAGGCTCAAGGGGAACCTCTACGCCAAATATTTTCTTCCTTACCTCTTCACTTACCCCGTGAACCGAGAGAGTTAATCCGTTGTGGGGAGCTCTTATTAACTCCTTAAAACCTTCTAAAGAAAAACCGGTAGTGCTGATAGTTATCTTTAGTCCCTTTTCCTTAAAGAAACTAATTGCCTTTAATACCTCTTTATAGTTTACAGAGGGCTCACCTATACCTGCTATTGCAATTCCTTTAACGGGAAGCTTATCTTTTAGTAGCTCGTACTGAGAGGTTATCTCGTTCCACCTTAAGTTCCTCTTTAAACCTAAAAGCCCAGATGCACAGAACCTGCACTTTACAGGGCATCCAACTTGGGATGAGACGCAAAGCCTCTCTCCCTTGTAAAAGACTGCTTCAACCCTAAAAAGGTCTTCAGTTTCAAAGATAAAAAGCCTATTGAGGGAGCTCCTCATCTCTTTGATTACTCTCATCTCCTATAACCCCTGCTTTTGTATAACAACTAAACCTATCATCTTTTTTCTCTTTAAGCTTTTCAATGTACTCCCTCCATACCTCCTCTTCCACAAAATTACTTACATGAAACTCTTCCTTCTTACCCTCTTCAAACTCAATCACCACTTTTTCCAAAAGCACGTTAACATCTGCAACTTTACCTTTACCAAGTGGAGTCTCAACCTCTTCTCCTACCTCCGGAAGGAACTGCCTTATGTAGTAGTTTGCCTCTTCAAACTTTAAACAGCACATAAGCCTTCCACAGGTCCCGGAGAGCTTTGCAGGGTTTGGAGGAAGACCTTGAAGCCTCGCCAAGTTTAAAGAGACTGAGTGGAAACAGCTTAAAAACTCTTTGCAACAGCATACCTTACCGCACATACCTACGGCACCTATCATCTTAACTTCGTCCCTAACCCCTATCTGGCGGAGCTCTATCCTCCTTTTAAAGTGGGAAGCCAAGTCTCTAACGAGTTTCCTAAAGTCAACCCTGTTTTTCGCCGTAAAGTAGAAGACTATCCTTTCCCTGTTTAAGGTCGTGTAGGCCTTAACGAGCTTCATTTCAAGCCCGTGATGTTTTACCTTCTCCTTACATACTTGTAGTGCTTCCTGGGCAAAGAAGAGGTTTGTTAAAAAGGCGTTCTCGTCCTCTTGCGTTCCTTCCCTTACTACTTGGTATAGGTCTTTTTCGCTAATTCCAAACTTTTCAAGTTCTTTAACCTCATAACTCTTTAAACACTCTACAAGCTCAAATCCTCTCTCTGTCTTTACAACAACTTTTCCCCTTTGGGGAATCTCCTTAAAGCTTCTAGCAAGCCCTATCTTCTCAGTGTCGGGATACTTAAACTTAACTATGGTCATCACTCCTCCTTCTTTATTAAAAGATAAAGGATAATTAATAAAAGACTTTTGAAATAATCTTGCAATCTCCGAACCTCTCGGATATAATTTAAACTGAAAAATACTAAAGGAGGGAAGTATGAAGGGGAAGCTCAGTAAGCTTCGCACTGGGCTCCTGGCGGTTACCTTCGCTGCAGCCGCAGTAGTAGGTCTTAATACTACCAACGCCAGTGCAGCCCTAAGGAACATCTCTAAAGAATCTCAAGCGTGCCTTGGCTGCCACAAGGGAATGAACCCTGCCCTTGTTCAGCAGTGGGGGGTCAGCAAGCACGCTGACGCTGGAGTTGGCTGTTATGAGTGTCACCGAGCAAACAAGGGCGACAAGGATGCCTTCCAGCACTTCGGGTTTACAATCTCCACAATCGTGTCTCCCTTAGACTGTGGTAAGTGCCACCCTAAAGAGGCTAAAGAAGTTACCCAATCTTACCACGCCGACGCTGCTCACTTTGTAGGTTCCCTTGACAACGTTCTCGGTAGGATTGTTGAAGGTGAAGCCCTCTTTAACCTCGGTTGTGCTCAGTGCCACGGTAGGACAATCCCAGTTAAAAACGGTATGCCGGTTCTTGGCCCGTGGCCTAACGAAGGTGTAGGTAGAATAAACCCAGACGGCTCTAAAGGTAATTGTGCCGCTTGCCACTACAGACACTCCTTCAGCTTAAAGCAAGTTCGCGAACCTGACACTTGCGGTAAGTGCCACCAAGGTCCTGACCATCCACAAATTGAAATCTGGGAGCTCTCTAAGCACGGTATTGCCTACAAGGCTCACCTTTCTGAAATTGAGCCAACTCTTGACAGGGCTAAGTGGGTCCTTGGCGAAGACTACTACCAAGCTCCAAACTGCGTAACCTGCCACATGGGAGCTTCTGTAACTGGAGCTAAGGCTACCCACGACGTTGGTGCAAGGCTTTCTTGGACTTTAAGGCCTCCAATTTCAAAGCACAAGCCTAACTGGCAGGCTAAGCGTGCTGAAATGAAGAAAGTGTGTGCTGCTTGCCACCAGAGGGCTTGGATTGAAGGGTTCTACTATCAGTTTGACAGCTTAGTAAACCTTTACAACGAGAAGTTTGCTAAGCCTGCTGCTGCAATTATGAAGTTCCTAAGAAGCAGGAAGCTAATAGACCCAACTCCGTTTAACGAGAAAATTGAGTGGGATTACTTCCTACTCTGGCACCACGAAGGTCGTAGAGCAAGGCACGGTGCTGCTATGATGGCTCCCGACTGGACACACTGGCACGGTCTCTTTATAGTTGCAAATGACTTCTACTTCAAGATTATCCCAGAAGCTGACGCAATCGTAGCCAAGAAAGGGACAAGAGCAGACAAGGAAGCTTGGGCTAAGTTTAAGAAAGAGCTCTTTAGCAGACCTGAACACAAGTGGTTCTTGGGTATGCCAAAGAGCGAACTTAGGAAAATCGCCGAGTTCTACGTTAAACGCTACGGTGAAACTGCCCAGTAATTACACTCCTTTAAGGGAGGGGATGTCCCCTCCCTTTTCAATTTCCAAAAAAAGGAGGAAACCTTGAAAAGAAATCTCTATTTACTTCTTTCTTTTTTAATTTTAGCTTCTCCTATACCCTCTTTTTCCAAGAGCAATTCATTTGAAAAAGAGATAGAAAAGAAGATAGAGTGTCCCTCTTCTTTTTTAGCAAACCCTCCCGTTTACTTTTACTGTATTTACAGAGACTATCACAATCACCACTACGATGACGGTATAAAGAAAGCAGAAGCAGCTTTAAAAGAGGTATGGCCTCTTTATGAAAAAAACCCAAAAGGATTGATTCCAAACAGCGTAAATAAAAAGGCAAAATTAAAAGACCCCCACCTTTACAAAGTAGTATCAGACCTTCACATGTTGCTTGGGATGCTCTTGTACCAAAAGTCTATGAACCTTAAAGACAACTCAAGCCATAAAATCTACGTTAAGTTTTACGACAAACTTCAAAAAAAAGGGTTTGATTTTGTAAAAACAAACGAACTTATGATGCTTTATACTATGAAAAAGCTCTTTCCCAGTAATTTTGACTCAAAAAAGAGGGAAAGGTACAAAGAGCTTTTAAAAGAAGCAGGGATAACCGAAAAAGACCTAGACTCGTTTAACGAAAAAGTGGAAAAAGCTTCTGAAAAACTGGACCAGCAGAGGCTTTCTCTTTTGAAGAAAGCCGTAAACGAGTTTAAAGAAGCTATAAAGACCGACCCCAACAATGCCTTAGCTTACTATCAACTCGGAAACCTGTTAAGCGGAGCTCTCTCTGAAAGCACCCCTCAAGATTCCCAATCTGCAGAATATTACTACTATAAAGCAGCTCTTCTACTAAAGAAAGAGGGAGACCTCAAAGGCTACAAAGAGGTGCTTAGGAAGCTGGAAATTATGAACCCTAATTCCAAATATCTAAAGCTTTTAAGAGGGAAAAGCAATGTTTAAGAGGCTTTTCTCTCTTCTCCTTTTAGCTCTCTCCTTTTCCTGCGCTAGTAAGCAGGAAAACTTAAAGGTTAATTACCCACCTGTGCCCCAGACGGAACTTGACAGGAAGATAGGAAACCTTCCTTCTCAGGAGCTCCCAATAACCTCTCCCGTCAATCCTAAAACTTTAGATTTGTGTACTCGCTACCTCCTATTTACAGACCAATATATTACTGCTTCTGACTACCCTGATGCAAAGGATAACCTTAAAAAAGCTTCAAAGTACTGCTCTCCTTCTGACCCAAGGTTTAACTACCTAAAGGCAGTTCTCCTTGACATTGAAGAAAAGAGAAAGGAAGCTTTCAATTACTACTATAAAGCCGCCAAAGGGTATTTAAAGGAGAACAACTACGAAGGAGCGTTTAAGAGTTATTCTGGCATGGTATCCATTGAGCCTAATAGTCCCAAGGTCAAGGAACTTCAGAAATACTTTAGGGATCAAGATTATTAGACTTATATTTAAGTCTTGAAATCCCCTCATCCTTGGTTTAAAATGAAACTGTTAAATAAGGAAATTTGAATATTAATGTTAGGAGGTAGCGGTGTCTGAGAAAAAGGCCTTCATAGTAGGGGGAATTGTAGGTATAGTCATTGCGAGTGTGGGAGCTCTAATCTCCGCCCAGATGATTGAGAACACTGCAGAGCCAGAGTTCTGCGGTTCGTGCCACGAGATGAAGCCTATGTTTGAAGCGTGGGAGAAGGGGCCTCACGGCCCAATGGGGAACAAAAGGGGAGCTATAAGAGCTGGATGTGCTGACTGCCACTTGCCCCACACCAGTGTACTTTCATATTTAATAAATAAGGCGAAATTCGGAACTAACGATGCAATTGCCCATTACTTTAAGGGCGGTTATGCAGACGACCTTGAGCATTGGATTGAGAAAAGAAAAGAGAGAGAACACTACGTTTTCGTTTCAAACTGTGAGCGCTGCCACACCAACCTTCCAGATAACATCATGCACGAGAAGCTCAAAAGCGGAGAGATTAAGGGAGACTGTTTAACCTGCCACTGGTACGTAGGACACGGATTTGACTTTGAAGAGAAGTTAAAAGAGTTCTTCGGGAAAAAGGAAAAAGAGGAGTAAACGACATAATTTAATGGGGAGGTGCAAAGTGAAAGTAAAAACACTCTCACTACTAACAGGGGCTTTCCTCCTTGGCGGTGGCGTAGCTATGGCTGACCAACACCCTTTACCTCCAAGTGCCATAGCTAAACTGCCCCCTCAACAACAACAGTGTAGGGTATGCCACGAGAAAGTTACCCCAAAAGTTTACAAAGAGTGGGCCCACTCAAAACACGCAATAGCTAACGTTAGGTGCTTTCAGTGTCACGGCACTTTCAGCGACTTCCACAAGACGCCGCCTATAGAAAAGTGTATGGCGTGCCACTACCAACAAGTTGAGACTATGGAGAAAAAAGCTCCCAACTTTAAGTGCTGGACCTGTCATACTCCACACATCTTTGAGTTTCACGGAAACGGCGTTAAAAACATAAAAACTGCAAAAGACTTTAACCCAGCTCAGTATTAATCACTTAAAAGGAGGGTACGATGGGAATTGGAAGGAGAGACTTCCTTAAAAA
>Ga0256833_1000579_pt1 | contig 28325 bp, 22 predicted proteins | sample 356284metaG_FD_190535 | JGI IMG/M metagenome (GOLD analysis project Ga0256833, IMG submission 190535) | Hydrothermal vent microbial communities from Mid Atlantic Ridge, Atlantic Ocean - 356-284 | ecosystem: Environmental > Aquatic > Marine > Hydrothermal vents | place: Atlantic Ocean: Mid... | reverse complement strand
GATATGAAAAAACATAAAACTTGGAGCAGTTTTTTCATAGTATTTGGAATAAACCCTTTGTTTGCATTTGTAGTTCACGTCCTTTGGGTCAAAATATTGCTTTATATTATTAGATGGGAGAATGCGACAGGCAAAATAGAAAACGGATATGGGTGGTTATTTAAAAATGTATTTCAACCTTTAGCAGGCAATATGAATGGATCTTTTTTATTTGCAATAACTCATATTTTCTTTTTTTGGCTAATGTTGTATGTTTTGTATAAAAAGAAGATTATTATTAAATTGTAGGAAAATAATATCTATTCATGTGTAAATGCTATGAATAAAAACCACTTTTATTATTCAATATTTTGATAACGGATATCATTTTGCATCAATTATTTATGTACTAACCATTTTGACTAACAAATGGCGTATGTAAATTCAAGATATCATTAAGTTTTAACCCTAATATTTATGCAAAGTATAAAGATTGTGGATGTTTATTTAAACGAATGCTTCAAGTTTTTGTCTAAAAGTTGAAAAAAAGATTATTTAAGTTTAACTTTGTGTTTTATAAAAAAAATAAATTATGAACTTAGTACTAATATTCAATATGGGTCCACAAGAGGTTTTGCTAATTGCATTAGTCGTTTTGTTATTGTTTGGTGGAAAAAAGATTCCTGAGTTAATGAAGGGACTTGGAAAAGGCATCAGAGAGTTTAATAATGCAAAAAATAGTATTACTTCTGAGATCAATAGTGAAATGAAAGAAATAGAAAAGCCTAAGGCGGAGGAAAAAAGCAAGCATGTAGTAAAGGAAAGAGTCGAACTGGAAAAGGATTGATATTTTTAGTCAAAACAAAACTTTTCTTGAATTTTCTCATGAATTGTCTTAATGAATAGTTAATTCTATTTTTAGTTAAATTATGAGTGATAAAATAACGTATAGTAATTATTAAATAAATAAAAAAAAATATGAAATTGAAATACTTGTTTATTATTGCAATGTCAATAATGTTTGTTGCAAATACAAATGCTCAAAAATTTGGATACCTCAATTCTACTGAACTACTGGTGAAGCATCCGGATGTAAAAGGAGCTGATAGCAAATTGCAAGCCTATCAAAAACAATTGTTGAGTGCAGGTCAAAAAATGGCCGCTGATTTTCAAAAGCATTATGAAGCTTATGCGAAAGATGCAAATGAAGGTAAATTCTCAAAAATTCAAATGCAGGAAAAAGAAGGAGTTTTAGCTCAAGAACAAAATAAAATAAGAGAATATGAAGTCCAAATGCAACAAAAGTTAGCAAAAAAACGTGAAGAATTGTACAAACCAATACTTGACAAAATACAAGAAGCTATTAATAAGGTTGGAAAAGAAAATGGCTATACATTTATCTTTGATGCTGGAACAGGAGGTATATTGCATGCTCAAGAAAGCACAAATGTAATTGATCTAGTGAAAGCAAAACTTGGTATTTAAACTAACAAAATATAAATTTAAAAAAGGCAGTTGATTTTTATTTACTGCCTTTTTTGATAAAATAAATCAAAGGTTATGAAAAAAATAACTATCTTTTTTTTGATCTCTTTTTTGATCCCGATTGCTATTTTTTCTCAGGCTGAAAAAGTGTTTTTTAAGGACGGAATAGTTTTTATTAAAAATTTTAATTTGCTTATCAAAGATACTGTGATTGATAACCGAACTATAAAGTATCCTGCAAATTGGAATTTGAGAAAAGGAACAGACAATACATACGTGACATTTCCTGACGGATGGATATTAAACGAGGGAAGAGACGGTCACTTAGTAGCTTTCCCAAAAGGATGGCAAGTAATAGAAAGTACGGACGGAAGATTGCAACCAATATTGTATAAAGAAAAAAAAATAGTATATAAAGAGAAGAAGAAAGATTGCGTTGTTTCAGAGTCTGATGATTGTATGACTAATGTTACCAAGTCAACAAATGAATATGGTTTGTATTCCAAAGAAGGGGCTGATGGAAGAGTAATTCTGTATACAAAAGACATGAATATAGCATCTAGTCCTGACGGTAGGTTGGTCAATCTGCCAAAAGGCTGGGAAATAAGTCAAAGTACAAGCGGTAGATTTATTGCATATCCCAAAAACTGGGAGGCTTTTGTATTGGATGAAGGAAAAGAAGTCGCAATGCCAAAAAATTGGTCAATCGACCCTGAAACCAATAATCCAAAGATTATTTCAGAAAATGGTATGGTGAAATTTATATATACTCCTGTCCAAAAGATAAAACTTGCTGAAGCTATTTACAATGGAGACAAAGTCAATGGCTTAGATTATATCTTATACATGCTATTCAATGCAGAATAAGATTTTTTACTCATCTTGTAAGTATTTTCATGTATCTTCGGCTAATATTGATAATATCTAAATAATTATGAAACTGAAATCAAATATCTTTTTTCTGTTACTTGTTCTAGCTTTTGCTTCTTGTGATAAAAATATTCCACAAGGACAATTAATTCCGGATAGTTTTACCAAAAGGGTTTTGATTGAAGAATTTGGCGGAGAATGGTGCTCTTTTTGTGTAGGAGGTGCAGTTAGATTTGAAGAACTACTGAATAAAAACCCTGAACATTATATTGGGGTATCGTTGCATTATGATGATCCTTTTGAGATAAAATATCCTAATATAGTGGGCATGCTATTATCAAAATTTGAGATAATATCCTTTCCATATACTATCGTAGACAGAACTATTGATGAAGAAAAAAGTTGGGAAGTTCAATCAGAATTTAGACTTTCAAAAAGTATGGATATCGGTATAAAAGTAAAGACAGAAATAGTCAACAACAATTTAGATATTACAATTGACTTTGTCTCCAAAAGAGATATGACCGATATTTATCTTTCGGTTTATATCGTAGAAAACAATGTCCCGGAATCTTCTCCCGGTGCACAAAGCGGAGGAGGTGGACAATATATCCATCGTCATGTCCTAAGAAAAATATTGACAAAGAGACCCGGCGACCCCTTAGTTTTGATTAAAAATAAAATTCAAACTAGTGAATTTGCCGGTATAAGACTTGGACAATACGATAATTCAAACGTTGAAGTAGTGGCATTTATCCACCGAGGCACATCAAATTCATTTGAAGTACTCAATGCAAATAGGGCAAAAGTAAACGATGTGTCCGGATGGTAAACTATCCGTTTTCTACATCTTCCATCCCGGGCAAGATATCTCCGAGTTGGTTGGCTTTGTGTATCAATACCGGTATATGTTGGGTGCAAATATGATGCTCTATGCCTTTAAAATCAAATTTTATTAAAGGTGCTTGATTAGAATCCGTACCGCAAATCACACATTTATTATTGTTCATTTCTTTGTTTTTAATTTTGTATATCAAATTTCATATAAAACAAACAGACTCTCCTTTTGTTTTACCAAATAAAAAAAATCTCGCACAATCAAAGTTTAAAGAGATAAGGAAATTAAAGATGAATTTAACTATGAATGATGAATTATGAATGATGAATGATGAGTTAAAAAGCCGGCTTTGAAGTCATGCTATTGCATGCTTTCAAGTCCTCCCTTGCACCACTCTTCACTCTACAAGGCAAGTATCTCCCGACCTCTTGCCGGCAAGGGGGTGAAATATCTTATTCAAATCTACAATATATCATTTAATTCGTAATTAAATTTCCTTTTGTCTTTTCAAAGATCAATTTTTTAAAAAGAGTGTTCATTCTGAATTTACACATAAAAAAGTATACAATCGTGTCACAATATTCTATTATCAGCAAAACTATAGTAACTGTCCCTTGCGATAATAATATGATCCAACAGTTTTATTTCCAAGATTTTTGAACCTTGTTTTACTTTATCTGTCAATTCTATGTCTTCACTACTGGGGTTTAGATTTCCTGAAGGATGATTATGAATGAGTACGAGTCCACTAGCCAATAAATCCAAAGCATATTTGAAAATAATTTTCACATCAACTAAAGTAGAGGAAACACCTCCACGACTTATCTGTTTTTTGCCAATTATCACATTTTTCCGGTTTAGATAAACTGTCCAAAACTCTTCATGCTTAATATCGGATAATAGAGAATACATCTCTCCATGCAACTGCTTACTGCTTGTAATCTGAACTCGTAGATTTGTATTGAACTTTTTTCTTCTCACCAATTCCATTGCCGCAACAATACTTACTGCTTTAGCTTCTCCAATTCCCTTGTATCTTGTTAACTCAATAACGCTCTTTTGGGACAAAATATTCAAATCGTTATCCATATCATTCAGGATCTGCCTGCTTAAATCAACAGCGGACTGTTTTCTTGACCCGGAACCTATCAGAATAGCAATCAATTCAGCATTGGTAAGCCCTTTTGCTCCATTTTTCAATAGTTTCTCTCTTGGCCTATCGTCCAAAGCCCAATTTTTGATAGAATTGTATTTAACAGAATCCGGCATAATAACAATTGTTTGATAAAAGTAGATATTTGTAAGCAAAAAACAAATTTTACGAGTGTTTTAATTGAAATAATAGTAAAAATCCAAGCTAAATTGATAATTTTGCCCTCTTAATTAATTTTAATGAAGTTAAAGAGGTACGAAATATTTTTGGTGATTATGGGTTCAATAGTTGGTTATTCATATTGGAACTTTTGGGGATGCACCTCTGATTGCGCTATCAAATCACAATGGTGGGCGACAATATTATGGGGCGGACTACTAGGTTGGGTAATTGCTGGATTTATTAGAGACTCAAAATCAAAAGAGTAATCTTAGAATTGAAAATTTTTTAAATGAAAAAAAAATATTGGGTAATTATTGTTATGTTATTGGTCTTGATCATCGATCAAGTATCGAAGATATATATCAAAACGAATTTCAGTTATGGTGGTGGGTTTAATATATTAGGTTTGGACTGGGCCAGGATATATTTTGTGGAAAATGAAGGTATGGCTTATGGATTACAGCTAGGCGGAGATTATGGAAAATTGCTTTTGAGTGTATTTCGAATTATCATGGTGGTAGTACTTCTCTTTCTTTTGGTAAAATTGGTTAAGGCAAATGAAAAACTCAGTTTATTGATTAGTTTTTCATTGATTATAGCAGGAGCAATGGGCAATATAATAGATAGTGCGTTTTATGGCATGATATTCTCCGAGACACCACAATTTCACGGAGGTATAGCGCAGTTGTTTCCTCAAGAAGGAGGCTACGCAAGTTTTCTTCACGGCAAGGTTGTTGATATGCTGTATTTTCCAATGATAGATACTCACCTTCCGGATTGGTTACCAAAATGGGGAGGAGATAGATTTATTTTTTTTCAACCTATATTTAATATAGCAGATTCTGCAATAACGGTAGGTGTAGTTTCTCTTTTGCTTTTCAATAGGAGTTTTTTTACGAGAAAAGAAGACAAAGGAATTAATGAAACAACTACTAAAAAAGAGAGTTCGGAAGAGGAATGAAAAAAGTAAAACGTATATGAAACCTTGATTTGTTTAAAGTATAAAGTTTAATATGTAACCATACAAGTAGAATTATTTTTTATCTCAAAAGCATTTTTCCGGGTAGTTATGACCTATATAAACCGATATGGGATATTTTTTATGCAAAATCACTTGCAATATCTCAAATAAAGGTGTCAGGTATTTGACTTTATTTGTCGAATTTTGCCCTAATTTCATAGATTTTATTTATAATTTTCAATACTTTATGCTAATTTTCCAAATTAACGTAATAAATAACCGAAAAAACTAAATTTATGAGAAGTATATTTCCTTTTCTGATTATAATCCTATTTCAAAGTGTTTTATACAGTCAAAACATGTATGAAATTACAGGTCAAGTAAAGGATAAAATAACTAATAAGAACTTGGCATACTGTAATATAACTTTATTAAAAGAAAAAGAAGTCGTTTCAGGCGGTATATCTGATGATGACGGTTATTTCTATTTTAATGTTTATAGTGGACGTTACAAAATTATTTTTAGCTACATCGGTTACCGGAATGATACAATTACCACAAATTTAACTAATTCAAATAAATTCCTTGGTGTATTCAAGTTATCCCCGATAGTCAATCAATTAAGCGACGTAATTATAAAAACATCAAAAATAACTAATAAAATTGATAAGGATGTTGTTTACATCACTGATAATGAACGAAAAAAAGCAGTGGAAACCGGTGGGATATTAGAAAAAATCAATGGTGTTACTTATGACCGTTTCAACAATTCAATAAAGGTAGATAATAATCCAAATGTTAAATTACTTATTAATAATTTGGATAAAGATGTTAATTATATCATGAATTTAGACCCCAAAAAGATCAAAAAAGTTGAAATTATCCGATATCCTAGTGGTAAATATGGTTTGGAAAATTATGCAACTGTATTAAATATTATAACCTTTAGAGATTACATAGGTTATAGTATTAATAGTAATGATATGGGAGTTTTTGATCCAAAAACAAAGGGTAATTATTTCCCTATTAATCAACTAAATACCCAATTGGACTATACACATAATAGGATCAATTATTATTTACAATTGTCAAACCAAATTAATAATATAAATACCAATTATTATTCTAAATATAAAACAAACAATTTAAGTATTCTCAATGAACCTGCTAATAATTTGGAAAAGAATCGTAAAAGCAAATATTTCATGAATAAAATAGTTTTGGGAGCAGATTTCTATATCAACCCAAAAAACACATTTAGTTATGAATTTGGGGTTAGTTATCCGGACAGAAGATCATCGGTATTTGACTCGCGTATTAGTTATTATGATGCATCAAACAGCCTGATTAACCAAGAAAGATTTAATCAGAATACTTCAAGTACAAACAAGAATATCAGAAATTCAATTTTTTATCATGGCATTATAGACCAACACAATAGTATTGATGTTAGTTATTCTTTCAATTTAAATACAAATACATTTAAACAGAAAACTATATTTGAAACAACAAATATTGATTTGTCAAATAAGGGAGATGCCAAATCATCGCAACTGAGTATTGAATACAACCATGATATAACCAATAAATTATCCTACAATTTAGGGTGTAACAATGCTTTTTACTATAATACATACACATATGTAAATGCTGGTGATAAATCAGATTATAATTTTTCAAACCTGAAAAATAATATTTATTCCAATTTTTCTTGGAGTATTAATAAAAAATCAGGGGTAAAAATCGGATTGGCATACGAACTTTACTCTCTTAAAACTAAAGAAGCAGAATGGAAGAACTACCAGAGCTTTCAACCATTTTTGAATTACAGATATCTATTCAATAAAAACACATCTGTTCGTTTATCCTATACCGTCAATAGCACATATCCCGGAAATGAGCAAACAACACCTTACTCCACTTATGTAAACAATAATATTATAAGAGTCGGTAACCCTATTTTGGCACCATCGTATTTACATCAAATTAATACTCAATGGAGCTTCTTAAATAATAAATTAGTACTTATACCGTATTATTATTTTTCTAAAAATCATATTTCTATATTTACGCGACCAATTGATAATGATAAATTGGAATATTCATACAAAAACTTTGATTATTACAGTAAAAAAGGGGTAGAGCTGAATTATGCATTTTATAAAAGATATTTATATATAATTTCCAGTTTAGATTTTAGTAGATCATATATTGAATACCAAAACAATAAAAATAATTTAAATAATTTGACGATTTCAGTCCAATTAAATTATACCGAAAATAAGACAAAAATGATGTTTTTCTTGGACTATAATAAATCTATCTACAAGACTATTAATCTTAATGGATACAATATGGAAAATATGGATTATACTATCTTGGGTGTTAGAAAAATGTTTTTTAAAAATAGACTAATGCTTATGTTTATGTATATTCCACCTGTAGGATTTGGAATGAATTACGAAAGGACTAATTTTTTTAAGACAAGTACCATTGAAGCTACTGAAAAGTTAGATTTGGGAGCAGTAAAAAATTTCCTTTTCATAAAAATGAATTACAGATTTGGAAATGGGCACAGCGTTAGAAAAAATAAGAAGAAAATTTTTGAAGAAAATAAAGAAAGAAAAGGCATACTCTGAACAACTGCCCCCCATCTAAAGAAAAGTTTTAAAGTTCAAAGTTCCATATTCCATGTTTGAAAGACAAAAGGAAAAAGATAAAAGATTTAATGATGAATTATGAATTATGAGTTAAATAACCGGCTTTGAAGTCATGCTATCGCATGCTTTCAAGTCCTACCTTGCACCACTCTTCACTCTACAAGGCAAGTATCTCCCGACCTCTTGCCGGCAAGGGGGTGGAGTATTTTATTCAAATCTACAATATATCATTTAATTCGTAATTAAATTTCCTTTTGTCTTTTCAGAGTTCAATTTTTTAAAAAAAGGGTTCATTCTGAATTTACACATAAAAAAGTATAAAATTAATTATTTGATTTATTTTCAAACAATACTTAAATCCTTTGTTTGTATTGGATCAGTTGTTCTGAATATCATAAATAGCTGTATTTATGTATGTATTTGCAACCAAAGAACAATTTTGAGGTACTCCGGGTTATCTAACATATAATAGGTATAAATCATTAAATAAACATAAAATATTCTATAAATCCGCAATTTATGGGTTTGTATTTTATTATTAATTTGAATAACAATTTCATCAAAATATTGTTAGTAAAGATATAAAAATTAAACTTATGAAAGTACCATTCTCTATACTTTTACTATTTTATTGTTCATTGGGATATTCACAGCATATCTGGACAAGGACAAATCCCGGTGGAGGTGGCGCTATTGCCACAGTTGGTGCCACTGCAGATGGCACGATACTGGTAGCATCTGATTTGAGTGGAATTTATAGAAGTTATGACAAAGGCAAATCTTTTGATGTAGTAGGTGCAAATCAAGGATTAATTGAAACTCATGTAAGCTCTTTCGGTTTTCATCCTACTGATAGTGACGTTTTTTTTGCCGGTACTTACTCAGGTCTCTACAAGACAAAAAATGGAGGAAAAAACTTCAAATTGGTTTTTCCGAAGGAAGTAAACGGTTTTAAATACTCATACATTGAAGATATTGCTATTTCCAGCGATCCCGATATTGGCTATGTAACTCATCATGAAGATCCCTTTGCGGATGGAGAAGTATATAAAACAACGGATGGAGGCGAAAACTGGTTTAAAATCCCAAACAATGATTTTCCTGAAAATATGCATTTGGTAAAGCTATTAACTCATAAAACTGACCCGAATATTGTATATGCATTGACGGGGAAAACACGTTGGGGATGTAGTGCTGCCAAGCTTTATAAATCTAAAAACGGGGGGGGCAATTGGGTTGAAATAGGTAGTGAGCTTGGAGATATACTTGATATGGATTTACACCCTACAGATACCTCTATCATTTTTGTCAGTACATTTAAAAGCAATTTTGTAGATAATGAATCCTGTCAAGAACTGGAAAATTATATAAATGAGGATGAGTATGCCGGTGATTTCTACAAAAGTACAAATGGGGGCACAACCTTTAAAAAAATTTCCGATAAAACCGGAATTATTAGTGTAGGTATCGAAAACCCTGATATAATCCGACTTGTTGACGTATTATTTCCATATGATTGGTATGAAGATGCTGGTACTTGGGAGACTACTGACGGAGGGACTCATTGGCAACATACCGGATTTGTAGATAATTGGTTTAAGGGATATACTGAAAATCAATATTACTCAATGTCGGCCAGCTTTAATGGATTGAATAAGACTTTGACAAAAGATATTTTCAACTCAGATGTTTTTTATGGATCCTTTGGACAATGGGCATGGGCGAGTTTTGACGGTGGCAAAACCGTAAATAATGTTTCGACAAAAGAAATATCAAAAAACCATTGGTTGTCAACAGGGATGGAGAATATAAATGGTCATGCATTGGATGTAAATGACCATAATCCAAATATAGTTTACATTGGAGGATACGATATAGGATTTTGGTACACAAAAGATCACGGTGCATCTTGGGCTAGAACCCAACCCGATTTTAATATTTATCCTGAGTATTCTTGGGATTTAGGAGATGGTATTATCGAAAGCAATATTGCAAAAAGAGGAGCGGGTTCAAACGTAATGACTATTATTTCTGATCCTTTAAGAGATAGTGTTGTATGGGCATCATTTAGCAATGAGCAATTTACGGACTCTAGTGAAAATACCTTTGCGTATACAGGACTTTTCAAAAGTACAAATTATGGTGAAGACTGGGTTTTATTATCAAATGGATTACCTGAATATCAAAACTCTATCCGAGTGTATGGATTGTCTATTGACAAAAATAGCCCAGCAAATAAAAGAACGCTTTTTGTTACCATAAATGGGGATGTATATAAATCCATAGATGATGGTTTTAATTGGGTTTTAGCCTTAAAAAACGGTGGTTTGAAATTTTCAGAAGTTGATAATTTTAATGGTAAGCTCATATACGCGGGAGGAGAAAATGGACTGTGGAAATCATCAGATGGAGGTATTAGTTGGGAAGAGACAGGCAGCATGGAGATGCGTAAACTTCACTCCAATACCAGACCTGATATAGTTCCTACTTGGATAGATTGGACAGATAGTGATAATCCGGTTTACCCATGGGAAGGGGTTTTTGATATACAAGCAGATCCCAATATACCAAATAGGGTTTATGTCACTGTGCTTGGGCCTCACGGTGGTTTGTACCGCTCTGATAATGGGGGTGAAGTCTGGAGTCAAAACCTACTTCCGGATACACATATGAGAGGAATTGCTATAGCGCCTAAAAATTCAAATATTATCTACGCTACTTCATCTAAGAGTTATCACTCAGGAGGATTTGGTAATTCATTAGGCATTAAATATTCTACAGACTTAGGAGAAACTTGGGAAGCTGCAAATGAAGGGATGGCATTTGATTATGCAGGCATGATTGAGGTAGAACATGGTGATAAACCATATGTATGGGTTTGGTCTCCCGGAACAGGTGTTCAATTTTCTAAAGTTCCGTTTTTTAATCAAGATAATGCTTTTGAAGTCTCTAAAAAAGACCTTATTTATCCTAATCCTGCAAATAATACACTTAATGTTGTGACGGATGCTAATTATTTAAAATACGAAATATATTCTCCAATAGGAGGGCTTGTCCAAAAAGGAATTCCTGATAAAAACAAAAGTGATATTAGCAATCTAGCACATGGCAACTATATATTAAAGCTAATAGGCAATGCAAAAAATACGATTACTAAATTCATTAAAATAGATTCAGAATAATTAGCTCAATCCTGTGACCACACCTTCATTGTCAATAAGCATGCCGGTACTTGCAGGTTTTGAAGGTAAGCCGGGCATACGCATAATTTTACCCAATATAGGTATAATAAACCCTGCTCCCGTATTAATCTCAATTTCTCTAACGACCACATTAAATCCCTCTGGTCTTCCGATTCTTGAAGGGTTGTCAGATAGTGACTTTTGAGTTTTTGCCATTACTATTGGTAAGTGAGAATAGCCCAATTTATCGATTTTGCGTATAGTTGACAATGCCTTTTTGGAGTACTCTACATCTTTTGCTCCATAAATTTCTTCGGCTATTATCCCTATCTTTTCTTTTATAGGAAGATCCCAATCATAAAGTGGTTTGAAATAATTTTTACCTGCTTTAATTATTGACACAACCTGCTTTGCAAGATTAATTGTTCCTTCACCACCCTTTTCCCATTCTTCAGTTAGTACCGCATTAATATTTAGAGCAGCTGCCTTCTTTACAACTACATCGATTTCTTCTTGCGTGTCTCCGACAAATTTATTAATTGCTATTATAGGGGTAATATTAAACTTCTGAATATTTTCAATATGCTTTTCCAGATTTGAAAATCCTCTTTCAACTGCGACTATATCAGGGACATCAATGTCTTTTTTGCCTCCATGATGTCTCAATGCTCTAATTGTAGCTACCAACACTACCGCTTCAGGGTTTAATCCTGCATAAACACATTTTATATTCAAAAACTTTTCTGCACCGAGATCTGCCCCAAAACCGGCTTCGGTCACAACATAATCACTTAATGACAAACCCATCTTAGTAGCGATAACAGAATTTGTTCCTTGAGCGATGTTAGCAAATGGGCCACCGTGAATAATGGCCGGGTTATGCTCTAGAGTCTGTACCAAATTAGGTTTTATAGCATCTTTAAGCAGTATTGTCATTGCATTTTCGGCTTGGAGGTCTCTTGCATAAACAGGTTCTCCATCCAAATTCAGTCCTATCAAAATATCTCCCAATTTGTTTTTCAAATCATCAAGACTATCTGCAAGGCAAAGAATTGCCATTACCTCTGATGCAGGAGTAATATTGAACCCATCAGTTCTAGGTACTCCATCGGTTTTTCCTCCTAGTCCAATCGTTATGTTTCTCAATGAACGATCATTCATATCCATCACTCTTTTCCAAAAAATTTGGCGTACATCAATTCGCAATTCATTTTTAAAATGTATGTGATTGTCAATCAATGCCGACAGAAGGTTATTGGCCTTCTCTATAGCTGAAAAATCACCGGTGAAATGCAAATTTATCTCCTCCATGGGAATCACCTGTGCATAACCTCCTCCTGCTGCGCCTCCTTTGATACCAAAAACAGGACCCAGAGACGGTTCTCTAAGCACAACTGTGGCCTTTTTTCCTATTTTATTGAGTCCATCAGCAAGACCTACGCTCACTGTCGTTTTTCCTTCTCCGGCAGGAGTAGGTGTAAGTGCGGTGACCAAGATCAAATGGCTCTCTTTTATCCTGTTTTCATTTATCAGATTCAATGGTAATTTGGCTTTATATTTACCATATCTTTCAAGATCGTCACTTTTGATATCTAATTTGCGAGCGATTTTTTTTATATTAAATATCTCGTTTGAATTGGCTATTTCTATATCCGATTTATATTTCATTATTCATTTATTTGTTTATGGCTACTCAATTATAATCATTTTAACAAGGAAATGTTCTTTTTATATCAAAATTTAACAGCATATTTTTAATTTTTTCTTTTATTTGTAAATGATTGATAAAAAAGCAACCAATTATTGGTATAGCTTAAAAAAATTGTCAGAATTTTAAATATTTCATCTCCAAAAGCAGCGTTTTTTGATTTTATCTGTTCTAAAAGATGAAAACTATTTGCAAATAGAATGAATTATTAATGATTTTTATATTTTTATACGTTGTTAAAAAAATAACATTAAGATGAGAACAATTAAATTAATATTAATAGCAGTTTTTTTTATCACAATAAGCTCATGCCATAAGGATATTGACGAAGATAAACGAACAACCACGCCAACACCCACTGCAAAAATTTTCAAAGAAACGACTAGCAGTATCTTGGGATATGTATACGATGAAAACAATCAACCAATAGAAAATGCAAATGTTTCTCTTTATAGTGCAATCACAAAAACAGACAAATATGGTGTTTTTAGCTTTAAAAACGTAAAAATGGATAAGCTGGGAACTTATATTAAAGTGGAGAAATCAGGCTATTTGTTGGGCTCAGATATGCTCTATCCTGATAAAAGTTTGAATTTTTCATATATTCACATGTATAGCTTTGACAAAACAGGTGAGTTTGATTCTGACAAGGGAGGTACAATAGAAATGGTAAATGGGGGCACGATAGCTTTTACTCCCAATAGCATTGTTAAAGATGATGGTTCCGATTACAATGGGAAAGTAATCATTACAGCCAAAAGGCTTGATCTAAATGACGAAAGATTAGGAGATAAAATGCCGGGAGCACTAGTAGGTATAAATAAAAAAGGTAATACGGCAATTCTAGGAACATCCGGTATGATAGCAGTCGAACTAAGAGATAACTCTGGAGGTAAACTTAATATCAAACAGGGAAAATATGCTAATATAAGCATACCTGTTAGTAATACTCAACTCAACAATGCTCCTGATGAAATCCCTTTGTGGTATTTTGATGAAAATAAAGGCATATGGATTGAAGAGGGTAGTGCGATATTGCAAGACGGAAATTTTGTTGCGGATCTTCCTCATTTCAGTTGGTGGAATCTGGATGCTAAATTTGATCCGATATATATGTGTGTTAAAGTTTTGTTTGAAAATGGGAAACCCGCCGTGAATTTTCAAGTAAATCTTACTGCAGATGTGATATATCCTACTTCCTATGGTACAACTGATTCAAATGGTAAAGTATGTGGATTAGTTCCAAAAGGAATGGAAATATTACTTGAAGTTATTAACCCCTTCTGTAACAAAGTAGTTTATAAAAAAACAATAGGGCCTTTTACCAATAATGTGACACTTGATGATATTGTTTTGCCATCACCAAACTATCTTGCTAAGGGTAAAGTGGTTTGTAATGGTGATCCAATAAAAAATGCAAGAGTAATATTGAAATATATAACAGAAGAAGATGCTAATAGAACAATTTTGACCAATACCGATGAAAACGGAAATTTTGATTTTGATTTCTCTTTACAAAATTGTGATTATGTAAAAAGTGCATCAATATTTGCATACAACCCTACTACAGGAGATGCAAGCCCAGATTTTGATTTGAATTTGGTCAACACAAATAACCTTGAGATAAATATTTGCCACAATTGCGATTTCAGTATAGAGCTAATACCTACTTATGGTACTCTTTGCGATGCAAAAACACTATTTTTGGAAGCGAAGGTAATAGGTTCGGGTACATTCAAATATCTTTGGTCCAATGGAGAAACAGGAACAAAAGTAGATAACCTTGAGAATTCTACTTACTGCGTTACAGTCACTGAAACCGTAGCGGAATGTGATGCTGTAAAATGCGTAAAAGTATATTCTGATGAATTGAGTCAAATTGATTCTATTGTGAATCATCCATATTGCGGTATAAATAATGGTTCGTTTTCATTGTACACACAAGGTGGCGTAGCACCTTATACTACTGAAGTATCAGGGCCAAATGGTTTTGCGTTATCTGCAGATAGCGAGTATGTAGTGTTAAAAGATTTAGCCTCCGGAGTGTATATATCAACCGTGACAGATGCAGGTGGATGTAGTAAAACTCTGGAAATACAAATGATAGAAGATAAAGGTCATGATGTAATAATAGATGTACCTCAATTTGAATGCGATTCTGCAACGTTGAGAGCTAGAGTTTTGAATAGCACCAATCTAGGTTCAGTAACATACAAGTGGTCTGACGGGCAAGAAGGTCAATCAATAACTGTCAATTCCTCCGGCAAGTATTGTGTTACAGCCACAGAGGGTGCGGGGTGCAAAATAGATACTTGTATGGATATTGAGATTGAATCAGATGTACATGCACCATTGATTTCAGATTGTAGTAAAAATATATATAAAATAGTCAACGAAGAAAAATATCCTTTAATAATAAATGGAAATATTATTGAGCCAAATGAGACATTTGATTATGATGTATTAGAATATGGGTTTGCGTTTGTGTATTACTACGAAGGAGCTATGTGTGGTGAGATAGAAAATGAAATTGCTTTGCCTCATTTAACCGAAGGTATTACTATTGACAGTACGATAAGCGCAAGTTGCCCTGATTGTAAAGATGGACATATATATTTTACTATAAATTCAAGTTACGATTGTGTTTATTGTGAAGTTGGTAGTTCCGCATTATACTCAATAGATGATCTTGATACTGACTTGTCTTCTGAAAATAATGCAGGAACTCTTGATACCGGATATTATTATATTGTGGTTACCAATAAAAATAACGATTGCTTTATAGCATATAAAAAAGTTTATGTAGACGATAAAGATCCTAACAAATGTATGATACCTGAATTGAAAGATAAAATCATAGCATATTATCCTTTCAGTACAGGGAATATTGAAGATTATTCCGGTTTCAACCACGATTTGATAGCAGAAACTCAAGGACAAAATGTCCCTGTGAACACTTATGACAGAAATGGTAATCCCAAATGTGCATATGCTTTCAATAAGGGAATAGAAATCGCTGATTTTATATCAATTGATACAAATATACTGGAAAACACAACTGACTTTTCCGTTTCCTTGTGGTATCAGCCTTTAGGTGATAGAGATTCAGCTAAATATGAAGGTCTGATAAAAGTGGGAAACTTTATGTCTTTGGGCTTAGCTGACTGTAGAAAAGCAGTTTTTAGCCTAGATGAATATGATGTAAGTTGTTGGGATGACGAAAATGTTTTTGGATGCGATAAAGCAATGACAAATCATGAGTGGCATCATCTTGTAGCTACTTACAATATTACAGATTCAGGATTTATTATATTAAAGCTTTACAGAAATGGAGAATTAGCAGGAACTGTAGATTGGGATATCAATAATGAAGAGAGAACCGGCAAATTAACCATTGGGGAAGGATTTGAAGGAAAAATGGATGATATCATCATATACAGTCGTACATTAAAACCATTAGATGTCAAAAAGTTGTATTCAATGGGGACATGTTGTGAATAAATAAGTAAATGGGAGCTTTCACAAAAACAACGAACTACCGTAAAGACATTGGTTCGTTGTTTTTGAAAGCCACAAAAATATATGAATTTGGAAATTGATAATGTAATTAAGGGTTGCCAAAAAGGTGAAAGAAAAAGTCAAGATGAGTTGGTGCGAATATACGCGCCAACTCTTATGGCTATATGCCAGAGGTATTGCAAAGATAAAAATCTGGCTCAAGATGCTCTTCAAGAAACATTTATCAATATTTTTAAATACATAAAAAATTATACGGGAAAAGGATCTTTTGAAGGGTGGATAAGAAAGATAGCAGTAAATTGTTCTTATGGCTTTTTAAACAAAATCAGACCTGTATATTTTCAAGAAGAAATAGAGACATTAATTGATTTGCAAGTAGAGATTCCTGATATTTATAGTATAATCGGAGAAAAAGAAATACTTGAACTTATTCAAAAATTACCAACAAATCAATATCTTGTGTTTAACATGAAAATAATTGAAGGATTTTCACATCAGGATATAGCAGATATTTTGGATATTGCAGTATCAACTTCCAGATCAAATCTCACAAGAGCGAGAAGCAATTTGATTAACTTGATAGAAGAGAGAGATATAATAGAAGAAGCTAATTTAAAAATTATAGGCAAATGAGATATATACAATTTGAACAACATATTCACAAAGAAATCTACAACTCAACTGTATCTGTAGATACTGATTCATTGATAGAAAACATTCATTCTGTTAATGATTCTAATAACAAAAAGAGAGTTTTTTTAATAGCGTTTCTTTTTCTTTCAATTATTTCTTTTAGTTTATTCAATCGGAATAAAAAGCCTAGAAACAATAGTTTTTTACCGGTATTTGAAAATGAAAAAACTCGTCATGAAAATGAGAAGATGAAAACAAAAATCAAACACGATTTTGCATATTCAAGTAAAACCAAAGATAAAAATATCACAAAAAATATTTCAAATCCTGCAACAGACTCAATAATATCTGATTTTAATAAAAAACCAGAACACAAATATTTTTTAACCGACACAAATCTTAAGCAAAACAATACGTTAAACAATATAACCGGTGACGATGATATCAAATCAACGGATGTGTTTGAGCAAACTATTGCAAAAAGTAGTATTATCGAAACCAAACAACTTGATTTGAAAAATGAATTTAAGAATAAAACGATTTCGGTAAATAAAATTAAAAATCTAAAATACGCCCTCAAAAGCACAAACACCCGTCTAGGGATTGGGCTAAGTAAATTGATGCCGGGTGATCCTACAGGCTGTTATTCATTTGGTCCAAAATTCAGATTAAATTGGTTGTTAGGAGTAGAAGTGGGGCTATTGAAACCATTCAAAAAATTTAGATATACGGGGATTGAACCTTCAATTGTATTTGATTTGAGAAAAGAAAAAGAAAAACCACTTGAGGGTTTACAAGCAGCTATTTTCACCAAAGTGATAAGAGAAGATATTCCGTTTTATGCCAAATTAGGTATTTCATATACGAGGATTACAGATAGATTTAAGTACAATTATTCATATATAGAGCATGATACAATCCAAGGGATAATATCGATAACGCAATCTGAAAATGGGGATACACTAACAGTGATATATGGAGATATAATCAGAGATATCAATATTGAAAGGAATCTAAATCAACATTATTATTTTCATTTAATTGATATTCCTTTAACTTTGGGGTATAGCTTTGATATTAATAGTTTTGCCATTGAAGCCGAACTTGGCGCGATATTCAATATACGAACTTATACCACAGGCAAAATATTGAGTGCACCCAATACAGTGACTCCGGTAAAAGACTTGAATTATTTCAAGAGCAGTATCGGTTTCAGTTATTTTGCCGGAATAAATATACTTAAATCTGTCTCATACAAAGGCGAAATGTTTGCAGGGGTAAGATTTAGATATATCCCAAACAACTTTTCTGTCAATACAAACCCGATTAAACAAAATTATAACCTTTTGGGGTTTCATATCGGCTACTTATACAATCTAACAAAGCGTAGCTATGATTAATACCAAACTGCTACCAATGTGCTGATTATAAAAACTACTTCTTTTTCCTGTTTCACCATCTTGCTAACGGTTTGGTATAAAAAAGCGCCTCAGAAAATTCGGGGATGAATTTCCTAAGGCGCGATTCATAACAAATGAATTTTGAAATTCATAAGTACGACTAACTAAACAAACTAACTTTATTTTGTAAAAATATAATCTTTTCCTGAGGCACCACTATGACAGCCAACGCACATACCATTCAAAAGGTTTGCTCCTCTCATCTTGTTTCCATTAGCATCACTTGCTATTTTGCCATCCGGCATCAAAACGAAATACTCCCAATTATTGTGTTCAGCATCAAAATTATTTCCTCTTTTGACCATTCCTGTTCTCATATTTACCTGTCCATTTGAGTTGTATGAATACTTAAGTATTGTTGACCCCACAGCATATTCGTCTCCTGAACGTTTTACTCCATCTTTAAAATATATTTTTCTTACCGTAGTACTGTCATTTCCACCATGAGCTGCACCAAGAGAAGGATCCATACCTTGTCTTTCGACATCCAAGCTCCAAGAGGCGAAATTGGCAAAAGTATTGTCATCAGCAATAAATTCTTTTGGCTCGTCATCCTTAGTACATGACTGAAATCCAATTGCTAAAAATAAAAACAACATAGGTAAAAGAGTTAAAGTAATTTTTTTCATAATTTAATTTTTTATTGAATAAATATTTTATCATCGTATAGTCGAAAAGGAGATACAATCCTTACAAAAAATATAAACTTTTTTTGTTTTATGCTAAGCTATCATGGGATTTTGTAAGTTTTATCTAAATTTACCGACTATAATTCGACATGTAAAATTTAATTATTATCTTTGGATTTTAAATAACTGAATAGTGTCTGACCATAAAGTATTTGATTTTTTAGATTTTGATGACTTTATGGAATGAATGGGTTTGGTTAATAAAAAAAAGTCAAGTTTAATAATAATTATAAAAAGTGAGTGAATACAATTTAACAGAGTGGGTAAGATTATACACGGAAGATTTGTATTCTTGGGCAACTTTTAAGGTTTCTGATTCGGAGATTGCAAAAGATTTGGTTCAAGATACTTTTCTAGTAGCTGCGGAGAAGATATCAACATTTAAAGGTAAAAGTTCTCCTAAAACATGGTTATTTTCTATTCTGAATTTTAAAATAATAGATTATTATCGTGTAAAAGTAAAAATGCCTATTAGTAGTAGTAGTGACGATGTATTGTCCACTTTCTTTGATGAATCAGGAGAATGGAGAAAAGAAAAAAGACCTGTGGATTGGCAAATTGAAGAGACGCACTTACTGGATGATGAGGAATTTGGAGTTATTTTGAAGCTTTGTATGGACTTGTTGCCTGAGAGGTGGAATTCATGTGTAAAGCTGAAATATATATTGGGTAAATCAGGAAAAGAAATATGTGAACAAATGGATATTAGTAAAAACAATTATTGGCAAATGATTCATAGGGCAAAGCTAAGCCTAAGAGAATGCATCCAATCAAAATGGTATAAAAATTAATTATTTCTATGAAGAAGTTGATGCAAATATTATTTCTTTCTTGTTTAAAAGCAACTGAGTTTATTGAAAAAAGATTACACACTAAACTTAGCTTTAAAGAGAAAATACAACTAAAAGTACATAAATCTATGTGCAAAGCTTGTTCGAACTATGAAAAACAAAGTATCTTGATTGAAAAGGTCATGTCGGAGACAAAAACAAAGAAAATTAACAAAGAGGAAGTCAAAATACTAAAAGACACTATAGTAAAAAAAATAGCAACAAAATAAAATTCTCATTCAAGCATTATATTAATTTTGACCGGAATATGGCACTAATTCTGTAATAGCTTAGTATAAATCGTTAATTTTTTCTTAAGAAAGCAATTTTTTCAGAAATTTGCAAATCAAAAAAATAAATATTAAACATTATAAGTTTATTGTAGTTGTAATATATATTGAAATTAATTAATTCTAAAAAATAAAAAAATCATGAGTTTATTAAAACATCTTTTAGTTTTCATATTAGCAACTTCTTTTGCTACTTCTTACGCACAAACTACTGCTGAAAAAAAGAATGCAGCCGTAAAATCTTTTAACGAAGCTGTGAAAAAAATCAAGGCAAAAGACTACAAAGGAGCAATCCCTTTGTATACAAAAGCGATAGCACTAAAGCCTGATTATAAAAAAGCTTATTACAATAGGGGAATGGCTGAGATGAAACTGAAAGCTTATAAAGAAGCCATTGCAGATTTTAAAAAATCAACCGAATTGGATCCGAAATACGCAAAAGCATTTATGTATTTGGGATATTGTCAAATGCTAATGAAAGATTACTCTAATGCCATTACCAACTTAACAAAGGCAATTGAAATAAAGCCTGATTACTATAAAGCCTATATCAATAGGGGAACAGCATACCTTAAATCTAAGGATTATGATAATGCGGTAAAAGACTTTACAAAAATAATTGATGCAAAAGGTAAAAATATTGTAAAAGCATATTTTAATAGAGGAGTAGCTTACCAAAACATGAAGAAACTAGATGAAGCCATTGCTGATTTTGATGAAGTAATAAAAGTAAAGCCTGAATATGGGAAAGTTGTTTTATATCGCGGCAAAGCGCATATCGGGAAGAAAAATTATGACAAAGCCATTGCTGATTTCAATACAGAAATAGCCTCCAATCCCAAAAGTACTGATGCATATTATTACTTAGGCTTTGCGAATCTTGTAAAAAAAGATTATCCAAGTGCTATTTCTGCTTTGACCAAAGGTCTGGAGGTGAAACCTGAATCAAAAAAGCTTCTAGGCAAGAGAGCAACTGCATATTTTAGCAATAAGGATTATAAAAATGCAATTTTGGACTATGATAAAATCATTGCTCAAAAACCAAAAGGTAAACTATACTTGAATAGGGGTATATCAAAATACTTGGTAAAAGATTATCCAAATGCGATAAAAGACCTTGAAGAAGCGATTAAATTAAAATCCAAAGCTGGGAAAGCTTATTATTATATCGCCTTAGCTTACAACAAGCAAAAGAAAAGTAGTGATGCCTGTAAAAATGCAAAAGAAGCGAAGAAACTAGGATATAAAAGAGCTGACAACTTGATAAAAAATGTATGTAAATAGTGACTTTATAGCCTTGTACTAAACTGTATCTGCATTGGAGCACAGGTATTCCAATAAGTTATATTTAGCTGACGGTCATGATTCATTTTGTGACCGTTTTTATATATATACTAATCCGACATAAGATTTTGTATTACAAACTTCACATATCATTTTCATTAATACAGATTTTAAATTAGTGCTTTTGATTTTATATGACAATCCAATTTGAAAAAAAAGTTTATATTTGCGGCTTGGTTCAAAAAAAATAGATATATTACATTATAAAAAATCAAGTATTATGAATAAAAAAAGAGTTTATACTTTTGGCGATAAAAAAGCTGAGGGTAACACAACTATGAAAAACCTTCTAGGTGGCAAAGGAGCCAATTTGGCAGAAATGAACCTTGTAGGAGTACCGGTACCTCCGGGATTTACCATTACCACAGAAGTATGTACAGAATACAACCAATTAGGTAGAGAAGAAACTGTTAAATTAATAAAAAGCGAGGTAGAGAGTGCGGTAAAACAAGTAGAAGATATAATGGGTGCTAAATTTGGAGACAAGGAGAATCCACTATTAGTTTCAGTGAGATCGGGTGCTAGAGTTTCTATGCCCGGTATGATGGATACTGTATTGAACTTAGGATTGAATGATGTAGCGGTAGAAGGAATAGCGACAAAATCAGGAAATCCTAGATTTGCTTGGGATTCTTACCGAAGATTTGTGCAGATGTATGGTGATGTTGTATTGGGTATGAAGCCGGAATCTAAAGAAGACATCGATCCATTTGAAAAAATAATGGAAGAATTGAAAAAAGAAAGAGGAATCGAAAACGATACTGATTTCACTGTTGAAGACTTAAAAAAATTGGTTCAACAGTTTAAGACAGCTGTAAAAAAACAAACAGGACACGATTTTCCCGACAATCCTTGGGAGCAACTGTGGGGAGCTGTAATGGCAGTTTTTGACAGTTGGAATACGGATAGAGCTATCTACTATAGAAATATGAACAAAATTCCGGGAGAATGGGGTACAGCTGTTAATGTACAGGCAATGGTATATGGTAATATGGGAGAAAACTCTGCTACCGGAGTGGCATTTACAAGAGATGCAGGTACCGGAGAAAATATATTCAATGGAGAATATCTTATCAATGCTCAAGGAGAAGATGTGGTAGCCGGAGTCAGAACTCCTCAACAAATCACAAAGGAAGGCTCTTTGAGATGGGCAAAATTGGCTCAGGTATCGGAAGAAGAAAGGTCAATAAAATATCCGTCACTTGAAGAAAGAATGCCTGAACAATACAAAGAACTTGATGAGATTCAAAATAATCTTGAAAAGCATTATAAAGATATGCAAGATCTTGAATTTACTATTCAAGACGGAAAATTATGGTTGCTACAAACTCGTACCGGAAAAAGAACCGGTGCTGCCATGATAAAAATAGCAATAGATATGGTAAATGAGGGTATGATTGATGAGAAAACTGCCATTATGCGTCAGGAACCCGAAAAACTTGATGAATTATTGCACCCTGTTTTTGATAAAGATGCTATAAAATCAGCAAATGTAATGGCAAAAGGACTTCCGGCTTCACCTGGAGCGTCCACAGGTCAATTGGTGTTTTTTGCGGATGAGGCAGGAAAATATGAGTCAACAATTTTAGCTCGTATCGAGACCTCTCCTGAAGACCTTGAAGGGATGAATATCGCAAATGGGATATTGACGGCTAAAGGGGGTATGACTTCTCATGCTGCTGTAGTCGCCAGAGGAATGGGTAAAACATGTGTATCAGGAGCAGGAGAGATTAAGATAGATTACAAAGCAAGGACGATGACAACAGGGGGAAAGACCTATAATGAGGGAGATTTTATTTCGCTAAATGGTTCTACAGGCGAAGTATATGACGGTAAAATAGCAACAATCGATCCGGTAGTAGGTGGAGATTTTGCGAAAATAATGGATTGGTCGGATAAGTACTCCAGAATGTATGTAAGGACAAATGCTGATACTCCTCATGATGCTCAAGTAGCACGAGATTTTGGAGCAAAAGGTATAGGACTTACCAGAACAGAACATATGTTCTTTGAAGGCGAAAAAATCATAGCAATGCGTGAAATGATTTTGGCTGAAGATGAAGCAGGAAGAAGAGCTGCTTTAGATAGACTATTACCTATTCAAAGAAAAGATTTTGAAGGTATATTTGAAGCTATGCACGATCTGCCTGTAACAGTGAGATTATTGGATCCACCTTTACATGAATTTGTCCCTCACGATGACAAAGGGCAACAAGAAATGGCGGATGTGATGGGGGTAAGCGTTGATGTAATCAAACAAAAAGTTGAAGACCTTTCGGAATTCAACCCTATGCTGGGACATAGAGGATGTAGATTGGGAAATACTTATCCTGAGATTACCGAAATGCAAACAAGAGCTATAATAGAAGCAGCATTAAACCTTAAGAAAAAAGGAGTAAACGCTCATCCTGAAATTATGGTTCCGCTTACAGGTACATTGGCAGAAATGAAAATGCAAGAGGGTATCATCAGAGAGACAATTGCTACCATATTTGAAGAGAGAGGTGAGACAATCGACCATTTGGTTGGTACTATGATAGAGATACCAAGAGCTGCATTGACAGCAGATCTAGTAGCCCAATCAGCAGAATTCTTCTCGTTTGGTACCAATGACCTTACGCAAATGACCTTTGGTTATTCAAGAGACGATGCAGGAAAATTTCTTCCGATATATATCGAAAAAGGTATATTGAAGCACGATCCGTTTGAAGTATTAGACCAAGAGGGAGTAGGTCAATTAGTGCGGATGGCATGTGAGAAAGGACGTAAAACGAGACCGGGAATCAAATTGGGTATATGTGGTGAACATGGAGGTGAGCCATCTTCAGTTGAATTCTGCCACAGAACAGGACTTGACTATGTGAGTTGCTCTCCTTTTAGAGTGCCGATAGCTCGACTTGCAGCTGCTCAGGCTACGCTGAGAGAAACAATATGATTTAGTATATAAAACTAAGCCACTGCAAAATTTTGTATCACAAAATTTCTTGGTGGTTCGATAAAAAGTTTGGAGTCGATATGGCTCCAAACTTTTTTTTGCACTTTTTTTTATTCTCCTACCCTCTAACTCACCATTTCTCCGCTTATCATTTAATTCGTAATTAAATTTCTTTTTATCTTTTCAATTTTCATTTTTTTTAAAAAAAGGGGGGCATTCTTAATTCACACATAAATAAAGTATATAATCAATTATTTATCTTATTTTCAAACAATAATTAAATCATTTGTTTGTATTGGGTCAGTTGTTCTGAAATTCAGACCAACTGACCCGTTGGGAATTAAGGTGACCCCAAAATTAATAAAATCATTTTATTAAAAATATTTTCATTTTTTGCCTTGATGCATGACTGAACGGTCTTGACGAGGGAGAGAACCAAAAGAGTAAACCTCTTTTGGTAATGAAGGAACCGCTACATCAGTAGTGGGTGGGTTGATAAAATCATGACAGATTAATGCTGCTGGTATTTGCTTGGCTTCATGGCTAATCATTTTTCGATAATTGAAGGTAGGACTTGAAAGCATGCGATAGCATGACTTCAAAGCCGGCTTTGTAACTCATCATTCATAATTCACCATTTATTCATTTTATCTTTTGTCCTTTTTTTTGTAATCTGTCATTAGGGGTACTTGGTCTGAAGTGCTTCATTAGAATGTTTTACCAGTTCAACCTGTTTATTTAGATTATTAAATTTTTGGGTCATCTCTAATTCTCAGTAAGACAAAAATCTCATCAAAAATCTTTATTTTTCAAAAATCAAGCACTTTATAGACAGATACTATATAGTGTCTGTCTATCAAGGCTTAGTCAAAAATGTCCTCCTACTCTTATAGAAAAGGACATTGAATTAAAATAAGTATTATCTCCTGATTTCATAATGCTGGCACCTAGTTTTATATCTGCTGACAATCCACTTTTGTTCTTGTACTCCACGCCAAAAGACGGTATAAAGTAAAAAATATGATTGGAGACTTCAATATCAGGTTTGTTTGTTTTTAAAATATTGCCCTTGTCAATGTATGTCATAAACAAATCCAAGATTGGTGACCATTCTCGATTCTTTCTTTTAAAAATAAATTTACCGGTTGCATATTGAATTGAGTTGCCGTATAAATATCCAATGCCTATTCCAACATTGAAATATTTTATTAAATATAAGTCTAGGCTTGCTCCAATCATATTCTGATTTTTATCTTGAAGGACAATATCAACTCCAACACCTATTTTCTTTTTTAAATTAAAATCAAAAAGAGCCTCTTTTTTCATGGTCGTATCAGGTTTGTTTTTATCCTTTGCTTCAAGCAATGCTTTTTTTACTTTGATTTTATGTATACTTCTAAAGTCTCTCTTGTTTGAAAATGCCAAATGCCTTTTTTGGAAAAAAATAACCGAAATTTTTCCGATATCTACAGACTTTATTCGTTTTTTTCTATCTTTAAAACCAAAATAGTAAATCGTATCATTTTTTACTCTTACGATATTGCAAGGATACCTTCTTCCGTTTTTAAATTGAATCATATCCTGTGCTAGTAGCAGGTTTCCCTGAATAATAAAAAAGATAAATGCAATAGCTATTTGTTTCATTTTTAATAATTTTTGTTTTTAAAATCTTAAACCTGCACCTAATCTTGGAACTGCTAAATATGATTTTGATGAGATTAACGGTCCCAACTCAAGCCTTAGATACAAACCGTTTTTACTTCTAAAATCAATACCCACAGGCAAATGAAGTCCAAGTTTAAAGTTTTTAAATACGGAGATAAATAAATTACACCCAATATAAAATCTGTTCAATGATTTTGAACTTTTTTGATAGACCTTGCCTCCAAAATGTATATATCCTATGCCAACACCAAGATCCAAATTGACGCGGTCGCTGATGTCGTAATCTGCTGAAATATCCAATATAGGAAATATGTTACCTCCTATTCCTAACCTTTTTATTGGTCTGATTGCCATATCAGTTTCATCCGGTTGTGATTTTGTTTTCTTTCTATCGATTATTGTCTTAAGAAAATCATCATCATATGAATTTGCATAACTTTCAAAAGCAATTTCTTTTATTAAGTTATTCCTCAAACTTTTGATTGATTCATTAAGTTTGTTATAGTCCTTGTAATAAGTATTACCAAAGTCCATTTGAATAACGACCACCTTGATACTATCTCCGGTTTTCAATATAATAATATCCTGCCCATGAAGTGAACCTATTTGACTGAATATTACAAATAAAAAATAAAGACAAAATTTGCTTTTCATAACAATTAGATTTATTTATATTGCAAATCTACGATGGTAATCACATTGGTTTTTATCCAATTCTTACAAAAACACATATAATTTTATAATATATTTACAATTTACTAAAATGCATCCCTTTGTCTTTTCTTGGAGTTATATAGCAATAATGAATTTAACGTCCTTGTTCTGTATAAGCTAGTTGCCAATTTTCTAAAAACAAAATTCTATCAATGTTTAGTATAAATTTGTGATTTTGGGAAAATGTGAAATTAAATAGTGTCTGTCCACAAAGTCATCACTAATCCTCAGAAAGACAAAAGTCTCATTAAAAATATTTATTTTTCAAAAATCAAGCACTTTATAGACAGACACTATTTATTGTGAGGCAACAGATAATTTACAATTTGCAATATTATTTTTTACTCCAAGTCTTAATCAGAATGTACTGTTTGCAATTTATTTATTGGTATTAAGTATAAATTGTTGGTAATGTTGAGTTAAAAAATATAAATTATTACCTACCGGACAAGAAAAATATGTATCTTGCGTTGAAATTTAGATGAAAACGCAATCAGCGATTTGTGATTGACGGAGGCGAAGCCGTGATTTTCCTCCACACTTCAAATATTATTTTCTAAATATAAAATGCTATAAAGGCTTGAAATAATTATTTTAATTTACGAATTATTAATACTTCATTGTCGCTAAATATTAACCATCTAAAGTCATAAACATGATGTACCTGTTTACCATGTACATTGATATGCAATCCGGTGAAATAGCTGAAATTGAACTTTTTTTGATCTAAAATTAGCCTTGGAATTTTTTTTTGAGTAGTATTTTTACCCATTATTTCGAGTAAAATAGCTCTATTTCTGTGTAAAATATTATCAATTTTATGGGTGGCTTTTATATTTACCTCTTTAAGTTTGATATGATAACTATTTTTACATTCTATAGAACAAAAAATCTTATCACTTCTTCCTGTTATTTTATTATTGCACATTTTACATTTTTTCATAAGCATTTTATTTATTATATAAATTGAAATTTCTTATTATAAAAGCATTATGTCAGTCTGTATATACCTGTCCATAAAATCACTAAAAATCAGGTACTTTATTTTATATATATTTTCAAATGTATAATTTATTTTTTATTAATTTTCATAAAATCACAAAATATCTCGTTTATAACCTTTAACAACCGTTAATAACCGTTACAAACTACTAATATTAAATTTATTGGGTAATCTGTTGTGTTTTAAAGTGTATTGATATATTTTTGTGAATGATATTGATCAATAAATTTAAAATATTTACATAA
>Ga0256833_1000578_pt1 | contig 28327 bp, 29 predicted proteins | sample 356284metaG_FD_190535 | JGI IMG/M metagenome (GOLD analysis project Ga0256833, IMG submission 190535) | Hydrothermal vent microbial communities from Mid Atlantic Ridge, Atlantic Ocean - 356-284 | ecosystem: Environmental > Aquatic > Marine > Hydrothermal vents | place: Atlantic Ocean: Mid... | reverse complement strand
CCCGGCTCGAACCCCTACCGACAGCGCTCCTGGCGGTGGGGAAGGCGGCTGGGTCAATGTTGGCGGGACTCGAGGACGCGGGGCTGCGCTTGCCCGGTTTCGGCGTTACCCGCTACGGCCACGGGGTACCGCTCGCTCACTACGAGTTGCTGGAGGCGGGGCACCCCGTTCCCGACGCCGCCAGCGTTAGCGCCGCCGAACGAGCGCTGCAGCTGGCGCGCGGCCTGGGTGAGGACGACCACCTGCTGGTGCTCGTCTCGGGCGGGGGCAGCGCGCTGTGGTGCGCTCCCTGGGGGCTAAAGCTCGCAGAACTGCAAGAGCTGAACCGAGCCCTGCTGGCCTCAGGGGCGGGCATTGCCGAAATCAACGCCGTGCGCAAGCACCTCTCGCGCATCAAGGGCGGCAGGCTGGCGCAGGCCACCCGCGCGCGCGTGACCGCCTGGCTCGTTTCCGACGTACCGGGCGACGACATCGGCGTCATCGCCTCGGGGCCGACCGCCCCCGACCCCACCACCTTCGCGCACGCCCTAAGGGTTCTGGATCGCTACAGTATCAAAGCCCCCGCCGCGCGCGCCCACTTGTCGCGGGGCGCGGCAGGAGAACTTCTGGAAACCCCCAAGCCGGGCGACCCGCTCTTCGCCCGCGTCGGCAACCGGATCATTGCGGCCAACGCCGACCTGTTGCGAGCCGCCGCTAGGTTTTGGGAAGAAAAGGGCTGGCGTACGCTCGTTCTTTCCGACCGCTTCGAGGGTGAGGCCCGCGAACTGGCGCGTTTCCACGCGGCGCTGGTGCAGGCGGCGCGAGCGCGAGGCTTTCCTCTCAAGCCGCCGTTCGTGCTGTTGAGCGGAGGAGAGGCCGCGGTGACCGTGCGCGGCTCCGGCCGCGGCGGACGCAACCAGGCATTCCTGGCTTGGCTGGCTTACTTCCTGGGTGCGGATGGGGTCTGGGCGCTGGCCGCCGATTCTGACGGCATCGACGGCAACAGCGACGCCGCCGGCGCCATCCTGCGTCCCGACACGCTGGCGCGGGCTGCCGAGCTGCGCCTCGACCTGCGCGAGCACCTGGGCCGCGACGACAGCCACGGCTTCTTCGACGCCCTGGGCGACCTCGTCGTCACCGGCCCCACCCACAACAACCTCAACGACCTGCGTGTCGTCGTCGTGGAGCCGTAGTTTCCTGGGGGGTGCCATCCCGGACCTGATCCGGGGCCTGTCCCGGACTTGATCCGGGATCTCTAGGTGCCGCGCACTTGACCATAGCGATGGTTGCGTACGCCTCGAGGTTCCGGATAGCGCGGGCCTGCTGCCCCGCTTGTCCGGAGCGACGACCGTTCATCTTTAAAATCCGTAGGTCTTCTTCGAATCGCCCCCAAAGACGAGCGCCCGAGGCACGGAGACGCGGGCGTCTTGCAAGGACCAGCCAAACCCTGTTACCCCGGACTTTATCCGGGACCCTGTGGCGCGAACGGAATAAGCCGGGCGGCCGCGGACGGCTTACCACAAGCCACAGACCACCAGCTGCAGGATTTGCGATTGCCGCACCTTCGTCAAAACGGCCGTGCGCTAACGGACCTCTGCTCAGCTCAGGAAGCCGGCCCGCTTCAGCTCTTTTTCCACCGCCGCCAGCACCAGCGGGTAGGCTTCGTCAATCGAAAGCCCTTGGAGGGTTGCTCCAGCGGCGGGCACGTGCCCGCCGCCGCCCAGCTCGACCGCTATCTTCTGGGCGCTAACGCCGGCGCGGCTGCGGATCGAGACCTTGGTAGCCCCCTCGCGTTCTTTCAAGAAAACCGCTACGTAGCTGCCCTCGGCGTAGCGGATGACGCCCACGAAGTCGTCGGAGTCTTCTTCGCCGCTGCCGGCCTCCTCGGTCATCTGCTTGGTGACGTGGGCGCTGACGGCCAACCCGCCAAAATGAAACTGGACCGTCTGCAGCACCAATCCCATCAGCTTGAAGTACTGCGGTGGACGCCACTGCAAGCGGTCGGTCAAGTCGGCCAGCTTGACGCCGTAACCTACCAGCTCGGCGGCCGTTTCTAGTACCTCAGGGGTGGTGTTGCCAAAGCGGAAATTACCGGTGTCGGTAATCAGGCCGGTCAGTACCGGGGTGGCGACCTCGGCCGTCCACTCGACTTCGAGAACGTCTATCAAATCCTTGACCATCTGCGCGGCCGCCGCCTTGTGGGGATCGACGATATGAATCTGGCCAAAACGGCTGTTGGAGCCGTGGTGATCGATATTGATCACGAACCCCTCTACCGGAGCGCCTACGGCGCGGTGACGGTCGCCGGAGTCGAGCACCAGCAAAATGGCGTCGTCGGGCAGTTTCTCTATGGGTTCGTGATACTCGTCGTCGCGCGGCAAAAAGCGCAGGAAAGGGGGCGGCTCGACTATCCACCAGACCTCTTTGCCCAGTTGCCGGAGGGCCCGCGCCAGGCCCAGGGTGCTGCCTACCGCGTCGCCGTCGGGGTCTTCGTGGGCGATGATGACTACCGGCGCGTCGCTGGCGCGCAGCACGTCGGCCACCAGCCGCATCTTTTCCCAGTACCGCGGTTCGGGTTGGTTGTTGATCTGCTCCATGACCTTTCAGCTTACAACGGTTTCACGTCAAAACCCAAGCGTTTCAGGTACTCCCAGTACTGCGGGAAGGTTTTGGAGGCGGATCCGGGGTTGGCGATTTCCAGACCGGGAGCCCGCAGCGCCAGCAGGGCTAGGCTCATGGCGAGGCGGTGGTCGTCGTGCGGGTCCAGGCGCGTTGGCCGCGGCGCGCCGGGCCAGACGGTCAGGCCGTCGGGGTGTTCCTCGACGTGCAGGCCGAGCTTGCCCAGCTCGGCGGCCATCGCGGCGATGCGGTCGGATTCGTGGTTACGGACGTGGGCCACTTCGGTGATGGTCAGCGGGGCGTCTGCCAGAGCGGCCAGGGCGGCCAGGGTGGGGGTCTGATCGCTCATCTCTTTAAGGCTCACTTCGAAGCCGCCGCGCAGCTTTTTGGGGCCGCGCACCGTCGTGCGCGTGGGACTTATCTCGACGCGCGCGCCCATGCGCTCGAGCACGTAGACAAATCCCAGGTCGGGCTGCAGGGTGGCCGAGCCGATGTTGTTCACGGTCACCTCCCCGCCGCTGGCCGCGGCCAGGGCGAAGAAGTAGGCGGCGCTACTGGCGTCGGCCTCGAGCTCCAAGCTCCGGCCGCGGTAGCGCCCCGGTCGCACACGGACCTCGCTAAGGTCGCCCTCGGCCTCCAGCTCGGCTCCAAAGGCGTCCATCATCGCCAGGGTGATATGCACGTAGGCCGGCTGCACCATCCCCCCCGCCACCCGCACCGTCAGCGGCTCGCGGGCGTAGGGCGCGGCCAGCAGCACGCCGCTGGTGAACTGGCTGGAGACGTTGCCGGGGATGGTAACTTCGCCTCCTGCCAAGCCGGCGCCGTGCACTATGAGCGGGAAGCGCCCCGTTTCTGCGGCGTAATCGAGGCGACCGCCCAGCGTGCGCAGGGCCTGCACCAGCGGGGCGATGGGGCGCCGGCTCATTCGCCGGCTGGCGCGAACCAGATAGCGGCCGGAGGCTGATACCGCCAGCGCCGGCGGCAAAAAACGGCCCAGGGTGCCGGCGGCGCCAATGTATATCTCGGCCTGCTCGGCGGGCCAGGCGCCGCCGCCGCCTGCGATGCGGGCGGTCTCGCCCGCCACCTCGACTTGCAAGCCCAGCGCTTTGAGCGCCGCCAGCGCCCACCAGGCGTCGTCGCTCTTTAGGATTCCCGAGAGTTCCGAGGCTCCCTCGGCCAGTCCCGCCAGCACGATGGCGCGGTTGGTGACGCTCTTGGAGCCGGGCACCGCCAGCTCGGCCATAATAGGGCCGCTGGGCGGAGTCAACCTGAGCGCCGCCACGTCGTTTAACCTGCTCCAAGGGCTACGGGCCGCCAGGTCGGCGTGAGGCTCGTCCATGACCCACCATTATGCCACGCGGTGGCCTTTCATCAAAGCCGCGACACGCTTGGCCTCGCCGCCCACCCCGCGGGTGGCCGGGGCCTCTTGCGGGTAGCGAGGCAAGAACCCGCCCAAGCGCTCCTCGAAGGTCGGCAGTTCGGCCTGCCAGAAGACGCCGGTGGGAATGCGCTCGCCCCATTCGGTCGCCTTCTGGGTAAAGCGGGCCATCCGTTCGGCGCGCTCGGCGTCACCCATCTCGCGTGGTGCGCGCGGGTCGTATCCCTCGGCGCCCACGTCATAGACGCGCGGGGCAAACCACTCGCGGGTGTGCAGGTTGTTGTAGGTGGGGCAGGGCTGGAGTATGTCTATCATGGCTAGCCCGCGGTGCTCGAGCCCGGTCTGCATCAGCCGCGCCAGGTTCTTGACGTCGTAAGCGTAGCCGCGGGCGATAAAGGTAAAACCGGCGGCGAAGGCCAGCATCAGCGGATTAACCTTGGCCTGGATGTTAGGGCGGGCCAGACTTTTGGGCTGGGCCCCCAGCTCGAGAGTCGGCGAGGCCTGGCCCTTGGTCATGCCGTAGACCTCGTTATTGAAAATCAGGTAGAGCATGTCGAGGTTGCGGCGGCCGATACCGACGAAGTGGCCGGCGCCAATTCCCATGCCGTCGCCGTCACCGGCCATGGCCACCACCGTCAGCTTGGGGTTGGCCAGCTTGACCCCCTGGGCTACCGGCAGGCCGCGGCCGTGCAGGGTGTGGATGCCGTAGCTGGCGGCATAGTGAATCGTCTTGGCCGAACAGCCGATACCGCTCACCAGCACCGCTCGGCTGGGCTCGATCTTCATCTTGTAAAGCGCGGTCTGCAAGGCGCTGAGAATGCCATAATCGCCGCAGCCCGGGCACCAATCGGGCGCCATCTCAGATTTGTAGTCCGCTAGTTTCAGCTCCATCTCTCCCCCTCAAACCCCGGCTCGCAAAACCAGGTACTTTGGCGCCGTTCCCGCCAGTACGGCCTCGAAGGCGGCGCGCACCTCCTCGATAGTCATCGGCCGACCGTTGTACTTGACTATTAAATGGTCGGGTTTGTTACCCGTTTCTTGGGTCAGCAAGCGGGCGAACTGGCCCGATTGGCTGTAATCCAACACCACCAGTTTCTTCTCCGCCAGTAGGTCCCCTATCTCGGGGAACGGCAGTAAGAAGCGCGCCTGCAAATACCCCATGTCCAGTCCCTCCATGGCCTCCAGAGCCACCCCCTGGCTGGAGCCCCAGCCAAGCACCAGCGTTCCCGCCTCGGGGTTGTAAACCCGGTACATCTCCTCCGGGCCCAGCCATTCCCTGAGGGCTTCGATCTTGGCCGCCCGTTTCTCCATCATGGCTTCGCGCAGTTCGGGGTCTTCGGTGATGTGCCCCACCTCGTCGTGCTCGTCGGAGGTGATCCAGTAGCCGGCTCCCGCCGCGCCCACCGGCAGGCGCGGCGAGACGCCGCCCTCGGACGCCAGCGAAAAACGCGGGAAAACGCCCGTTGCTCCCTCGGCTCGCAAGCCCGGTTCGGGTTTTATCTTGTCGGCCTCGAAGGGCTCGAGCGTGCGGGTGGTCGAAGCCAGGTACTTGTCCATCATATGCACCACCGGCAGCTGAAAACGTTGCGACAGGTTAAGCGCCAAAGCGGCGTCGTAAAAGGACTCCTCGACGCTGGCGCTACCCAGCACTGCTCGCGGGTAGTCGCCGTGCCCCGCTCCCAGCGCGAAGCGCAGGTCGCCCTGCTCGGTCCTGGTCGGCAGACCGGTGCTGGGGCCGCCCCGCTGGTAAAGGCTGATGAGCAGCGGGGTTTCGGTAATGCCGGCGAAGCCCAGCGCCTCGGTCATCAGGGCGAAGCCGGGTCCGCTGGTGGTAAGCGCCGCCCGCGCTCCGGCCATCGAAGCGCCTATGGCCATGTTGACCGCCGCCAGTTCGTCTTCCACCTGAACCACCACCACCTCCGCTTCGGGGTGGGCCTCCAGGTAAAAGGGTTCGTCTGTCGCCGGGGTGATCGGGTAGTAGCTCATGAAGCCCAGGCCGGCGGCCACCTTGCCCATGGCCGAGGCGTGGGAGCCGTTCAGGTAAAGCCGCTCGCCGCCGTCGCCCACCGGCTCCAAGCGGCGGTCCGCCAACGGTTCGACGCGGCGGTAAACCTCAGCCGCCACCTTGCGGTTCAGCTCGGCCAGCTTGGGCTTCTTGACGAACTGCGCACCCACCGCCTCTACAAGCGGTTGCGACGGATAGCCCAAAAGCGCCAGCGATGCCGCCACCGCCACCGTATTGAGGGTTCGCTTGGCGGTAATGGCGTCTACTCCCAGCGCTTGGCCCACCTCCCGCGCCAGCTGCGTCAGCGCCAGCGGCAGCAGAACCGCTCCGTCCTGGCGGTAGCGCTCCACCGCCCGTTCTACCGGCGGGTCGCCGCCGCCCAGCTGCGCCGAAATTCGCCGGTAAGCCGCGCCGTCGAGCATCGCCAGTTTGGATAGCGGCAGTTTGGCCGCCGCCGGGTCGTAGACGAGCACTCCGCCGGCCTTTATCTGGCCCAGGTGTCGCGCCAGCGTTTCGGCGTCGAGCGCGGCCAGCAGGTCCACCTGTTCAAAAAAAGCCTTGGTCGGTCTTCGCGCCGCCCGCACGTCGAGGTAGCTGTGCCGCCCCATGATGTTTGAGTGGTACTCGCGGCGGGCGCTCACCCACCAGCCGCCGCGGGCCAGCGCCTGAGCAAAAAGAGTCGCGGCGGTTTCTATCCCGCCGCCCTGGGGGCCGCCCACCCGCCAGGTGAGGTCTGTTATCTTACGCGCCGTCATAAGGCCCATACTAAACCCGCGTCGCTCTCTGGTAGTCAACCGACAAGCTGAGTTATAAATAACCAGCGCCGGCTCTAGCCGGCGCTGGGGTAAAAGAGCGGGTACTAGCGTTCCTGATGAAAGAGCTTTTGGGTAATGACGTTGCGTAGCTGAAAGGCGCGCGTGGTAGGAAAGTTAGGAGGGGTGAGGTTGCTGTTGGCGAAGCGCCGGTCGTAGTCAAAGTTTTCGTGGTAGCCGCTTATGAGGTCGCCATTATTATCTATGCTTCCGCGTAACTGATCTTGCCACTGAATGACTCCGCCAAAGAGGTGCATGGTCCCCTGAGGGCCGCGGCTATCATAGTCTTCTACCGCCAGGCCTTTCCCGTCTGCGGCGGAAAGAAATGACCCCCAAAGATAAATGTCATTCATACCGTCGTTACGGAGAATGGTAATGTCGTCGTTTTCCGAAAACATACCCAGCACCGTTCGCAAATCGTTGCTGTGGGATGCGCAGCGGGGGTGCGATCCTAGGTACGAGCTATCGCTCATCATGTTTGGGTCGCACTCGTAGATGAGGTCTCCGCTGATGCCTATGCCGTTGCGCGCGGTGATGTTTAGCTGGGTCTCCAGCGACAGCGCCGGTTGTATAGCGCTTGGCGGCGGGTGATTGCTGGAATCGGGGGCGACGTAGCCGTTGCGGGAAGGAGACGTGACCGAGCCTATGCCGCCGTTGACGTATATCTGCCCGGTAGGACCGCCCGTCCTCAGGGGGGCGTGTCCGTTGGGAACGCCGCTTAGGGTCTTGGTGGTCCCTGAAGGATAGGTTATGGTCGTGGTGTTGTTGGGGTAGTTTACCCTGATGGTCCAGGTACGCCCTCCTTGCTTGAGGGTGTAAAACTGGCCGCCTTGACCGTCTATCGATAACTGCAGGCTGTCAAGGTCCCCCTGAACGTATATCCCGCCGGTGATGTGGACGCCGTCGTTGGGCAGGTAGACGCCGTTCGCGGGGGTGTGGCAGGGGTTGATCTGCAGCTGCTGGCAAATCTCGGCGGCCGAGGGAGGGTCTGGCACTCCGTCGTTGTCGTCGTCTTGGTCGGGCGCCAGACCCAGGGCGGCCCGCTGTTGGGAGAGAGTATTCGTCGGCAGGTTAACCCTGGGAACATTCCAGTCGTAGCCGCGTTGGAAGTCGGGACTGGTGCCGTTACCACTGCCGGCGTTAATAAACTGCCGGCGGAAAGTTCTTGGATTCCAGAACCAAGCTCCTCCGTCGGAGCTGGTCACCGCGCCGGTAAAGGTCGGGGTGCCTAAGAAGCCCCAGTTACTATTAGCATGCACGGGACCGTTGAAGACGGCGCTGGAATCGAAGAAACCATTTCGCCCGCCGGCGTCTTCTACGAGAAAGAGCCATTGCGAGAGGCTGGGGCGGCCCAGGGTTATGTTGATGTAGCCGCGTTCTATCGCGCGCCGCTTGCCGCTGTTGGCGTAGCCGGTGGAGACTATTTTGTATTCAGCCGTGTAGCTTTGCGCAAAAGCGTTGCCACTGTCGCCTAGCGCCGCCAGCCTAAAGTTCTTGACGTAATACCGCATGTGGGCGCGGCCTGCGCCGCCCAGTTGTGAAGACGTTAAATCTGAGTAGTTGTTTTGTAAATTTGTCTGTATAGCCGAGGCGACGGTATTCCAATTATTTTTAGGTATCACCGGATCGGTTCGCGGGTTGCCGCCATTCTGTATATAGTCGCTCACGTAGTTGCTGATCAGCGGAGTAACGGCGTTGCGAACCGCCCCCTGCATGACGTCGCTGCCGTAGTTTGCGCCGGCCTGAGCGACGTTGCCGGCTTGCACGGCTATGACGTTGTTCTTGTTCTGCTTGAGTTCTCCCAGAGAGTCTACCGTCAGTAGGGAGACTACCGCGATTAGCACCGTCATCAGCACCAGCGCGGTAACAATTGCGATTCCCTTTCTTCTCATTCGTACCTCCCGGCTTTAGCGCAAATCTACGGTTTCGGTTATCTGGTACTGCCCGCGGTTGCCGCTGGTCTTCAGCGGTTCGGGGGTGCTGCCGTTGATGGTCACCCTAATAGCCCTGACCACCCTGCCTACGTAATTTTGCGTCGATGCTGGATCGTCGCTGTAGCTAGAGCCCAGGGCGCTGGCGGCGGCGCTGAGCGAGTCGTAAAAACGCAGTTTCTGCACCGAATTACTAGCGGCTCCAGGGTTGAGCGGCACGCCGTAGCTGAACTTGATGCTGTCTACGTCGAAGGCTACTATGCCCGAGGCGGTGCCCGCGGGGCCGCCTCTGTACAAGACTGTACGGCTTGCGTCGAGGGGGTCGGGGATGAGTCGGTAAGTTACCTTTTCTACCTGGTAGGCGTAAGTGTTGCCTCGCCAGGTTCCGCTGATTCTATTGTTACTATGTCTTATTAGGTCGCGATTCGCCGGAGAGCTGCTTTGGCAGGGCTGAGAGTAGTCTCGTTGCAGGAGCACTCTTGTCACCCTGACTAGGTGAGAGGTGCTACCGTCGTCTATTAGCACTAGCTTGTGAGTGAGGCGGCGAGCGTCGCAGAGGTGCGTAGCAGTAGAGTTGCTGTAACTGGCGCCTGGCGTTTCGGCTACGGAGGTATAGCGGCCGGTGGTAACGAGCAGGCTCAGCCTGTCGCTGAGGGAGCAGGCGTCGCCAGCGTGGCTGCAGCCCGAGGAAGGGTCGTTCCAGGGACCCAGCCTGGCGGAAAAGCGAATGTCTTGCGTTATCTGTTGCATGGCGGCGCGCAGGTTCTGTTGCAGCTCTACGTAAGTCTGCAGGCTGCGTTTGCTGCGCAATCCCTGGGTAAGGCTGAACGTCGCGATACCGGTCAGCGCCAGAAATACGAAAATAGCCAGCAGCACTTCCAGAATGGTAAACCCGGAGCGGTGGCGGGAATTGGTTCTAGCGTACCGTGACGAGCTGGAAATGACCCTCACCCCCTCCCTTTTTCTTGTAGTAGGCGACTACCTCAATCCGCCAGATGGCCGGATTGTTGCTGATGCTGGTGGTTTTGACGTAGAACTTGTACTTGCTCCACTCCTGAGCTACCTCAGCAAGATTAGGATCGTTGGAGGCGGTTATTACCGGGTCGCTGGCGTAATCGTAACCGTAGTCGTAGTCGACCCCGCTGGAAAAGTAGCCGAAGGGAAGGCTATAGCTGCGAAAGCGGTCCAACCAGGCGTTGGCGGCGGCTACGGCGCGGCTGCGGGTGCGGTTGTTGGCGTTGCTTTTGCTGCTGGCGAGGATAGTGGTAGATACCGCAAAACTAACGATGGCTACTATCAGTAATGCTATTAGCACCTCAAGGAGGCTGAACGCTGCGGCGCGTTTCATTGCTTCACCACCCTCACGGCGCCGATCATCGTCGGCACGATCACGTACGTGTTCCCAGCCTTGCTGATTGTGACTTGATAGGGGCTGGGGTTACTGGGAAACCAGGTATGGCTCCGGGAATCGAAAAGAATATCATCGCCTACGCTCCAGCTGCCCGTGATATCAGCGGGCAGGTCTATCTCATAACTGGAAGTCCACGGGCCGTAACGGCTGCTGCTCATCTCAACTTTGTAGCGGTGCGGGCCTACGAAATTAACCCTGCAAAACTTGCTCTTGGCGATTGCCGTACTGCGGCACTTTTGTATGTCTTGCGCGAGTTTGTGTACCGATTCTTCCAGTCCCATCTGGCGGCGCACCCTTTGGAAAGAGGAAAACACGATTCCCGAAAGGATCGCGAAAATAGCGATTACTATTAGTATCTCGATGAGGGTGAAACCTCTGCTTTTCAATTCGTGAGACTGCAAACCGCACCTCCCCTATTCAATGGTAGGGCACCTTGCCGCAAAAAGTTACCCCCGTTTGGGGGTAGACAGAAGCGTTTTTAATTTGTCCAGAGACCGTTGGTTCAGCGGTTTATGACGTGTATGGCCTGCCCGTGGAGGTTTTCCGCCGCCTCCATGAGGTTCTCGGAGAGCGTGGGGTGCGGGTGAACAGTGAGCGCCAGATCGCTGGCGGTGGCGGCCATCTCCAGCGCCAGGGTAGCCTCGGCTATCAGGTCGGAAGCGCCCGGCCCCAGGATATGAACGCCTAAGAGCAGGTCGTTTTCGGCGTCGGCTATCACTTTGATGACCCCTTCGCTCTGCTGCAGCGTGAGCGCGCGTCCGGAGGCGGAAAAGGGAAAGCGGCCGACGGCCGTCTTGATTCCCCGTTCTTTAGCCGCGGCTTCTGTCATTCCTACACTGGCGAACTCGGGGTTGGTGTATACCACTGCGGGTATCTGCTGGTCGAACGCGGCGGGTTTACCGGCGGCGTGGGCGGCGGCCACCAGCCCTTCTTTCATGGCTTTGTGCGCCAGCAAAGGTGGGCGGGCGACGTCGCCGATGGCGTAGACGCCGGCTACGTTCGTTTCCATGTGTTCGTTCGTGGAGATAAAGCCGCGCTCGTCGGTGCGCACGCCGACGGCCTCGAGGTTCAGCCCTGCGGTAACAGGCGCCCTGCCGACCGCCAGCAGGATCTGGTCGGCCGCCAGGACTTCGCTCTCTCCTCCTTTGACCGCCTCGATGCTAACCGCCAGACCTTCTTTGCCTCGTTGATAAGAAACTGCTTTAGCGCCCGTCCTTATCTCTACACCTTGTTTTTTGAGGATGCGCGTTAGCAGCTTGACCAGCTCGGGGTCGCTGCCGGGTAGTATCTGCTTTTCGTACTCCAGGACCGTTACCTTGGAACCTAAGCGATTGTAGATGGAGGCGAACTCGAGCCCGATCACCCCTCCGCCGATGATAAGCAGGCGCTCGGGAACGCCGCTTTCGACGCGCAGCATCTCGGTGGAGGTAAGCACGTTTTCGCCGTCGGGTTCGAAGCCCGCTAGCGCCGCCGGCTTGGAGCCGGTAGCGATGATGGTCTTCTTTGCCTCGAGCTTCTTTCCGTCCACCTCCAGCTCGTGGGGGCCGGTGAGCCGCGCGAACCCCTTGATCAGCTCGACCCCGTTACCCTTCAGCAGGCTGGCGACGCCGCCGGTCAGTTTCTTGACTACCTTGTCGCGCCACTTGCCCATTTTGGTCAGGTCGCGCTGGGGTTCAGAGAAAACCAGGCCAAACTCGGCCGCCTTCTTGGCGTTTTCCAGGGTCTCGGCGGCGTGCAGCAGGGCTTTAGTGGGAATGCAGCCGACGTTCAGGCAGACGCCGCCTACCGCTCCCGCCTCGACAGCGGCCACCTTTAGCCCCAACTGAGCGGCGCGGATGGCGGCGTGGTAACCGCCGGGTCCGGTGCCTATGACGATCAAGTCGTACATGTATTCTCCTTAGATGGCCTGCAAAATCAGCCAGTGCGGGTTTTCTAGCTGCTTTATTACCTCACGCAGGAAGAGAGTCGCTTCGGCGCCGTCGACCAAGCGGTGATCGAAGCTGAGAGAGAGGTAGAGCATCTCGCGGGCTACTATCTCGTCGTTCCTGACGACCGGACGCTTTTGGATGGTGTGCACCCCCAGGATGGCGGCGTCGGGAACGTTGATGATGGGAAAGCTGAAAAGGCCGCCCAGGTTGCCCACGCTGGTGATCGAAAAACTGGAGCCCGTAACCTCATCGGGAGTCAGTTGCGAGGCGCGGGCGCGCTCTACTTTGTCGCCTATTTCGCGCGCCAGATCGAGCAGCGGCTTCCTGTCTGCGTCGCGTACGACCGGCACCACCAAGCCCTGTTCCGTCGCCACCGAAAGGCCGAGGTTGTAATACTTTTTGAACACTATCTCGTTGCGCGCTTCGTCGAGACTGCTGTTTACCGCCGGGAACTTCTTCAACGCCGCTACCACGGCCTTGAAAACGAAAGGAATGTAGCTCAGCTTCACCCCTTCTTCTTCTGCTTTTTCTTTGAGGCGGGCGCGCAGCCTGACCAGTTCGTCTACCTCGGCCTCATCCACCACCAGCGTGCGCACGGCGCTGAGGTGGCTGGCGGTCATCTGCTGGGCGATGATACGGCGCATACCCCGCAGCGGAACCCGCTCCTCGAGTTTTTCGTAGCCCGCAGGAGTGGCATAAGTCACCGTGGGAAGCGCGGCCGCAACGCCAGCCGGAGCGGCGGCAGGAGCGCTTTCGGCGAAAGCGCGGACGTCTTCGACCCGCACCCGGCCGTTGGGGCCGGAGCCGGGCACCAAAGCGACGTCTACTCCCAGTTCGCGGGCCAGCTGGCGGGCGGCGGGCACCGCCAGCACCCGGCCGTACTTATTAGTGCCGGCCCGCGGACGCTCGGCCGTCGCCGCAGGCGAGCGTTTGGCGGACGCGGCAAAGGGGTTTTTGACCTCGGTCTCGGTCTTATCGGGCTTGAAGAGCGAGAGGCGTTCGCCGCGATCCTCATCGCTCTCCGCCTGCGAACCGCCTGCGGCGGCGGCGTCCTCTTCTATCAGCGCAACCGCCGCTTCCACCGGCACTACGTCGCCTTCACTAACGAGCTTTTTGACCAGCACGCCGGCAAAGGGGCTGGGCAGCTCGACCGTTACCTTGTCGGTCATCACCTCGACCAGGGGCTGGTCTTTGCTTACGGCGTCTCCTTCGTCGACGAGCCACTTGAGGATCTCGCCCTCGACCACCGATTCCGCTAGTTCTGGTAAAAGAACTTCCTTAGCCATGCTGCCTCCGTCTTAGTAGTCCAGCAGCTTTTTGGCTGCGTTGAGAATGCGGGTGACCGAGGGTAGATATAGCTTGTCTTGGGCGTAGGGATAGGGAGTGTCAAAACCGGTGACCCGCGCCGGAGGAGCTTCCAGTTCGTCCAGTATCTCCTCGGCGATGGTGGCCGCCACCTCGCTGGCGAAGCTGGCGTGGCGGGGGGCGTCGGCTACTATCATTACCCGGCCCGTTTTGCTGACCGACTCCAGCACCGCCTCCTTGTCCCAGGGCATCAGGCTGCGCAGGTCAATTATCTCGGGGGACAAACCGGCCTTCTCCATTTCGTCGCCAGCCTGCAAGACCTCGGGAGCCACCGTGCCGTAGTAGATGACGGTCAGGTCGCTCCCCTCGCGCCTGGTGGCCGCTTTGCCCAAGGGGATGGTGTACTCTTCGTCGGGAACCTCTCCTTTGACCGAGCGGTAGAGGCGCTTGGGCTCCATGAAGACCACCGGGTCGTTGTCGCGAATGGCGGTCTTGAGCAGGCCCACGAGGTCGTAAGGCGTACTGATGTTGACTACCTTGAGGCCGGCGGTGTGTACGAAGTGGGCCTCGGGACTTTGAGAGTGGTGGTGGCCGCCCTTGACGCCTCCGCCCGAAGGCATGCGCACCACCATGGGAGCCGAGAACTGCGCGCCGGAACGGTAGCGCAGCTTGGCCGCCTGGCTGACGAGCTGGTCAAAACCGGGGAAAACGTAGTCGGCAAACTGTATCTCGGCCACCGGTCTGAGACCGTGAGCCGCCATGCCCACTGCTGCGCCAATAATGGCAGCCTCCGACAGCGGGGTATCGATTACCCGATCGGGGCCGTACTTTTGTTGCAAACCTTCGGTGGCCAAGAAGACGCCGCCGCGCTTACCGACGTCTTCGCCCAGCACCACCACCTTGTCGTCACGCGCCATTTCTTCGTTGAGCGTGCGCGCGATCGCCTGCACGATGTTCAAGTTGGCCATGACTACTCCTCTAGAGCCCTAGCTCTTGCTCTAAGTATTTTTGTTGTTCGGCCTGCGGCCAGAGCTGCTTTTCGTAGACGTCGCCGAACATCCACACCTCGGGAACCGGACCGGCGGCTTCGGCGGCGGCCAGAGCCTGGGCCAGTTCGTCCGTTACCGACTGGCGGACTTCTTCTTCCCAGTCTTCGTCCCAGACGCCGCGATTTTTCAGGAATTTCTGCAGGCGCAGTATCGGGTCGCGCCGTTTCCAGGCTTCTACCTCTTCCTTGGGCCGGTAGATGCTGTCGTCGTCGGCGGAGGAGTGGGGGCCGTAGCGGTAGACGGTGGCCTCGACCAGGACCGGGCCCGCGCCCGAGCGGGCGTGCTCGATGGCCTCGAGCATGACGTGATAGCTGGCTAGTACGTCCATACCGTCCACGTAGTAGCCGGGCATACCGTAGGCCTTGGCCTTTATCGCCATGTTTTCCGAGCCGGTCTGGTTGACCAGGTCGACGCTGATAGCGTAGCGGTTGTTCTCGACCACGAAGACGATAGGGGCGCCCTGCGCCGAGGCGAAGTTGACGCCGGCGTGCCAGTCGCCCTCGCTGGTGGCGCCGTCGCCAAAGCTGGCTACCACCACCTGGCCGGTGTTCTGAACCTTGGCGCTGATGGCCGCACCGGTCGCCGGGGGAATGTGCGCGGCTATGGGCGAGGCCACCGTAAACACGTTTAGCGGTTTCGAGCCTGGATGGTTGGGCATCTGCCGTCCTTTTGCGGGGTCGGCGCGGGTGGCCAGGTTCTCGGCGAATATGTCGACCGCGGGTACGCCCAGGGCCAGCGCTAGACCGTGGTCGCGATAATAAGGGAAGAGCCAGTCAAAGCCGGGCTTGACAGCCTTGGCGATGGCGACTTGGATCCCCTCGTGGCCTGCTGCTTGCATGGCGAAGCTGGTCTTGCCAGAGCGCTGCAGCAAAATTAGTCGCTCGTCCAGCTGGCGCGCTGCGATCAGGCTGCGGTAAAAGTCTCGCAGCGCCGCGTCGTCCAGCTGCAAGTCGAACTTACCCGTCCATTTACCCTCATCATCAATTAGCGAGATGGGGTTTTCGCTGAACGGCTCGAAGCGGCGGGTGTCTTTTATCATGCCTTCCTCCTTTTGCGGGGCAAGAAAAGCCCCGGCTCAACGGCCGGGGCGGGGCAGCCGTAGCAACCCAATAATTAGTACTAGAGCGGTGTTTGATAGCTTAAGCATTCCTGCCCCTTTGCCTTCCATTATAAACTAAGCCGGAAAGGGACCGATGCACTGGCGGATTATCACCATAGCCAAGCCGAAACTCGGCTACGCCCGCGACGGCGCCGAGCTCTACCTGGGGCGCGTCAAGCGCTTCGCCCGCGTCGAGTGGCTGCCGCTGAAGGCGGGTCGCCCCGAGGACGAGGCGCAACGGATCCTGCGGGCCGCTGTCGGCGGTTTCATGATCGCCATGGACGAACGCGGAGAAGAGGTTAGTTCGCGGCGGCTCGCCAGCAAGATTGGCGAGTGGCAGCTGGGCGCCGCGGCGCGGGTGAGCGTCGTAATCGGCGGAGCCAACGGCTTGCACTCCAGCGTTCTGGCGCAAGCGGACTGGGTCTGGTCGTTGTCGCGCCTGACGCTGCAGCACGAACTGGCGCTGCTAGTAACTATGGAACAGATATATAGAGCCTATACAATCCATAATGGCTTGCCTTACCACCGAGAATGAGCAAAGCAACGCTCGATTATCCCTTCAACCGGAATGATAATTGGCACAATCCCACTATGTGATATAATATCTGCGTGAAATTGGATTCGGAGCGTAACATTGAAGCGGTACTGGAGTTTTTAGGCAGAGACGGCGCCTACGGAGTATTGCGTCAGCTTATGACGGGGCCGCAGAGATTCAGCGAGCTGCAAGAAGCCACCAAGCTTCTCCCCCGCACCCTTTCCATGCGCCTCAAAGAGATGGAAAAAGAAGGATTGGTATCGCGCCAGCGCTTCGCCGAGGTGCCGCCGCGGGTGATATATACCTTGACGCCCAAAGGCGAGAGCTTGCAGATACTCTTCGACGCTTTGGACGAGTGGCGACGCAGCGGCTGAGCCGCCGGCGACGCCGCGTATAGGCCTGGTGCTTGCTCGTAAGAAAAAGGCGCTGCAAAGCAGCGCCTTTTTGAGACCGCGGAAGTCTAGAAGTCCATGTCGGGCATGCCGCCGCCGGGAGCGGGCATGGCCTCTTTCTTCTCGGGTTTGTCGGCCACCACGGCTTCGGTGGTCAGCACCAACGAGCCGATGGAGGCGGCGTTTTGCAGCGCGCTGCGGGTGACCTTGGCGGGGTCGACTATGCCGAACTTCAGCATGTCGCCGTATTCGCCGCTCTGGGCGTTGAAGCCGTAGCGCGGGTCTTTTTTCTGCATGATCTCGTTTACCACTACCGAGCCCTCAAAGCCGGCGTTCTCGGCGATCTGACGGGTCGGCTCCTCCAGGCTGCGGCGCACTATCTTGGCGCCGGTGGCCTCGTCGCCTTCGAGGCCGCTCAAGACCTTGTCTACGGCTTCGGTGATGCGCAGCAGGGTCACGCCGCCGCCGGGTACGATGCCTTCCTCGACCGCCGCGCGGGTGGCCGAGAGAGCGTCTTCGAAGCGGTGCTTGCGCTCTTTTAGCTCGGTCTCGGTGGCCGCGCCGACGCGGATTACGGCGACGCCGCCGGAGAGCTTGGCGAGGCGCTCCTGCAGCTTCTCACGGGCGTACTCGCTATCGGTGGACTCGAGCTCGGCCTTGATCTGGTTGATGCGGGCCTCGATGTCGTCCTTGTTGCCTTTGCCGCCGACGATGGTGGTCTCGTCTTTGGTGATACGCACGCGCTCGGCCTGGCCCAGCATGGAGAGGGTGACGTTTTCCAGCTTGAGGCCCAGCTCTTCGGTGATCACCTGGCCGCCGGTGACCGCGGCGATGTCTTTGAGCATCTCCTTGCGGCGGTCGCCGAAACCAGGAGCCTTAACGGCGGCGACGTTGAGGGTGCCGCGCAGCTTGTTGACCACCAGGGTGGCCAGCGCTTCGCCTTCGATGTCCTCGGCGATGATCAGGAAGGGTTTGCCGGTCTGGGCGACCTGTTCGAGCACCGGCAGCAGCTCGCGGATGTTGCTTACCTTCTTCTCGACGATGAGGATGGAGGGGTCTTCCAGCACGACCTCCATCGACTCGGGGTTGTTTACGAAGTAGGGGCTCAAGTAGCCCTTGTCGAACTGGTAACCCTCGACTACTTCCAGCTCGGTGTCGAGACCCTTGGACTCCTCGACGGTGATGATGCCCTCTTTGCCCACCTTATCCATGGCGTCGGCGATCAACTTGCCCACCTCGGGGTCGTTGGCCGAGATGGTGGCTACCTCTTCGACGGCCTTGCGATCCTCGACCGGCTGAGCGGTCTGCTGGATCTTCTCGACGGCCGCTTCCACGGCCTTGTCTATACCGCGCTTGAGGCTCAGGGGGTTGGCGCCGGCGGCCACGTTCTTGAGGCCTTCGCGCACGACCGCCTGAGCCAGTACGGTGGCGGTGGTGGTGCCGTCACCGGCGACGTCGTTGGTCTTGGAAGCCACTTCTTTCAGCAACTGGGCGCCGATGTTTTCCAGGTGGTCTTCCAGCTCTATTTCCTTGGCTACGCTGACGCCGTCCTTGGTGATGGTGGGCGAACCGAACTTCTTTTCCAGAACTACGTTGCGGCCCCGGGGGCCCAGGGTTACGCGCACGGCGTTGGCTACCGCGTTTACGCCACGCTCCAGAGCGCGGCGTGCTTCCTCGTCAAATACTAGAATTTTCGCCATTGTTAACCTCCCTTACTTCTCGACTACGGCCAGCAGGTCGCGCTCGGAAAGGATGATGTACTCGTTGTCTTCGATCTCTATCTCGGTGCCGCCGTACTTGGCGAAGACGACGATGTCGCCCACCTTGACCTCCATGGGCGCGCGCTCGCCGTTATCCAACAGCTTGCCGCTGCCGATGGCGATGACCTTGCCCTTCTGCGGCTTTTCCTTGGCGGTATCCGGCAGCACGATGCCGCCCTTGGTGGTCACTTCTTCTTCGACGGGTTCGACCACTACCCGGTCTGCTAGGGGTTTGATCATTGCTTTAACCTCCGTTGTCATGATTGCCTCCTTGCCCTTGACACTTGAAGGGTTAGAGTGTCAATCCACGAACATTATGCCGATAGAAAGTGTCATTGTCAAGACCTAGCCAGATATCTCAGTCAAAGAAGTTGAGTGTGAAATTATCAATACTCTTGGGAAACACGCTGTCGCAGCGCCTCGAAGAGCAGCAGCGCGGCGCTGACCGAGACGTTTAGGCTGTCGGCCTGGCCGCGCATGGGGATTTTGACTTGGGCGTCCGCCAGCTCGAGCCAGGAGCGGGGCAAGCCGCGGTCTTCGGAGCCGACCAGTAGCGCCAGCGGCCCGCTTAGATCCTCTTGCCAGTAGCTTCGCCGTCCTTGGGGGGTGGCGGCCACCAGCTTTAGCTTTTTCGCAAGCAGCCAGGCGCGCGCCGCTTTTTCGTCGGCGCTGGCGCACGCCAGCGAAAAGACGACGCCGGTGCTGGCGCGGATGAGGTTGGGGTTTTCTAAGTCGGCGTCGCCCACCACCAGCAGGGCGTCTACCGCGGCGGCGTCGGCGCTGCGCATGATGGCTCCCAGGTTGCCGGGCTTTTCCAGGCCGACGTTCACGAGAACCAGCCGAGGAGACCGCGGCAAAAGTTGCAGTGAGCGCTCGAGGCTGGGGAAGACTCCGATCAGCCCCGGCGGGTTCTGTCGTCGGCTGACCTTGGCCATGGCCTGCGCGCTCAAAGGGTAGACCGTCGCGGGAGCGACGCGCAGTAACTCTTTTTCCTCTTCGACCAGCCGTTGCGGCCAGCTCAGCCAGAGATTGGGACGCAGACCGGCGGCGACGGCGCGCGCCAGCTCGCGCGCGCCCTCAACCAAGAAGAGGCCCTGTTTCTGTCTGCCGCGGCGCGACTTTAGCTCGGACCAGGCCTTGACCTTGGGATTACGGGGGCTGCTTATCTCTTGCGGCACGCAAGCATTTTAATCCGCGAAGAGCGGCGGATTGGTTATGCTGGTAATGACGAAAAGCAGGGGAAAGGAGTCGTTATGTCCGCCTCCAAGCGAATGCGCGTTCTCGGGATGATCTTGGCCGGAGGGCAGGGGAGCAGGCTCTATCCGCTCACCGCCAAACGCTCCAAACCGGCCGTGCCTTTCGGCGCCAAGTACCGCATCATCGACTTCGTGCTCAACAACTTTGTCAACTCCGGCATCTACTCGATCTACGTCCTTATCCAGTACAAGGCTCAGTCGCTCACCGAGCACATCCAGCGCTACTGGCGCTTCGGGGCCTTTTTGGACGACCACTTCATCATCCTGGTGCCCGCGCAGATGTACCGCTACGAGGAGCTGGGTCCGGTCTGGTACCGTGGCACCGCCGACGCCATATACCAGAACCTGCACCTGGTAGACAACAACGACCCCGAGGTGGTGGCCGTCTTCGGCGGCGACCACATCTACAAGATGAACGTTCGCCACATGGTTGATTACCACCAAGACCAGGCCGCCGACATTACCATAGCCGCCTTCCCGGTGCCCATCGCCGAGGCCAGCCGTTTCGGCGTGATCCAGGTGGACGAGCACTGGCGCGTCCTCGATTTTCAGGAAAAGCCGGCCGAACCCAAAGCGATTCCCGGCCGTCCCGACCTCGCGCTGGTTTCCATGGGGAACTACCTCTTCAACCAAGAAGTCCTCGTCGACTTGTTGGAAGAAGACGGTGCCAAGGCCGACTCGAGCCACGACTTCGGCAAAGACGTCTTGCCGGCCGCCTTGCGGCAGGGCTATCGCCTTTACGCTTACGATTTTCAGCGCAATCCCGTGCCCGGGGCCGCCGGAGCCAACACCTACTGGCGCGACGTCGGCACCCTAGACTCTTATTTTGCCGCTTCTATGGACCTGGTTTCGGTGCTGCCGCAGTTCGACCTCTTCAACCCCGAATGGCCCCTGCGCACCGCCAATCTCTTTAGTCCGCCGGCGAAATTCGTCCACGAGACGGGCGAGCGGATTGGCCAGGCCTTCAACAGTCTGCTGGCCGGCGGAGTGATAATCAGCGGCGGCACCGTCAGAGAGTCCATAGTCTTTCGCCGCGTGCGCGTCAACTCGTTCAGCTCGGTAGAGAACGCCGTTCTCTTCGACGACGTCGAGGTGGGCAGACACGCGCGCGTTAGGAACGCGGTGGTGGATAAAAACGTTTTTATACCTCCGGGGCAGGAAATCGGGTACGATTTAGAAGCCGACCGCGCTCGGGGCTTCGCCGTAACCCCCGCCGGGATAGTGGTCGTGCCTAAGGGGTATCAGTTTTAACTATGAAAAAGAAGGACTTCGGACACGCTTTTTTGGCCTATACCCGCCTGGTGGTGGGGCAACCCCTGCCCAAAAACGGGCGGCGCACGCCTACCGCCAAGGTATACGCCAGCCCCCTCGAGACCATAGACCTGCCCCCGCCGCGCAAGAGCGGCGGGCCGCAGACCTGGCGGTTGATGGCGCAGCTGGAGCCGCAGCCGCCGCAGACGCAGATTACCCTGCAACTAACCGACCTGGCGCAGATTTTTCTACCCCTAGCGGATAGAGACGGCAAGCGCGGTTACCTTTCCAGCAGCGGTTCGTACCCGGTCGAGGCCTATCTTTTGGCGCGGCGGGTGCAGGATATTTTCCCCGGGGTGTACCATTACGCGGTCAAGGCCAATCAGCTAGAGCAGATAGCGCCGGGGCCGGATTGGGAGGAGTGGCAGGAGGCCTTGGCCAAGGCGCCGGGAGCGGCCCAGGCGGGAGCCTACCTGGTCTTGACGGCGGTGCCCGCGCGCAGCGTTTCCCGACAGGGCGCGCGCGGCTACCGACAGGCGCTTTTGGAGGCGGGCAAGGTCAGCCACGCCGTCTTCACCGCGGCGGTGGCCATGGGGTTGGCGGCGTGTGAGGCGGAGCTGTTTTATGACGAGAAGGTGGCCCGCAGCCTGGGGCTGCCCGAGGGCGAGTACCCCCTGGTGGTGATGGCTCTAGGCCGCTGAAGCTGCTTTGCGCGCTTCAGCGCTGGCGAGAATCCGAACCGCAAAAGCGCGGGGCGGCTAAAAGCCGCCCCGCGCCGCCGCTTCGCTAGCCGGCTTGCGCCGCTCTGGCGCGCCGGCGCGGTTCGCCGGCGGGGCGGGTCAGCCAGGAGAGCCAGCGGGGCCGGGGGTAGTAGCTCTGCCGGTAGACCTCGAGCGCCTTGAGCCAGAGGACGAGACGCTCGGACTGGGGGTGGTTGGTTCTTTGCAGGCGGGCGCGGGCGCTGCGGATATCGCGCTCGAGCCGCAGCAGCCCGCGCAAGCCTTCGCGGTTGTCAACCTCTATTAGCAGGTTGAGCATGCTGGCCGGCAGTGCTTGGGGCGGTACTTTAAAGAGTTCTCTGATACGTCTCATCTCAAAAACCCTCCTTCTGTTATGATGATAACATAATGCTACGATAAATAGCAAGATGCATACAGTTGTTATGTATTGACCGTAACATATTAAACCTGTAACATACTAAAAGGGAGGCTGTATGACATTAGCGGAAAGATTTCGCGAATTGCGCAAAGAGCGCGGCTGGCGTCTCAAAGACCTGGCCGAGGCGACAAAGTTGTCGGTTCCTTACCTCTCCGATCTCGAGCGCGGCCGCACCAATCCCAGCCTCGACACCCTGCGCACTATCGCCAATGCGTTTGAGCTCAGCGTCCACGACCTGATGCAGCCGGTGGAGTTTTACGGAGAGCGTACCCGGGCGGCGCTGCCGCGCGGCCTCAGCGAGCTGCTGGCGGACGAAACTCTAGGCGCCGAGATTAGCCCGGACTGGGTAGAGACCCTCTCGCGCATCGAATTACGCGGCAAACGTCCGCAGGACAAGCGGGACTGGTACGAGATATACCTTCATCTCAAACGCGTCCTGGAGGGGTAAGAGTGATCTCCGCCCAGACGGCTGAGCTGCGTCTTTCCTTGCGCCGCAGAGTGCTGCAAAGAGCGGCGGATTATCGTCGCCGAGTAGCGCCGCTGACGCCGCAAAGGCTGGCCGCCGGTATCGCTTATCAATGGCGGCGGGCTCCGCTGGCGGGGCGCGACGGGCTGCTCGATCCCGCCAGCAAGACCATAGTAGTCGCCGCCGAGCAAGCGCCGGTGCGCCAGCTCTTCTCGCTGGCGCACGAGGTTATGCACTACCTGATAGAAAACGACGAAGAACTGCTTTCTGACCTGCACGAGGCCTACGAGGGCCGGCGGCTGGAAGCCGCCCTGGAGCAGCTTTGCAATCTGGGCGCGGCGGAAATGCTGCTGCCGCAGCGAAGCGTCTTGGATAGTTTGGCCGAGAGCGGGGCTAACCCCCGGCTTATCTGGGAGCTGGCCGCGCGCCACGCCGTCAGTCAGGCCACCGCGGCGGTGGCGCTGACCACCTCGTTAGGGGACGACTCCCTGGCCGCCATCTGGGGCGGCAGACCCATGAGCCTTTTTTTCGGCGCGGGCCTCTGCGCCGCGCCGCGGGGCGCGGTTTTACCGCCTAATCATCCGCTAAATGAAGTCGCAAGCAGTGGCCTGCCGCACCGCGGGCCGCTAAAACTGCCGGGTTCTAGTGCGCGCTCGGCCTGGGCGCGCGCCTACCGCGGCAGGGTCTACCTGCTGGCGGAAGGGGTGCAATCGCTTGCGCGCTGAGCGCCCGAGCTTCGCAAAGAGCATCAAGCGCCGGCCGGCGCAGGAGCTGGCCAGCGGCCTGGTTTTCAGGCCGCTGGCGCACCGCCTGGTGCTGTTGTTATACGAAACGAGGGTCAGGGCGGAGCAGCTGGTCTTGCTGCACGGCGCCTTGGGGCTCCTGGCCGCGTTCCTCATAGCGCGAGGAGGCGACTGGGAGGCGGCGCTGTTGCTGCAGCTGGTTACCCTGCTGGACAACGCCGACGGCCAGCTGGCGCGCGCTCGCGGGCAGACCTCGCTCTTGGGGCGCTACCTCGACAGTGAGGTTGATTTTGTAGTGCACATCGCTATTTTCTGGGCGCTCTACTTGCGTAGCGGCAGCCTACTCGCCGCCGCCTTGGGGCTGCTAATTCTGACGTTCGTTCTTTCCCTCGACTACAACGTGGCGCGCCTAGCCGGCGGCGCTACGGCGCAGCCGCAGCCGTCGAGCAGGGGCGAGCGGTTGCTGGCCGGGGTATACCGGCTGCTTTTCGCCTGGCAGGACTACCTGATAGGCGCGCTAGAAGGGTGGGTAGCCGCGCGCCCCTACGTGGACGCGGAGCGCTGGTGGTCCAAAACTTATCTGGCTATTCTGGCCAACCTGGGTCGTTCCAGCCAGTTCGTAATATTGGGAGTCTTTTTGCTTCTGGGCCGGCCGCAGCTATACTTGCTTTTTCTGGATCTCACCGCGGCGGCGCTGCTTTTGGTATACGCTGTTCGCATATGGAGAAGTATCCGATCCCCACGGTAGGAGCGCTGGTGCGGGGGCCGAGCGGGCGCCTCTTGCTCGTTCGCACCAGCAAGTGGAAGGGTTTTTGGGGCGTGCCCGGAGGCAAGGTGGAGTGGGGGGAGCGGCTGGAAGAGGCGTTGTTGCGCGAGTTCCGCGAGGAGGTGGGGCTCGAGTTGACCGGCGTCGAGTGGGCGCTCTTCCAGGAGGCGGTCTTTCCGCCCGATTTTTACAAGCCGATGCACTTTTTGCTCTTCAACTACTTTGCCGAGAGCCTCCACGAAGAGGTTGTCCCCAACGAAGAGATCGTCGAGTGGGCCTGGCTGACGCCGCGAGAGGCCCTCACTTACCCGCTGAACGTCCACACCACTCCCTTAGTCGAGCGCTACCTGGAGGTGAAGGGTGGCTAGGGCGGCGCTGGTTACGGGTGCGGCGCGCGGCATTGGCCGGGCGCTGGCTGAGCGCCTGGCGGCGGGCGGTTTTGACCTGGCGTTGCACTACCGCTCCAGCCAGCAGCAGGCGCGGCGGCTGGCCGCCGAGTTGCGACGCCGCGGTCGGCGCGCGGTCTTGGTTCGCGGCGACCTGACCGAAGCGCCCGCGGCCGCCGCCGTCGTCGTCAAAGCGGCGCGGCTTTTGGGCGGGCTCAGCGTGGTCGTCAACAACGTGGGCGACTACCTCTACAAGCCGGTGGACGAGCTGGCGGCCGAAGAGTGGCGGCGGATCATAGACTCCAACCTTAACAGCGCTTTTTACGTTACCCAAGCGGCTCTGCCCCACCTGCGAGCGGCCGGGCGCGGCAGAATAATTTTTATCGGTTACGCCGGCGCCGGAAAGGCGGAAGCAAAACCTCACATTACCCCCTACTTTATCGCCAAGAGCGGCCTTGTTCTCTACGCCAAGGCGCTGGCTGAGCGCCTGGCGGCTGAGGGGGTAACGGTCAACGTCGTAGCGCCGGGGGTGGCCGAGAACTCGCTGACCAAGCCGCTGGCGGAGATCCCCATGGGTCGGCCAGCCTACATGCGCGAGCTGGCGGCGGCGGTAATGTACTTTATTAGCGAAGAGGCCGACTACGTTACCGGCCAGGTAATAGAAGTGGCCGGCGGTTGGAACCTCTAGGAGGGACCGATGAAGAAGACGATCGAACTAGAAGACACCGGCATGAGTTTTGAGACCAGCCGCGACCTCGAGGCCATGTCGGCGCTGGCGCACAGCTGGCTGGAGCAGATTGGCGAGAACCCCGAGCGCGAAGGGCTCCTAGGGACGCCCGCGCGGGTGGCGCGCGCCTGGGCGTTTCTGACGCGCGGGTACGGCCAGACCCTCGACGAGGTGGTCAACAACGCTGTTTTCGAAGCCGACGGCTCGGAGATGGTGGTGGTCAAGGGGATCGAGTTTTACTCGATGTGCGAGCATCACCTGTTGCCCTTCTTCGGGCAGGTGCACATTGGCTACATCCCCGGCAAAAAGATACTGGGCCTTTCCAAGTTTGCGCGCCTGACCGATATGTTCGCCCGCCGTTTGCAGTTGCAAGAGCGTTTGACCACCCAGATCGCCGACGCGCTGGTGCAGGTGCTCGAGCCCCAAGGAGTAGGCGTCGTCATCGAGGGTGCTCACCTTTGCATGATGATGCGCGGCGTTGAAAAGCAGCAGTCCACCACCACCACCTCGGCCATGCGGGGGGTGTTCAAGAGCGACCTCAGAACGCGCGAAGAGTTTCTGGCGCTGGTTGCTTCGTAGCCGCCAGTCGCCCTTGAGGTTAGAACTCTTGGTCGACTAGACGTAATTTGGCGGCCCAAGGATCGTTTGTTTGGTGGTGCTCACGCACCAAGCGCGCCACGCATTCATCCTCTATCATCTCGGCAGCGTACCTGGGGTGGTGCCGACGCACCTGCCAGGCGCCGGTCAGGCCCTTCCTCAGGGGGTACGGCTCAACCGTCGGCGCCCAGCGTTCAAAGAGAGCGGTAAAGATGCGCTCCCAGACGTAGTAGGGGCGCAGGCTCTTACCGGCGTCGTGTACCAGCGCCGCCCGCACCACGCAGTCCGGGGCGTCGGGCCAGCGCTCCAGCAAAATCTTGGCCACGGCCACGTTGTGCTCGCGGTCGCGCACGTCCATGGCTCGGTAGAGCGCGGCTTCATTGGGGGGCAGCCGCGCCAGCGCCCAGTCGTCGTCGGGGCGACAGAGAGCGGGGAAAAAGCCCTTGGCAAGCCTGATTAAGCGTTTTCTGGTGATGAGCGCCATACTACTCGAGACCGGCCAGAGCCTTGGCGCGCAGCAGTATTTCGTCGAACATCTTTTTAGTGAGCCTCCCCGTCTGGGTGTTTTGCCGGGATACGTGATAACTGTCTAGCAGAACCGGACCGCGTGGCAGTGTATGCTCGGCGCCGTGAGCAAAGGGCCAGTGGGCCTTGACCAAGCCGTGGTGGGCTAGCAGGGCGTCGTGGGCCAAGCGTCCCAGGGCCAGGTAAACCCTGAGTCCCGGCAGCAGCGCCAGTTCGCGCTGGGTCCAGTAGCCGCAGGCCGCGATTTCTTCCCTGCTCGGTTTATTGGCGGGCGGCGCGCAACGAACCGCGGCGCTGATGTAGACATTCTTCAACTCCAGGCCGTCGTCGCGACTGACAGCCTTCGGCTGGTTGGCAAACCCCGCCCGCCAGAGCGCGGGGTAGAGGAAGTCGCCCGAGGCGTCGCCGGTGAACATGCGCCCGGTGCGGTTGGAACCGTGGGCGCCGGGAGCCAGGCCGAAGATTAAAATACGGGCCCGCGGATCGCCGAAGCCAGGGACAGGCTTGGCCCAGTAGTCCCAGCCCAGAAAGGCGCGGCGCTTCTTCCTCCCCACCTCCTCGCGCCAGGCGACTAGGCGGGGGCAGCGGCGGCAGGCTGCGATCTGCTTGTTAAGCCAGTCTAGGCTGCCCACTTAACAATCTTATCGTGGTGCGGCTGTTCCCAATTGTGGCGCGACCGTTCCAACCACCACGTCTTCTTCGCCCTGATTGACGGCACCCATATTGCCATCGCTACTTCCAGTAAAGATCACGCCGGTTGGGAGTGCCCCCAGCCCCTTGATTTCATCCTTTCCGGGAGTGCCCTTTTGTCCGATCCAAAGGAGATCGCCTGTGTCGTCAAAGGCAGCTACAAAGGCGTCTTCCAGTCCCTGGTGTGCGCCATCAACCAGACGGCCACTGGTGGAGCCGCCAAGGTATGCCGTGCCGTCACCTCCGGCTGCCACTGCCCACCCTTGTTCATCCCCGCCCGTGCCGATTTGATGGATCCAAAGGCGTTCACCGCTGGCGCTGTAACGGGCTACGAAAGCGTCTTTACCTCCCTGGTATTCTCCCTCGGCCAGCTGCCCCTCGGTGGTGCCGGCTACGTAAAATCCGCCGTCTCCAGCCGGGGCTAGACCCCATGGGAGGTCTTTGCCGTCACTGCCAAATTGTCGAATCCAGAGCTGCTGACCGCCGTCGTTGTACCGGCCCAGAAATACGTCGGCGCCTCCATGGTTCGTTGCCGCTAGGTTGCCCTCGGTAAAGCCGGCCACAAAAACTCCACCTGTACCGTCCGGAAGTAGCGCCGTAATGCCGTCGCTCGCCGAGTCGCCACCGCTAAGCTCGATTGTCCAGTTTGAGGGCTGACCATCCCCGTTAACGTCGTGAGCATAGAAACGCAAAAAAGCGTCACTGAAGCCTGGGGTATAACCGTCGCCGGTCAAATCGCCTCTCGTGTATCCGCCAATGAAGATGCCCTGGTTATCCTCGGGACCTGTAGCCACCGCGTAGGCGATATCTTCCTCATTGCTGCCAAATTGATCGGACCATATTAGATTTCCGGAGGAATCTAGCTTAACTACGAAGACGTCAAACGATCCCTGGGCGTTACCTACGAGGTCGCCGTCGGTTTTACCGGCGATCAATAACGTTTCGTCAGGGGCGCTCGCAATGGCCAAGGGAACGTCTACGCCGCTGCTGCCGAATTGTACAAGCCAAAGGCGAGAAAGATCAGTTGTGTAACATGCGGCAAAAACGTCGTCGCTTCCCATAGGTGTGGCACTCGGGTCCAACTTGCCGTTGTAGGTTGAACCCGTGAGGCAGGCGTTGCCACCTGCGGTTATGGTCAGGGCCTGCCCCAAGTCGAAGAGGGCGTCTCCAAACTGGGTGACCTCCCACACAAGCCCGGTGGCGGAGCTGCCGCCATCGCCGTCACCGCTGTCTGTTGAGCCTCCCGTGTCATTTGCGGGGCTGCATGAAGCGAGCAGAAAAACAAAGCCTACCAATACCAGCCAATTGGTGCGCAAAGAAATGTGTGGGCGCATTTCTCCCTCCTTAGCTACCTAAAAGATAGCCAAGGAATTTCTGGACAAATGTCCTAGATACCAAACAGTTCGGTTACAATGGAATGTTACCGTGTTTCTTCCAGGGCCGCTCTTCGTGCTTGCCTTCCAGCATGCGCAGGTGGCGGATCAGGTGCTGGCGGGTTACGTCTGGGCTGATGACGTCGTCTATGTAGCCGCGGCTGGCGGCTATCCAGGGGTTGTCGA
>Ga0256833_1000577_pt1 | contig 28373 bp, 26 predicted proteins | sample 356284metaG_FD_190535 | JGI IMG/M metagenome (GOLD analysis project Ga0256833, IMG submission 190535) | Hydrothermal vent microbial communities from Mid Atlantic Ridge, Atlantic Ocean - 356-284 | ecosystem: Environmental > Aquatic > Marine > Hydrothermal vents | place: Atlantic Ocean: Mid... | reverse complement strand
AGACGCTGGACGTTTTGCGAGCGGCTACTACGGTGGCGGCCGGAGCTCTGGGCCGCGCGGGCGAGTTGGGCAGGCTCGAGCCTGGTTACTACGCCGACATGGCGGTTTTGCAGTCCGACCCCCTGCAAGACGCATCCGCCTATGCCCAAGTCGTCGCAACCGTCTTGGGCGGAGAAATTTACGTTTAATTGGAGCTAGCATAACGTGCGACCTTGCCAATAGTCAGTCCCTGCGCCAGCACGCTGAAGACTACCACCCCGTAGGTCATCGCCAGGATGGCGTCGCGTTCGGGCCCCGCCGGTAAGCTGAGGGCCAGCGCCACCGAGATCCCTCCACGTAAGCCCCCCCAGGTAAGCAGGCGCACGGTGTAACTGGCGAATTTTCGGAAGGAACGCATTATCGCTACGGGCAACCCCACACTGACGAAGCGGGCGAGCAAAATCAGCGGTATAGCCAGAAAGGCCATCTCCATGAATCCCGGCGTCAGGCGAATGAGCAACACCTCCAGACCTATCAGCACGAAGAGGAGGGCGTTTAGTATCTCATCCACCATCTCCCAGAAAGTGTCGAGGTGCTCACGGGTGCGCTCGCTCATGGCCAGCGCCCGGCCGTGGTTGCCTATTAACAAACCCGCGACCACCATGGCCAGCGGACCCGAGGTGTGCAGGCGCGCGGCCAACGCATAACCGCCGCTCACAAGAGCCAAGGTTATTAGGACTTCCACGGTGTAGTCGTCGGTGCGTCGCAACATATAAAAAGCGACGACGCCTGCTGCGAACCCTAGCGCCAAGCCTCCCAGGGCCTCGCGCATGAATAATTCCAGCGCCGCCACGCCTCCCGCGCCGCCGTGGCCGTGGGCTGCGGCCAGGCCGAGGATTACGGCGAAGACAACTACCCCTACGCCGTCATTGAAGAGGGACTCGCCCGAAATGAGGACCTCTAGATCCTTGGGTACGCCGGCGCGTTTTAAGAGACCCAGCACCGCAATTGGGTCGGTAGGAGATATTAGAGCGCCGAACAAGAGCGCGTACAGATAAGGAATCTCATAACCCAGCCAGGAGCTCAGATAATAGACGCCGCTGCCGACGATGAAGGTGCTCACCAGCACGCCCAAAGTAGCCAAGACCAGGATAGACAGCCAGCTCTTGCGCAGGTCGTCCAGGTTGACGTGCAGCGCTCCGGCGAAGAGCAAAAACGCCAGCATACCCTGCATCAGTACTTCTTCAAAAGGGAAGGCGGCCAAGAGGTTGCGCACCCACGACTCGAGCGAGCCGCCCAGTGTTACCAAGGCCAGCGAGAATAGCAGACCCGCTAACATAACCCCTATTGGCGTCGGTAATTTCAGATACTGGTAGTTGAGGTAGGCGAATACCGCGGTGATGGTGAATAAGGCTCCTATTGCCTCGAACAAGTCCACGCCTCAGTCTATCCGTCCGAGCCTTTGCATTGACGGGGACGTTTCTTGATAACTTATGGGTGGAACGTTTTAGGTTTGTCCGATAGGCTCAGTCTGCAAGCGACTGAGCCCGCATCTGCTAGGTTAGAAGCCGCAGTTGCGCCGTAGAGAAGCTTTCCTTGAGAGTGATAAAAATGGTGCCGAGGGGCGGAATTGAACCACCGACACTGCGATTTTCAGTCGCATGCTCTACCAACTGAGCTACCTCGGCACCTCTGGCGGCCCCGACGGGACTCGAACCCGCGATCTCCCACGTGACAGGCGGGTGTGTTAACCATCTACACCACGGGGCCAGACTCGTTTTTCCACCCGGCATCGGCCCAGGCAGCGGAATTTATCATAAAGAAGGCGCCTCGAAGTGTCAAGGCACTGCGCCCGGGTGCTATACGATGGAGACGTGAAGAAAGCGGTATTTTTTGACGTCGGCGGAACGCTGCTGCTGGCCAACCCCCTTTACTGGCTGAAACCGGCGCTCGAGCGCTGGGGAGTTGCTGCCGACTGGCGTCGTCTACCCCAAGCTGGTCCCGCCGCCTTTGACTATTACAACCGTCACCACCTGGCGGCGCGCGACCTGGAAGGAGCGCTGCAGCTATGGCTGCGCACCGACACGATAATCCTCGAGGGCTTGGGCGTAGAGAACGCCGAAGAAGTGGCGCGGCGGCTGGTGGACTCGTGGCGGGAGCCGCAGATCTGGCCCGTGGCGCCGCACGCCCGCGAGGTGCTGGGCGAACTGAAGAAAAAGGGCAAAAAGCTGCTGGCGCTTTCAAACTGGGACGCCCTGCTGCCACAGGTGTTGGAGGCTACGGGCTTGGCTCCTTACTTTGACGATGTGGTGGTATCGGCGCTGGTGGGCGCGGCCAAGCCTGACGAGAGAATTTTCCGCCAGGCTCTGCGCGTGGCTGAAGTAGAGCCGCAAGAAGCCTTACACGTTGGCGACGAAGAAGAGGCAGACGGTCGGGGGGCCGAGGCGCTGGGAATATCTTTTTTGCTAGTCGACCCCTTGCAGCCGCAAAGGGACCTGCGCCGGGTATTGGAGGTCGTATGAGCGTGCGCGAGAGAATATGGGGTAAGAATGCGGCTAAAATTGCCGAGCTACTGGACGAGATAGATCCTGATCTATCGAGCTACATCCAGCAGTTTGCGTATGAAGAGGTGATGGCCAGGCCGGGTTTGGACCTGAAGACGCGCGAGCTGCTGGCGATAACGGCGCTAATCGCCTTGGGCAATCCCGACGAGCTGAAGACGCACATCCGCGGCGCCATGGCCAACGGCGCCAGCGAAAAGGAGGTACGCGAGACGATAATTCACTCTGCGCTGTACCTTGGTTTTCCTCGGGCCCTTGGCGCCATGAAGGTCCTGGCGCGCATGAAGCTCTGACGCTACCGTAAAAGCCTAGACGGACGGCGCGGCTTCGGGCCGGTGGAGTCCGCCGGCCCCACCGCGAAGAGGCGCGTTAGGTGGCGCGCCGCACCGTCGCGCGAGCAAAAGGCCCTCAGGCGTAGCAGTCCGGACCCGGCGGGAAGATGGCGTCGATCTTCCGGGTGATCTCCGGGGTCAGCTCAACCTCCACCGCGCCCAGGCTTTCCTGCAGCTGCTCGGGCGTGCGGGCGCCGGTGATGGCGCTCGAGACCTGCCCCTTTCGCAGCACCCAGGCCAGCGCCAGCTGGGTGCGGGTCACGCCCAGCTCGTCGGCCACGGCCTTCAGCTTCTTCACCCGCTCGCGGTTCTCCTCGGTGAGCAGCCGTTCACGGAACTGCTCGTACTGCGCCAGGCGCGAGCCCTCGGGTAGACCCTCGTCGTACTTGCCCGTGAGCACGCCCTGCCCCAGCGGGCTCCAGACCACCAGACCCATGCCGAAGCGCTCGGCCTCGGGGAGGATCTCCTTTTCCACCCGGTCGCGGTAGACGAGCGAGTACTGCGGCTGCTCCACCACCGGTGCGGCCAGCCCGTTGGCGCGCGCAAAGGTGACCGCCTCGGCGATGCGCGCCGCCGGCCACTCGCTGGTGCCCCAGTAGAGGATCTTGCCCGCCTTCACCAGGTCGCTAAACGCCGTCACGATCTCCTCCATGGGCGTCTCGGGGTCGTAGCGGTGGGCGAAGTAGAGGTCCAGGTAGTCGGTCTGCAGCCGTTTCAAGCTGCGCTCGATGGACTCGTGCACGTGCTTGCGCCCCAGCCCGCGGCCGTTGGCGTCCTCGCTGGTGGGCCAGAAGACCTTGGAGCTCATCACCAGGGTGTGGCGCGGATAGTCCGCGAGCACCTCGCCCATCAACTCTTCGGCCGCGCCCATGGCGTAGACGTCGGCGTTGTCAAAGAAGTTGACCCCGGCGTCGTAGGCCAGCTTGCTGATCCGCTTGATCGTCTCGAGGTCCTTCACCTGGTTGCCGTAGGTGACCCAGGCCCCCAGCGCGATCTCCGATACTCTGATGCCGTACTGCCCTAGTTTGCGGTATTTCATTGCACCCTCCTCTGTGAAGTATAGCTTGCAGTTGACCGGACAGTCAGTGTCAATCGGCGATTATGAAGTCGCGGGTGCAGTCGGGGTTTTCGGGCGGTTCTTGCAGCAGAAGTTGCAGGCAGCTGCGGCTCAGGTTGAAAGCCGGCACGCGGCTGGCGTAGGCGGCGTACTCGGCCCCAAACTTTTTCTTGGCCTCGCGCTCTTCCAGCAAAAAGACCATTATCAATATTAACAAAGCTTCCAGCGGCGCTATGACGAACGCGAAAGCGGGAGAGCCGAGCAGCAGCGCGAACGCCAAGGGGAAGAGCATCAAGCCCAGGTGCATGGGGTGGCGCATGCAGGCGTAGGGGCCCGCCGTCACGAGCCGGTTGGTCTGCATCCGGGGCAGCTCGCCCACCCGCCCGCAGCGGGCCAGCCAGCGGCCGGTGACGCGGCTTACCCGCAAGACGAGGCGCAGCAGCAGCAGCCCGCTCAGTGCGCTCAGCGCGTGCCACGGCAGGCTGCTCCAAAGAGAAGGCCAGACGATGAGGTCTATTTTTATACCAAGAAGAGCTCCGCCGATTAAAAACAGCAACCACACCAGGGCTCGAGCCAGGTTTGAGACCATGCCGCATTCTACACGACGGGCAAGGGGGCCGCTCGGCCCCCTTGCCCGTCTCTAGCGCCGCGACTTCTACAGACGCGGACCGGCTTTTTTAACCTCTTCGCTGGCGCCGTCGGCGTACTTGCTGAAGTTTTCCTGGAAGAGCCGCGCCAGGTTCTTGGCGGCCTCGTCGAACCTGTCTTTGTCGGCCCAGGTTTGCCGCGGTATCAGCAGCTCGCTGGGGACGCCGGGGGCCGAGGTGGGCACCGCGAAGCCGAATACGGGATCTTCCTGATACTCCACACCGTCCAGGTCGCCCTTGAGCGCCGCGGTGAGCAACGCCCGGGTATGGCGCAGCGACATGCGTTCGCCCACGCCAAAGGGTCCGCCGGTCCAGCCGGTGTTGACCATCCATACTTTGGGGCCGTACTTCTCGATTCTTTCGCGCAGCATCTCGGCGTAACGGGCGGGGTGCATCGGCAGGAAGGGTGAGCCGAAGCAGGCCGAGAAAGTAGCCACCGGCTCGGTAATTCCTCGCTCTGTACCCGCTACCTTGGCGGTGTAGCCGCTGATGAAGTAGTACATCGCCTGTTCGGGGGTAAGCCTGGCTATCGGCGGCAGTACCCCGAAGGCGTCGGCGGAGAGGAAAAAGATGTTCTTGGGGTGCGGGCCCATGCTGCTGGGTACGACGTTATCGAGGTGCGCCAGCGGGTAGGAAGAGCGGGTGTTCTCGGTCTTGCTGCCGTCGCTGAACTCCGGGCGGCGGTTGTAGTCGCTGACTACGACGTTTTCGAGAATGCTCTCGAACATCATCGTAGCCTTGTATACCAGCGGCTCCGACTGCGGGGTTAGATTGATCACCTTGGCGTAGCAGCCGCCCTCGAAGTTGAAGACGCCCTCGCTGCCCCAGCCGTGTTCGTCGTCGCCGATGAGCGGACGGTTGGGGTCGGTCGAGAGCGTAGTCTTACCGGTGCCCGAGAGCCCGAAAAAGATGGCGCTGTCGCCGCCGTTGCCCAGGTTGGCGGAGCAGTGCATGGAGAGTACGTTTTTCTTGGGCATTAAGTAGTTGAGGACCGAGAATATTGACTTCTTGACCTCGCCGCCGTAGTGAGTCCCTCCTATCAGGGCGATTTTCTTGGCGAAGTTGAGAATTACGAATACCTCGCTGCGAGTGCCGTCGCGCTCGGGGTCGGCCCGGAAGTGGGGGGCGTGCACTACCGTGAACTCGGGTACGTAGGCCTCGCTAACGTCACCCGACTGGAAACGACGCGGCAAGATGAACATATTTCGGGCAAAGTGAGCGTGCCAGGGGCTTTCGGTCACCACCCGCACGGCCAGCCGGTGCTTGGGGTCGGCGCCGGCGAAGAGGTCTTGCACGTAGATGTCGCGCTCTTCCAGATAGCTGGTAACGCGCCCGTAGAGGGCGTCGAAGGCTTCGGGGTCAAAAGGTTGATTGACCTCGCCCCACCAGATATCGGCGTCGGTGCTGGGCTCGCGCACGATAAACTTATCGCGCGGACTGCGGCCCGTGTAGGGGGTGGTGTCTACCACCAGCGGTCCCTTGTGCGCCAGCATGCCCTGGCCGCGGGCCAGGGCGTGTTCTATGAGGATCGGCGTCGGCGTGTCCCAGAAAACCTTACCTTTTGGCGAGATGTCGTGCAGTTTAAGATCGCGCATTTTCTCCTCCCAGCCCAAGGGGCTTACAACACCCTTTATACACCGCTCAGCAAAGGACAAATCGTAACGGTTTAGTTTTTTGCCGTTTGCTTGGAGCTTTCCCGTGCGATAATTTTTAGATACGGACCAGCTATTCAAGAAGCAAAGAGATATGTTACGTAAACGAAATAGACCATAAGCAACAAGGCGCCTTCACGGCGGCCCAGTCTCAGACCGCTGTATAGGAAAGGCCAGGCCAGCAGGACCAATCCCAGCATGACGGCCAGGTCTAGCAGCGCGCCGCCGTCCGGGCGCAGCGGGCTGACAGCGGCGGTGACGCCCAGGATTGCCAGGGAGTTAAAGACGTTCGAGCCGACGACGTTGCCCAGCACGATGTCTGGTTCTCCCTTGCGCGCGCCGACTACCGCGCTCGCTAGTTCCGGCAGGCTGGTGCCCAGGGCCACCACCGTCAAACCCACTATGCGGTCGGGCACTCCTAACGAGTGGGCCAAAGCGACCGCGCCTTTGATGAGGGCCGAAGCGCCCATGGTCAAGAGGGCTATGCCAGCGGCCAAGCCTACGAGCAGAAGTAACAGCGGCTCGCGGCCGTTGTGGTACTCGACGTCGAACTCCGACCTGACCTCGGGGGTTTCTCCTTTTTGCTTCAGTAAATACCACAGGTAGGCCAGCAGCGCCACCAGCAGCGCCAAACCCTCCAGGCGGCTTACCCGGCCGTCCAGGCTGACCCAGATAAGAGCCAGGCTCACCAGCAACAGGAACGGCATTTCCCGCTTGATGAAACGAGCGTGAGTCAGTAGCGGTCTGGCCAGGGCGGCCGCTCCGAGAACGAGCGACAGGTTGGCTATGTTAGAGCCGACTACGTTGCCGAAGGCCATGGCCGAACTGCCGCGGGAAACGGCCGCCAGGGTAGCCGCCAGTTCGGGGGCGCTGGTGCCGAAGGCTACTACGGTCAGGCCGATGACCAGCGGGCTGACGCCGACGCGGCGCGCCAGGGCCACCGCGTAACGCAGCAAGAGCTCTCCTCCGCCGTAGAGCAGGGCTATTCCCAGGACCAGCCAGAAGAAAGCCATCTCAATAAGGCTATCACCCACCCGTTTCGTTTAGCGGCGGGTTCAATATAATGGCGTGTGCGAGTAGGCTTCGTAACTGACGCGACGCAGACAGGCGGCAGCGAAATATGGCTGGCGGACGTTTTGCCGCGGCTGGCTAAACACGGAATAGCGCCCTTTTCGGCCATGCCCGACTCGCCAGGCACCATAGCGGTACGGCGGCGCTTGCGCGACTCGGGGGTGGAAACCCTTACCTATGACTCGGCGGCCGCAATACCGCCCGCGGACGTTTACGTGGTTTCTACTTGGGCTCCGCCCAGTATGAAGCGCTTGACGGGCGCTCTGGCGGGCCCGGTTTACGCCTTACTGCACGATCAGGTGGAGATATTTTACCCGTGGGGCCTCAACTATCTTTACCGCGCGGGCTACCGCCTTTTGCAGGCGCCGCTGCTGCGCAGGGTAGAGCGGGTGATAACGGTATCGGACTGGGCGCGCCGCTGGTTACAGGACGTTCACGGAATCAAGGACGTCTACGCAATTCACAACGGCGTGGACGGCGAGCGCTTTCACCCGGCGGACGGCTCCGTCAAGGCGGAGTTAAAAAAGAGTTTCGGCCTCGAGGGCTTTGTGGCGCTGCTGCCTTCGCGCTTCGCGCTCGAGAAGAACCAGCTGGCGGCGTTACTGGCGGTGCGCGGGCTGCAAGGTGTGACGTTGGCGCTGGCGGGGGGCGGCCCGCTCTACGGTTCCATTAAGCGCTTGGCGGAGGTATTGCGCGTGAAAAACGCCGTTTTTCTGGGGCGGGTGGCCGACATGCCGCGGCTCTACCAAGCGGCGGACCTGCTGTTTTTCCCGACCCTGGGAGAGAATCAGTCGCTGGCCGTTCTCGAAGCCATGGCCTCGGGGCTGCCGGTGATAAGCAGCCCTATACCCGCGCAAAAAGAGCTGATAGACGACGGCGTGGAAGGCTGGCTGGTAGCGCCGCGGCCAGGGGCCCTGGCCGCGGCGCTAAGAAGGGCCTTGGCCGACCCCCGGCAACTGGCCGAGATGGGCGATAGGGCGCGGCGCAGGGTGGAGAAAGAACACACCCTGGATAGGACGGCTCGCGAGCTGGCGCGGGTGCTGCAATCGTAAATCTACGTTTGACAGGAACCGGCGCCTCTCATATAATTTTGGGGCCAAACGTGGGCCGTTAGCTCAGTTTGGTAGAGCAACCGACTTTTAATCGGTTGGTCACAGGTTCGATTCCTGTACGGCCCACCAAGCGCCCCCCTCGCAAGAGGGGGTTTTCTTTACGGCGGCTCTGGAACCGCCGTTTGCACAATCATCGCGCTACGCGCAGATAATCGACTCGCAGCCGCCGGGTAATTTGGCAGACGGGGTGTTTTCGTGGTGTTATAAAGCATGGCTGAGGCGAGGAAAAGACCTTTACGGAACCGCAGGCGCTTCCCCAGGAAGGCCGCCCGCAAGGTCACCTCGGCCGGAGGAGTCGTTTTCCGCGGCTGCCGCAGACCAAAGGTGTTGTTGATAATGCCCGCCAAGGGAAAGAGCCGTCGCTGGAGCCTGCCCAAAGGGCGGGTGGAGCCTGGCGAGCGCTACCGGCAGACGGCCAGGCGCGAGGTCGCCGAAGAAACGGGTGTGCGCGTTGCCGTGCTGGATCCACTGGAAAGGGTGCGCTATTACTTTACCGATCACGAGGATGAGGAGGTAGAGATAAACAAGCGCGTGCACTACTTCCTAATGCGTTACGAAGGGGGAGAACTGCGACCCCAACTGGAAGAGGTGCGGCGCGTGCTCTGGGTTCCGGTAGAGGAAGCGGAGCGTCTGCTGGTTTTCGAAAACGAGCGGCGCGTTTTCAGGGCTGCGCTGCGGCGCTGGAGGAGAAGATGCGCTCCCGGCAAATGACCATAGACCTGTACGAGCTGACCATGGCCGATTCTTATCTGCGGCGCGGCAAGAACGGCCAGGCGACCTTCGAGCTCTTCGTCAGGCCGCCGCTGCCCAACCGCCGCTTCATGATCGCGGCGGGGATAGACTCGGCTCTGGAGTACCTGCAAAATCTCAAATTCAGCGACGAGGAGCTTGCTTACCTGGAAACTCTCGGGGTCTTCTCGCGTGAGTTTGTCACGTACCTGCGTGATTTCCATTTTAGCGGCGACGTCTGGGCGGTTGCCGAAGGCGAGTTGGTCTTTCCGGGGGAGCCGCTGCTAGTGGTGCGGGCGCCGCGCATAGAGGCCCAGATAGTAGAGACTCTTTTACTCAACGTCGTCAATTTTCATACCCTCATAGCTTCAAAGGCGGCGCGGGTACGCCTGGCGGCGGGCTTTGACGCCAGCCTGGCCGATTTTAGCCCGCGCCGCGACCACGGGCCCGAGGCGGCTCTTCTGGTCGCTTACGCCAGTTACCTGGCCGGGTTCGACGGGACTTCTAACGTGGCGGCCGGCTTGCACTACGGCATTCCCGTTATCGGTACGATGGCGCACGCCTACGTGATGAGCTTTGATAGCGAGCTCGAGGCCTTCCGCGCTTTCGCCGCGGACCACCCCGCCCCGGTGCTGCTAATAGACACCTATGAGACGCTGCGCGGGGCCGAAAGGGCGCTGCTGGTGGCTCGGGAACTGCGAGAGCAGGGGCGCAGCCTGGCGGGAGTGCGGATAGACTCCGGCGACCTGCCGACGCTGACGAGGAGGGTCCGCGCCTTATTCGACGAAGCCGGGTTTCCCGAGGTGCGCATCTTCATCTCCGGCGACCTGGACGAGTACCGCATCCAGGCCTTTCTGGCCGCGGGGGGAGCGGCGCAGGGGTACGGCGTGGGCACGCGCCTGGGAACCAGTTATGACCTGCCGGCCCTCGGCGGGGTCTACAAGCTGGTGCAGGACGAAGGAGGGCCGCGCTTCAAGAGGAGTCCGGGCAAGCGAACTCTGCCCGGGCGCAAGCAGGTTTGGCGCCAGCGCGGCGCGGGTTACATAGCGGACGAGCTGGCCCTAGCCGACGAGGAGCGTCGCGGTCGGCCGCTGCTGCGCCGCAGGATGCGCGCCGGCGCCGTCAGCGAAGCCGCCGAGGACTTGGCGGCGGTCAGACGAAGAGTTTTGCAGGAGCTGCGCTCCCTGCCGGAAGACTTGAGGGTAATAGCCCAGGAACCCAGGCCTTCTTATCCGTTACGACTGAGTCCGGAGCTCGGCGGCTTAGTCGCCAGGCTCGAGCGCGCTTCTGACTAGACGGGCGGCGGCCTGGCGCGGGGTCAGTTTGCCGCTGGCCACCGCCTGAACCAGGTCTTCGCCTTTGCGGGCGCCTTCCTGACCCAGCTGCTGGATCACGCTGGCTATCTCGAAGCGGGCCCTCTCCAGGCGGTGCGACTCCAGCAGACCGTGTTCTTGCAGGTGCTGGTGGTGTTTTTCTATGGCCGCCAGCAACTTTGCCGTGCCTTCGCCGTCGGCCGCGATCGTGGTCAGCACCGGCACCTTCCAGCCCGCGGGTCTGGGGGGAGCGAACTCCAGGGTGGCGCGCAGCTCTTGCACCACCCGCTCGCCGCCGGGCAGGTCGAACTTGTTTACTACGATTAGGTCGGCTATTTCCATCACGCCCGCCTTGAACGCCTGCACCGCGTCGCCGGCGGCGGGGGTGAGCACCAGCACTGTGGTGTCGGCGACGCGAGCGATGTCTACCTCGCTCTGGCCGACGCCCACGGTCTCTACCAAAATCCAGTCGAAACCAAAGGCCTCCAGCAGCGTCAGCGCCGCCACCGTAGCCCCCGCCAGGCCGCCCAGCGAGCCGCGGCTGGCCATGGAGCGGATGAAGACCCCCTCGTCCTTGTGGTGACGCATCATGCGGATGCGGTCGCCCAGAATGGCGCCGCCGCTAAACGGTGAGCTGGGGTCCACCGCCAGCACCGCGACGGTCTCGCCGCGCTGACGCACTGCGGTAATTAGCCTGTCCGCCAGGGTGCTCTTACCAGAACCAGGGCTGCCGGTGAGGCCGACTATGCGAGCCCGCGCCGCGCCGCGAGCTTTCTTGAGCAGCTCTTCGCCGCTGGCCAGGCCAGACTCCACCCAGGTGAGGGCGCGCGCCAGCGCGCGCCGGTCACCCGCGGCGAAAGATTCGTTTACGTCCATGAACTAAGGGTGTACGAAGACCGGCACGGCGGCGCGCTCGAGGATCTCTCTGGTCACGGAGCCCATAAAGCGCCGCTGGCGGCTACGGCCGATGAAGACCGCGTCTATGTCCAGCTCGGGCACCACCTGGCAGACGGCGTCCACCGGCTTGGCCTCTTTCAGCAGCGGCTGGGCGCCAAACTCGGAGGCCAGGGTTTGCAGGTCTTTAGCTACCTGCTCGACGTACTGCTGGCGGACGTCTGCGGCCGCCGGGTCGGGCATGTGGATGGGCAGCGGCGGTTCAGGGATTGGTTCGATGCTGTGCATCAAGGTCAAGCGCGCCCCCGTAGCCTCGGCTATTTTCTTGGCGAAGGTGAGGGCGCGGCGCGAAGGCTCGGCCAGGGCGGTGGCCACCAAGAAATGCTTGAAGGGGCGCACCTCGGCGTTGGCGCGGGTGGAGACTACCGGCCTGCGGGCCAGTTCGATCACCCGTTCGGTAATGGAGCCAAGAATGCGATCCATGAAGGAATCGAGGCCGTGGGTGCCCATGGCTATCAGGTCTACGTCCTTCTCGCGGGCGAAGCGGAGGATGGTTTTGAAGGGGTGGCCTATCTCCAGGTGGGCCTCGGCGTCGGGCTCGAGCCTCTCCAGGTGCCGGCGCGTCGTTTCTATGGCCTCTAGCTGGCCTTTCTTGACTACCTCGTTGAGGCTTTCATTCCAGTAGTCTCCGTAGATGGGGGTGGAACGGGGGGCCTCTATGGTATGCAGCAAAATTACCTCGGCATGCAGCGGTTCTTTGAGCTGGCGCACCACTTCCAGCGCCTTCATCGAGGCTTCGGAAAAATCGGTGGGGTGTAATATCTTCATTTACTTTCCTCCTTCGGCTACGCACGCTACCTCTACTTTTACTCCCTTGGGAAGCCTGGAAACCTCTACGACCGCGCGAGCCGGATACGGCTCCGAAAAGAAGCTAGCATATACCTCGTTGAAGGCGGCAAAATCGTTTATGTCGTCGAGAAAAGCGCTTACCTGCACCACCTTGTCGAGCCCGCTGCCCGCCGCTTCTAGTACCGCCCGCAGGTTTTCGAGGGCTTGTTTGGTCTGCTCGGCTATTCCGCCCTGGCGCAATACCCCCGCGGGGGTTAGCGGTATCTGGCCGGAGACAAAAACCATCCCGCCCGCTATCACGGCCTGGCTGTAAGGGCCTATCGCCGCCGGCGCATCTTTTGTCTGAACGCGTTGCATTGTCACCCCCTACTTATGATAGAAGAACAGCACGTAGAGTAGCAAAGAAACGTACACCAGTAAAAATATGAGGTCCCGCCAGCGATTCCAGAACCCTTTGGGGCGCTTGGGTTCAAAAACGCGGGTTTCTACTGTGCTTTCCTCCTGTCCCAGCGCCAGTATTATCGGTTCGCCGCTTTCTAGCGGCAGGGCCCAGGGCGGCGGCGAGGTTTGCTCGGGTACTTCGTGGACCGCCACCACTATCACCGAAATGTTGTCGGGCCCCCCCCACTCGTTGGCCAGCTTGACCAGCCTTTCCACTGCCTCCTGCGGCGAGGCGTCTTCCAAAACCTCCTGCAGAACCTGGTCTTCCAGCACCCCCGAAAGGCCGTCGCTGCATATAAGGTAGCGGTCTCCGGGACGTACCTTGAGGCCTATCAGGTCTACGCGCGCCTCGGGGAACGAGCCCAGAGCGTTGGTGATGACGTTGCGCCAGCGGTGGTTGCGCGCCTCGGAGGGCGTCAGCAAACCTTGACGCATCCTTTCGGCCACCCAGGAATGGTCTTGAGTGAGCTGGGAAAACACCCCGTCGCGCAACAGGTAGGCGCGGGAATCGCCCACGTGGGCGATTAGCGCGTACGGCAGGCTTAGGGCCAGAGCCGTGGCCGTAGTGCCCATGCCGCGAGACTCGGGCCGCTGCCCGGCGCTGTATATTGCGTCGTTGGCTTCTTCAAACGCTTCTATTACCAAATTGGGAGATGCTTCGGTTTCGCTGAGTACATCGAGAATGTTCTTGACCGCCAGCTTAGAGGCAAGCTCGCCCGTGCGGTGCCCGCCCATGCCGTCGGCGACCACGAATACGCCCGAGTGGGCCCACACCTTTTCCCCGATGGCGTCTTGATTGGTGGTGCGTTTACGACCGGGATGGGTGAGAGCCGCCGCCTCGATAGGGGCGACGTCCAGGGTTGCGGCCATAGCGAAATTATACGTTATCCGGCTTCGCTTTTTCAGTAAGTGAGTTTCGTCCCTTTCTAAGGAGCATATCTAAGGCGCCGCGGCCGCACTTTGGGTTATAATCGGAGGGTAGTACTAACGGAGGTGGCAAATGAAAGCCTTTAAGTTTTTGGCGGTTGCGTCTTTGGCGATAGCAATTGGAAGCGCTACCATGGCTCAGGGTGTGACCTTGCGGATATCTTGCGGGGCGGTAGGCCAGGAGTTGCAGCTCTGCACCGACGGGGCCCAGGCCTGGGCCGAGCAGACCGGTAATAAAGTCGAGGTGGTTTCCACGCCCAACTCGACTACCGATCGCTTGGCGCTGTACCAGCAGCAGCTGGCGGCCGGATCGTCCGACATCGACGTTTACCAGATCGACGTTATTTGGCCGGGCATCCTCTCCGACTTCTTCGTCGACCTCAATGATTACGTCTCGCCGGACCTGGTAGGCAAGTTTTTCCCGCGCATCATCTCCGCCAACACCGTAGACGGCCGTCTGGTGGCTTTACCCTGGTTTACCGACGCCGGTTTGCTCTACTACCGCACCGACCTGCTGAAGAAATACGGCTACGGCGCGCCGCCGACCACCTGGAGCGAGATGGCCAAGATGGCCGCCAAGATCCAGGCCGGTGAGCGTCAGGCGGGCAACGCCAGTTTTTGGGGCTTCGTCTTTCAAGGCAAGGCCTACGAAGGCTTGACTTGTGACGCGCTGGAGTGGGTGTTCTCCCACAAAGGCGGGACGATAGTAGACGACAAGGGCGACATCACCATCAACAACCCCAACGCCGTCAAGGCTATTGAGCAGGCGGCCGCCTGGGTGGGCAAGATAGCGCCCCCGGGTGTAACCAGCTATCAGGAAGAAGAAGCCCGCGGTGTTTGGCAGGCTGGCAACGCCGCTTTCATGCGCAACTGGCCCTACGCCTGGTCGCTGGGCAATGGCAAAGACAGCCCCATCAAAGGCAAATTCGACGTAACGGTACTGCCCAAGGGCGGCAGCGACGGTCAGCACGCGGCCACGCTAGGCGGCTGGCAGCTAGCGGTTTCACGTTTCAGCAAACACCCCAAAGAAGCGGTCAGCCTAATCGTCTACCTGACCGGCTACAACGAGCAGAAGAGGCGCGCCATAAAGGGCAGCTTCCTGCCGACGCGCCCGGCGCTCTACAAGGACGCGGACGTCCTGGCGGCGAACCCCTTCATGGGCAAGCTTTACGACGTCTTTGTCAACGCCGTGCCGCGCCCCAGCGCGCAGACCAAGCAGAAGTACAACCAGGTTTCCAGCGCTTTCTGGACCGCGGTGCACAACGTCCTAATCGGCCAGACTGACGCGGCCACCTCGCTGCGGATGCTCGAGCAACAACTCAAGCGCATCAAGGGCAGAGGCTGGTAATCATCGCCGCGGGCCGCGGCGGCTTGGCCGCCGCGGCCCGCAATCTCGGAGAGCCAAAGTGACGAAAAAGGGCCGTTTGAGCGCGCGTCGTGCGCGCACCGCTTGGGTTTTCCTGCTGCCCAGCCTGCTGGTGCTGTTGCTGGTGGCCGCTTACCCCCTGTGGAGAACCTTGCAACTCAGCTTTTTCCAGGTCAGTATCCTGCAGTTTCCCCTCAAGCCCAGCTGGGTGGGACTGGACAACTATAAAAGTCTCCTGGCCGATCCCTACTGGTGGATCAGCCTCAAGAACACCGCATTCTTCACTATCATCTCGGTTATCTTAGAGACCGTTTTAGGCTTGGGTATCGCTTTGGTGGTCAACACCCGCTTCAGCGGGCGGGGGCTGATGCGCACCGCTATGCTGGTTCCCTGGGCCATTCCTACCGTGGTCAGCGCGCAGATGTGGCGCTGGATGTACAACGACGTCTATGGAGTCATCAACGATTTGCTGATGCGGGTTCACCTCATAGCCCACCCGCTGGCCTGGCTGGCGACCTCTCGCCTGGCCCTTCCTTCGATCATCGCGGTGGACGTCTGGAAGACCACTCCCTTCATGGCTTTATTGTTGCTGGCGGGTCTGCAATCCATACCCGATGAGCTTTACGAGGCGGCCACGGTAGACGGCGCCAGCGCTTGGCAGCAGTTTTGGCGCATAACACTGCCGCTGCTCAAGCCGGCCTTGCTAGTGGCGCTCATCTTCCGCACCCTCGACGCGCTGCGGGTCTTCGACGTCATCTACGTCATGACCGGCACCAACCCCACAACCATGAGCATGTCGGTTTACGCGCGGCAGCAGCTGGTAGACTTCGGCGCGCTGGGTTACGGATCGGCGGTTTCTATGGGCATATTTCTCATTATCGCCATCTTCGCGGCGGCTTACCTGGTTAGCCTGCGGGTGGAGATCGACTAGGAGGCCGAGATGCGTTCGCGTTCCCTGATATCTACGCTGCTCTTCTATCTGCTGCTGCTCATCATCTTCGTCTACCTCATCTTCCCCTTCTACTGGGCGATCGTTAGCTCCCTCAAGAGCCCCAACGAGCTATTCGAGACGCCGGTGCGCTACTGGCCGGCGCACCCGCGCTGGCGGAACTACGTAGACGTTTTTACGCAACAGCCCTTCGGCCGCAATTTGCTAAACTCCACCATCGTCGCCGGCATGACCACCTTCCTTTCTCTGGTCGTCGGTTCCACCGCCGCCTACGCCCTGGGCCGCTTTCGCTTCGCCGGGAAACACACAATCTTCTACGCGGTGCTTTCGGTGGCGATGTTCCCGCAAATAAGCGTTCTCGGCGGCATGTTCGTGCTGGTTCGCAGCCTCGGCGTTTACAACACCTGGTGGGCGCTGATTCTGCCTTACATGATCTTCACCCTGCCCTTCACCATCTGGGTGCTGACCAGTTTTATCCGCGAAATTCCGCGCGAACTGGAAGAGGCCGCCTTTGTCGACGGCGCCAGCCCGCTGCAAGTGCTGCGCATAGTGCTTTTACCGCTGATGGCTCCGGGGCTGGTAACCGCCGGCCTGCTCGCCTTCATCCAGGCGTGGAACGAATTCCTCTTCGCGCTGACCTTCACGGTAGACAACTCGGCGCGCACGGTGCCGGTGGCGATCGCCCTCTTCAGCGGCGCCAGCCAGTACGAGCTGCCCTGGGCGCAGATAATGGCGGCCTCGGTGATAGTTACCGTACCGCTGATCGTACTGGTGCTGATATTCCAGCAACGCTTGGTGTCCGGTCTGACGGCGGGGGCGGTCAAGGGGTGATAGCCGTTGTGGGCGAGGCGCTAATAGACTTGCTGCCCAGCGGCAGGCCGCAGCTGTACAGGGCCCGCGCCGGCGGCTCGCCGGCTAACGTGGCCATGGCCCTGGGTCGCTTGGGGGTTAGGACGAGTTTTTACGGAGGCTTGTCCAAAGATGCTTGGGGCAGGTGGATTGTAGACCTGATGCGCGAAGCGGGTGTAGAAACGCGGGGCCCCTACAGCGACATGGCGACGCCTCTGGCGCGGGTAGAAGACGCCCAAGACGCTAAATACCGCTTTTACCTGCGCGAAACGGCCTTCGAGGCTGTGGGGTGGGAGCCGCTGCCGCAAGGCGTGCGGGCGCTGCACAGCGGTTCACTGGCGGCGGCGCTGCCGGGGACAGCCGGCGCAGTATGGGATTTGATAAGCAGCCAGAAAGGGGTTTTCTTGAGCTTCGACCCTAACATCCGCCCCGGCGTCACGCCGACGTCTTTCCGCGAGGTCTTTTGGGAGCGTGCGCCTGAGTTCGACCTGGTAAAGCTGAGCAGCCAAGACCTTTCCTGGCTGGCTCCCGATTCATCGCCGCAAGAGGCGGCCGAGCGCCTGCGCGGCTCGCTCAAGTGGTTGGTCCTGACCCTGGGGGCGGCTGGCGCGATCGCCTACTATGGTCGTCATAAGATCTATCAAGAAGCGCCGCGGGTTCGGGTGAAGGACACGGTGGGAGCGGGCGACGCTTTTATGGCCGGTCTGCTGGCGTGGTTGGCGCACAACGACGCTTTTCGGCGCGAGTTGCAGTATTCAGACATACAAAACGCGCTCTGCACGGCCACCAAAGCGGCCGGGCTGACGCTCGAGCGCAGCGGTGCGCAAAGCCCCACTCTGGCGGAGGTGCAGGCGCGCGGAGGCGAGATATGCGAAGCGTAAATTTCGACGGATACCGGCTCGAAGACGGCGCGTTGCGGTTGTTTGGGCCGCAATCGCAGCTGCGACTGGAAGCGTACCCACAGGGAGTCTGGCGGCTCTTGGTCTGGCACCGTGCGCGCGACGAGCACAAAGAAAGCTGGGTGGTCGAGAGACCAGAGCGCTCGGCTGTGGAGCTCAACGAGCAAGGGGCGGAGCTCAGGCTCAGCTCGCCCGCGGGCGAGCTGAGCCTGAGCATGAAACCTTTCAGGGTGAGCTGGCAGGGTCTGGAGTTGGGCCCGTTGCAGATAGGCGACATTCCCACCTGGACCGGCGACGCCGCCGCCGTGGCTGAGGCGGTGCGCGGCGCCGCCGCTCTACGCGAAGTAGAAGACGGCAACCCTCTGGGCGGGGGTTATTCGCTCTTTTTAGGCGAGTCGCCCGAAAGGCGCTATTACGGCCTGGGCGAGCGTACCGGCTATCTCGACAAAAAAGGGCGGCGTTGGTTCAATTGGAACGCCGATTCCTTTGAGCAGCAGCCCAAAGACGATCCGCTATATCAGGCTCATCCCTTCGTCATCGCCCTCGACGGCGCAAAGGCGCGGGCTCTTTACCTGGACGAGAGTTGGAAGAGCCTCTTTGACCTAGCCGCCAGCGAAGAAGAGCGCAGCCGCATCGCCGTGGAGGGCCCCACCTTCGATATCTACTTGATACCCGGTCCGGAGCCGCGTCACGTTCTGGAACGTTATACCGAGCTATTGGGGCGCCCCCCCATGCCGCCGCTGTGGGCCCTGGGTTTTCACCAGAGCCGCTGGAGCTATCCAGATGAAACCGCCGTGCGTGAAGTGGCCGCCGGCTTCAAGAGGCGCGAGATCCCCCTGAGCGCCGTCTGGCTCGACATCGACTACATGGACGGCTACAAGGTCTTCACCTTCTCGCCGCACCGCTTCCCCGATCCCGCCGGGCTTTTTAGGGAGCTGGCGCGGCAAGGGCTGCAGGCGGTCGCCATCGTCGATCCGGGCGTCAAGAAAGAGCAGGGATACGACGTTTACGAAAGCGGACACGCTCAAGATGTCTTCGTCAAAAACAGGCGTGAGGAAGAACTGAGCGGAGAAGTCTGGCCCAAGCCGGCGGTCTGGCCGGACTTCTCGCGCCCAGCGGTGCGACGCTGGTGGGGTGAGCAGCACCGCGCCCTGGTCGAGGCGGGGGTAGCCGGGATCTGGAACGACATGAATGAGCCCGCGGCCTTTAGCGTAGAAGGCGACGAGGCTTTTGGCATAGGCAAGACTCTGCCCCTGGACGCCCGCCACGGCCGGCGCCTGCACGCCGAGGTGCACAACCTCTACGGTCTGCTGATGAGCCGCGCCACTTACGAGGGGTTGCGGCTACTGCGCGCCGATAAACGGCCCTTCGTCCTGAGCCGTTCCGGTTTCAGCGGCATCCAGCGCTACGCTTGGGTCTGGACCGGCGACAACGGCAGTTACTGGCAGCACATGCAGACGAGTATTCCCATGCTGCTCAATATGGGCCTCAGCGGGATGGCTTTTGTGGGGGCGGACATTGGCGGCTTCCGCGCTGACTGCGACGGCGAGCTGCTGGCGCGCTGGAGCTGGCTGGGCGCTTTTTATCCGTTCATGCGCAATCACTCGGCCAAGACCAGCCGCCATCAGGAACCCTGGGCCTTTGGCGAGCCTTGGCTTGAGTACATTCGTCGGGCCATTCGCTTTCGTTACCGCCTGCTGCCATACCTCTACACTCTGGCCGCTGAGGCTGCGCGGCAGGGTCAGCCGCTGATGCGTCCCCTCTTTTACCACTATCCCCAAGACCGTGAGACGCAAGCGATTTTCGACCAGTTTCTCCTGGGGCGCGATCTGCTGGTCGCGCCGGCGCTCGAACCCGCGCAAAAACGCCGTCTGGTCTACCTACCCGCCGGAAATTGGCGCGATTTTTGGAGCGGCGAGGTCAGCAGCGGACCGGCCTGGCTTATGGTCGAAACACCCTACGAGCGCGTCCCGCTGTGGCAACGTGAGGGTTCTGCGCTGCCGCTGACGCAGCCTCAGCCCAGCGAAACCGCCCGCTGGCGGCCGCTGCTGTGGCGCTTGGCCCCAGCCGCCGAGATATCCGGCAAGGTCTTTTGCGACGAAGGCGAAGGCTACGGCGCCGCCTTGGAGCCGCACCTTAGCGGCAGCTTCGACGGAGAGCGCCTGGTTTTGACGCAAGAGCCGGTCGCCGAGTCGCAAGCCTGGGTTGAGATACAAGGAGTCGCCAAACCGCGCAAAACCAGCGCTCCCTACGAGTACGAGCGAGGTCTGCTGAGGTTCCCTCTGCTAAATGGGGAAGCTTGGGTGGAGTGGTAAAGCCTTCTCATCGTAGTCTATAAAATAGATGAGCGGGCGCCGCCCGTGAGGGAGTGAGGCCAATATGCTGCTGGTTTTCGGCGAAGTCTACGCGGAACTAGAAGAGGATACAAAAAGCGGCTTTTTGCGCGAATCGGTCGGCGGAGCTCTTTTCAGGCAGAGCCTGGCGGCCAAAAGCGCGGGTGCGCGGGTGCGCTTCTTGACGAGGGCCGGCCGCGATGGCTACGGTCACCGGCTAAAAAACCTAGCCGCCGAGTCGCGATTGGAACTGCTGCTGCAAGAAGACCGCGACTACCCCACCAGCCTCCTGCTAGCGACCGAAGCGCGGGCCAGCTATCGCATGGCCGACGCTCACCTGGCGCCGCCGCCGGAGAGTTTTTACGAGGGTGGAGTGCTGCTGCACGCCGGTTCTTGGATATTTGGGATGGACCCGGGCCGCACCACCGCCTCCTCCGTGTTTCGCGAGGGGCTGCGGCGCGGCTTGACGCTCAGTCTCGACCTGCGTTACGAAAACTGGGCCTTACGCGCCGATCTGCTAGAAGTGCTGCGGCCCTACCTGCCCTTGGGTTACCTTAAGACCGATGAGGAGTCGGTGACGGCTTTGGGCATCAGGCCCGGCGAACTATTTCAGTGGGCCAACACCGTTCTGCTCTTTGGCGAGTCGGGTTTGCGCCGTATGACGCTCTTTGAAGAGGAGAATCTAAAACTGCCGAGAAGCAAGAACCCCGACGAGGTTTACGGCGCCTTTCTGGCTGGAGTGGTCGCGGGGCAAGAGCCCCAGGAGGCGCTGAAAGAAGTGTTGAGAAAGAGGACCCGAAAAAAGAAAGAGGCCGGTAAGTGAGGGCTGCGGAAGCGTACCGGCGACTGAAAGAGCATTCTGTCAGGACGGCCTATTTTATTTCTCTGGGCGCTTTGGCCAGTTGGGATCAGCGCACCATGATCCCACCCAAGGGCCACCAGCACCGCGCCGGGCAGCTGGCGGAGCTGGCGCGGTTGGTGCACCGCCGCCGCAGCGACCCGCGGGTGCAAGAGTGGCTGCAAGCCTTGCAAGACACGGAAGCGGAGCGCCCGGCCGATTCGGACATCAGCGCCAACGTGCGCGAGTGGCGGCGTATTTACCAGCGGGTGACGCGGGTGCCGGAAGACTTGGCGGTGGCTCTGGCGCAGGCCGAGAGCGAGGGCGAGAGCGCCTGGGAAGTTATGAAGGCGAAGAATGACTGGCGCGGCTTCAAACCCTTTCTCAAAAGGTTGTTAGTACTGAAGAAGGAGTACGCCGAGGCCGTGGGCTACCAGGGCGAGCCCTACGACGCTCTTTTGCAAGACTACGAGCCGGGAGAGAACACGGCCAACCTCATCACCCTCTTCTCACGCCTGCGAGAGGCTTCTACGAACCTACTAGAACGCATCGAGGATTCGCCGCAAAGACCGCGAACGGACGTTTTGCGCGGGTCTTTTCCTCTCCGCGAACAGCGCCGCTTCATCCGCGAAACGGTCGCCAGGCTGGGCTACGACCTGGAGGCCGGCCGTATAGACCCGACCTCGCACCCCTTCGAGCTGTCGGTGGGGCCCGGCGACAGCCGCATAGCCGTGCGCTGCCAGCAAGAACACTTCGCCCCTGGTTTCTTTGGCGCGGTGCACGAGGCCGGCCACGCCATTTACGAACAGGGGCTGAGCGCGGATGACTGGGGTACGCCCCTGGGCAGCGCGGTCAGCCTGGGTGTGCACGAGTCGCAGTCGCGCCTGTGGGAGAACGTCGTGGGTCGCAGCTTGGGCTTTTGGCGCTTTTTCTTCCCGCGCGCCCAAGAGCATTTCGAAGGATTACGGGGAATCACACTCAACGATTTTCACGCCGCCGTAAACGCGGTCAGGCCCAGCCTCATCCGCGTCGAGGCCGACGAGGTGACCTACAACCTGCACATACTCATCCGCTTTGAGTTGGAGCTGGCGCTTTTTCGTGGGGAGTTGGAAGTAGAAGATCTGCCCGCGGCTTGGAACGAGAAGCATCGTCAGTATCTAGGGCTGACGCCGCGCGATTATGCTCAAGGGGTAATGCAGGACGTCCACTGGGCTGCTGGACAGATGGGTTATTTCCCTACTTATACCCTGGGCAATGTTTACGCCGCGCAACTGGCGCACAAAGCCGCCGGCGAGCTAGGGGATTTGCAAGACCTCTTCGCCAAGGGGGAGTTCGCGCCCTTGCTGCTGTGGCTACGGGAGAACGTTCACCGCCACGGCAGCCGCTACCTCCCCAAAGAGCTGATAGCGCAGGCCAGCGGCGAGCCCCCCAACGTGCGCTACCTCATCGACTACCTCAATGATCGCTTTGCAACTTTATACGCGCTCTGAGGCAATTATGGTTTGCACCTCAAAATTCATCCACTGAGAGTTCCTCCCGTAGGCTATACTTAAGAGCGTAAAAGTCCCATCGCTACGTTGCGTAGCGCGAAAAGGAGGAGCAGTATGAAACGATTATTAATCCTGGTGGTACTTGTAATTTCAGTCGCTTTCGCCGGAGGAGACAAGCTGGTGGTCGCCTTCCAGGGGGGTGCGGTGACGCTCGACCCGGACATGCGCAACGAGACCACCACGCTGGCCTGGCAGCACCATATCTTCGACGCACCGTACGTCTTTGACGCCGCCGGCAAAGTGGTGCCGATGCTCGCCACGTCTATCAAAAACGTAGATCCCAATACCTGGATCCTCAAGGTGCGCGACGACGTCAAGTTTCACGACGGCTCTTCCATGACCCCCGAAGACGTAGCCTTCTCTATTGTCCGCGCGGCCACCCACCCCAAGTCGCAGATGAAGGGTTACTTGGGCAAGGTCGAAAGCGCCACGGTACAGGCCGACGGCAGCATAGTGATCAAGACCAAGGTTCCCGACCCGCTTTTGCCGGCGCACTTGGACCACGCCATGGTGGTGCCCAAGGCCTACCTGGAGAAGGTGGGCGACGAGGGCTTCGCCAAGCACCCGATAGGCACCGGCCCATATAAGTTCGTCGAATGGCTGAACGCCGATCACCTCTCATTGGTTCGCTTCGAGGACTACTGGGGTGAGAAGCCCGCCTTCGCCAAGGTGCTTCTCAGGAACATTCCCCAGGGCGCCACGCGCGTGGCCGGCCTGCTATCGGGCGAGATAGACATCGCCGAAAAGGTTTTGCCGCAAGACTTCGGCCGCGTCAACAACTCTGGCCGCGCCGTGGTTAAACAGACCCCGGGAGTGCGCGTTATCTACGTGGCTATGGACTACTGGCGCGAGTACGGCTCCGAAGGCCTGCCCAAGGGCGCCAAGAATCCCTTCATGAACCCCGAGGCGCGCAAGGCCATCTACATGGCCATCAACGAAGAGGCTATCGTCAAGAAAATCATGGGCGGCGCCGCCACCGTGGCTCCGCAGTTCTTGGCCAAGGTGCACGAGGGTTACTCGCCCAACATCCACCGCTTCCCCTACGACCCCAAGGCCGCCCGCAAGATCCTCGAAGATCTGGGCTACGGCGACAAAGACGGCGACGGCTGGCTCGAGCTGCCCACCAAAGACGGCAAGCGCGTCCCCTTCGAGTTGCGGGTAGACGCCCCCAACGACCGCTACCTCAACGACGCTCAGATTGCCCAGGCGCTGGCCAGCATGCTGCGCGATATCGGCATAAAAGCCTCGGTGAACGCCGTACCCAAGAAGGTTTTCTTCCCCAACATGACCAAAGGGCACTTTACGCTTTACATGGCTGGTTGGGGCTCCATGGACCCCATAAACACCGTCCTCTCGATGTTCCACTCCAAAGACGCCTCCGGCCTTTACGGACGTTTCAACCGCGAGCATTACCACAACGCCCAGGTGGACGCTCTCATCGAGAAAGCGGCTCAGACTTTCGATCAGTCCACGCGCAAGAAGTTGCTGGTGCAGGCTATGGACATCGCCATGCTAAAGGACGTTGCTTACATCCCGCTGCACTACGAAAACGTCATTGCCGGCGTAGCCAAGGGCGTAGACTTTACCCCGCGGCCCGACGAGTATATACACGCTTTCGAAGCGAAGAAGTAACGCTCTTAGGGGGTGCGCCGCGGCGCACCCCCTAACTAAAAAACGGACGTAAAATATGCTGCGTTACCTTTTGATCCGCACCGTACAGACTATAATCGCCGTTTTCGCCGTAGCCACGCTTATTTTTCTGGGACTGCAGATGACGGGCGACCCCATGGAAAACCTGGCCCCGCAAGACATGAGCGACCAGCAGGTGGCGCAGCTGCGCCACGCCTATGGCCTAGACAAGCCCGTTTATGTACAATACGAGCTTTTTATGCTGCACATGGCCAAAGGAGACCTGGGCATCTCTTTTCTTTCGGGCGAGCCCGCTTTGGGACTGATACTCGAGCGATTTCCCACCACCCTCAAGCTGGTGCTGGTTTCCATGTTCATCGCGATATTCTTCGGTCTGCCGATGGGCGTGGCGTCGGCCATTCGCGCCGACGGTTGGATTGACCGCTCGCTGCGGTTTCTGTCTGTTCTGGGCATTTCCGCACCCACCTTTTGGATAGGCATCATGCTCATCCTCATATTCTCGGTAAACCTGGGTTGGCTGCCGTCATCGGGTCTGTCCAGCTGGAAACACTACCTGATGCCGGCCTTCACCCTCTCGCTCTATCGCATTGCCCTTTTCTTACGAATGGTGCGCTCGACGATGCTCGACGTGCTCAACCAAGACTTCATACGCACCGCCCGCGCCAAGGGTTTGGCCGAGCGCGTGGTGGTCTACAAACACGCCCTGCGCAACGCCCTCATTCCCTTTATCACAGTCGCCGGCCTGCAGTTCGGAGCTCTGATGGCAGGGGCCATAGTCACCGAGAAGATATTCGCCATTCCAGGCATGAACCGGCTGGCCCTGGACGCCCTTTACGCCGACGATCGCCCGGTAATCATCGCCTTTATCATTGTCACCGCGGTCTTGTTCGCGGTGATTAATCTAGTCGTAGACCTGCTCTACGCCTTCATAGATCCGAGGGTTCGCTATGCTTAAGAGGCTTCCTTGGACTTCAATCCTGATACTCTCAGCCTTCGTGCTAGCGGCGGTCTTTGCGCCGTTTCTGGCGCCTCACAACCCCATGCAGGGAGACCTAATGATTTCGCAGACGCCTCCCGCCTGGGTGCAGGGCGGGGACTGGGCCTATCCGCTGGGGACAGACGAGCAGGGGCGCGACGTTCTTTCGATCATCCTCTACGGTCTGCGCGTTAGCCTGGCGGTAGGTTTTGGAGCGGTGCTGGTCAGCCTGCTGCTGGGCACTCCTCTAGGCCTATTGGCTGGCTACAGCAGCGGCCGCCTGGGTGAGGCCATCATGCGCCTGGCTGACATTCAGCTGGCCATTCCCACTTTCCTGGTGGCGCTGGTGGTGCTGGCGCTAACGGGCGGCGGCAACATTATCAAACTCATCTTGGTCATCGGCGTCGTCGGCTGGGCGGGGTACGCTCGTCTGGTGCGCGGCGCGGTTCTTTCGGAAAAAGAAACAGAATACGTCCACGCCGCCGAAGCCCTGGGAATGAGCCGCGCCCGCATCATGTTCCGCCACATTTTGCCCAATATCCTTTCCATCCTGCTGGTGCAGATGTCGGTGGACGTGCCGCGCATAATCCTTCTGGAGGCCACCCTTTCCTTCTTGGGCGTCGGAGTTTCTATCGAGACGCCGGCCATAGGACTGATGATCAAGCGCGGCCTCGACTACATCTACTCGGGCGTCTGGTGGACGACCACTCTGCCCGGCATCGTTTTGGCTACTTTAGTGCTGGCCACCAATCTAATTGGCGACTGGATGCGCGACGCCTTCGATCCGCGCAGAAAGGCTAACTGAGATGAAAAACTCCGTCGTTGAATTCACCCAGCTTCTTCTCCAGACTCCCAGCCCCTCCAAAGACGAAAGCCGCCTGGCGGAGATAGTAGTAGCTGAGATGAAAAGCCTCGGCTACGATGAAGCCTACGTGGACGCCGCAGGTAACGTCGTCGGCCGGATCAGAGGCCGACAAGAAGGCCCTGGCTGGTTGCTGCTGACGCACCTTGACCACGTAGACATAGGCGACGAGGCCAACTGGCCGCACCCCCCTTTTTCCGGTTACCTCGATGAAGACGAACGGCTCTGGGGCCGCGGCGCGGTGGACATCAAGGGTCCGCTGGCGGCCACCGTCTACGGCGCGGCCGAGGCTAAAAAGGCGGGAACGCCGCAGCGCGACGTCTGGGTGGCCAGCGTGGTCGAGGAAGAGCTGGGCGGCGGCGGCGCGGCCCAGCTGGTGCCGGAGATCAAGGGCCGCATCGCCGCGGCCGTCATCGCCGAGCCTTCGAGCCTGCAGGTCATTTACGGCCACCGCGGGGTGGCGCGGGTGCGCCTCGTTTTCGCGGGCAGCCCCCACCACGCCGCCCTTTCGCGCGGCGCCGACAACCCCCATTACGACTTGATGCGCTTTTTGCAGCGTCTGGCGGCGCTGCAGCGCCCGCGCGACCGCGTTCTGGGCGCTTCCTCGATTACGCCCACCATTCTTCAGGCCGACACCAGCAGCGCCAACCGTACCCCAGGCAAAATTACCCTCATCCTCGACTGGCGCACGGTGGGGGAGAACGCCGAAGACATGCGCGCCATCCTGGCCGACCTGACGCGGGGTCTGCGGGTCTCGGTCGAGGTTCCGGAACTCTGGGAGCACGGCGATCTCGAAAATACGCCCGGGATGAAGATGGAGCCGGATCACCCGTTAGTGCGGCAGATGGAGGCGGTGCGCCGCCGCGTTCTCGGCATCGGCCCCCGCCCCGGCCTCTGGGCATTCGCCACCGACGGCCGCTACACTCACGCCGCCGGCATTCCCACCGTCGGCTTCGGCCCCGGCGACCCCACCCTGGCCCATACCGAGCACGAATACATTCCGGTTTCCGAACTACAGGCCGGCGCCCGTTACTACGCCGCCCTCGTTAGCGAAGAGCCGGCCCTCTAAGTCTGCGTCAGACGGCGCTTTCCCTGGCTGCCTAGACTAAGCCCGCTTTACGCGCGTTATCTGTTAGAGCCGGGGAGCCGCGCCTTTCTTATCGCCATTTCCCAACAACAGGCCCAGTTTTTGCTTTGCCGAACCCATACAGCCCCCAGCGAGTCTGCACCTGGTACAAAAAACTCCACTAATCCCTAGCCCTACAAATTTAGCAAGGCCCAATAGCACAAGAAAACAACGAAAGATATACGACGGAGACAGTACAAGCAAAGTAGCTATACAAGTACCTATAATCCCTTGACAAATGGCTGGGGGGGTAGCCTTAACCTACAAGCCCGGGTTTGTGTTGTTGGAAGGAGGAATGTGATGAAACAGAAAAGCACGCTGTGGTTATTTGTCGTCATGACCACTGTCTTTGCGGTAGGCCTTGGGTATTCGAGCGGGCAGAATATCAGCATTGTTCAACCCAACGGATGGTTCAACTCGGTTGAATGCAGTCCGTGGGAGCACACGAGCACCTATTTCAATTGTGAGGATTATTCAAGTTCGTGTGTTAATGATATATATGGCTATGATTGCTTGACCAAAATGCGCTATTACGTATACCAGCGACAGTGTGACGTCTATTCCGAACCTGGCCATGTTTACGTAAAGACAACCACACAGTATTGAGTAAAGAGGAGCCGTGGTTGGATGTTGCAATATATGCACGATGAATCTATCTCCGATAAATCAAATGTTCGGGAAAGATAAGGTCGCTCTAGGGGGTTGTTCGAATACGAGCAAGCCCGCTCAGAATGTGAGGTTCAGATGAGGCTTCGTTACATGCAAATAACCGCGGTACTTGGTATCGTTGCCGGTATCGCCCTTGCGGAAGCAATGGCTGGGGGAAGCAAGGCTATTCCAGGCGCGCATTGCATCGTTGGCAACGCTTCTTACCTGGATTTCAATTCATTTCTCGGGACATATAACGTTCCGATCGCACAATCGGATAGCCAATGTGACGTTGTGATTCATAGAGAGTGCACAACAAGTTCATGGCATGAAACAGGGCTTGACGCGTGCATGTGGGCGCTGCCGTGTATATGGGCATACATGGTGGAGGAAGAAAGGGACGTTACGTGCAGGTACACGTGTGAAAATGGATATTCATATACCGAGACACGAACCGAAAACCAGTGGCATGAAAAGGGCTGTTGCTGGCTTGGGGTGCCGCATTCGGTTCGAGAAAAGCAACAGGTTCCAGAGGTTGCGCCATGAATGAATAGATAGGGCAAGGTCTTTTGCCGTGGGGTAAGCATCCTGCTATGTGCGGCGCGTAGGCAAGCAATTACGCTGCAATTGCTTGCACCGAAGCCAAGGGTTATTATTGGATCAGCAGCTATGCTAGAGTAATTGATGCTTTGGCTTACACGTCGCACTATGGCTGCCAGTAGGTGACACTGACGTGAACATTCGCTTAGGAAACGGCCCGCTG
>Ga0256833_1000576_pt1 | contig 28402 bp, 25 predicted proteins | sample 356284metaG_FD_190535 | JGI IMG/M metagenome (GOLD analysis project Ga0256833, IMG submission 190535) | Hydrothermal vent microbial communities from Mid Atlantic Ridge, Atlantic Ocean - 356-284 | ecosystem: Environmental > Aquatic > Marine > Hydrothermal vents | place: Atlantic Ocean: Mid... | reverse complement strand
TTTCCTTTGCTGTGTAAAAGTTAAACTCAATGTGTTTTTTCAAAACCTCCGCCAATGCAATCATTCTGACTATTTTATCTGCGTATGTTCCCAGATCGGATTGAAATGTCATTTTTTCCAGCTTTTCCATTCGTGAAAAAAGCGGTTTTTTTCTGTCTTCGTCCCAGAAAAACTTTGCATCGTAAAGTCTTGCTGCAAGCACTCTCTCGTTTCCCTGCTTAACATACCCCTTTTTGTCTTCCCTTATTGATGCTATTGCCAGGAATTTGTTTGCGAGTTTCCCGTTTTTGTCCCTGACTGCAAAGTACTTTTGATGCTCTTTCATTGAGGTTATTAACACCTCTTCAGGTATTTCAAGAAACTTTTTGTCAAACTCCCCTTCAACAACAAAGGGTATCTCAACAAGGTGGGTTACCTCATTCAGGAGATCATTGTCTTTTATAACTTTGTGGCCTGTTTTTTCTTCAAATGACTTTATTTTTTTTGAGATAATCTCTTTTCTTTTTGAGTAATCAACGATAACTGCATTTTCTTCAAGTTTTTCAATGTAATCTGAAAAGGATGAGACCTCAATCTCTCTTTTGCCAAGTATTCTGTGGCCGTTTGTTTTGTTTGAGGACCTGACATTTGCGTACTCAAACTCAATAACCCTGCCGTCAAGCAAAGCAACCATCCATCTTATAGGCCGAACAAACCTTACATTGAGGCTTCCCCATTTCATATTCTTTCTGAACGGGATTTTTTTAAGCAATTCAGGGAGCACCTCTTTTAGAATGTCAACTGTTTCTCTTCCCTTTACAAACTTTTCGGCAACCGCTATCTCCCCTGTTTTCCCATCTTCAAATTTCACATCCTCAATTGATATGCTGTTCTTTCTGATAAACCCTTCAAGTGCCTTTGTTGGGTTCCCTTCATTGTCAAAGCAGATCCTTTTTGGAGGCCCCTGAACCTTTACCGTTTTGTCCTCTTCCCTTTCGTCTATCTTTTCTATGTAAAAAACAAGCCTTGTCGGGGATGCAAGGGTTTTTATCTCTGAGAAGTTTATTGAATAACCTGACAGAAGTTTTTTCAAAATCTCTTTGCCCTCGTTTAATGACGGCTCTATAAACCTTGCAGGTATCTCTTCGCAACCTATTTCAAAGAAGAATTCAGCCATTTATTTCCTCCAGATATACTTTTGCACATTGAACCGCAAGGTTTCTAACCCTTGCAATGTAACCTGCCCTTTCGGTTACCGATATTGCATTCTTTGCATCAAGCATATTGAATGTGTGGGAGCACTTCAATGCCCAGTCAAATGCAACCATTGGTAGTTTTTCATCAAGCATCTTTTTACACTCTTTTTCATAAAGGTCAAAGAGTTTAAAGTGAAGGTCAATGTCTGCTTTTTCAAATGAGTAAACTGAAAATTCGTACTCTTCCCTTTTTCTAACATCCCCGTATTTCACCCCATGCGCCCATTCAAGGTCAAATATGTTGTCAACTCTGTTTATAAACATACATATTCTCTCAATTCCGTAGGTGATCTCAACGGAGACAGGGCTTAAATCAATCCCCCCTGCCTGCTGAAAGTATGTGAACTGGGTTATTTCCATTCCGTCTAATAATACCTGCCATCCCACTCCCCATGCGCCAAGGGTGGGGGATTCCCAGTTGTCTTCCTCAAACCTTATGTCGTGCTCATCCGGATTGATTCCAAAAGCCTTCAATGAATCAATGTAAAGGTCAATAATGTTATCCGGAGACGGTTTCATAATAACCTGAAACTGGTAATGCTTGTAAACCCTGAATGGATTTTCCCCGTACCTTCCGTCTGTGGGCCTTCTTGACGGTTCGACATAGGCAACATTCCATGGTTTTTCCCCTAAAACCTTTAAAAAGGTGTGGGGATTCATTGTCCCTGCCCCTGTTTCAATATCGTAAGGCTGGGATATAATGCACCCTTTATTTGACCAGTAATTCTGCAAGGCTAATATCAATTCCTGAAAATTCAATGCACCTCTCCTTTAAGTTTTTTTACTCAAAGGATTATACCGTATTTTAAGCCTTATTCCAAAACAATGTACAGGAATAAGTTACTATTGCTTTTTAGTTTTTTTTCTCTAATTTTTCTTTAAAATTCAACAAAAACTGCTCGTCAACGGTTTTGACCCCAAGTTCAACCGCTTTTCTGAACTTTGAGCCGGGGTTTTTTCCCACAATTACATAGTCTGTTTTCCTTGAAACAGAGGAAGACACCTTTGCCCCGAGATTTTCAAGAAACTCTGTTGCCTCTTTTCTTGTGAAGTTTTCCATCTCCCCTGTTAAAACAAAGGTAAGCCCCTTTAAAGGCTGTGGCTTATTCTTCTCATCTTTTATCTCAAACTGAAGGTTGTGCTTTTTTAACTTTTCAATAAGTTCAAGGTTGTGCTTCAAGGAGAAGTACTTTTTTATTGATTCTGCAATCTTTTTCCCTATTCCCTCAATCTCTGCAATCTCTTCCTCATTTGCATTGATTATTCTGTCTATGCTTTTGAAGTGAGCGGCAAGGAGTTTTGCTGCCTTCTGTCCAACATACCTTATACCAAGTGCGTAAAGAACATTCGGGAAGGGCTTTTGCTTTGATTTTTCAATCTCTTTTAAGAGGTTTTCCGCTGATTTATCCCCCATTCTCTCAAGGGATGCTATATCTTCCTTTTTTAATTGATAGATGCTTGCAAAGTCTTTTAAAAGGTTTTTTTCAAGAAGTCTGTCAACAAGGGATTCCCCCATGCCCCTTATATCCATTGCATCCCTTGAAACAAAGTGAAGTATTGAGTTTTTCAAAATGGCAGGGCAGGAAGGGTTAATGCACCTTACTGCAACCTCTCCCTCAAGTTGCACTGTTTTCTCTCCGCAAACAGGACACTTTTCCGGGGGAGTAATCTCTTTTTCAATGCCGCTTCTCTTAGACTTTACAACCTTTACAACCTTTGGGATTATCTCTCCTGCCTTTTCAACAAAAACAGTATCCCCGATTCGTATATCAAGCCTCTTTATCTCGTCAAAGTTGTGAAGGGTTGCCCTTTTAACCGTTGTGCCTGCAAGCTTCACAGGCTCAAGCTCTGCAACAGGGGTAATTACCCCTGTTCTTCCAACCTGAAAGGTTACATTGAGGATCCTTGTTGTTGCCTGCTCAGGTTTGAATTTAAATGCTATTGCATACCTTGGAAACTTTGCGGTTGTCCCTAACTTTTCCCAGAGACTTACATTGTCAACCTTTATAACCATACCGTCAACAGGGAAGGTTAAAGAAGGTTTAATAACCTCTTCAAATTTTTTGCAGTATTCAACAACCTCTTTTATCTCCTTTAACTTTAATGTGTGTGGTGGGGTATCAAATCCAAGTGAGTTTAAAAGTTTAAGCCTTTCAAAGTGAGAGCGGGGAAGGAATGATTCGTCTGTGATTATTTGATAACAGTACATCTGCATTCCCCTTTTTGATGCAATTTTGGGGTCTTTCAGCCTTATTGTGCCTGCAACTGCATTTCTCGGGTTTGCAAACAACTCTTCCCCGTTTTGTTCCTTTTCTTCGTTGATCTTTCTGAATGTTTCAAAGGGAAGAAAAACCTCTCCCCTCACCTCAAAGTAATCGGGGATTTTTGAAAAAATCTTTAAGGGTATGTTTTTAATTGTTTTTGCATTTTCAATAACATTGTCCCCCTGAACTCCGTCTCCCCTTGTTATTGCCATTGAAAGAACCCCGTTTTTGTAAATAAGTGCAAGCCCTATCCCGTCTATCTTTGGCTCAACAGTGTACTCGACGCTGTGGCCAAGGAGTTTTTCCACCCTTTCATTGAAGTTTAAAAGCTCCCCTTCCGAATAGGCATTGTCAAGGGATATCATCGGGATGGAGTGTTTTACTGTTTCAAAACCCTCAACAGGCTCTCCGCCAACCCTTGATGTGGGGGAGTATGGCAGTTTAAATTCAGGGAATTGATCTTCAAGTTTTTGAAGTTTTTTCAAAAGCATATCGTATTCGTAATCGGATATCTCAGGCTGGTTTTTTACATAGTAAAGGTAATTGTGCCTTAGCAACTCCTCTGTTAATCTCTCAATCTCCCTCTTTGCCTCTTCCCTGTTCATAAAATGCTCCTTAAACTATGGGATAATTTTTAAACTTTTTAACTGATTTTTGTAAATTTCTCTTAATTTTAAAAAGTATTCGTCGTACCTTCCAGAGCGGAAATCGGGGAATGTCCATATAAAGGGGGTGAGTTTTTTCTTTCCCAGAAGAAGCACGAGGTCTGCACATATCCCCTCTCTTAAATATATTTTGTGCCCCATATACTTTTCGGATACAAGCACAAGTTTGTAGAGGTCAATGTATCCCGGGTCAATGTTTAATCTTCTTTTCCCGTTTTCAGAAAAATTCTCTTCATATTCAAGGCATTTTTTCTTTATATTAACTATAAAGTCTCCTTCTGTTAGTTTTTTAAATGAAAAAAATTGCCTTTTCAGATTTTCCCCCATTTCAGGTTTGTAGTAGTCTGTAAAGTCAAAGGGGAATGGTTCTGAAATTGTGTCTATCTCTCCGAAGTGTTTTGAGATTTTTTGTTTAAAATTCTCAAATAATTTTTCATCCGAGTGTATTACGGAAACAAAGTTTTTTACAGGTGGAAATTTACCCTTTCCTAAAAACATAAATCCCCTGAAAAATCATAACACAATTGTTTTTAAATTTTGTTGTTTTGTTTGATTCTTTTAATTATAATCTTTTTATGACTGATGGGTTTGATAGAGTGGATGGCTTAAAATTAAACAGAGAACTTTTTAATAGATTTGCAAAGATGATAAAAGAAAAAACTGGTATTTTTTTTGATGTTTCAAAGATGTATTTTCTTGAGACAAAGTTGAAAAAACGAATGAAGATAATGGGAGTAAATGATTTTTTAAGTTATCTTATGCTTCTGGAATCAGATCTTCTTGATCAGGAGTTTGGAAAACTTATTGATGAAATAGTAACCAATGAAACCTCTTTTTTTCGGATAAGTTCTCAATTCAGGGCTTTTGAAGAGTATGTGATTCCTGACTTGCTTGAAAGGAAAAGAAACATTCAGTCCAGAAGCCTATCTTTTTTAAGCGCCGGTTGTTCAACCGGGGAAGAGACCTATTCAATTGCGATCTCTGTTTTTGAATGTTTGCGGAGGTTTGCCCCTGATTTTGATTTTAATGTTGTGGGGATTGATATTTCAGAAAAGGCCATTAAATTTGCAAATAATGGAATGTATCCTCAGCTGAATGGCTTTATTGATGATGAAAGATTTGACAGATATTTCTGGAAGCAAAAAGAGGCCTTTTTTGTTAATGATATTTTAAAAAGAAGGGTCTTTTTCAAAAGAGGGAATCTGATTGAAAGGAGCGAGATTCTTTCTTCAGGTTTTTTTGATGCTATTTTTTGCAGGTATGTTTTAATTTACCTTGATGAGAATGCGAAAAAAAGAGTGCTTGAAAACCTTTTTTCTGTTCTTCAACCGGGAGGTTTTTTGTTTGTTGCGCCTTCTGAGTGCTACAATGTGCCTGATAGTTTTGCGCGGATTCTGTATAAAAATGCAATTATATTTCGTAAGCCTTTTTGATTTTTTGATACCATATATATTATGAGGTTTTTTTTCTTAATTTTTTTGTTTTTTTCATTATTTTGCAATGCCAGGGTTTTGCCCTTAAAAGGGTTGAAATGTGATTACCTGATTGATCTGGATAGAAGAGTTTTATTGTGTGACCACAGATCTTTTTCACTAAAAAAAATGCCATTTAAAGGATACCTGTTCGTTTATGGGAAAGAACTTTATTGTTTAAAAGGGAATGTTGTTTCATGTGAGGAGAGAAAGTGGACCCTGGATTTTAATAGAGAAAAAATTTTGCTTCCTGATACTGATGATTTGGTTTCTATCCAGAATTTTGTGTTGAGAGATTTTCTTTTTTTGCCCGAGAAAGATGGTTTTGCGGTTTACAGAATAGGACAGTTTGGGAGATGTGGCTTTCTAAAAACTTCATTTGAGATCACCGGGAATATTCTGGTATTTCCCCGGATTTTTTTAAAAAACGATTTTACTTTTTTAAAACACAGAGGGTATGTTGAGGTCTTTAAAAATTTTAAAAAAATAAAAACCATTTTCCCATCACCCCATTCCATTCAATTCTTTCTGTCTGTGGGAGAGGATTTTTTTTCAATTTTAACGGTTGAAAAACCGGGGGGTGTTTTTTCAATATTTACAAGAGTTATTTCCTACGATTATGAGTTTAATAAAGTAAAAGAATTGAAAAGAGACTGTTTTGCCATACATGTTTTTCCTTTAAATGGTGATTTTGTTTACGATAAAAAGGATGTTTCAATATTCTCTCTTTTTGGAGGTAAGAAGATATATTTTGAAAGAACATTTATGAAAAGAGGAAGGGTGAAAGATTATTCTTTTTCTCTTTCAAGCAAAAGAAGACATCTTTATTTTTTGCGTATTAAAAACAAAATCTGTGTTCTTGCACAATGTAAGGATGGGAAGGTATTTCTTCTGGATCTTAATAAGGACAAAAGGGTGAAATTAAATGGCAGATTTTATTATGAGTATGATTTTTTACGGGGGAAGAAGGGTGGAATATTTTTTGAAGAGGATGGTGACAGGTATATTCCTGTTAGGTTTAATTGTGGTTTGTTTCCCCGCTTTTTCTGAAGTGTGCGGTGGGTACTGTCTTGAAAAAGGGGTTTTCTTAATAAAAAAGGAAGAGGGTGTTTACAGGGTTTACCGCAAGGGGAAAGCGATTGTTGATTTTAAAAAACTTTATGCTTACGGTTCGAATGGCAAAGATTGTGTTTGTTTTTTAACTGATGGGAAACAGATTGTATTTTTTAAGGGTAAAAGGATTGATCTTTTAATTAATCCTTCCGTTTTTTACTTAAATTCTTTTCCCTGTTATGAAAATTTTTTTGTTAATAATAATACTGTGTATGTGGCAGATTCGTCACCGTACCTTTACTCTCTTTCAAAAAAGAAAAAAGTTTCTTTAAAAGGATTGTGTTACAAGTTTGAAAACTCTCTTTTTCTTGTAAGACCTGAGTATTTGTATCTATTTGATGGGTACATGTTTTTTCTGTCAAATAGAACGGTGTACGCTTTTTCTTTAAATTCAAACGAAATTATTGCACGGAAGTTTGTGCCTGATCTTTTCCTTTCTTATGCTGAAAAAAAGGGAGACAGAGTAAGACTTTTTTTTGATTACGGAGAGAATTGTTTGAGTTTTGATTTGAAGGATAAAGTATTCAGAAAGGAAAAAAGAGACAGAAAAAGCGATTATATGGTTTTTAATGGAAGAATAAGATGTTTAAATAATGTTAAAATTGAAATCAGTTTGTTGCACAAAGGATTGGAGATGAGTTTTAAATTAAAGGTGAAAGTAAGTCAAATGGGCAGAGTGCTTTTAGACAAAACGCTTAATGAGAGGTTCGCAATAAATGAAGAAAATATGCTGAATGTTGGTGTCCCCTTTTTTAGCCAGTTAGAGGGAGTTGTTGTGTTCACCATTGTGGGGAAACGGGTGTTTTTTTACAGAGAGGAAAGTGGAAAAGTGGCGGTGATGATTACACCTGTGAACAGGCGTTTTTATATTCTGGATGGGAGGGTTATTTTTCTCAATTAGAGAAGCCAGTCGTCAAGCTTTTGAGATGTGGTTTCCGGGAGGTAACTTAAAAACTCTCTTACAATCAAATCCCTTTCTTTTTTTGTTTTTATACTTTCCAGCTTTATTTTGAAGTCCCTTGCAAAGTTGAAAACCTCTTTAAAACCTTCTTTTGAGTTCAGGTTGAGGTTTTCATTTTTTCCCCTTCTAATCACCCTTTCGAATATAGGGGAGAGGGCAATTTGAAGGGAGTGATTAGTTACCGGAATGTCAAAGTTTTCAAAAAATGCGGTTAAATAATTTTCTAAAACCCTTTCTGGCTGCTTGCTTCTTTCTAAAATCCCTCCAATATCAACAAAAGGAAGTATTAGTTTTACAAGTTGCTCAAGGGATATTACACCTTTTTCCGCTTTCGAGACTTTTATCTTTCTGTATAAGGGGGAGGTATTGCTTTTGGAAAGTTTCAAGGCAGTATCCGTGGCTTTTCTTTCAGCCTGCTTTGTATCCCCTATGTAATGCCTTATATCAAGGAGAAGGGATTTGCTTAAAGGCTTTTGAGTGGTGTTTATAACTGTGAAAAGATGGGCGGCGGTTTTTAAGTCAAGGTTTAAAAACCCTACAACAGGCACCTCAAAGTCAAGGTTATCAAGATAATTGAATGCCATAAGCCTGTGCTGTCCATCAAGAATGTAGGCACACTTCTCATCGGGTATTTCAAGATAACCGCATTCAATACCGTTGATCTTTTCAGGCAAAAACTTCACCTTTTCATTGAAGTTGACAATTATATTGTTTGGAATTGCTGCATCGTTGTTTAAAAGGTATGTTGCAATCTGTTTAAGCCTTTTTTTGTCCAATATTCTTTGCAATGCGGTTTTGTTTTCGCTTGTCCTCGGTTCAATAATTGTAAGTTTTAAAAGTTCGGAAGCCTTTATCTTGAATATGTATAGAGGCAAACCCTTTTGTTTTAAAAAAATTGCAAAAACCCTCATCTCTCTATTCCTGCCCTTGCTTCAATTCCTTTTTTATAGTAATGTTTGACCTCTTTCATCTCTGTTACAAGGTCTGCCAATTCAATTAACTCTTTCGGTGCATACCTTCCCGTTAACACAATTTCAACATTTTGAGGCCTTTTTTTTATCAATTCAACAACCTCATTAAGTTCAATAAGTTTAAAGTAAAGAGCAACATTTATCTCATCAAGGATAACTATATTGTAATCTCCTGAAAAAATTGCATTTTTACACTCTTTAAACCCGTTTTGAGCAAGTTTTTTATCTTCCTCTGTAATCTCATGCACAAAAGAGGGTTTCCCAAACTGCTTTACCTTTACAAGACCGTTCGTAAATTTTTCAATCTCTAATTCTCCGTACTTTACCCCCTTTAGAAACTGCCCGATAAATGTTCTGTATCCGTTACCCGCTGCCCTTATTGCAAGCCCGAACGCCGCCGTTGTTTTCCCTTTGCCATTCCCGGTGTATATATGCACAAACCCAAAACTCATAAATTCCCCTTTGGTTTATGTTTATTTCTAACTAATTTTATCATACCTGATTTTTCTGTTGTAAAATTAACTTTATGGATGGAAAGAAAATATTGAGAGAGGATATTGTTGACCTTTCCGATTACGGAAGGGAAATTGCAATTGTTATAGCAAAGCCTCTTGCAAAGTGGAAAGTAAGGGCGTGGCATGTTACTGTTTTTCACTTTTTGTTAATGATTTACTGTTGTTTTCTTGTATATAAAAACACACTATCTTCCCTGGCACTTGCTTCAATATTTTTAATGTTAAAAAACATCTTTGATGCTGTTGATGGCTCAATTGCAAGGATCCAGAAAAGGCCGAGCAAGGTTGGAAGGTTTCTTGACAGCAACCTTGATTTTCTGGGGCACATTTTCCTCTTTTTTGCTATCAGGGATATTTCTTTCATTTTGAAGTTGGCAGGCTTTTTTTCTTTTGTTTTTCAGGGCTCTGTCTTCAATTATTACTTTGTTTTGTTCAGGCATTACGATAATGGTGATAGAACCAGCAAGTTAAACGAAAATGGGAAAAGCGAGTTTTCCTATGACAACCCCTGTATTGTTAAAATCCTTTATTTTTTCTATGCAATTTTTTACGGATGGCAGGATAAATTTATTGATTTTGTTGATGTTAAAGTTTTAAACTGTGGGAGAAAAAAGCCTGATAGAAATTTCCTTGCCTTTGTTTCTATTTTCGGACCCGGGTTTCAGTACCTTTTTATTATGCTGTTTTTCACTGCTGGAAATGCCTATTTAATTCCATTGTTCTTTATTTTCCCGTATAATGGATTGTTGTTGACTGCCTTTTATTTTAGAAAGGGGTGCAAAAAAGGTGAATAAAAATAGTGTGGTTTTAACAAGGCGTTTTTACTTCTGTGCAGCGCACTATTACAGGGTTGAAGAGTGGAGTGATGAGAAAAACAGAGAGGTTTTCGGTATTCACTCAAACCCCACAGGGCATGGGCATAACTTTGTCCTTGATGTGTCTGTAAAGGGGGAGATTGACCCTGTGACGGGAATGATTATAAACCTCACTGATTTAAAGAGGATAGTTACCCCCATTGTTGAAAGGTTTGACCACACATTTTTAAACAAAGATTTACCATATTTTCAGAGTATGCAACCCACAGTGGAGAATCTTTCAAAACTTTTCTGGGAATTGATTGAGGATAAGTTACCTGACGGTGTTTTTCTTCACAGAATCAGATTGAAAGCAACTGAAAAGGTTTTTGCAGAATACTATGGAGACGGGATTGGGGTTTTTTGTAAAAAGTACAGGTTTTCAGCAGGCCACAGGCTTTTTTCAGAAAAATTAAGTGAAGAGGAAAATAAAAAAGTTTACGGGAAGTGCAATAATTTTTACGGGCACGGGCACAATTATTATTTAAAGGTGTGTTATTTTTCCGAAATAGATGAAAAAACAGGAATGACAATACCTCTAAGCGAGCTTGACAGAAGGGTTAAGGGATTTTTGAAAACACTTTCAGGCAAAAGGCTTGACAAGGATATTGAGTTTTTTAAGGATAAGCCAGCAACAAGTGAAAACCTTTTGATCTTTGTAAAACAGGGGTTATCAAAGTTGCTGGGGGAGAATGTTAAAAAACTTGAGATTTCTGAAACAAGAAACAATTTTTTTGAATATCTGGAGGATAAAGATGGATGAGAGAAATGCGAAGATAGAGCATCACATTAAAGAAATTTTAAAACTTATCGGGGAAGACCCTGATAGAGAGGGGCTTGTTGATACCCCTAAAAGGGTTGCAAAGATGTACCTTTCCGAGATTTTTGAGGGGTACAGGCAATCGCCAAAAGAAATTTTGAACAATGCTGTCTTTCATTCAGATTACGAAGAGATGGTAATTGTTAAAGACATAGATTTTTACTCAATGTGTGAGCATCATTTAATCCCGTTTTTCGGGGTGGTTCATGTGGGGTATATCCCTGACGGGAAGTTGATCGGTTTAAGTAAAATTCCCCGACTTGTTGATATGTTTGCAAGAAGGTTGCAGATTCAGGAGCAGATGACTGTTCAGATTGCAAAAACCCTTGAAGAGTTGCTTGAACCAAAGGGTGTTGCGGTTGTTGTTGAGGCCATACACCTTTGCTCTGTTATGAGAGGGGTCAGAAAGCCGAGGAATAAGATGATAACATCTGAGGTTAGAGGCGCTTTCAGAAAGCATCAGAAAACAAGGGAAGAGTTTTTCTCCCACATTGGCCGGAAGTTCAGTTTGATAGATTGATGAAAAGGGTATTGATTACCGGAGTTTCAACAGGGATTGGCAGGGCTCTGCTTGATATTTTTCTTGAAAAAAACTGGTTTGTTTACGGGGTTGGGAGAAAATACACTGATATAAATAACTCAAACTTTTTGTTTTATAGAAATGATTTTGAAGATTTTGAAAATATTGAGATAGACAAAAGTATTGATATTGTGGTTTTAAATTCAGGTATTACCCTTTACAAAAGAATGAAAGATGTTGAAGTTAAAGATTGTTTAAAAATTTTCAATGTAAATGTGTGGGGAAATCTCTTTGTGCTAAAGAGTGTTTTGAAAAATTTTAAAAAAGATTCAATTGTTGTGTTCATCTCTTCTATTGCAATATTTCCTGAAAACAATTTTAAAAACTGGGGGCTTTATTCTTCCTCAAAGATTGCAATGGAAAAGGCTTTGCAGATCTTTTCAAAAGAGGAAGGGTTCAGATTGTTGATTTTCAATACAGGAAGGGTTAAAACCCCTTTGTGGGATAATGTAAGCGGGGAAGAAAAAGGATTGCCCATGTTTGGTCCTGAAGAGATAGCAAAAGAGATTTTTGAGAATATAAACTCCTTCTGTTTACAGGGGATAGATTTTAAAAGAGTGATTCTTAAAAACCCCTCTCAATAAGGTAAACATCCATTTGCTGATAAAATTTTCCTTTGTAAAACTCAAATATTGAATGCACCATCTTTTCAATGCTTTTGTTCCACACAGTCCTTTCGTTTTCAGCAATTGTTTCCTGAAAAAAGTGCTCAAAGTTGTTGAATGTTTTTTCTTTTCCGTAGGTTTTGATTTTTTCAATGTGAAATTTTCTTTTAAGCGAATACAGTGTTTCAAGTACAGATAACCTCATTTCCCTTTCGGGAAAGACAATGGATTTTATTTTTTCGTAAGTGCCTTCTCCAATAGTTGCCTCAATTATAATCACCTTTTGATAATCTTTTTCAAGCAGTTTTTCAATTAATTCTTTCTGATAGTTTTCTGGTATATGGTGCATTGATTGCTTGAAAACAAAGGTATCAAATTTAAAGAGTTTAACGGGTAAATCCTTTGCCGATGCTATAAAAACCCTGTTTGATAAAGGTTTTTCTATCTTTATGTCAAATCCGAATGCTTTAATGCCGTGTTTGTTCAGGTATTTTACCAATTCGCCGTTTCCGCATCCAATGTCAAGAACATATTTTGATTTTACCTTTTTTAATATGTTTTTAATCAGGATTGTTTCTTCTTTTTTGTTTGTTATCTCCATGCCAGTTCTTTTGCTCCTTTGCAGGTTTGTTTGGTCAATGTGATTACCCCTTAACGATAGAAAGCACTGTTTCAGTTATAGAGTAAAAGTAATCTTTGAGTTTTTCAAGAAGAAAGTAAAATGCCGGGACAACAAATAATGTTAGGAGGGTTGAGGTGGTTAACCCGCCTATTACTGTAATTGCAAGGGGAGAATAGGGAATCCCCACGAGGTTTGCATTACCTAATGCGAGTGGGATAAGTCCGATAATTGTTGTCATTGCTGTCATTAAGACAGGTCTTAACCGATCCGTGCTTCCCTGAACAATTGCTTTTTCAACTGTCAGCCCACTTTTCCTTAACCTGTTTATGTGGTCAATCAGGACAATGCCGTTGTTTACGACGATCCCAACAAGTATTAAAACACCGGTTGCAGCCATAGGGTTGAAAACAGTGTCAGTTAGATAAATCAACCAGTAAGAACCAACAAATGCAAGGGGGACAGAGATTATTATTGAAAATGGGAGGATGAACGATTCGAAAAGTACCCCCATTAAAAGGAGAACAAATGTGGCTGCAAGTATGGCTGCATAAAATGTGGAGTTGTCAGATTCTTCAACATCCTGGAACCTTCTCCCCTTGCTCCATGTGTATCCGGGTGGGAATCTCATTGATGAGATTACACTTTCGATCTTTTTTGACAGTCTGTAAAAGTTTGTGTTTGAATATGTGATTTTAACGCCAAGCATTGTGTTTTTGTTTCTTCTGCGAATCTGTGGCCATGCCTCACCCTTTTGAAACCTTGTGAATGCTTCAACAGGCAGTTGTTTACCTTTTACAGGGATTGTTATTGTTTTCAATTTTGATAAAGAGTTTTTGTTTCTTTCAAGAAATGAAAGCCTGATGTCTATCATTCTATCTTTTGTTTGAAACTTCTGAAGGGGGATCTCCCTTAAAAGCCAGCTTATTGAGGATTCAATTTCAATGGGAAGTATCCCCTTTTTCATGGCTGTTTCCCTCTTTACTCTGGCGATTATCTGCTCATTTCTGTTGTCAACATCTATGTCTATGTTAATAATGCCTCTGGTACCTTTTAATCTCATTTTGAATTCTTTTGCGAGCATCATTAAAGTATTTTGATCTTTCCCGTAAAAATATATGGTTACTGTTGCTCCTTTTGAAGATGAGTAATCCCCTCTAAATCTGTAAGTTATACCGGGCAGTTCAGGAAGCATTCCCTTTGCCTCTTTCATAACCTGAGCAACATCCTTTTTTGCATCCGATGAATCTTTAAGCCATAACGAGAGATTTGACCTGTTTATGCCTGCTCTTGTGGTAATTGATTTTATTTCAAGATATTTTTTTCTTTTGTTAAAAAGTTTTGTTAATGATTGTAAAAAATCATCTTTTTGTTTTAAGGTATAGTTTCTGGGGAAATTTATTCTGAGCCTTACGGATCTGGGACCACCTTCCATATTACCCGTTTTTTTCATCTTTTTCAATGGATATGCAGTGGAGATCAAAAGCAAAAAAACTATAATAAAAAGAACGGCCTTGTGGTTGAGGGTGTAAGATAGGGTTTTGCTGTATATGGTCCTTATTCCTTCTATAAATATGGAGTTTTTATCCTTGCCATTAGATTTCAGAAATCTGGCAGATGTAAATGGAATAAGGACCAATGCCACAAAGAGTGAGGAAAGGAGGGCATAAATTATAGACAAGCCCACGTGCTTCATAAAAAGCCTCAACATGTTATCACTGCCCATTAACATTACAGGAAGGAACACCACTATAGTGGTTAATGTTGCAAGGGTAATTGCGAGACCAACTTCATTTGTTCCTTTAATTGAGGCTGTTATTGTGTCAACTCCCAGACCTTTTAATCTGTCTATGTTTTCTGAAATAACTATTGAATTGTCAACGAGCATCCCTACTGCGAGCATTAGTCCCATTAGCGACAGAAGATTGAGGGAGCTTCCTGTAAAATAAAGCCAGAGTATTGCCATAAAAAGAGAAAAGGGTATTGAAAGGGATACAACTATTGTAAGTCTAAACCTTCTTATAAAGAAAAATACAATTAACATTGCAAGAAGGCCACCAATTATGCCTGAATTTTTCAGGTCATTTAAGGATGTCTCAATTGTTTTTCCCTGATCCCATAGTGGAAAGATCACGAAACCTTTAAACCTTCTGTCATTTAATAAGAGATTTTTTACACTTTTATTTAATTTTCTGCATAGTTTGACAGTGTTGCTCCCAGATTCTTTGTATATGTTTAAAATAATTCCCTTTTCACCATTCACTCTGAATATAGAGTTTGTTGGGGGTTCTTTGTAACTGATTTTTGCTATATCTTTTAGTTTTAGATTGTTTACTCCCAGGGGGAGGTTTTCTATCTCTTTCAACGAGTTAAACCTTGCATTTACAATGATGTTTTTCTTCTTTCCATTGTTGATGGTATATCCGCAGGACATAAGAAAGTTATCCTTTTTTAATCTGTTTACAAGGGTGTAAAGGTTAACTCTGTGTTGCTTTAATTTGTTAGCGTCTATGTCTATGTATATAAATCTTTCTTTTAATCCCTCAAACTCAATCTTTGCAACTCCATCTATCCTCTGAATATATGGCTTTAAAACATTGTTAAGGAGGAAATAAGTGTTCTGACTATATTTTGGTGGTTTTATTACAAAAACAAAAACAGCCATGTCGTTCGGGTTCCATCTTTTTATGAAAATTTTGTCAATTTCATCTGGAAGTTTTGGTCTTACCCTCTCTATTCTGTCAGAGACTTCCTGGTAAGCAATTGCCATATCAATGCTCTGGTTAAATTCAATCCAAAAGAATGCTCCATCGGTACTTGAGTTTGAGTTCAATGTTTTTATCCCCTGTATTGTTGATAGTTCGTCTTCGACCGGTATTGTTATTTGATTTAACACCTCATCCGGGCTTGATGACGAGTATGGAATATATATCCACATAAAGTACCCGGAAAAGTCGTCTGGAAGCATTTTTAAAGGGATTTTTATGTATGCAATGACACCGAATATAATTATTAATAGCAGTAACATTATCACGCTTATTGGCCGTTTTACACTTATTTCCGGCAAACTCATACTCTCTCCCTTTAGGTTAATAACGGATAAAATCCGTTTTTGTTTAATAAACATTAGATTTTTTTCTTTTTTTTTATTAAAATTTTATAAACTGCTGTATTGGGAAGGTTGTTTGTATGGTTACTTTTAATTATCAGGCAAAAGAAGTTAGTATTAAGATAGTTTATTACGGTCCCGGATTGTGTGGAAAGACCACAACCCTTCAGTACATTTACAGTACCTTGCCGGATGAAACCAAAGGTAAGATGTTGTCCCTTGCTACCCAGACTGATAGAACTTTGTTTTTTGATTTTCTTCCCATCCAGCTTGGAAAGATTAAGGGTCTTGATACCAAGATTCAGTTGTACACAGTCCCGGGACAGGTTTTTTACAATCAAACGAGAAAACTTGTTTTAAAAGGAGTTGATGGCATAGTCTTTGTTGCAGACTCTCAAACTGGAATGCTTGATGCAAATAAGGAGAGTTTTGATAATATGCTTTCAAACCTTGATTCACTTGGCCTGAAACTTGAGGATATACCTCATGTTATGCAGTACAATAAAAGAGATCTTCCTAATTTACTTGATGTGGAAACCTTAAACAGAGAGTTAAATATTTACAATGTACCATACTTTGAAACATCTGCAATAACTGGAGATGGTATTGTTGAGACATTGAAAGAGATTATAAGGCTAACCCTTGTAAATATAACGGAGAAGTACAATGTTGAAATCGAATATATGGTTGAAGAGGAGGATGAAGTTGCTGATGAAAGAATAGATGAATCCATTGATACTCAGGAGATCTCCCCTGCTGACCTTGAGGACATGGATACCGACATAAATTTTTCCGTTGATCTTGACGACAGGGTTATTGGAGAAGATTACGAAGACTCTAATGTTGAAAGTCTTGATGAAGCCGATGAGTACCTTGGGGAATCGATTGAGGAACTTGAAGATAAAAATGTGGAGGAGATGGAGAGTATTGAAGAGGTTGATGAGATTTTAGATGAGGAAGGAATTGAAACGGAGACAGAGAATGTGGAAGGAACGACTGAAATCCAGGAGGATCAATTAGAAACCCAGAAAATAGATAGTAAGGTTTTAGAAGAGCAGGTTGAAACGGCGGATTTAGAAGTTGAGGAGATAGAAGTGGAAGCCCCGAGGGTTGTAAAAGCCAACAATGGATTTTTTGTGCCCATAACGATTGTACTTCCGGAGGGAATGGATAAAGATGTTAGATTAAACATAGATTTAAGGCTTGAGATTAAAAGGAAAAAGAGGTAACTATGGATTTTAAAAAAGCCTTTATTGCAATAACGGTTGCATTTTTAACGGTTTTGATAGATGCAGTGTTGAAAACCATGTACATTTTCCCTATTGTTGTTATCGCTTTTTTAACTTACTTTCTTATGAAATTTTACGAAGAAGCCGGTTCCCCCGATGTTGAAGTAAACACTAAAAATAGGGGAAAAGAGATAAATGTTAAAAGCATACCCCGTTGCAATGTTGAATTTTTAAAAGCAATAGTTAAAAAGAGGGTGAAGGATTATGAAGGCAACAGATTTCTGGTTGGATACTTAAATAAGAAGGTGACCGAACTTAAAGAGAAAAAAATTGATCTTCAAAGACTTTCCCTCGCTGAATTAAGTGGGTTTTTTGATTTGAAAGAGAAATTAAGCGGAAATGTTTTTGCAAAAAAAGGCTTTTTTGAAAGTGAGTTAAAAGATTTTTTTGGTTTTCTGGATAGAGATGGTATGAAATACTATTTTAAAGTAAATTTTGAAACTGGCGTGGAGTGTTCAGGCCTTGCTCCTTTTATTGTTGAGGTTGTTTTTCACAATTTGAAATTAACAGAGCGTCAGATCGGTATTGTTTTAACTTCAAACAGATATACAGGTAAAAACAGGGTTGTTGAAAAGTTGTTAAAGGTAAGGAAAGTGGTGGAGGATTCGGGAGGATTTTTTGTTATTGTAAAAGGTAATGGTTTAAGTGTGTTTTTTGGCTTTGCTGGTTATTTTGATTAATGGATAAAGGGATTTATCTTTTAATTGTTTTTTTACCTTCCAGAACTGTTTTAAAAACAAAGGCAAAGGAATTTAATCTCAGAAAAGGGTATTATTATTACTCCGGTTCAGCGATGAGGAATTTAAGTGCCAGGGTTAAAAGGCATATAAAAGTTTTAAAGAAAAAACACTGGCACATTGATTTTTTAATAGAAAAAGGGGAGATTGTTTTAATAAACCCTTACATTGTGGGAGATAAAGAATTTGAGCATATTCTTGCACATCTTTTAAGTGAAAAGTTAAGTGCCATAAAGGGGTTTGGATGCGGGGATTGTAAATGCGAAACTCATCTTTTTTATTCTCAAAAACTTTACCTTTACCCTTTTTTAAAAGAACTATTTAAAATTCAGATAGAAAGGGTAATTGAAATTTTAATTGATCTTTACAGAGGTAAAGAGACACCGGTTGAAAGGTTTAAAACTCCCTGGGAATTGCTTGTTTCCTGTGTGATTTCTTTGAGAACAAGAGACGAGGTAACGGCAATTGCTGCAAAGAGACTTTTTGATATTGCCAAAACCCCTGAAGAGTTGATGAATCTTCCTGCAGATAAAATAGCATCTTTAATATACCCTGCTGGTTTTTATAAGACGAAGGGAAAGAATTTAAAAAAGATAGCGAAGATAATTGTTGAGGAATACAGCGGGAAAGTGCCTGATTCAAAAGATGATCTACTAAAACTTCCAAATGTGGGGATAAAAACAGCCAACCTTGTTCTTGCAAACGGGTTTGGTCATTACGAGGTGTGTGTTGATACCCATGTACACAGAATTTCAAACAGGATTGGGTTTATAAAAACAAAAACCCCTGAGGAAAGCGAAAGGGTTTTAAAAAAAATTTTGCCTGAAAAATACATAAGGGAATACAATGGATTGCTTGTAAAGCATGGGCAAAGTATTTGTAAACCAATTAAACCGGTCTGTTCTCAATGCCCTTTAAAAAAACTGTGTATGCACTTTCTTAAAAATGAAAATAATACGACTTAAATCTATTGATTCAACAAATAAAGAGGCTTTTAGATTGTTAAATCATTTTCAAAGGGTGGCGATTTTATCTGAAACTCAAACTGAAGGCTATGGAAGAAATGGTGCAAAGTGGCATTCTTTTAAGGGCAATATACATCTTTCTGTTGGAGCAATTTGTAAGATAGCATGCCTTGATACCCTTTCTATTCGTGTTTTGTATCATGTGTTTTCAATGTTAAAAAAAGAAGTTAAGGGTCAATTATTGGTTAAATGGCCAAACGATATACTTTTAAATGGGGAAAAAGCGGGTGGGATCCTGATTGAATCAAAGGTAAAAGGAGATAATGCAATGGTTGTTGTTGGAATTGGGCTGAACTATGAAAAAAAGCCATTAAATGATAGTGCATGCCTGAAAGATGCTTTGACCATGTCCAGAGAAGAGGTAGAGAACATGCTGATGGAGGAGATATTAAACGCTATTGATAGCAGATTATCCATGAAAACCCTTTTTGAGTTTTTTCTGGAAAATTCCTACCTGCAGAAAGGGGATGAAGTGACGTTAAACAGAGGTGATCGAATATTGAAAGGCAGATTTGTGGGATTCACTGAGAAATTTGGAATAAGGATTGATATTGATGGCAATACCAGAACATTTTATTCAGGTGAAGTTAAAAAAATCAGAAAAAGTTGATATAATTTTGCCATTAGAATTTTCTTTTAAAATTCAAGGGGGGGAAGATGAAGGCTTTTGTTCTTGTTTTGATTTTGTTTCTTTTTTGTGTATCCTGTGGCAAAAAAATGGACCCGATCCCTGCTTCAAACAGGGTTGTCAGTGAGGTGATGAAATGAAAATTTCAAACTTTTACGGGATTTTAACATTCAATGACAGGATTATGAAGTCGAAACTTTCCCATGAGGTTTATAAAAGGTTTAAATATGCAATCAAAAATGGCAAACCTATTTCGAAAGAACTTGCCGAGTGTATTGCCCATGCCTTGAAGGAATGGGCTATTGAAAACAATTGCACCCATTACACTCACTGGTTTCACCCGTTAACGGGTCTCACAGCAGAGAAACACGACTCATTTCTTCAATTTGACGAGAACTTCTCCCCGATTGAAAGGTTTAAGGCAGAAGAACTTATACAGGGTGAACCTGATGCCTCAAGTTTTCCAAGTGGTGGTACGAGATCAACATTTGAGGCAAGGGGTTACACCGCATGGGATCCACAAAGCCCCTGTTTTATAATGGAGGGAAAGAAGACCAACACTCTCTGTATCCCTTCTGTTTTTCTCTCTTACAATGGTGATGCCCTTGATAAAAAGTCCATTCTGTTAAAATCGATCAAAGCCCTTGAACTTTCAGCAAAAAAACTTCTTAATGTGTGTGGTTTTAATGTCCCTGAAAGGATTTTTGTTACCACAGGACCGGAACAGGAATACTATTTGCTTGATCAAAAAGTTTACAGAATGAGAGAAGACCTTATGGTTACTGGAAGAACCCTCATTGGTGCCCCTGCAATAAAAGGACAGAAACTTGAGGACCATTACTTTGGCAATATACCTGACAGGGTTAAGTATTTTATGGAGGATGTTGAAATATCTCTGTACAAACTGGGAGTTCCTGCAAAAACGAGGCATAATGAGGTGGCTCCATGTCAGTATGAACTTGCTCCAGTGTTTGAAGAGTTGAACATTGCTGCAGACCATAATCACCTTGTTATGACTGTTTTGAAAAAGAAAGCAAAAGAGCATGGTTTTGCACTTCTTCTTCACGAAAAGCCTTTTAAAGGGTTGAATGGGAGCGGTAAACATAATAACTGGTCAATATCAGATGAAAAGGGTACCAATTACCTTTCTCCGGGGCAAAATAGAAAGGAGTTTTTAAGGTTTCTGGTTTTTTTGGTAGGTGTGATAAATGGGGTTTACAAACATGAAAAGTTTGTCAGGGCATCTGTTGCTACCGCTGCCAATGATCACAGGCTTGGGGGAAACGAGGCACCCCCTTCAATTATATCGGTTTTTGTGGGGGATGCTCTTACAAAGGTGCTTGAAGGATTGAAGAAAGGGAGTTTTCTGGAGCCTGAAGGGGGAAGAACGTTGGAGATCGGTTTATCTTATATCCCTCAGATTGAAAGGCATAACACTGATAGAAACAGAACTTCACCTGTGGCGTTTACAGGCAACAAGTTTGAGTTCAGAGCTGTCGGGTCTTCCCAGCCGCTTGGGCTTCCTAATACCATTTTAAATGCTGCTGTCGGAGATAGTTTCGATGAGATTTCTGAACTGGTCAAAAATGAAGTTTCCTCTGGTAAAAAAACAGAGGAGGCCATATTGACAGCCCTTTCTAAGGTTTTGAAAAAGTGTTACAAAATTGTATTTAATGGAAATGGGTATAGCAGAGAATGGCAACAGGAGGCTAAAAGAAGGGGACTTTCAAACCTGAGAACAACACCGGAAGCCTTGAAGTCAACATTTGGAAACAGAAAGGAGAGGGATTTTTTGATAAAAATGAAGATTCTGTCTGATAGAGAACTTGATGCAAGGTTAAATATTAAGTACGATCAGTATTCAAAAATAATTGAAATTGAATCAAAGATGCTTGTTAAAATGATTAAACGGTATGTTAGAAATGCTGTTTATGAACAGTTCAGGTTCTTTAAATCAATTGATATAAACAATGCTGTTTATTTTAAAGCAAAAAAAGAGATGGAAGCAAAAACAAAAGCCCTTGAAAGGGAGATTTTAAACTTTGAAAGGATGGAGGAAGAAGAAAAAAAGGCTTTTTTTGCTGCAAACACCATATTGCCATTGATGAATGAGTTGAGGGCAATTGTTGATCTCCTTGAACAGGAAACGGATAAGAAACTCTGGCCTTTACCAGATTATGACACAATGTTAACAATGTGAGATGCAGGATTATCTGTTTTTTGATTTGAACAAAATTGTTCCCGGCTATCGATTAAAAGGGGGGAAAAAACTCCCGTTCCAGAGGGCTCTTTCTTTTGCAAAGCAGATGGCAAATGCTGGGTTTTATTTCAGGCAAACAGGCAGAATGCCTGAAACTCTTTCTCCTGAAGCACTGCGTGTGACAGCCAATGGTTATCTTTTTCTAAATCAAAAGGCAGTGAATTATGTGGATTTCAATGAAAGCATTTTTTTAAAAAACATAAAAAATTTCTTTTATGCCCTCGTGTTTGATGGTGATTTTGAAGATGGTAGGCATGATCTTGCAAAGAGCATGAAAACCTATTCGAAGACTTTTTTAAAGGCGATTGAAAGAGCGGGGGATACTGGTACATCCCTTGTGAGTTTTTATTTTATGCTGGATGAATTATCTCCCTTCCCCCTTTCAATGGTTGATGTGCTTACCCATTTTAAAATTGATGTTGATTGGTTTGAAGAAAGGTTAAAAGAGGGAAAACAGATAGTTGTTTTGCCTGATATTCACCTTTTAAGCATTGTTGCAGAGCGTTTTGGTTTGAATTTTTATCCTGATAATTCAAAGGGTTCTTTGCCGTTTGGAAGTTACAATAGACTTGTATCAAGGTTTTTCTACCTGAATCTTCCTCGCTTTAAGATTTCAAAAAGATTGCCAGACACTTCTGCTATGTGGGATAAGATCAGGCCTTTAATCGGGAACATTAAAGAGGAGATTGTTTTCTTTGAAAGGGGAGAAAATCTTGATTCTTTTTCTCTTGAACTGTTCAGAAAAATGGCAGATGCAACTGCAAATTTTAAACTTTTTATCCTTGAAGATAGACCTTTTTCGTCAAAATACAACAGTTTACTTGAAAAAGGTGAAATTGACATTTTCAATGTTGATATTTCAAAAAAAATTGAGATGTTAAACCACACCCTTCCGGAGTACTCTTTTCAACGGATTCTACATCAGTTAATGACAAAATCTGCCAATATGTTTATCCCCTTTGCTGTTTTATTAAGAAACGGAGTTGAAATAGATAGTGAAAAACTTTTAGATCTCCTTGGTGTTGAAGGTGATGAGAGAGAGAATTTGAAAAAGGGAAAGTTTTTTTTATCTGGTGAAAGAAAGGGGATTACAAAAGGTGGTAATTGTTTGCTCCCCCTTGATTCAGGTTCACAATTTAAGGGGAAGGCAAGAACCTATCTTAATCTTGCTGAGAGAGGAGAAATCAGTCTTCTTATTGAAAAGATTGATGTTTTGCAGAGGTTTGACAGAAAGGTTGAACTTTCATATTTTGTTGAATCCAGAGAGGATATTTTAAACGAGATAAAAGGGGTGTTCTTTTTCTGTGCAAATAATTACAAAAAGGCCGTGGATTACCTTGGAAAATCTTTAAGAAAAGAGGTTTTCAACATTTATTTACAATCATTGTACTTTCTTGGAAGATACAGTGAGGTTGTTGCATTCTGCAACAAAGTGAAATTTTATTCCGACTTTTTTGTTCTTTCACAGCTAAAACTTGGAAAGGAATTGAAGGGGAATTTTAATATACAAGAGGATACTGCAAAAATGGAATTTTACTTTCTAATAGGGGATTTTAATTCCCTTAAAGAGGTTTTGAAAGGTTCAAAGAAGAAGAGTGCCGCTTATCATAGATACAGGGCAATTTTAAAGCATTATACCAGTCCCACTGGAGATTTTAAAAGTGATTTTGAAAAAGCCATATCTGTTTCAAAAAAAGAGAACAATTACTATGAACTTGCACTATGTTACAAGTATTTTGGCAATGCCTATTATTATGCTGAGGATTTTTATTCTGCAAGGGACTGTTACCTCATGGGATTAAAAATTGCTTCTGAGATTGAAAACAGGGGATTGTTTGATGATATTGAGCATAATCTTGCGCATGTTGATATTCAGATGTGCGAACTTGACAGAGGGTACAGGTATTTCTGGAGATTTTACCAAAGGGCGAAAAAATCCAACAATCTGTTTAATCTTGTTATTGCTTTGAAAACCCTTGCAAAAATAAATGCTTTTGCTTCAAGGAACATGGAGGCTGAGTCCTATCTGTTAGAGGCTTTGAAGATTGCGAGGAAAAACAAATTAAAAACAGAGGAGATGAGAATTCATTTTGTGTTAACCACAATCTATCAGGATCTCGGAGATTTTGAGAAGAGTGAATATCATTTTGATATTTTTAAAAAACAGTGCGATGTTGATCTGTTCAGTAAAGAGATCACATACAAAAGCATAGAGTTGAGTTACTTCAAAGGGGAAGTTCAAAGGGCAAGGGAATACTTTGAAAACTGGAAGATAGATGTTAAAGACAGGTTGCAGCCATTTGTCCACAAATGGTTCAAGCTTTTGCTTTACCCTGGAAATCTTGCACAGGTGTACGATTTTTACTTTGAACTTGAGAAATGCCCATTGAAACATGCCCTGTTTTTTATGAAAGCAGAGTTGTTAAAGGCTTATGGTGATTTTGCTTTTGTTCTCAGTGACAGGGTTTTGAGAGAGGATTTTGAAGAGGTTAAACGCTTCAACGATAACCTGGCTTCTGTATTTCACGATGCAATAATAAGAAAAAAGAAAAGGCGGTTTGACCCTCATCTTTTTGATCTTATCCATAACATCTTTTTGAACGCAAAGAATGGAGAATTGTTTACCCTTCAAACAAATATTGAGGAAGTTGGAAAATGGGCAGGAGTTGACAGGGTTGAGATATACCCTGTTGACAGATGTGAAAAAGATGAATTCCCATTTGCAGTTTACGGTTCGGACAATAGGTTCTGCATTGTGGGGAATTCCCCTGTTGATAGCGAATTTTATCCTGTATTTAATCTGATTCTTGAAATGGTTTCATCTCATATAAAGCCTGTGCACATTGAAACTGAAAAATTGGCAGGGGATTTTGATTGTCCATTTTTAGGGGAAATTATAGGAATTAGCAGAGCAGTAACAAACATAAAAAAAAGTATTATCAGGGTTGCGGATTATACTGTTCCAGTATTGATTCAGGGGGCAAGTGGCACAGGAAAAGAGTTGATAGCAAAGGCATTGCATTATTGCTCATTTAGAAAAAGGAGGAGGTTTGTTGCAATTAATTGTGCGGCAATACCTGAGAATCTTCTTGAAAGTGAATTGTTTGGACACGAGAAGGGGGCTTTCAGTGGCGCATATTCTTCAAAAAAAGGGCTTTTTGAAGTTGCAGGTGATGGTACCATTTTTCTTGATGAAATTGGGGATATGCCTTTAAGGTTACAGGCCAAACTGTTGAGGGTGTTGCAGGAGAGGGAGTTTACCCCCCTTGGAAGTTCAAAGCAAAAAAAGGTGATGGCGAGGTTTATTTTTGCCACTAACCGGGATTTGAAGAAATTGGTTAAAGAGGGTATCTTCCGGGAAGACCTCTATTTCAGAATCTCGGGTTTTGTTATAGAGGTTCCCCCTTTAAATGAAAGAAGGGATGATATCCCGTTGCTTGCCACTCATTTTTTACAGTTAAGTGAAGGGGGAGGAGGAAAGGTTTTTTCTGTTGATTTTTTAGAGTTATTGAAATCACATAGTTTTAGAGGTAATGTCAGGGAGTTGCAAAATATTGTTATGACCTCTGTTATTCTTTCTGGTGATAGCAGGGTTATAGGAGTTGAGCATTTGCCCGATTACATAAAGCCGGGCAGGGTTGTTATAAAAGGCACTTTGAAGGATGCTGAAATTGATTTTAAGCGGAAGTACATAAAAAATGCGATAGAAAGAAGCAATGGGAATCATGCTAAAGCAGCGAGAATGCTTGGTATTACAAGACAAAGGTTGTACCAGTTAAAAAAGGAACTTGGCATAGGGGATGTTTGAGTACTTTTTAAAAAGGGTTTTAAATTCAATTCCCACTGTTCTTGCAGTGGTGATTGTGGTTTTTTCTTTAATTCACATAGCCCCTGGAGACCCTGTCGATATTCTTGTTGGGGAGAATGCAACTCCAGTTGTAAAAAAACAGATAGAAAGAGAGTATGGTCTTGATAAGCCTATCCATGTGCAGGCTTTTTTGTTTTTTAAGAATTTAATAGTGAATGGTGGGGGAGAGTCTATATACTTTAAAAAACCATGTTTCAAAGTTGTTTTTTCAAGATTTAAAAACACTTTTAAACTTGCCATGTTCTCCTTTGTTATTGCTGTCTTTTTTTCTTTTGTATTTGCTTTTATCCTTTTATGGAGAAAGGGGGGAGTGTTTTATAGGATGATTGTTTTCCTGTCAACCATAGGGATGTCTCTTCCGTCGTTCTGGTTGGGGATACTTCTCATTTTGTTTTTCTCCGTAAAACTGAAACTTTTGCCTGTTTCAGGAACAGAAGGCTTCAGGCATATAATCCTTCCCTCTTTGACCCTTGCCATTCCGATGGGTTGTTACCTTTTACACATTATCAGAGGGGAGATTGAATCTCAGATGAGCAAAAGGTTTGTCCTTTCATTAAGAACGAGGGGAATAAAAGAATCTTTGATATTTTTCAGACATGTTTTAAAAAATTCCTTGGTTCCGGTAATAATGGTTCTTGCTTTGCAATTGGGTTTTCTTTTAACCGGTGCAATAATTACTGAAACCATCTTTTCTTTTAACGGGATAGGGCTTCTCCTCGTAACAGCAATCAATGTGAGGGATTACTCTCTTGTTCAATCCCTTGCGATCTTTATTGCTGTTATTTACATTTATTCAAACATACTGGGGGATGTGTTAATCGCTGTGATTGACAGGAGAGTTAGTTTTGAAAAAAAGGATATTTAACATTCACATGTTGCTGTTTATTTTTGTTTTTTTGTTCTGTTTAATCGGCTTTGTGTTGAGGCCTGATTACCATTCAATTCATCTGTCAGAGAGGTTATTATCTCCCTGTCTTAAACACCCTTTTGGAACAGATTATCTTGGGAGGGACCTTTTATCAAGGGTATGTCTCGGAGGGCTTCTTTCTTTTTTGATTTCTTCCGTATCAGTACTTTTTTCTCTTTTTATTGGTTTTGTTTTCTCTTTCTTTGCATCTATAAAAGGTGGAGTTATAGATCGTTTTCTTGTTGCAATAATAGATGTTTTTCAATCTTTTCCTGGAATGCTTCTTGCCATTGTTTTTGCTGCATTCTTTAAAGGAGGGATAGGTGGAGTGCTCCTTGCTTTAATAGTTTCTAACTGGGTTGGATTTGCCAGGCTTTCAAGGGGATTGATAATTTCGAAACTCAATGAAGATTACTTTGTTTATTCAATTGCGTGTGGGGAAAGCGTTTTTAAAGCTGTTTTGAAACACATAGTTCCAAATATAAAAAAACCTCTGGGAATTCAAATTGTTCTTTCATTTGCCGGGGCTATTGTTACTGAAGCATCGTTAAGTTTTCTGGGAATAGGTATCAAACCACCTCTTCCTTCATGGGGCAACATAATAGCAGATGGAAAGGATTTTATACTTGTTGCTCCATATATCTCGGTAATCCCTGGTTTGTTTTTGATGGTTAGTGTGCTCTGTGTAAAAAATTTTTTAAAAATTGATTGATTATATAAAAAAAAAGTTTAATAATAATACTATGAATGGTGTAATAGTTGCGTTCTGTATCAGTCTTTTTTTAAATTTAGTATTGATAATTGTTTATTTCAGAACAAAAAATATTATCCTTTCGGAAAAGGAAAAAACAGAAAATCAGAAAAAGTACCTTGAGATGTTTGTCCATGATATGAAGAATCCTCTTTCTGCCGTAAAGACTGCCCTTGAGATAGCGGTTGATGAAAATGTCAGTGAGAGAGATAAAAAGAAGTATATAAACATTGCACTGGATTCCACCAACAGGGTTTTTGCAATGATACTGAATGCCCTTGATATTGCGAGGTATTCAGGAAAGAGTTTTGAATTGAATAAACAGCCTGTTGATATGCCAGCGATTGTGGAAGAGGCAAGAGAGACATTTCAAATAGCGCTGGAATTTGAGAGAAAAGAGATAGTTTTTTATCCACCCACTTCATTTCCAGCAGTTTATGTTGACAAAGATATAATAAAAAGAGTTCTTGAGAATTTGATCGCCAATTCTTTAAAGTACACTGAGAAAGGCAAAGGAAGAATAGAGATCTCTCTATCTTTGGACAATAGTGAAGGTTATTTTTACATAAAACTTATAGACAATGGTTCTGGTATGGAAGAGATTGACCTTGAAAGAATTTTTGAAGAGTTTGTTCAGTTAAACCCTGTTTTTTCAAAAAACGAATTGAACAAAGGCATCGGGCTTGCATTCTGTAAGCTTGCGGTTGAGGCTCATGGTGGAAGCATATCTGTAAAAAGCAAAAAAGGGATTGGGAGTGTTTTTACTATAAAACTTCCAGTAAAGTGAAGGCAATGATTAGAGAAAGAGATAAGATTAAAAAGTGTATAAGGTGTGGTATTACTGAAAAGGAAACCACAACCCTTAAAAAATGCCCTATATGCCTTAACTATTTCTGCAAAAACTGTGCTTACAAAATGGGTGGCAGGGAATTTTGCTCCAAAGAGTGTGCTCATTACTTCTTTTTTGGGGAAGAGGAGTGATTATTCCCTTTTATAATCGTCTTCAATTCTAACTATGTCTTCTTCTGTTAAAGGAAAGCCAACCTGGACCTCAATGATTTCAACACTTTTATTTGTTGGGTTTGCAATCCTGTGTTTTTCTCCCTTTGGGACAAATATACTCTCATTTTCTTTAATGGTAAAATCCCTGTTCC